>Ga0179591_1227315_pt1 | contig 13627 bp, 9 predicted proteins | sample CZOMad2_1_08_16f_FD_182891 | JGI IMG/M metagenome (GOLD analysis project Ga0179591, IMG submission 182891) | Vadose zone soil fungal communities from Angelo Coast Range Reserve, California, USA - CZOMad2_1_08_16fungal (PacBio error correction) | ecosystem: Environmental > Terrestrial > Soil >...
CGCCTCAGTCGATCACTGCTTTCTAAGTTTATAAGTGTTATTTGCTCAGGGATGGGCGACGGAGAGGGGGGGGAAGAATCGGCTTTTCTTAATGAAGCAAAAGAGGCGAGTTGTTAATATTCTTGTGGAATGAAAAACAGGGGTCGAAAGGTCGATGAAGGTTTTCCTTGAGGAGAAGTTTTGGGAGGGTTGATGCGTTCTTGATTAGATAGAGAAAGGACCGAGGGGATTAAATTATCCTATCTTCCTGAAGCGGGGGTAACAGCCGCGTACTTTATTTTCTTTGTCCTAGGTGGGGGGATTCGGCTGAAGAAATAAATTGGATTCTCTTCAAAAACGGTGGTGGTAACAGGGGGGAGTGGAGCAGGTTGGGAAAAAATGTCTGAAATGGAACGATAGATTAGGCTCTGTAGGAGATCAGGAGAGAAAAGCGTCCGAGAGCAGCGATTTCCCGGGCTTCCATAGGAAGGGAGCCGGCTTTAAGTCAGCGAGGAGTGAAAATTGCCTCTTTGGGCGAGGATCCGAATAATTGCCACAGAACGTCCAGGTTCTGCCATAGTAGGAAGAGGAGAACAAGGCACATGAGTGAGGTACTTTTTTGATCAGAGGGTAAGGGGGGTTAACTTTGCTTAGGGGCAAGAGGCCTTGACAGTCGAGCATGAGAATTGACGCAGCCCGCGGTGAGATGTACTCTCGAACCAAAAAGGAGGGAGGGGGAGAGCACCCTCGATCAGAGGGTCTATGGAGATTCGTTTGGACAAAGGAGGTCTGTTCGTTGGGGTTAGGTTGTTCCGAAGGACGAGGGGTGATATGGGCCCAGAACCTCATGAATGGTCAGAAGTAAATCGACCTCTCAGCTGGCGAGTGTAAGAAGGACACTGGGTGCTCTTACCAGTTTGTCTGACATTTCGAAGGACTAGCGTGAGGCCTCTGTCACGCGCAGAGGAGGCTTGCGAAGGAAGGAGGGGCAGCGGGAGGATTTCCAGAACCTTCGTTACGGATGCCCACGCAAAAGGTAAAGGGTCTTACTTTTCTTCCTCCCAGGAGTATACCGGGGTTAAAAAGACCTCGAGTGGGGAAGGAAAGAGAGGCCGCCAGCCCAGCCGATAAAGAGAAGGTTGTCGCAATTACTGGAGTCGAAAGTGTAAGGCATACCGCAGCTCAACGGCAACCATTCCTTGAGGAACAGTGGAACTCGGGGGCGTCAAAGTCGTCCAAAAAACTCGAAAGGCGATCTTTTTATGACCGAAGGACGAAATAGGAAAAACTTTCATATCTACCTTCACGGTCAGAGGTCCTAAGGGAACGAAGGGGGGGAAGCAGAACCGTGCCGAAAGGCACCGCCGCCTCTTCCGCTGGTATTGGGATCTAGCCGAAAAGGGAGCGAAGAGACCGACAAAACTCATACACGAATCACTAAGACAAGGAAACGAATTAAGGCACATGCCAGGGTGTCATCATCACCTCCACCTCACATTTTAAGACAAAGATCGTACGTTCTGTGGGGTGATCTAGGATCTCGTGAAGATCTCTTGCGATCGTGGTAGTTCAGAAGAGGGATCCATTGCAGGAGACTCGACAAAAAACGGATAGGAGGGAATATAGTACCGTGTCATTATCTGGTAAAGATGTGTTGTCGAAAGTATCAAGATCGCTCAGGAAAGGGGGATATATCCACTCCAGAAAAAAAAAGGAGGGACGTTGTGTAGATTTGTGGGGGGGGGGAGAAAAGGACAGTCCCACATGTCCGGAGTCTGAAGCGGACTGGGGACTCGCTCATCTATTGGAAGGTCGGTCGGAGGGGATGAAAAGCGGAAAAGGGAGGGGGAGAGGAAGAAAACAACGAGGCCTATTCTTTATTGATAGAAGGGGGGGCGGCGTCGAACCATTCTTCCCGGAACCTGCTCGAAAAAAGAGGCGGTAATAATCGGGAGGTGAGGGGGTAGATATGACATGTCTGGCCTTTCCTACATCAGGTCGTCAAGATCGCCTCTAATTTGTTCTTTTGACAGACTAGGAGTAAAACCACCAGCGTCAAAACGCAATCGTGTCGATACGGCATGCTTTTGTGCAGAAAATGAAGGGGAAGACTGAAGGGAGAGACAAATTGAGAAGAATAACTGGTTATAGGTGGTTATGCTTCGCTTCCCTATGGAAGATGACATAGGATAGGGGCGAGGGGCATTAATGACCAACACCTCATTACTATAGAGAAAAGAGAGGGCTGAACGAAAGTAACACGACGGAGGAGAAGGGGGCGAGAAATCCGCTGCGAAGGTAGCAACTCAACTTGGTATCTAGACGGGTGTTGAGAAAAAAAACGGACAAGTCTAGCGACGAAGAATAGGGAGACTGACTATGATAACTGGTAACGGGAAGACGAACGGCACCACTTCTGTTTTCTATTCATCTCTTCATAAAAGAAAAGACCTTGGAAAAGATCATGGAGGGGGAACAAAGAACATCTTAGTATCCGCAGCCCCAACCCCAGAAAAAAGAGTTTTAAACCGATTCCTCTCTAGACATAGGGAAAGAAATCCCAGGGCGGTGTTTCATGAACCCTCAGCGCCATCTGACGCAAAGGAGGACTCTCAGTATTCTCACAAAAAAGTGCGGACAACAGGCCTTGACAACCGATAGGAGAGAGGACCTGTCCCATCCTAAACTGGCGCCTCCGAGTTCTCAAAAGCCGGAGAACCACACCTGTGCCGCGGGCTTCAAGGGAGAACTGCTAAAGGGAGGGGGGGAAAAGACCATTTAACTGGCTTGACTATGGAGAAAACCGTCCAAAGTCGTTTAAAATGGGGAAAACAAGGAACGCGCGCCGTTCCCGACCGGCCGTTTAAACCGCCGATGGGCAAAAACTGGAAGGGATCTCGGTCCGTCCAAGACCAATATCTTCTAGAGGGGGCGTAATCGATCTCAAATCTCCTGCAACAGTCTGACAGCGTCAAGCGGGGTATTCCACAAAATACTTTCAGGATCAAAGGGAAGGGTTTGAAAGCATCAGACATTGAGAAATCTTACCCTAGCTCGCATATCCATAGAAAAGTTTTCTGTGTACTCTAGGGCACGGAAACAAAAACGTCTAGAGCCAGCTCCTGTAGAGGCACGCCAAAAGACACATGACCACCACTGAGAGCCGCATTCACCAGACATCGTTTAAACACTCTAAAAGAAAGGTTGAAACCGGGTCCTGGCCAGAAGGACCGAAGCTCCACTATCGGGTCGGAAGAGGAAGGGTCTATCTAAGAGGGGGGGAAAGTTGACATGACTTCTGAAAGAGAAATAAAGAGCTGAAGATATTCTATCACATAGGAAGGCTCAAAGAAGAAACAACAACTTATTATTATGTAATAAGAATAAGGGGGAAGCTGCCTGCACTCTTGCGATGGGGATTCTTTGTGTCTGTTCGAAGGTCGGTGAAGGCTCTAGGCTGCTATGCCGGGTTATTCAGAGACACCCGATAGGCAGGGGGGAGAGTGAACGTTTTACTACACTTTTTTCATAAAAAGACTGCGCGTTTACGAGAGCGCGAAGGGGGGATTGCGTTACTTTCGTTGACTGGGATTATCAATGAGCAGAAAAAGCGGAACTTTTGTTGAATTACCTGAGCGAAGGAGGAAGGAAAAGAAGGACTGGACACATGAGGGGGAGTCTACCGAACACGGTTTAGAAGGGCTCTGGAAAGGGGAAAGCCTCTGCTACTCAAGTGGGGGTAAGGACAAAGGAGTGGATATGGCCTCGATTAATGAGAAAAAGAAGCTGGCTTATTAGGCTAGTAGTAGAGAAAAAAAAATGGTTTCCTACTGACACAGAAGGGTCCGGTGGTTCCTCTGCCTCTGGCATCGAGAAAGAAAGAAGGTTATTTCGGCTCTCGGCTTTGAACTGTGTGATAGGGGGGGATAGAACTGCATTTTCAGCATGCCATTCCATTTTCAGGGAAAGAGGGGAAGGGGATAGAAAAGAGACCCGCCTCTCAAATGTCGTGGGAATTGAACAGTGATACGCTTGGAGATGCCGGTGCCGGAAAGGTAGGAGAAGGTGCAAGGCTCGTGGGAAGAAGAAGCAGTGTATATACGTCGCGTCAGCAGGTGTCTAAGTGCTGGATTCGTGGCATTGGGTAACAACGAGGGACAAACAGGTGGATCTGACGATCTCATGCATAGGTGACACACGGGGAGGTTTCTGAGGTGTGTTAGGACGGGGTCGAAGCGGGGGGGAGTCAGTAAAAATAAAAAGCAGCTATTTCCACAGGTTACTTTATAGCCCAAGTGGAGAAATAGAGAGAAAGGTTTTTATAGGCCAGTGGGAAAACATTTCGGAGAATCCGAGAGAGCAGAGGAGGAACGGCGCTAGGTGGTAAGCTTTACCCCCAAAAAATACATATTATTGTTTAAGCGAAAAAGGGCGCGGAAGGGAACAAGGTAAAGCAACATAGTGCTGGGACTTTTCTTCGCCCAAGTAAAAGTCCAAAGGAGTGTGTCATGAAATCCATCCTAAATAGGGGGAGATGAAAAAATGCCCTGCAAAAAAAAAGAAAGCTCCTCCAACAACCGAAGAGAAAGGGCAATGTAGGAAATCAAGTGAAGAGTCGACCCGGTCCCGAAACGTGGCACACCCTCATCCTGTAAGGGAAATATTGCTGTAAGGGGGGGGGGGGGGGGGGGTGTCGGGTCCGCGAGTCGAAAAAAACCCACTTTAGCTAGGTTATTTCTCTGGTTATGACAAGGACCAGAAAAGGAAGGAACTATATACCTTACCGGGGAAGTGGGGGCAGCACGGCGAATCGGAAGGACGGAACGACTTTAGAGCACCGTCAGAAGCTGCCTAGGTAGGGAGGAACGGGGGACATCTCTCACAGCGCATCTGCGACTCCGCCAACTCCAAGGTAAAGAATCTCGGAGTAAACTAAGAATTCCGCTATCAAGCAGAGAGACGGGGTTATCTTCTGGAATCACAGTTTAAGAAAAGGCCTCAAGAGTAGTGGGGGGGGGGGGGGGATTTATCGTCTAGAATTCTTCCTCTGCTACAGAAGTTTCGGTAAAAATAGACACATAGTTAAAAAGAAAGTCAGTGACAGCGTCAGAGACAGAAAAACAACATTAAAAGAGATACCTTGGAAGGGAGATTATACGGATGTGTTTCTATGAACTAAAGTGGGGTCAAATCCGTCCGAGTAAGAGGATCCACAAACGAGAGAGGTCAAAGAACCAAGGATTAAAGAATGGCGTTGGATTTGTCTACTAAAAAGGTACTGAAAAAGGGACCAAAGAGGGGGCGAAATCGAGCATCTATTTCAGTACTTGAGGGTCTTCGTTGCTGAGAGAGGGCAGCAGAGAGAACCCGGGCCTGCAGAGCGCAAAAGAAAAGAAGATTCAGTAGTAGGACGTCAGAGGAAGAGAGTGTCGACCCGTCTTGTCCCTCATAAGGCTAGAAAGATCTAGGTCATATAGTTCACCAGGGGAGAGTTAAAGAGGAAGCGGGGGGAAAGTACACCTCTAAATACATGATAGATGGTAGAGAGTACCTCGTATCCGCCAACGGAGTAATCAGTAGGGTGTCAGATGATCCACGGGTGGGTCCTTTCTCTTCGTAGTGCCGACCTGCATTAGAAGATTGGTCTAACCTTTCCTTTCGATCATTTTAGCTGAACGAGGGTCAGGGAGAAAGCGGAGGAGATGGAGGAAATAAAGCCTCATTACTTTCTGCTACTGGCGAAGAAAGGGTAGACGCCACTGTAAATGTGGAAATGAAAAGGAGAGGAGTCCTCTCCGGTTCGCTGCTAGAAAAGGAGGGAGAGAACGGGGACTGACGCTCGGGAATCCGTGAGCCCGAAGGAGCGGGGACGGGTGAACTCTCCTGGAAATCACTGGAAGCCTTTTTCTAGATGCAATCTCTGCTCAGGGGAAGTCATACCAGTGTACGAGGAGGGGACTTTGACCATGAGAGCGAAGAAAAAACTCTGATAGAAGCAGACCAAAAGGGGAAAAACGAACATACCGGTGTCACCTAGGAAGGAGAAGAGAAATCGTCCAAAATCCTGGCAGTATTAGAGTCGCCAAGAGATACACATCTGATCGCGCTGGGATAAACAAGAGTGGTGCCGAACCGCGCCTTTGGGTAAATGCTAAGAGGAAGAAGAGAAATGGACGTACGAAGAGGCGACTCCTAGAGCTAAGACAACGGAACAGTGGACGTTCTTTTCCCTGGTCCGATCTTAGACTCAAGAGGGGGAAGGGCAACTGAGGATTTGGAAAGAAGTCAAAACCGAGGTAAAATGGGAAAGCCGCGCGCGAAAACTTCCCCTCCCTTCCTCTTTGGGTCAAGGACGCCAAGGGATGTACACGGGAAAGCGCGGCTTGGGAGGCTTCGAGGGGAGAACGCAGATACGAATAATCTAATCTATCTCCCAGAACTCAAGAGGAAGAGCAGACTAATGTTGGGAGGGGGAAAAAGAAATGCATCTCATACTTTCTTTTTCCATGCGAGAAACTAAGACCTGACCCGAGAGATCATCAAGAAGGGGAGCAAGGAAAGGGAAAGGCCCTAAGGTAATCAAAAAAAAAAGTATAAGAGGAAAGGCTCGAGAGACACATCCCTCGCCGTCAAATAAATAGAGGACACTCGCGCAAATCAGCCAAAACAAGAGTCAATCGGAAGGGGAGGTAAGACACCTTTCTTCACCTCATCTTCCAAACAAGGAAGAGATGGTCTAGTCTGAAGAGAGCCAGCGATGAAGTCTATCCGTATAACAACCAAAAGGGACGACGTACGGAAGCGGAAAAAAAGAATCAAGACCTTATCTCTCTCCAAAAATAATAAAAGAGAGGATAGAGTATCAGCTTCTCTACCGCTGTCAGTTAGTTTTGGAATGAGGGCGGGGGCTTATTCTACTACTCTGGGGCAGAAAGGAGGAGATAGACACCTGATCTTTCATGGGTTGAAGATGAGAAGAATAACGCATGAGGTCTCGTTGAATATGGGGCATTCTGAGAGAAGGGGGGGTTACTGGCTGGCTTCACTTTCACTGATCTCGAGAGAGTAGAAGGACACGTCAGCCTATCTTCCTCTCCTGTGGGTGATGAGAGAGCTGTGGGGTCAATCTCAGGTATTTGCTCAAAACTGGTGACACCGAAGCTGAATTCCTGGTTTCCTCAAAGTCAGGGGAGAGGGAGAGGGGTTCCGGACCTCTTTTACTCGAGATGGAAGCTAGGGGCATATGCATCGTCTGGCGCGATCAGCCGCTCTGTCACATTGGAAATAGGCCAAATCGTCCTTTACAAGTTTAACTGGTGAGGAGAAGGAAGGTGAAAAAGGGTAGAAAATGCCGGTCATCTCTTTGTGGGGTGGGGGGGGGGGGGGTGTTTTGTGGGTTGTTTGGGGGGGGGGTTTTGGACGATATTTGAACAAAAAGAAAGTTCGGGAAAGAGTGTGTCGAGTTACCAGTCCCTTCAAGGTAGGTTAGTTCCTTGGGGGCGTCTAAGAAGGCGCGATTGGAAATTTCCTGTTCCTTTCGGGTCGTTGAAATTCGAGGGTAGTTCCACACGCGTTGAAGATTAAAACAATCAGAGATCGTATGGCGTCTTCTGTCAATGTAAAAATCAAAGGAGTGTCGAGTTCTATCTCGGGGGCTAGGGGTCAAATGCGGTTAATTTGAGGGGGGGGCCTGCTATCTTAGGTGAGAGCAGACCGGAGGACTCGTTCCAAGGTAGGCATTAGGCTCATCAGCAGAATGAGAAAAAGAACAAGGGGGGATAGGAAGTGGGAGGAAAGGGGCTATCATCACTCGGTAATCATCCGAGGTGCTAAGGAGAGAAGAAGCGGGTTTAAGCCAGTGTCATATTCAATCTTGGTAAAACGGGAACTGAGGGAAAAACTCCTCATCCATTCCGTTTTCTGACGTGGCGTACTAAGGCCTCAGGCGGTACTGCGTGTGGGTCATGAATCCCTCTACAATAGAGAGGATGAAATTCTCCTGAGATCGTCAGACAGCAACAGCAAGAGACCATGAAGGGGGAGAAGAATTCGTCGGTCTAACTTCGAGGAGGGGTAGAAAAGCGTCCGAAAACCGAGGAGTAAGAGGGGGAGAAAACATTGTTCCTCCGGGGGATGAGAAGCGAGTCGTCCGCGACCCACTTAGATGATATTTAATCTGGTGTAGGCCGCTAAATCAGATCGAAGAAACGGAAATCGAGGACCGCTTTTTTCCGAGAAAGCAGGTCTTAGGGAAACGTGCGCCTCCTAGATGCGAGAGAACTCCGCCTCTTCGCGAGGTAAACGGTGGAGATACGTCAGCAGTTTCGCACCCATCTCCTCCACGAAGGGAGAAGTAAACTCGCTTCTCTATACTCACTAAGAAAGAGAGAAAGAAAGAAAGGTTGATGTACTGTTACGTCCACCTAATAAGAGTTAGAAGGAAACACCTTCCAAAGAGTCCTTTTTTGAAAGGTCTCTTAGGGAGAGAAGGGGAACGGATATCTTGTATAAATGTTTCTGACACTAATAGACCATAGGGGAAAAGATACACTGTAGCGATATCAAAACAAACTATATTGAAAAGAGATAAAGGTGTAACTTTATCATACCTATGTGGATATTAGAGGACATATGATAAGGAAAATAGGACAGAATCCAATAAATTCTCTCATCAACCAAAATCAACTCTTGCGAAGGTTGTAGACTGTCAACGGGGGGAGGAAGAGAAACATGCCTCTCAGGCTAAGAAGAAGTTAGGGAGATAGGAGCAGATAAACGGACCTTCTTTCGTCGTTGAGTTGTTCGCTGGTGGAGGCCCCTGCCTTCGAGATCAACAATCAAGAGGGAGGAGGTGCTCGCGGAGAGATCGGCGTCTACCTTCGGCATGCCGACCTTAGGAGGACAAAAAAAAAGGGGGAGATGCCCTGTTTCAGGAAGGGCTGATGGAGCCTGAACTACACCTCTACACAACATCGAAGAGGGGCGTGTGAAAAGATCGCGAAAACCTCTTCAGAAATCATGTTCAAGAGAAATGCGGTTGGGGGGCGTGGATCTGTGCTGTAACTGACTTGCAGTTAGCTAAAAGAGAAAGAAGGCCAACTAGGGACCCTCTTATTTTTTCTGTTAAGTTAGGGGGCATGCCTCCACGAGTTTATAGGTGGGCAGGGCATACCCACGAGAAAAAGCTGCTACTTGTCTTAAGCACAAAGGGACTGGCTTCTTAAAGGGTGGGAAAAGTAGAATGGTCACACTCATCTTATCTGCTGGGGGAAGGGGGTGGTAACCTTCCTCTCGAGCTGAAAACTCTGAGAGTGAAAAAAGACATTTGCGCACGTTCCGAGCAACCAGTAGGGGGAAAGAGGGGAAGAGATGCGGGGAGGGGAAGGGAAGTAGCCAGTGTAACTATCTTCTGTTCGGGTTTAAGTAAAGAAAACGCTCGATCCTAAAGGGACCCAGCTCCCAGGCGCATTAGAGGGTACCTTGGAAAAACTCGACGACAATGACAAGGAATGGAAAGGGGAAGACCTCCGTCTCCAGGAAAAAGAAAAGGCATAAATTAAAAGGGGTTGACGTCTCCTTGACAAAAGTCTACAGATCCAGGAAACAATACCTCAACTTCTCGACGGAAGATAACGGATAAAGAATGGGACCGCTCACTAAAGTTACGACTGGAACCGGAGACTACTCACGCTGGACGAACCTGAGACGGGTCACGAAGGAGGGAGGGGTCCACACATTTCACAATGGGAAATGAAGGGAAGCGGAGATGGTCCCTGGCGCTGTTCATAACTGACGGCTGACCTACGGAGGTGATCGATTCGCAGCCGAAGATCGCCTTCGATCTCATCTAGCAGAACCGGGGCCGGGTACAATCTGACACCAAGGACAAGTTCGACCAAAACCCCACTGAAATGCTCAAGGAGGGTCGCAGCGAAACTTAACGGGAAAGAGAAAGGAGCAGCATCGCTGCATATCACCAAAGAATTCGGACTCTCGTATAAGTGAACACGTCTACCCAGCGACCTGAGGGAAACGGCATCGGGAACCGACCAGAAACGACAGCCACAACTTCGCGCAGGATAACAAATCGATCAAATCGAACGACGGGTCGGCACAAAAGGTAGGACATCACGAAATAGGCCACCCGGCCCGAGTCGAGAATAGAAGATATCCATCGGATAGCGCAGGAGGTCGAAAAGTCCCTGCGGCAAGCACCAAGATCCAAAGGACATCCAGAGGAAAGTCAGGTATCAACTGGAGAGAAACAAGAAAAGGGGGGGGAGGAGATATACCTTTTATCTCCTCGGAATTCTCGAGGGAGTGGTTTGGGGTGCTGTGGGATCTTAGAAGTGATCTACCAGCAGGGGGGCGGTACTTAAATGCACGAAAGGGCACATAGCGCTTTTGCAAGATGCTTTTTCAGGGGTTGGGCCGGAAACAAGTCAGGTGGTAATATTGTTAGACTATTAGAAAAGTTTGCTTGGCGTTGAGTGGCTGAGGGCATTTCCGGAAGCGCATTAGAAGATACGTTGGTACCGGGGCACGGAGAAGCCTGGTTATCGGAGAGAGGATGGGAGAAAATGTTTCATCGGCTGTATTGGTAGCAGAAAAAAAAGACCTTCGATCGAATTTGGAGAGAGAAAAGGATGGGAATCTGGCTCAGCTGTGTCCTGGGCAAAGGGAGAGAATATATTCTTAGGGACTATCTGACTCTTTCTCAGGGGAGTAAAAGAAGAGCGTTCACATCTTCAATCGGCCTTAGTAAAGGAAATAAGGGAAGTGTAAAGGCATTGTAACATGTGACCTCTTTTTGGGGATTAAAGAGATGTCACAGCCCGTCTGGCTGCCAGCAGTGAGATACTGAAAGAGGCACGAACAGGAAGGGTCCCTTTTTTTTGTAAGAGAAAGGAAAAAGACGGTTGCAATTTTGCCTGTGAAAGGAGAAGGAGAGGGAGCAATCGGTTTCGTCCGAAAACTGTGAAGATAGGCGCGAAGTGGCTTTTGCTGAATTAGGGAACACCTAGGCCATCAGGGGTAGAAGGAGAAGGTTTTACACCTAGAAGGGGAATGGGGGAGTTCCGGCTGATAGAACTGCGTTTCTAAGTACCAGAACTAGTTAAACACGGATTAAACGTTCTCGACCAAGAAGAGGGGAGAAATGCAGGCTTCCACAAAGAGGGGGGAGAAAGACAGTTGCTTACGTGCTTCAGCACTGACAGCGTAAGCGACGAGTTCGGGCCAAGGGAGGAGATTACGAAAGAACACCCTTTCTATATTCTGAGGGGGCAAACCGGGGGGGTGGGTGCTGACGTCAGGTCTCACCAAGGTCACAAGGCCAGTCTTAGAGTGGCGGAGCCCATGACGCGAGAGGAGAAAGAGTTTGTCATTAATCCCTCTCACCAGAAGGGGTGCAACCTCTTGCACGACGCAGCCACCACTCAGAGAAAAAAAAATACAACTGGAGAAAGAATGTCTAAAAATACAAGTCGTGAATCAACGGGAAACTAAAAAAAGGCCGTATGGTGACACTATTCGTACCTCGTGGAGGAGAGCCAAAATTAAAGTCACGCCCCGAACTGACTGTAGGATATTTCGAAATGGGGAAAGCGCACAGAAGCTAGAAAGGAGGTACGTAACCTTCAACGGAGAGGGGGGAATGAGCTGTTCGGCTGCCGCAGTTTTCTCCGGAGGGGGCTCAAAGGGGGGCCCGAACATCAGGCCGACTTTGAGGGGGAAAAGGAAAAGTGAAATCGTCTCACCAGCTCCTCCCTCAACTCCGATAAGTAAGGAGACTGCAGAGAAAAGCTCCCGACTCGAGAACTCAGTATTCCACTGTGGATTGGACTGCTCCGAACTCCACCTCAGCAGGGAACACCTGAGCGAAAGAAAACGTGCTGGTGGGAAAAGAAAAGGATCTGAAGTCCTACTTACGGTCTATCTTTATAAATTCAAGAGGAACCATGAAATATCCATACACGGTAAGCTCTCACAACAACAAACTGAGTATAGTAAAAAAATAGGGGGAGATAACAGGTCAATTTTATCGTAAAATATGTGCGGGACCGAAAAGGTATAATGAACAGCAAGATTAATAAGATACACTCCTGAGGACTAAAAGGAGAAACCACAAGGAATTGACTGTTTCGTAAACTTTGCGGTTTATGTGTCTACGGGAGAAATAATCTAGAGCTGTCTTACTAAGGGAAGGAAGAGAAGATAGGAACGTAGGGTCGGGTGCTTCGCTGGGGAAGGAAAAGGGAAGGCTAGAAACCCTCACGGTCCTAGGCGTCTTTTCTCTCCTGAAAACTCAGACGCCCCTAGCAGCCTAACGGAGAGGGACACAGGCACGTGACGGTACGATGAGGGGCAAAGGGTCTAGTTCGATATGCTCAAGTCCTACAAAACTCTCAAGACTAAGTGGGGAAAGGAATAAACGGGAGAAGGAAAGCTTAAGAAATTAGTGAAAGAAGGATGCAAGTGGGCCGGGCTATGCGGGACTTCCGGAAGGGAAGGTAGGGGACGGGAAAACGACCCTTAATGTACATCGAAGTTGAGGAGGAAGGAAAGCATTACATCACTCGCGAATTTAGCTGGAGAAAAACCAGACGATCTTCGACGGTTCGGACGCAACGGCAAAACGGACTGCTGCTGACCGGGTTCGGATCAAACAGTTGATAGAACAAGGGAGAGGGGGTTTGGGGTGGGGGTAAAGCTTCCTCAGGTCGGAGGGGAAGCTCCGCTACTGCGTTATGACCGACTTTCCGCAACTCCAAGCACAACAGAGGGAGACTGGAAAAAGATCTTTGTCTAAGAACTTCAAAGGGGGAGGGTAGAGGAGGGTTCGAAGTCATCACTCACGCATGGCGGGATCCGGAACAAAGCCCCACACAGACAAGAACATGTGAAAGGATGATCTCGCATCGCACGGAAGGGAAGGGGTAGGACCGAGAGGAGCCATCGACAATAGCTAGGCGGGATTAAAGAGATCAACCGGAGGGGTACTTGCGAAGGGGAATGGGAGGCAAACGGTACCGAAAGGCACCTGTCCCATCCTAAACGGACCTCCAGATCTTCAAGAGATAAACAAGACAGGCTATTAAATCAAGACGGGGGGGAGGATGGGAACCTTCTATCTAACTCACTCTTGCCTACCAGTTATTGGAGGGGGGGAAGAGAAGGGATAAAAGTCCACCTAGTCAACATTGTCACAAAGCGGCTCCTAAACTTCCAAATGGGGGGGAAAGGGGCAGACTAAACCAGGAACGATCTTAGAAGAAGACGCCGTATCCATTAGCCGCGGAGAGGAAGATATCTCCCCTGGGAGCGTCACAGCTTATGATAAAAAAGACGGGTTGGTGGATGCCAACCCACAATAGGAGAAAGGGGGGCTTTTTGCCGGAAGAGAACACTTACCAAGAAAATCCGAAAAAAAAGGAGATCAACAGGTCCTTTCCTCTAGGCTGAAGGAAACAAGGGGAAATCCACTCCTGAGCTATCTAAAGGAAGACTCCATCAAAGATAAGGAAACAACTGGGAGCTCAGAAGAAGAATGGAACAAACTCCCTTTTCTTCCACCCTGGAACCGATAGGGGGGAAACCCGTTTTGTATCTTCGACCTACTACAGGACTATCGAGAGAAAAGTAGCAA
>Ga0179591_1163867_pt1 | contig 13626 bp, 14 predicted proteins | sample CZOMad2_1_08_16f_FD_182891 | JGI IMG/M metagenome (GOLD analysis project Ga0179591, IMG submission 182891) | Vadose zone soil fungal communities from Angelo Coast Range Reserve, California, USA - CZOMad2_1_08_16fungal (PacBio error correction) | ecosystem: Environmental > Terrestrial > Soil >...
CCCCCAACTCCCCGTGGGTAAACGGGTCCCCCCCGACCGGGGTTTTTTCGGAGCGCCGGCGTTGGTGGGGCGGTTCACCGAAATTCGTCGCACCCCCTGGGATCGATTGAAAGTTGGTCCCGATGACCTTTGTCCCCCGAATTTGTGGGGCCTTTGCAGCCCCAGTTTTTCCCAGCCCCCCTCGGGTGTGCGGGCCCCCCCCCCTCGGGTCGGGCCCGTTCCCCCCCCCCCCCCCCTTCATCTTTAAGCAATTTCAAATCCCCCCCCCCTTCCCTTGGGGGGCCCCCAGGTCCCCCCCTGCCTGGCCAGCACCAAAGCCCCCGTTTTACGGAATGGACCAAGCGTCCCCCGAACCCCCCTTTTGCACCCCGACCCGGGAACACAACTCCCCCCGGTTCCCCCAAACGCCATTCCAAAAAACGCCAGGTTCCCCCCAAACAACCCACACTCCCGCTCCCGGGAAGCCGACCGTGATTGTTTATTTTTCCTCCCCACCAATGTTGGTTTTGCCCCCCCTTTTTGTCTTCCCCTTTTAAAATTTTTAATGGTCCCCATTAAAAGCCTTGTTGTCGCCCTCACCTTTTTCCCCCCGTGCCTGATCTTTTTGTTTCTCCCTTCCCCCCCCCCCCCTGGTCTTCGGTCTCTTTTGCCGTGGCCCCCGGGAAAACCCAGGTTTTTTTACGCGGGCCCCGTCCCCCAAGCCGTATTGGCCGAAGTTATGCCCGTCCCCGTGAATTTTCCTTCCCCCTTTCTTCAAGTCCCGCCCTTTCCCCCTCTGCGTATTTCCCCGGTGCCGATCCCCCCCGCTCCCGCACCCTTCCCTATCGTGCTCCCACCCCTGTAGGTCCCATTTTCCCCACCATAATGAAAACGTAAAGTTTCCGGCCCCCCCCCCGACCCTGGGGCAAAAAAATCGTGTGGTTCCTTCCCTCCTTGTGGGCCCCTTCCGACCGAAAACCGAAGGGACCCGCTTTGTTTGCCCGCGACACAAAAGTCTCCCCCGTAGCACAACCTCCCGCCCGGTTACACTGGTCCGCAGAAAGCAATGCCAAGGCCCCCGGGCCCCCCTTTGGGTGTTTCGGCTGCCCTTGTTTGGGGTTTTGCCAAAGGCCCCGATCGACGGCTGTCGGAGGAACGTGGTTCGAACCCCCCCCGAACCCCAGCGAAGCCGTGGCTGGGGCCCCCGGATCCTGCCCCGTCGCCCCCCAGCCGGGGGTATGCCGGCTGGGTCCGATTCGCCGGGGGCCCCGGTAAAAAAAAACAAGCGTTCCCCCCGGGAACCCCCCCCCCCCGGCGTGAACCCTCCCCCCTTTTTCTTTCCCCATCTCACAGTTAGTTCCACCCGGGACGCCCACCGTTGGTTTTTTTTTTAGGAACGACCCAAAAGCCCGGGTCCGCCCCCCGGTCTTTCGGCGCCCCAGGGTGAACAAACAATGGGCGCCCCGGCCCCCCCCTGGGGATTCCTCCCCCTTCCTGGCCGCCGGGGGGGCAAACCCACCCCCTTTTGTTCGGTCCCGTTGGCCCAGGAAAGTCCCGCCGTTAAAAGGCCCCCGTCGCGGAAAAACATCTTCCAGCGCGGGGTCCCCCCCTGTCGTCGGTGAATGCCTTTTTTCCCTTTGGCCCCGTGCCCCCCCGACCCTTGGGACGAACGCCGGCGAAAAGGCTGCGCCCCCCTTCCCCTTGTCCGCCAGCGCCCCAACACCCCCCCCCCCCCCCACCCCCCCACCCCCCCCCCCCGGGTGCCCCCCCCCCCGCCCCCTTGGCCCCCCCTCCCCTCCCGCCCCAAACCCGTTTCCCCTGGGAACAAAAAAAACTTTTCAAATCGGTTGGAAAAACTCGGGTCGTTAGAAGAATCCCCCCGCCCCCTTTCCGACAAAGTCCCCCCCCCCTCCGTCGGATTTGGTTTTTGGGGGGCGGGCCCCCTCTTGCCCCCCCCCGGGTGCTTCGCCCGGTCCCCCCCCGCCCTCCCCCCCCTCTTTTTTCGGGTTACTCCTCCCGGAAAAAACCGCCGGCCCCCCCCAAAGGTTTTCGCGAACCAACAAAAAAAAAAAACAACCCAAACGGGTCCCCCCTCCCGAACTCGCGCCCTTGTTTTTAAGTGGGTGCGTTTTTTTTCCGCCCCCCCTTCCCTTTCCCCTTCGGAACGAGAAAAACCCCCCTCGAACCTCGGCCTTTTGGCCCCGCCGAAAAAAAACCCTCCCCCCCCGAGGCAAAGGGAAATCGACCTTTGGTCCCCTTGTTGGGTCTGGGCCCCCAAAGCCTTCTGTTTTTTTTTTTCCGCCCCCCCCAAACGGCCCCCCCCCCCAACGTACTTTGGGTTTTCGAACATTCCGAAGGGTGGGGCCCCGCCAACCCCCCAACGGGCCACCGTCCCCAGTGAAAAATTTTTTTTGGGGGGTGTAAGAATCCCCTGTTTTGTTTTGCGCCCCCGCCCCCCCTTCCCCCCCCAAACGCCCCCCCACCCTTTCCCCCCGACTCCTCCCCTTCCCTTGAATGCACCACAACACGTCCCCCCCCCCCCTCCTAGTTCCCCTTGCAACTATTTCAGTGTATTCCTTGTTCTTCCCGCTGCCTACCCCCCTCGTTCGCCCCCAGCCTTTTTTATTTCTCCTTTTCCCCGTCCTTCCCCCCCGGTTTTCGCCCAAAGGCCCCCACCCCCCCCTGGGGGCCCCCCCCAGGCGGGCCCGGGCCCCGGGTTTTTTGTTGCAACAACGAAGAAACACCGGCGGGGGGGGTGAATGGTCCCCCCGTGTGAACCTGGAATGCCGCCCCAGCCTCCGTTGGCCCCCCAGGCCTGAAAACTTTCTCGAAAAGAACATCCAAGGTCCCCCCGTCGCCTTTTTTCCAGCGGGCCCCGAAGAAAAAATCAGAAAATGTAATTCCTTTTGGAATGAACGAATGCCCCCTTCCCGGGCCCCCTCGGAGCTTGGCCGCCCCCCCAAGCTCGGAATTCCGAATCGGCCAAGCCCGCCTTGGGGCGGGAAATGCCCCGTTCCCCCCTTCTTTTTGCCACCCCAGCCCGAAGGTTCACCCCCCCCGAGCCCCCCTCAACCCGTGAGATCCCTGAATCGCCATGTCCCCCCCGCGTCTGTGTTGGAGCCCTTTTGGGGTCCCCCCCGTCCGGGCCCAGCCCCCCCTTGGGGCCCCCCGGCGCTCGGCCCCCCAGCCCCCCCCCCTTTTTTTCGCCAGCCCCCCTTCCCCCCCGCCCCCCGGGTCCCCCGAATTTTGGTTCCGCCGCGTGTCCCCCCCCCTTCACCCCTTCCCCCCTTTCGCCAAGCCCCCTTTTCCCCCCCCAAGCAACCAGAACGGGGGTGTCCTGGCTCAACATCCCACCCTTTCTGGTCCTCTCTCCCCCCCCCCCCCAAAAACGGCGGCCCCAGCCACCCCCGGAAAAGAAAAAAAGCGCGGCCCGCCCCCTTCCGGGCAAGCCCCCCCTCCCCATCCACCCCCCTTTGGTCAAAAAACAAGAAAACACCAAAAAAAAAAAACAAAAACAAAAAAAAAAAAAATCGACACCCCCATCTGCCCCCTTGGAATTTTGTCCTGGGGCGAACCCCGTGGGTTTGGGGCTCATCCGGCCCTTGGCCCCGCCCCAGTTTGTTTTTTTGTAGCAAATTGCACTGTGCCGGAACGCCCCGCTCCCCCCCCCCCCAACAAACAGCGCCCAAGGTACAAAGTCCTCGTTAAAAAGAAATACTTTCGGTCCCCGCCCCCTGTGTTTTTTTTTTCCCCCACACCGGGTTTCGAAGCGGCCTGGGTTTTTGGCGGCGAAAACGAATCCCCTGTCCCTTTCTCGCCCCATTGCTTTCGAAATGGAGACATTTCGCCGCCCCCCCCGAAACAAAAGCCCCACTTCCACAAGTCGGAATCGACCCGTCCCCCGGGGCCCCCCGTTTGGTTCCTCCCCTGGTTTCGAGGGGAAAAACCCCTGGAACGGAGGGCCCTGTTTTTAGGGCCCCCCCAGAACACAAAAAAGCGAACCCTTCGACCGTAGCGGCCCCCCCCCTGCCCCCCCTTCGTCCGGTAGAAAAAAATAATCGTGGGGGTCCCCCCCCCCGAAACGCCCCGAGCCCGACGACCCTTTTCCCCCCCCCGAAGCCCCGAACACAGCCCCCCCGTGAACAAAAATTAACCCACGGAAAGCCCCCCCTTTGTCGCGCCCGGGGGATGGTCGAACCTTCCTATGTTCCCTTTTCCAGGTTTTGCTCTCTTTTCCCCCCACCCCCCCTTTTTTTTGACATGAAAAACCGATCCCTTTTTTGTTTTTTTTCATTTCGATTGGGGGGGGGGTCCCGCCCGGTCCCCCCCTCCCGTTTTTGAACCAACGGAAACAGTTTTTTGCCCCCAATAAAAAAACCGCCCCCGCCAACCAAAATGCGTCCCCTTTCCACCCCAAAACCCAGAAATTCCGAGATTTTTTGTTTTGCCCGCCGCCGGTTTTTTTAAAACCCCTTCAAACAAACCTAACCGCGCCCAACGTTTTGGTTTTTTTTCCCTTGAGGCCCAGGGTTGGCCCGCGGGGCCCGCCCCCTTTGGGGCCCCGCCGGCCCCCCCCCCCCCGGAAAATTTTTTTTGTCCCGCTGGGCGGCCCCCGCCCGGGGGGGCCCGGAAAATCACAATCCCCGTGGAGGCCCCAAGGGCGGTAACAGCGGAAAAAATTAGTCGTGGGGGAACGTCCCCCCGAATGCGGTCCCCGATTCCGCCTGGCGGCTGAGATCGTTGGGGGTTTTTTTTTGTCCGTTTTGCCCGAAAAAAAATGGCACCCCGGCCGGTTTTTTGAAATTTTGGCCGTCCCGAAAAAAACCGTTGGTTCCGATTGAAAGGTCCGAATGGGCCGGTTGGGGGGGCGGGGTTGGGGTTCTGGACATCAAAAGCAAGCGCGCAAAAGCGTTGGCCGCCGGGGGCCCCCCCCGGAAAAATCCGGCCCGCCCCCCCGGGGGCCCCCCCGGGTGGTTCCATCCTCCCCCCCCCCTCCTAAACAACCCAACAACTTACCTTAATTAGGAAGAAAGAGAGAGATGAAACAACCGGCCCCCCGGGCCGAATTTCCTGCCCCGGGGCCGGGGCCAAAAAACGCCCTTTTTTTTCGCCCGCCCCCTTGGCTGTAATCCCAACCCCACCCCCCAAAACGTCCCCCCCTCCTCCGACCCTCCATCGTCAACCCCGGTTCCCTCGGCGCCCAATCCCCAACGCCCGGGGGTTCGCCCAAAATCCTTCAAACGGAACCATAAACCACGGGATCGCCCCGTCGGCGACCTCCCCCAAAATCGACGTCCCCCCCCCCACGAAAAAATCCGTCGGCTTGTTTCCGCCCTGGGCGCCCCCTCCCCCCCCCGGCCCCCCTGCTGGATTCCCGTCCGGCCTGCCCGCCCGCCCCCCCGAAACAAAATTTTCCCGCGCCCCGCGCTTGGCCGCCCAAGCCCCCGTCCCCTCACCCTGTGCCCCTAGAAACAAAAAATTGGCCGCTGTTTAAAGGGTTTTTGTTTTTTTTTATGGTTTACCGCCTGGCCCCCTGTGGGGAAATCCGAAAATCTGCCCCGAAACCCCTCATTGGGGCGGCCACTTTTGTTAATGGCCCCCCCCCCCAAAAACCTGGTCGTTTTCCAACGGAAAAACGGGCCGACCCCCCCAACATTCCGAAATGAAAAAAGATCGTTCATCCAAGGGTGCCCGCCCCCCGAGCCCCACAACCCTTGAAGAAGCAAATCCGAAACGTTCCCCCCCCGACATCCCCCGCGGCCGAAAAAACCAAAGCTTCGGGTGGGGTGAATCCACGGGGCTTTTTTTTTTGTTTCCCGGGGCCCCCCCCCCCCCCCCCACTCGGGGAAGTCCCGTCCGCGTCGCGTTTCGAGAACACGGAAAATTTCCCTCCGCCCCCCGGAAAAGGGGCAAAAAAAAAAAAAAAGCCGCCCGCCTTTAACGGGGGGTCCCCCCGGTCCGGCTTTGTCGGCCCCCCCCCTACTCCCCCGTCCATGGTGTTTGCCTCGACCCATAAATGGGGCACAAATCCCCCCGAAAAAAAGCAAAAACGTTCCCGAATTCGATTCGATGGGCCTGTCCCGCCCCCCGCTATTCCGCCATCCGAACAGGCAGAAAGAACCCCCCGGCCCCTACCGCGGCAACCCCGCCGGCTCCTGACCGTGGGACAAAAAAACCGCGACCGAATACATCTACGATTTTTTCTTTTTTTTTATGTTTGGTTTTTATATTAGTTGTTTGTTTTTCTTGGTTGTTTTTGATGGAGTTAATTTCTTTGTTTATGCTTTTTGTTTTTGTATTATTTTGTGTTTTATGATCTAAAAACCCTGCGCCCCCCCCTGTTTTTGGGGGGCCGCGCCCCCCCGTCGGCACCAGTGGGGGCCAATTGCCCTTTACAACTTGCGGCCAAGCCCCGTCGCGTTTTTCCGCCCAACCCAGAACCCATCCAGCCAGAAAAATGGTCGATTCAAGTGGTTTTTGCTTGGGGAATCCCCCCCCCTGCCCCCCGGGAGGGCCCCGCCCCCGCGCCCCCCCCCCCCCCCCCCCCCTTCCTCTGGGGCCTTGGCCCCCCCTTCCCCGGTTGGTGCGCCGAAGCAAGAAAAGGGGTCCCCCCCCCGTTTTCCGGAAACCGTGGGCCTTTGGGGCAAGCTGCGCCAAGGAACAAAACGGGGGTTTCGTGCGCCTCCCCCGAAACAAATCCGAACGGCGAGCTTTTTGCCCCCGAGCCCTGGGGTCCGAAGCCGCCCCCCCCAAAGCGGCCCGAGGGCCAAAGGCCCCCCCCCCGCAAAACACCGATTCGGAGGGGTGGTTGGGGGTTTCGTCCGGGAGTTCGGGCCCCTTTGGTGGAATAAGAAGGACCGGCAATCCCCCCCCCAGCGGCTTTGAACCGGATTTTCGAATCGAAAAGCTTGGCGGGCCCAGGCTCCCGCGGAAGGCAATCCGTCCCAAGAAATCCTCCCCGCCCGCTTGGGAAAGGCGAACGGGACCCGCTGGGGGTTCCCCTCCCCGAAGAAGTTTTGCCCCCCTGCCCCCCCGAGCCCCGTGGCGGCAGCAAAAGGCCCTCCGACATCACCCCCGCCCTGCCCCCCTTTGTTTTCTCGGTTTTCCAAACAACCCCGGCCCCCCCGGCCCGGGCCTGTGGCCCCCCCCCCCCGGGGCCCTGGCCCCGGGACCCCGGCCCCCCCCCCCACAAACGGCCCCTCGAAAAGATGTTCCCTTTTCCCCCGAACCCCGAACCTGAATCGTCCCCTGAAACGAGGACCGGTGGGTCCGATCAAAGTAAGGGGGCCGGAAAATCGAAGCCGTGGGAAAAGCGGGGCCGGCCCAACAACTTCCTTTCTTCCACCAAAAATCCCTGGAACCCGTTTGGTGGGTCGCCCCACTTTTCCGGAAGGAATCCCGACCCCCTAAACTTGGGCCCCGGGGTGGGGGGGCAAGCCCTGCCCCGCCCAAAGAACCCACTGTCCGAAAAAAAAAAAATCCCTGCCCTTCGAGGGGTTTTTTTCCGGCCTGGCCCCATCCGGGAACGGTCGAGTTTTTTCTCCGTTTCCGAGAAAAGAAAAACTGGGCCCGAAAACCGCCAACCAAAAACCTACCAAAGCCCTCGAAAAAATTTTCGAAGGGCCCCCGGTGGGTCCGCGAAACCCTTGGGGCCCCGGGGGCCCCGGTTTTTTTTTGTTTTTGTTTTTTTTTCGAAGGGAAGTAACGAGCGGCCGGCCGCCCCCGCGAAAAAAAAAAAAGCCCTGGGCCCCCCCCCCCCCGCCCCCCCCCCCAACCCCCGACGAAGAAACCCCCCGCCGAGGCCGATCTTACGCACGGAAGTTTTCCCACCGGCTAAAACAACAACTGTCCCCAAGACGGGTTGTGTGGCCCGAAAAACAGGAAAAAGTGGCAAGGCCCCCCCCCCCCCCCCCCCCCAAAACCCGGGTGCCCCCTTGCCGGGGGCAAGGAGGCCGGCGCCTTTTTCGTCCACGTCGGCCCCCGGCCCCCAAAAGAGAAACAATCCCAAAAATCACCGAAAAGACGAAACCGCGGGCACCCCCTAACGAATCCCGCTGAAGGCCCCCTAAAAAAACTAACTCCTGGGTGCCACGCACCCCCCCCCCTGAAAAAGCTGTCCCGGGGGTCCCCCCAGAAAAAAGGAAGATCCGCCCGCGCGGGCACAATCCCTTGTCCCCCCCCGCCGAGAAAACGGGTGGGCGGGAACAGACCGGCCCCCCCCCTGGTGTTTTTCCCCGCCAACAACCCGTCCCCCCCCCCCGGGCCCGGGTCCGACTACCCTGGTTCCCCCCCGCCTTGGACCCCGCCCCAACGGCCCCCCCCGGGTTCCCCGGACCGCCCGTGGTTTCCCGGGCCCGGTACCCGAATCGCCAGCCGGCCAAAGAAATCCCCGGCCCTTGGCGTAACCGCAGAAATTCCCGGGCCAGCCTCCGCCTGGGTTTCGGGGGTTGGCTTCCCTGAACCAAATCCCCTCGACCCGATGCCTCCGGATTCGGCCCCCCTGTCCCCCCCCCACCATCCGCGTAACAAAACTGTCCAGACCTGGGCCCCCTTACCCCGCCCCATCCCCCCCCCCCCTTTTTTTCGGGCCCCGGCTTGTTGAAAAAACGCCGGGGCCCCCTGCCCGCGGGAAAAATCTCCGGGAAACAAAAACAACCAAAAGCGTCCTCGTCCCGTCGAGCAAAACGACGGAGGACAACGATTCCGGGTCCGCCCGACTAACGTTCCCCCCCCCAAAAATCGACCCCGAAAATGGGCCCCCCCCCCCCCGCTCCCCGGTGCCCGTGCCCCCCCCCCCTTTCCGGGCGTCCCGCCCAAACAAATCCGTGTCCCCCCTCGTTCCCCGTGCCTTTCTCCCCCGCAACGACCCCCCACCATCGCCCCGTGCACCAACCATCCCCCTTCCCCCTCCTTCTTTTTTACCCTATGCCGGCCCCGTGGGTTTTCACCTTTGTTTCTTCCGGGGGGCCGCAAAAATCCGGATCGAGGTGCCCGCCAGCCGGCCCGGCAAGTTTTTTCCCGGGGGAACGGGTGTTTTCATGGAAACCCGTCCAACATCCAACGCCCAATTGGGGGGCCCAAAAAATCAAAAAAAACCTGGCCGAAACCAAAATCCCACGGTTCCGTGCCCCCTTTCCCCGGGAAATCGGCCGGTGGGTTTTTTTTTGGACCGTGCGGAACCCTGGCCGGGTTTTTTCCCCCCCCCCCCCCCCCGGGGGTCGGGCCCAAAGTCCCCGACGGCCCCCCCCCCCCCTGGGTCCAATCCCGATAACCCTTGGCCTTTTGCGCCCGCCCCCCCCCCCCCACCACCCCGGGGCCCAGAAAGCTGAATCCAAACGCCCCCCCCCCCCGAAGGACGCCCGGGGCCCCGGGGCAAGCCCCCCCCCCCGCCAAAAACAAATAACTAACAGGGGCCTTTGGGACGGTGCCCCCCCCCCCCCTTTGCCATCCAAACACCAATCGGAAACAAAGGGTCCCTCCGACACAACCGCATCAAGGCCCGCCCCGGGATTCCGGACGCAACAAAAACCTTTCCCCCCCGCCTTCCCTCTAACCGCGTGTCGACGTGTACACGGGTCCCCGTTTTTTTTTTTTTCACTCCCACACACACATTCCCCCGCCCCCCGGTAAAAAAATCTTGGTTAACAAAACGCGTGAAAACCTGCCCGGAAAATCGAAGGCCCCCCGGCGCGTGGGTTTTACAACCCCCGGGACGGTTAATTCCCGTTTTCAAACGTTTCCAAGGCCGCCCGCCCCCCCCCCCCTTTGGCGAAAAAAGGCGTTGCCCCCAGGGCGACGGCCCCCCCCCCAAAAACAAAAATCCCACTGGCCGCCCCAAACAAATCGAGAAAAGGCCCACGTTTCCCTGGCCCGACGTCCCTAAAACCCCAATCGTTTTGTTCGAAAAGGCCTGCGGGGCGCGGCCCCGGGCCGCCCCCCCTAAACCAACCCCTGCGGGAGAAACCGGCGCCCTGGTGGAAACTGGGTCGCCCCCCCTAAAACCGCCAAAAACTGCCCGAAAAGCCCAATCCGCCGGGACGTGGGCCATTGGGAAAACCCCATGACCCGTGTTTGACCCAGGCGTGGGCCGAAGTTTTTTTCCCCTCGAGAAAACAAGCCCGACAAAAGGTGGCGGGCCCCCAGTAAAAGCTGGAAGAACCGCCCCCCCCCCTTTGGCGCCGAAAGGGTCCCCGCCCCTGTGGTGGCTTTTAACCCATCCAAGCTTCGGTGCCAAAAAGTTCGGCCCCCCCGAACCCAACGGGCTGCGGGGCCGGGCGAGGCCCGCCCAAACAGCGAAAACAAGGCTGTTTCGAAAGAGCCTTGGGCCAAGAAATCGTCGGGCCCCCGGACCCGTGTCTAACACCAAAATGCCTGGAACGAGCCCGAAACCCCCCCCCCACCTGGGGCTGCCCCCCCCCCCCCCACTTTTCCCCCGCCGAAAAAAAAAACCAATCCGCGGGCCAGCCCCTGCTGTAGGTGCTGGGGGAACCCGCCCCCCCCCTGGGGGGGTTTGGTGGACCGCGGGGGCACCAACACCTGGTCCCCATCCGTTCCCCCCCCCCCCCCCATCCCGAAGCCCCCCAACCCCTTGGGACGTCAATCAAGACCCCGCCCCGAAACCTGGGTGGAATCGACAAATCTCCCCTCCTCCCAAAAAAACACAAAACAAAACCAACGTGTAGGGAGGAAAAGGAAAAAAAGACAGAAAAGAGAAATTTCCCCCCCCCGATCAAACCCAAAGTTCCCCGCCGGGGTACCTTTTGAAATGACGAGGTCCCCCCCCCCCAGGGTTTTTTGTGTGCCTTCGAATGGACCGGATGAAACCCCCGTGGTTTTGGCCCCCTGTGGGCGTCCCCCCCCCCACACCAAGGGGCCGGGTTTTTCCAAGCCAAAACCGACAGCAAAAAGCCTTTTGCCGCGTCAAAAAAAATGGGTCCGGCCCGAAAGTGGGGGCAGGCCCCCCCAGGGGGGTTCCCGGCCCCCCCCACTTTTTTTTTTCGGTCCCAGGAATTTGGGTTGAAACCGGTCCCCCCGGGCCCCCGGGAAACGAATTTTCTTGGCCCCAGCCTCCTTTTCCGAAACCAACAGCCCCCCCCTTATTCCGCCCCCTTGCGCCCCTCTCCTGCCCCGCCCCCCTGAACAGCCGTGGTGGGGTTCCGCCCCGACTTGGCCCCCCCCGGCAAAAGCCCCTTGAAAAAAAAAAAAAAAAAATTTGTAGCCCCAAAAGGCCGCCCCCCCCCCGACCCTCCCCACGCGCAGCGTTCCCCCCTCCCCATCTTTTTCCCCCTGGCCGGCAACCAGACCCCTTTTTTTTTTTTCCGGGAAATGTTTTCCCTCGAGGAAACCCTCCGCCCCAAAAACGCCCCCCCCCCCCTGGGGGGTCCACTGGTTCCCCCAACAAAATGGGGTCCCCAAGCCCCCCCCCCCCCCCCCAACGGTTCCCCGGCCCCCGGGGAATGCCCTTTTTCCCGCCCCCCTTGGCCCCCCGGTAGCGGGCAACCTTTCCCAGGCACCATCCCCCCCCCCCCACCCCCCCCCTCGCGGGTTTGTGTAGCGGGCCCCGGCCGCCCCCCCCGGGCCTGCCCCCTCCCCGCCCCCACACGCATGGTAAGAACCCCCGTGTCGGCCAGGAAGTGGCATCTGAAAAAAAAATGGGGCGGCCCCCCCCACAGGGGGAAAAAATGGGCCGGTTCCGCCCCCCCCCCCCTGGCCCAAACCGCCCTCCCCCCTTTCGCAAGCGGCCGCCCCCCCCCCCCTACCAGTTTGAACCGAAAAATTTTAACCGTTTTTCCCGGCCCCTTTTGGTTTTAAACCGCCCGCCCCTTTCCGATTTTTTTCCGGGCCAGGTTTTTTCCCGCGTAACCAGAAAAATCGCGGGATGGTTGCGTGAAATAAAAACCAACAGCCCCTTTTTGTAACGTCAGGACGGGTTTTCCGACGCCCGGCCCGGTTTGGGGGGGGCCCCCCCGTTTTTCCCCCCCCTGTGAAATAAAATCGCCCGCCCCTTTTGTGACACAATAAAGACCAATAGTCCGTATGTCCCGAATTCCCTTTTGTTCTAACTGTTGGCTTTCCATCCCCCTTCCCCGATCCCCGCTCCCGTGTTCCTTTCCCCCCTCTTGTTCCGTGTCTTTCCCCCTTTTCTCTGATTTCATTCCCCTCTTTTTTACTTTTTCCCCCCCTTGCCCCCCCTCGGGCCCAATCCAGCGTTAAAAATTCCCCGACAAAAAAAATGACCCAGCCGGGGTCCCACTTGCCCGAACCCCGGGACAAACCGCCCCCCGTCCCCCCCCCCAACTGGCCCCCCCCCCCAACAAGGTTTGTTTCCCCCCCCCCCCCACCACGCCCCCCGATCGTGGAAACAGCCGACCCGGGTGGGTGGTGAAATGGTTTTTTTCGCGCCCAAAGGGGTTTTTGTTCCCCCCCTTGGCCCCCGTGCCCCCCTTTGGGTACGGTTCCAATGGAAACCCTGGTGTGTTTTTTTTTTTTTTCCCCCCCGACTGCCGCGGCCCTGGGGGGCCCCACGGCTGCCCAAAACCCCCCCTTTCCCGAAATCCCGAATCTTTTTTTTTGGGGTCGCCCCGACCCCAGGTTTACGCGCCCCCGTTCCCCCCCAATCCCCCGAAAAGTGCGAGTTGCCGGGCCCGAAAATTGGGGCCCCCCCCCCCCCTTTCCCCCGGCGAACGCCCCCGGCCCCCCCCCGGCCCGGTACGCGCACAATTGTTCTTGTGCCCGGCCCCCCCGATCCCAACTTCCGCCGCTGTCGCGCCCGGGCCCCCCCCCCATTTGTTTTCCCCCCCCCCCCGAAAAAAATGAGCTTACAAGTCCGGGCCCGAAACCGGAGAAAAAAGTCTGTTGGGTCCTCCGTTCCCCCCCCCGGGGTGCTCCCGGAAAAACCCGCAAAACCCGAAGGAAAAACGCTTGTTTTGCCCGAAGAAAGAATCGCGCCCCCCCCAACAGCCTCCGTCCAGCCCCGTGGTGTTCCGGAACGCCAAGGCCCCGGTCCGTTTTTGGTCCCCCCCGGCCCCCCCCCCCCCCCCCCTTTTTTTTGGTGGGGCAGGCCGATCGACGGCTTCCCGTCCCCCCCGGGGATTGTACAAGAGCCCCAAACCCCCGACCCAAGCGGAAGCGTTGTGCCGGACAAAATTTCTGGCGGGTGTCCCCGCCCCAAGACCCCCCCGGTAAATGCCCGCGTGGGTTTTTTGGTGGTCGGACTTTCGCCCCTCCCCCGACCAACTCGTCCTCGATACGTATCCCCGTTTGTCCTTTTCCCCCCCCCCCTCCCCGTACCAATTTACAGTCCGGACGCCCGGACGGGTTTGGGTTTTTGAAAATGAAAAACGAACCACCCAGCCCCCCCGGATCCCCGCCCCCGGTTCCCTTTCGCCCGGGGTCCCAAAGGACAAATTGCGCCCTGGCCGATCTCCTTTTCCCCCCCCCCCCTGGGGCCCTGCCCCGGGAACAAGCCCTTTTTTTTTTTTCAGGGTTTTTCCCCCCCCGCTGCGAAGTTTCCGTAGGCCCCCTTCCCCGGCGGGAATCGTCCCCCCCCCAGCCGGCCGGTCCGGTCCCTCGGTGGAATGCCCTCTTGCCGCCGGACCCCCCTTTGAAAAAAAAAAACCGAAAGCCGCCGCCCCCTTGCCCCTTTTT
>Ga0179591_1261145_pt1 | contig 13626 bp, 16 predicted proteins | sample CZOMad2_1_08_16f_FD_182891 | JGI IMG/M metagenome (GOLD analysis project Ga0179591, IMG submission 182891) | Vadose zone soil fungal communities from Angelo Coast Range Reserve, California, USA - CZOMad2_1_08_16fungal (PacBio error correction) | ecosystem: Environmental > Terrestrial > Soil >...
TGGGGTGAGAAACCAAAGTGAAATGAAGAGGGCCGGATCAAACCACAAAAGGTGGGGGACACCATGCGTTGGCAAATGCCACCAAGGGTGTTCACGGGAAAAAACGCCTAATGTCAACAATGAAAGAAGGGACCAACCGAGGAAAGTGCTCGATACAGAAAAAAAACCCGAGGTACTTGCCGCGCAAGGGGGTCAAGCGGTGTACGAGGATGCATCCGGAACTTGGGCAAGAGATGATGGAGAAAAGACACTGCGGCGGAAGATACCCTACCAGGGAGAGTGCCTGACCGCGAGCGCAGATTCGGATGAAAAGAAGAGTGCTCAGCGTAGGGTCGTCACAAACAGTGGGCGTGCGAGGCACATGTTTCTGAGGTGGGGCCGGAAAGAAAAGGAAACTGGCGTTCCAGGGCCGAGATTCCGAGGAGAACAAAAAGAACCCAGAGAAATTTACTCGGGAGGTGGGAAAGGGCGCGCGGTGAGGGGAGAAAAACGCTTGCGCGTCAAACCGACATCTCACGGAGGAGCCTGAGAACAGGTCGAGGGGTGAAAGGGCCTGGGTCAGACCACGACCAATTCAACGGCAGAAACCATTCATTGGGGCTTATCACGTGGAGGGGGGAACAGCCAATGCTGAAATAAGATGAGAAGAAGAAAGGAAAAGTAGCCTCCTGTTTCAAGAAGTTAGAAACAGCCTGCTAACGACACGATAAAGCAAAAAAACCACAGGATAAGGGGGACGCAGAAAATGGAGGCATAGTCCTCAAAAAAACAAGGGGGGTAAGGCAAAGCTCAAGAAAGAGAGGGTTTGGCATCGTCCGGCTCCCGGAAAAAAAAAAAAGACGAGGCATATCCAAAGTGTTCATTTCCGGTAGCCATACGAAGCAAGTTAAGTCCGCCGCGCGCAACTACCCGAAAAGAGGGGAAGGCCTGAGCCGAAAATGAATGGTGATGAAAGCACGGAGGAGGGGATGAAGCACTATATGGGAGAAACGTCCGTCAGGGTAATTGTCACCAGAAACGCGGAATCAGATAAACGGTTCCAAGGGGGAGAAGAAGCCGGCGTGAAATCGGCAGAGAAAGAGGCCGAAAAAAAAAAGGGACATGAGGCGACACAAGAGAGGCATAGTCATTGCAAAAAAAAAGCTCACAGCTTGGGCACAGAATGTCCAAATAAGGGAAGAACGTTGTTGATTAGTTTGGTAGATTAATCAAAAGATCAAAATCAGCAGGACAGGAAAAAAAGAAGCAAGGCGGCTAAAACGGGGGCTAAGTAGCGTGTAAACGGAAATCATGTTGAAAACCCTGGCCTTATATTCTTGGCTTCTAAAGAAAACTCACGAACACCGAGCCGGAGGGACCACTCAGGGGGAACGCAATACCTAAGCGGCAACCAGATGTTGTGTCGGCGCTTGAGGGGGGGGAGGAGGAACATCGGCATCATCGGCCAAGGGAGAATCCCTATATAAAGGGAGCAAACAATAAAGATGCGGGCGTCAAAAAAGGAAAAGACCGGGACAGAGTCACTGTATCCAACGCAACGGTTCCGTTGTGCATGGGGGAAACGGTTCGGGATACTCTTGCAAAGGGGAAAAATTGAGACATGCTGGCGAATAAATCAATGCAGCTGGGGCGAAAGAAGGGAGGGGGGGTTGGGGGGAAGTAGATAACCAACAAAAGTAGTGAGTAACAGTTAGAGGACAAAAAATCAATCACGGCGTCGCGTGAGAAAGGGAGGGCGCAAAGCATGTCCTTCAGCAGAGGGAACAGATTTAGCACCGAACTTTCATCGGACCGCTGCCGAAAAGGAGGGAGAAAGAAGAAAACTGCTGACTTGTGACTCAAAAGAGAGGTCATGGGATCTAGAAAAAAAAGGAGGCGGATGGACCCGGAGCGGGAAGATGCTAAGTTGGCGCTCAAACGATAACAATCACACCAACAAAAACTTGCCGATGAGGTAATATGCTCAACAAGGATGGAAATCGGCGCGCATTGAAGGTGGGGGAGAACGTGCAGGTGGAGATCCAATAATATAAGCGACAGTGCGCTTTAAATGGTGACAAGAGAACGAAAAATTCGCTGAGAACCAGTTGGAAAGATCGTGCCGAGAAGTGGATTGTTGTTGTGCCCGGCAAGAAAAGGAATGTATACTATGTCGAATGAATCAAGCTAAGAAGGTTGAGGAACCAAGGAGGAGATAAAGATGGCGACAGCTGGGGACGATGGGGGCTGCCGCTATGACGTCCGAGGGAGGGGAGAAAAAAAAATCAGGCCCGCGAGAGGTCGCAGAAAAAGTTCCACCCGCACGGCGGTTCTGAAAAAGGAGAACTCGCGTCGGGGGAAAGACATGGACCTGGAATCTCCCAAGGAGAAAGGAAGGTCACGTCGGTGCGGAGAACATAGCAGGGACTTCAAATTCACTAGGAGTCTCGGGAAAGGCGAAAGGGGGGGGAGGGGGGGGACTACCGGTAACAGAAATCGCGAGTCGAGACCGAAAAAAAGGGGAAAAACTCACCTTGGCGAACTCAAAAAAACGAAGTTTTTTCAGAAAAAAGTTCCCCTGACTAAATGCAAAAAACAGAATTAAATGAGCGAATCGGAAAACTTACCTTTTGCTTGCAGGGAAAGAGACGCAGATGCGAAGGGGGAGAAAGAGAATGGTATAAATATGCGAGGGGGAAGAGGAGGGGATCAGAAGGCTGTGAAAGTGCTTGAACATTGGCTCCGTAAGAGGACGGTATTCTACCAGAGGAAAAAGAATCCTGTGGGAATTTAAAATTTTCCAATCAGGGTGAAAGAGGACTTGGGGGCGAAGGGGAACGACGAGAAGACACTTGAAGCAATTGCACCGGAAGCCAACCGCTCTAGACGGTCACGCAGCAAATAGGGGGAGGAAGACCGCGCAAGCGATTTACCCGCGCGGAGTAAGGGGGTGAACCAGAAGACGCCGCACCCTTGAAAGCATTCCATAAACTGAAACGTGCACGGACTAAAAGACAAAAAAATGGCCATCGCTTCGAACGAAAGAAAAAAGTTTAAAGCACAATAAAGCGGGCGAAAAAGTCCGCGGCATCCGAAGGTTCAAGCGCGGAGCTTGAGCACGCTTGCAGGTTGGAGGGGACTTCCGCGACCATATTGAATTTCCAATGAGCTTCATGAAGGGGAAAAAGAAGCAGCCTCTTACCCAAGGCAGCAAGAAGTAACATGTGGCTTCTTTGCACAATACAAGAGCAAAGAGTGAATAAAAGCTGAGGAAGGGGGACGGGAATTGTTTCACTGTGTCTTCAGGGGGAAAGAACATTCTTGGCGAGCGCAAGTGGGAAAAACTAAGGGGAGACAATACAACAAACGGTCAGGTGGTGCGTTCCGGCTGAGTATAGGGGGGGGAGCGTGGTCGATCAAAAGAAAATAGAAAAAAAAAAAAAAAGGATGAGGAAAAGATATAGATCTTGAGGGTCAAACAGCACAAAAAGATTGGCGGGAAAAAAACCGCAGAACGGGTTTGTGAGAAATTGGTAACTTGAGCCTCCCAATAAAAAGGGGGAACGCTACAACGCCCTGACAGGGCAAGCAAAAAGAAGGGAAAACACCGATTGATTCAGTGCTCGATGAAGAAAGCACCGACAGCCTAAGGTACTGAAATTGGGTCTCGGTTTCCGGGAAAGGGATGGAAAAAAAACGTGAGTCAAGCGGGCACTCAGGAGATAAGACAACAAGAGGGGGTCCTTCAGTCAGGAGAAAGAAAACAAACAAGGAAAGAATCAAAGAGCGAGCGTCGCTTCACGATGAAAAAGAAAAAAAGCTCGCGCGGTAGGTTGAGAAGAAAAAAAAGGACCGATTTCCGGGAGCTTGGGTCCGGTGAAAAAAATTCTACCTGCAGTGCAAGGGGGTGACTTCTCGGAGAAAGACAGAACCAATTCCATAAATGCCTGTAACGCCCGGTAAAGAGGGAAAAGCGGTTTCGGCGAAATGTGCGCTCAAAGAAATATACAAAGTTTTCAAGGCCCGAGAACGGCTAGGTTAAAAGTGTTACACGTCGCCCACCAAAAAGCAATCGCGAACCTGCTTGGAAGGGGTAAAATCACGCGGCTTGAAAGGGAAAGCCGCATCTCAGAGAATGAGCGTTCTCTTAAAAAGGGGAACCGGCAAGCAGTGAGAAAACAGAACTGAGAGAAATGAGATTCCAGAGCATACAGCTACCACCTCAAAGGAAAGGAGATTAGTCGGCAATAGTCCGCCATCACCATGGGGCTCAGCGTGAGGGTCAGAAGCGTCAACCTTGTGGAGAAAGGCCGGAGAAAAGGGGGAAAAGACGGGCGATGAGATAAGTTCGGTTCAATGAAGGTACCTCATCTAGCCTTTGGGGGAGGGGGGAAAATCCGCCGCTCCTTACCCGAGAACGTAGTCACAAGAATAATTCTCCAAAGAAAAGAGACGATAGGGGAGGGACTCAAGGCAAAAAGATGGTTCACAGTGCCCATTTATCGCAAGCTTGGAAAAGGGAAGTTTCCCACGCCTCCATGCAGTCAGGGGGGAGAGAAGTGATCCGCCTCGAAGGAGGGGTTTGAACAATATACGGAAAGAAGGGGCAAGACATCGTCGAATCAAGAAAAGGAGTCTGGGTGCGCACACGGGGTGTTTATTATTGTGGGCCTTCGCAAAGCGGGAAAGAGAAGCCTTGCGCAAAATCACGGGCAAAAAAAAAACCGTCGAAGAACCCGGTTTCTCGCTATTTGGACGTAGGGCGGTGTACCCAAAAAAAGCAGCAATGGAGTATTTCGTGGATGAAAACCTAGAACAGAAATGCTCGCCAGGAAAGGGAAGGTGAGCGCAGACCTCTAGGAAAAGGACCTCTGCTTGTGGTGCGTTATTGGAAGGAGAAACGACTGCATCCTCGGGACGGAAAACAGCAGCACGAAGCGCTAGAGAGTCGGGGTGAGAAAAGGAAAAAAGAGATGCGGTCGTCCAAAGGAAAAGAAGGGAAGATGCTTGATCCAGCGCGCCGAGGACCTGTGGTTACCATTGATGAAACGTCTGGGACGGATGAAAAACCGGGCTGAAAAAACGAGGTAGATGCGAGAGCCCGGGGGATGTTGATCGCTCAAACGGAGGAAGGAAGAAAGAGGGAGGAAACAAAATTCAAACGGCGCCGCGCAGCAAAATGACCGGTCTTGGAAAGAAATGTCGGGCGATGTCCAGTGGGTACAAAGTGTCATCAAATGGGTCAACAAAAAATAGCCCGAGACGCTGGAACAAGTCCATCGAAGCCAAGGACTGGAGCGTGTGACGCAGCAATCGGGGGACGGGAAGAAGAACGATCAGCGAGGATCTCGGTCGGCAAGCGGACCGAAAGGATGCACGGACCAATCCGAGGAAGAAAACCCCAAAAAGAGGCTCCTGATGATTTCCAGAAAAAGAAACTTCTGAATAGGCGCCAGGGAAAGGGGGAAACTGCAGTGAGAGAATCCACGATATGATAAAAAAAAGTTTCTAAACCTTCCTGTCGTGGGTTTCCCGCTACAAGAAAAAATTCGATAACCCGGAAAGAGAAGGAGGCCGTGATTCGGCAAGGCGGCTTCCGGGGGGAAGGGACATGCAATCATCAAACTCATCAACAACGTGGAAAGAGAGGTCGTAAGAATGAGAAAGATTCAATTGGGGGTCGGAAATGACTATGAACGGCCAGTCCTAGGGGGAAAAAAACCTGCAAATGCAAAGATCTTTCCGCCGAGGGGGAAAAAGCCGGCATTGAGCGGGACCTTAATATGAACCGCGCATTGTGAAAAAGACATCGGGGAAAGAGGACGGCGCAATATCGAGATGCACGAGAAGTCTGTGCGGATAAAATAATGCAGGGGAGGCCTCACGGTCGACTAGGTCTAGAAGGGAGCTATGCTTAAAGGAAATTAACAAGAGGGTCTTAAAGAAAAGAAGGGGGAGACGAAGAGGAGAAAAACTTATGTGGGGAGAAGTGAGCAAAAATCAAAAACACGTATTGATCTTGCTACAGGGAGAAGGATGGGGGAATGGCGTACGAGGAAGCTATGCGATGCGTCAAAATCATGGGGTGCCTGTAAGCGTCCTAAGATCTTAAGAAAGAGTGGAAGAATTGCTGGAATGTGCGAAGGGGGAAAAAGAGGGAAAAAACCGCAGTATTCAGATACGGGAAAGGGGAGGGGGGTCGTCAAGGGCAAGGGGAAGTTAACCATTCAAAGCAGGGACTCCGCACCAAAAAAAACGGTTTAAACACGGCTTCAACTTCGCAAATACCGAAACGCTGAAAGGGTAAGGGGGGGGGACGCTCAAAAGCGGCGAAGGAAAAAGGAGAAAGCGAATGGGACCGAGAACATCGGGCATTGTTGGCTTTGCGAAGCTACTCTACGGAATGAAAGCAGTGCCGGGCGTTAAAAAAACAAATCAAGCAAAATGGCCATCAAGGGAAAGAGAACGGTGCCACGGTTTGAGCTACAACCGGTAGTTCGATAGTCAAGAAAAATAGGAAAGCTCGCGCGTCATGGTGAAAAGCGTTTCATTGGGAAGGGCATAAGGGCACGCCGGAACATCATTGAGCAGGAAGGACAGACAGCGGAAAGGAAGTTAAGGCGCCTGCCACCGAAAGGAAAAGATGTCGGCAAGGTGACTTCTGTCTGGTGAGACGGAGAAAGATCATCGGAGGAATTAGGGGGTTGGGGGGGGGAAACTGAAGGTTGGGGAAACAGAAGACCCATTCTTGGGCGATCACAAAATTGGGACCATACGGGAGAAAACTGGTCGAGTGGTTTGCTGAACCAATATAGAGGTGTAGATGCGTGGTCGTAGGACAAGAACGAGAGAAAAACAAACCGTATGAGGAGGAAAAGATAGAGATATTTTGGGAGACCAAAGCAGGCCAAAAAAACCGGGTCCTTAAAGAAAAAAAGAAAAAAGGTGTTTAGCCCCAAAGTAGGGGTTTTACACTGCGCTCGCATCGAATGAAAAAGGAAGGGAAGGGCAACAATTCAGACCTTAAAGCAGAGTGATTCATGGGACCAGCTCCATCCCAACGTGACTGTGCCGCGCAAAGTGCCGGGTCGGACGGAAAAGGAGATCGAGGGGACACGTGCAACTCATAGAGAAGAGGCACGTAATGTTGACGTCGGACATCTCAAGACCAAAAGAAAGAGCTCATGACGCTGCTATCAGAGGGAGGTAGGCCGCGACAGCCGCGCAGCTAGGTGTCAGAATAGTGGTCCAAGGGAAGGAATGGGGGGGTAAGAGAAACGTTGGTTGGTAAAACAACAAAAGGCACGAACGGGACAAAGGACTTCGCGGCGACAGCAAACCAGAATAATCTCAAGGACCTGGAAGCTGAGCGATTGGAGGGGGAAGAAAAAAGCGTTGCGCGTCAAACAAAACAGGGGAAAAAATTTGCATTGCCGGAGAACAGGTGCGAGGGTGAAAAGGGGGGTTCGGGCCACTCGCAAAAAAGGCCCGCGTCGAACTGAGATGGCTTTCAATGAGAATGAAGAAAAAAGACAAGGAAAATAATACAGAATATCTTGATAGTAGACCAGGTAACAAGAATTGATCACAGCCTCATCAAAGGGAAAAGAGTCCAGACGCAACAGCGATCAAAAGGGAAGAGTCACCTTCGCATAGAGGGAAAGGCGCACCTTGGAAGGCAAGATTCTGGAGAAGCCAAAGAGATAAGCTTTTGTGAGTAAGGAAAAAAACGCAGCCCTGTGAAAAAAGACGGAAGGAAAAAGAACAAGTTGCTTTTAAAGGGGTAAAGGGTTAGACGAGACGGGGGGGTAGAATCCGCGCGCCAGGAGAAAGAAAAATCGTCGAGCCATAATCAAATAACAAACGAAAAAAAAAATCTCGATACTTGAGGGGAAGGACACAGCGTCCCGAAGTGCACAATTGGAGAGACGAGCAGTCGGGAAGGTCCCAAGAAATAAAACATGGTCGGGGGAAAAAGAGGGATGCGAAAGATCCGCCGCGCGGGTGGGGGGGACCAGCGGCGTCAAGCAAAAAAAAAAAACAGAGAAAAGGGTCAGCATCAAATTTTCATAATAGATGTTAGGGAACCACGTGTGAGTTTGTAGGGGGGGGGAGAGAAACCGCATATCCCGGCGCCACTTGCAAAAATCAAGCCAAAGGCAAGAACGACAAACCCCGCGCAAAATGGTTTCGGTATGGGAGGTAACCACTGAACAGCATTCCGCAATGGCATAGGAAAGGAGAGGAAACTGCAATAGAACAGGAAAGGGGGGCGACGGAGTTCCACGACGGGGAGCATCATGACAGCAAGGAAGGACCTCTTCATGGGGTGGGGGGGGAGTGGAAGAATGGGCGGCGAAAAGAAGCAAAATCGCGCACCAAAAGGGGGAAAAATCCTCGATATCGTGAGCCAAGGACCGCCCGATGGAGGATAAAAGGACGCCGGTATTACAAGAGGATTAAAAGGACAAGAAACTGCGAGCCCGGGTGACCATTGAGACGAAGGGGACTCGATCAGGACATTCTTAGATAGAGAAAAAGGAAGAGAGCGAACCGTTGATTTTGGTGGCATCTAAGAAAAAAAAAACAACGAGTAGTAGGAAGAGGAGAGTGCCTCAACGAAAGTTCGAAAAGAAAGGGACATATAGGAAAAAAAGTTGGTCTTCAGATTTGCCCAAAGAAAAAAAAAAAGAACATCAATCCACCACGAAAGGCGGGCCGTGCGAAAGGATCAAGCACGAATCCCGGACTGTCTATGGACTCATCATGAAGAAGGAGGGGAACTATCCTCTGACGGCTACGTAATGAGATGAATGAGTCCGAGTTTCACCGGGAAAGATTCACGCGGCATACAAAACAACCAACCAGCAATGCGTTCCTATTTCTGGGAAAGCGGCGCACATTAAGGAGAAACGTCACGGGTCCACGAATTAAAAAGTGCTGAAACCGATGGGAAGGCCCGCAGTACCGAAAAAGACGCGAGAACAGGGCGAAACAGCAGGCAGTGCTTTTTGCAGAGGAGGGAGACGGGATTAGATTGCGAAAAAGGGGCATCAAAATCAAAAAAAACACACAGAACAAAAAAGAGGGTTCGGACATTCTGAGGACAGGGGGGGGGGAGACAAAGATGAACGTATCGCGGAGAAAAAAATAACATGGCCCGCCGAGATTCGCAGGAAAGGAAATGTTCACCGCAAGACAGGGGAGGCTTAAGGGATCTATGGGAGAAAGGGGACAAAACATCGTGACGCGGGGACGCCAATATCGGATTCTGAAAAAAAAAAGAGGCGGAGACAATATTCATTTGGAAGCAACGGCTGACGAATGTCTGCAAGGGGAAGATGCAGTTCTAACAAAAGCTCTAGAGAGGAGAAAAAGAAAAAGGGGGAAAAAGCACATTTGAGCTCCTCGAAAAAGGTGTTCATCGGAGCCGGACGATGGCCAAACAGGGAGGAGAGCGACTCTGAGCCCTACCTGTAAATGCGACTGCCGCATGAAGGATGGAGACGCGTAGGCGCTGTAAGATCAGGTGGGGGAGAAGAAGGCGGGGAAGGATGGCTTTAACAGAAATGGGTCACAGAGACGAGTATTCGCGAGTAAAAGGAAGGGGGGGAACGTTCAGCCGTTGATTGGAAAAAAGGCAAACGGTGACGGAGGGCCTGTGCTTTTGACTTCACGGAGAAAAAAGAGACAAGGGGGGCGAATTCCATGAAACACCTTCGAAGAATTTCCTCGCAAAGACGGAAGAAGAAGAAAAAGGGAGAGAGAACGATTTACCCGCTCGTACGCGACGTTCAGTTGGTTGGGACTGTGCCACTCACGCCCGCTCAGGTAAGGGGAGGTGCACGGCCACCACGGGAAGGAAAAGGGCCCACTACGCACGTGCCCAGGAACAATAAGACTCTCGATTGGAGCGGGTCATCCGAGCTCGCATCGGGTAACCAATGAGGGGAAGGTGAAGGTCCGTCCGAAAAAAGCATTTCTCCGGTAAAAAGAAAAAAAGAGGAAGGGGAAGATTACCTCCTGCATCCTGCCGTACCCGAGGGGGCGGAGGGGCAAGTACCGAGGCGGTAGGGACCGGACATCTAGCACTGGGATCTCGTGACGGCGGGTGATTGTTTCCCTGTGTAAAAGGACAATGAACCAATCTTTTGTCTACGCAGGAAAAAAAAAAGGGCGACAACCCTGTCGGAGGGGGGGGCTACTTCAATTATGATTTGTATGATGGGGGTTCTAAAAAGAAGAGAGACAACAACAACGAGAAGAGATCTTAATTCGACAACCGCATCAAAAAAGGAAGAAGAAGGGCAGGATCAAAACCAAGCGACCGGGTGGTAGACAAAAGAGGGGGTGTCGTTGGGGGGAAAACAGCGGGACCACTCCTTAACAGTTAAAAAGACAAAACAGGAAAGAATGTGGATGCAAATGCTATTACCTTCAAAAAAACGCCCTATTTACTGCCGCGCCATTTCTAGGGAAAGGAAAGGGGAAAAAGAGGTCGAGTAATCCTTTCCGGGAATCTCAGGTTCTTGGGGAAGCCAAGAATGGCTGGGGCAGGAAAAAAGAATTCAGAAAGAGGAGAGAGAGAGCGGCGGTGCAGCTACATCAAAAAAAAAATAGTAGGTTAGTAGAATGCACACGAAGGAGGAAAGGCAAGCAGTTTGGGATCAGTGTGTGCCTTGCACGCAAAAGGCAGATGCGTTACCGTCCCGGACGCTACAGGAAAAAAGAAAAAGTCTAAGGGCGCGCGGGAAAGCGTAAAAAAAAAAGTTTTAGTCGCCGCTTTGGACAAAAAAACATAGCTAGACCGGGGGGGCGGGCACAGTATAAAAACAGGCAGAAGACGAGGTAACACGGCAGCCCCCAACGACAGAGGAAAAAAAGACTTTATGGGGGCTTGCAATCACGCTTAAAGAAAAAAAGACTATACTAAGCGAGCGAGGAGGGGGGAGGGAAAAAGTAGTCCCTGGGTCAAGGAAATTGATCAAAATTCTGATCCACTTATCTGACCAGAGAGACCCCCAAAGAGAATACCAAAAAGGGATCAGGAATAGGCGGATAGTCCCGAAAAAAGGGAAATAAAAAGCTCACCAGCAAAAAAGTTGAATACCGGCGCAATGGGGGAAAAAAATCCATGCGATATGAACAAGGTAACGGTTCAAATGCCGGCATACAGACTGCTCGTGGAGGACTCAGCGCGCAACGAAAAAAGAAAGTAACTCCGAGGAAAAAGGTATTTTCTCCGACAAAGTGATCTCGGGGAGCGAATAGGGGAGAGGACCCGGGGGATAAAAAGGGGAAGCGAGCTCATATTACCGGAAAAAGACTCAAGCAGAGGGAAAAAAAAGAGAGGGGAAAAGAAATATCGGCATGATTTTTTGCATCCAGAGAAACTTAAGATTCCCGGCAGAAAACTCATTGGGGGGCGCGAGTCCTACTAGACGATATATGGGCTGCGCCACTGGGGGTGGAAGTGAATGGCCTTCGACAAAATCAGAGAAATCGGACGCCTTGCCGGCAAAAGGCACGTGAACGCGAACCGGCTCTTCACCACGGTCTCGTCATAGCGGTGAACAACTTACAAAAGGGAAAAACTGGCCTTATATTCATGGGTTCAGAAACCTACACGTCGAACAGGAAAATTCAAAGGGAAAAACAGTGGAGACGCCTGACGATCATAGGGAAGAATCAGGAGGGGGGGAAGGATTAGCTGAGGGGTAAAAAGGCGAGCATCGGCGAAAGGCAGCCGAAGAAAGAAGAATCTCTGTTCTACCCATGACCGCCGATATGCTAAGTACAACCAGGGCGACAAAGTGATAGTTGCAGCGGCAAGAAGCTCCGTGGACTTTATGAAAGGGAAAGGAGAAGAAATGAAAATGACGCTGAAGACCTGCTTGCGAAAGGGAAAATGCAGCGCTCCGTTGAGTTGGGGGCAGAGAGGAAACACAACGGAGGAGGAGGAAAGAGAGGAGAGGAAAAAAAAGAAAAAGAGACATAGGAGGCGATGAACAAAGCCTTTACATTGTATCCCTCAAGGTACCAAGAAAATGTCAAAAAAAACAAGGGAAAGTGAGAAGAGAGTCAAATCCGGACTTGAAAAAGGGGGGGAGCAGCAGCTCTGTCGTCAATGAGATCGGGGCTGCAAGATGCAAGGGAAGGGATGCGAGTTGAGCCGCAAAGGCCGAAGAAAAAAAGCAGATTCTTGCCGTTGGGAAAGGAGGAGGCAAGGAGTGGAAATCGGCAGGCGAAAGGTCCTGGGCTAACGTGCGGGGGAAGATCCGCCATTTTCGGAAGATTGGAAAGGGGGGTACCCGCCGACCTTGAAAAACCTGCGAACTGGGGGTGCAACGAACGTGGACCGCGGAGAAGTATATACGAGGCGAAGTCCATCATCAAAATCATCACAAGGGGAAAAAAAAAGGAGTTAGGACATTCTGATCAAGACAAATCGGGCGCTTGGTGTACTAGAAAAAGAGAGAGGGAGGGGAACAAAAATCAAGGAAAGAGCGGATCATTCGTAAAGGGTAAAGGACCAAAAAGCCGGCATGGATGCGGGCCGGAAGAAGGAAGGAGATCGCGCATGGTGAATAACAAGGACTCTTTAGGAGAACAAGAAGACAGGGGTGAGAGAAAAGAGTACATGGTTCGGACGGGGGGGAGTACTCAGGCCGACGAAAGTTCGAACTCTTCAGGGGGGGGGGCATCAACAAAAAATTCCAGAGAAAGAGAGGGTCGAACCACGTGAACTGAAAGCACCTTGGAGAGCATCCTATTGGGGAAAAAAGGCGCACAAAAAAGCCTTGGGAAGTTGGGCGGAAGAGAGCTAGAATACGGTAAATTAACTAGGAAGACGGTCTGAAGGCGCCAGAATCGAGTAGTAAGGAGAAGGGGGAAGGAGAAGGGGGAGTAAGGCTTGGGGATGGCTTCAGGGGGAAACTGGGAACCAGGAAAGAATAGAAAGGACCTGCATTTGTCTTTCAAGCGTATTTGGAAAGTCAAGCAGGTTCGGGAAAAAACGCGGCAGTGGTTGAGAAAAGGGGGAAACGGGAAAATGACATGACATGTTCTAATAACCCATGCCAACCAAAAAGAGGGGATTGGTTACAGAGCAAAGGGCGCACGCCGCGCTAATAAAGATTTACCAACGCGAAGGAATGCTAAAGAGGAAGGGTGGAGGAGCGCACCACAAAAAGTCCAAAACTCATGTGCTTTGGGGGGGGTCACGGAACCAAGACCGCAAAAGGAAAATGCTCGAGACGAGGACTGCAGTTGATACGGGGACCCCTACCGCGGAGGGGAATTGGGGGATCCAAAGAGGGAATCCGGCCGCGGGAGGAGCGCGGCGTCATAGAACAGCCTTTCATGGGGGGTGAGGTAATCGCGCCGAACCATTAAAGGGGAGAGTCCATCAGCTTAGGAGCTGCCCATAAGGATTGAGGACATGAAACATGTGGGAGCGGAAGAAATCCCGGGGAGGGAGGTTGGAGGACACCGGTCATCGAGCAAAGGGGGTGGAAAGTCCGGCGTTTGGTGCCAGGGAGACGTGGGTTGAAAAAATGATGGGGCAAAGCAAGTCCAGACGGTGCCACACTTTAGGGGAGGGGGTGCTCCGGCCCGGATGTGTATGCGTGTAGAAGAAAAAAAGGA
>Ga0179591_1304400_pt1 | contig 13626 bp, 8 predicted proteins | sample CZOMad2_1_08_16f_FD_182891 | JGI IMG/M metagenome (GOLD analysis project Ga0179591, IMG submission 182891) | Vadose zone soil fungal communities from Angelo Coast Range Reserve, California, USA - CZOMad2_1_08_16fungal (PacBio error correction) | ecosystem: Environmental > Terrestrial > Soil >...
CTGAGTTTAAGAGATCTGGAGCCTACTCGTGCTCCAGCTATAGACGGGACCATCCTAAAAAGAGGGGTCCTAGGGAATGAGCAACCACAAACTTAGGACTGGATCGACGCGGATGGAGGGGAGAGGCTCGACTGGAGCTCGTTCTGTGCTATGTAACCATTATAGGAAAAGGAGACGAGCTACGGAAAGAAAAAGAGTTGGAAGAGGGCATGCGCTCCACGAGTGGTGCGGAAAGGGCAGATTGCCAGGAAGCAGAGAAAAGCTGAACCAGCTAAATCCAAAAAAGGGGGGGGGAGTACTTCTGAAATGGAGCAGCGAATCGGCCGATGGAGAAGGAAGTGTGAGAAAAGACCTCTGACGTTGAGTACCTATTGTCATGAAGAAAGAAATGGAAAAGAGAAGAAAAAGGGGACTATGGGAAGTTCGTCGGCAGTGGGGATGAGAAAATGAAAGACCATTCACCAATCTTGATTTCTGATTCAGGGGGGGGAAGGGGGGGCTAGAAGATAAACTGGGAGGCTTTCAGGGGGGGGGGGGGGGAAAACTTAATGGAGATTAGGGTATAGTGACTGGCTGCAAAAGGAAGTCGGGGCCCTCGCGGAAACATGTGGAAGAGGCTCTCTTGAAGAAGATTGGGAAATGAGGCGAAAAAGTGAAAAAGGGAGGGACACGTATGGTGGGTAAACGTACCAGAATCGCTGCGAATGCAGGAGAACCAAAGGTACCAGCGGAAAAAAAAAGTGGGTAACGTTGTTGCACGCTAGCGGGACCCTCTCTCCTCTAGAAGAGGAAGATGTATGGTCTACTAAACAAGGAAGAAAAAAAAGGACGCGATGCATGGGGGGAGAGGGGAGGAGGGTGTGATGGAATGCGGGAAAGGAAGTTCGTGGAGATTGCTCTTCCTTCATAAACGATGTATTACGAAAGGGGTGGGTCTAGGAAGGGGCTTTGAAAAAAGAGGGACAACCGGGGGTCGGGAAGGAATGACGAGGACAGGTGGGGAAACGAGGTGATTCATAGATGCCTTAAGGATAGGCGGGAAAAAAAAAAACTCAAACTCAAAAAGGGAGAGGTCGTAGGGGTCAGCAAGAGAGGCTTGGACGAGGGGGGGCTGGGCAAGAGAAGAAGCGTTAAAACGTCAGGCTCAGATCCATTTCAGCACCAGGGGGTTACGGAAAAAGTTACCGTCTTAAGCCAAGAGCGGACGGGAATAAGGGGAGACCGATTTTGCTGCAACCCAAATCAGGTTCACCAAACAGAGGGGGCGTCAGGAGGTAATTATTCGGGCTTCCCGAGAAAAAGTAGCCAGAACTCTACGGACTTCTTTCTCGATTGGGAAGGAGAGGGGACAAAAAAAATTGAATATCCAGGAGGAAATCGGGTGGTTAAGGGGGGGGAAAACGAGATCAAAAGTATGTGGACAAATCTTCTGTTCTTTCTCCTCGTAGAGAAAAAATAGAAGAGGGGGGAGGGGATCAAAGGGGAGGGGCGTACGAGCAAGAGAAGGGGGAAAATGAAGGTAGCTGGGATTGAGGGAAGGGACTGTTAGGGGAGGGGGAAATGGCAGGGCGGGGGAAGTCGACTAACTAGATGGTGTCCTAACTGTTAGTCAGGTAAAAACAATTCCGGGGGCTGAAGGGGTCAAGGATGAAACTGGACGTATCCGGGGCGTAAGGATCAAACTTCGGGGGGTAGGGAAAGGGACAGTTTTCGTACACCGGGTTATCGGAGGGGCATTCGAGCGAAAGAGAAAGAAGAAATAGGATTTTGAAGGGGAATCTAAGTAACGCCATGTGGGACGGGATTTTTGCTTAAACATTTGGAGGAAAAAAAAAAGGAATGTCATCAGGAACAGAAGAAGATGAGGGGTTGAAGGGGCGTGGAGGTGTGACTGGGTGTCAGCAAAAGTTCACACTCTCTTGCAGCTTGGGGGGAACAAGAGGGAAACCAAAACAGAAGGTCCTGAGGGGTGCGGCACTGAGGAGGATGCAAAAAAAAGCACTCATCAGGAATGCATAATGCGGTATCGGGAGGGAGGGGACGCGAAAAGGGAATGAATCAAAGAAAAAAACCAACGGAGGAGGAGAAAAAAGGAGATAGGAGGGTTTAACGAGCCATCCTAAAATCTCAAAAGAATTCAGGAGGGCTGAGTGGGGGCGTGGCCATCCAACCAAAGGGGAGGACTTTCAGGAAGGACCCGGGAAAGGGAAAAATGGTATCAAGATCTAAGTAGAGTGTGGATTGGGGGGGAGGGACACACACATCAAAAACCTATACGCTAACTGGGGAAAGGGGGGAGTGATCGTCAGAAAAAAAGGGTTCAGAAAAGGAAGGAAACCCATCGTTACCATGAGAGACACTAAACAGAGATGGGAGCGGCGGCTTCGGATGAGGAGTGCGTCATCATTATCCACCGCGGTCGTCGAAAATTGCTAAGAGGAAAAAAAAAAAAGTTGGGGGCTCTGAAGTCAGGAGGGGACTACGTTCCAGAAGTAAGAAAAGGAAGGCCTAGGGAGAAGCAGTCAACTGAGAAGTAGGTCCGAACCCTCCTCGACCCGGAAGAAGACAAAGTTCAGGGAATATCAAAACCACCTGCATTGGCTCAGGGAAAAAAACTCTGGGAAAGAAATCAACCTTCGTCAGGGGGAATTACTCGCGGGAAACGAAGAAGTCCTCAAGATTTTTTAAAAAATAAGGAAGGAGGAGCGTTACTCACACGCCATGGGAGTAGGTCGGGGGGAACAGGCAAAATGAACCCCAGATAAAAGACTTATGCGCTTCTTTTAGATTGAAAAGAGAGTCATAGAAAACGACCTGCCACGTTTAAACAGAGATATGGGAGAAGGGAACCCCCATACGGGACTTGAGAAATCAGATTGGGGGGGTCGCTCTGGTAAAAGGGTTTGCGGAGAGAACAAAGCTTCGTTGGGGAGAGGGATCGGAAATGCCTTAAGATGGAAGATGGACCCGTCAAATTCGAAAAAATAACCGGTTTTCAACTACACCTACTACCGCTACATTTTAGAAAAAAGGAGAGGGGATGGCGGCATCAGTAAAAGGGAGTCATGAAGGCCATAGGAAAAAAATAAAATAAACAAAAAACAAAAGATTGTTACCAGAGCCAAGTCTTCAGTTTGGTGAAGACCGTGGGCGTATTTTTAAAACTCGGAGGGAACAAAAGGCATAAGAGGAGACAGAAAAGGAGGAGGATCGAGACCTCGACGAGGAAGAAGTCGTGCAGATTCCTTGAGTAAATACCAAGATCAGAGACCAAGGAGAGGTCACTTATTGGATAAAGAAGAGGGGGCACCTCTGAAGTGGAGAAGGTGATACTGCTAAATGGCAAACACATAATTCGGTTCGTGTTTTTTGGCGAAAGGGGTAAATAACTCTAAGCGGGAAGGGGCTGATAGTGTTGGGGAAAAGTGTCAAGACAAATAGAGACATGGCCCTCGGAAATAAAAAGGAAAGGTCCTATTGCAAGCTCTCTCTTCAAAAAAGAGAGCGGAACCGGAAGTCAGGTGAGGACCGCGCCGTACTCACGGAAAAAGGAGGTAGACCTTGGTCCAAGAGGGGACGACTCATTTGAAGATGCTGTTGGAGGGGAAAGGAGGGCGACCTAACTCAACGCAAGGGAATGGTTTAAAAAAGAGCGTGGAAGGAAGTGTGGTGAAGGTACTCGACATAACATCGGCCTTCCTTCGGAGAGGGTCCCTCCCTCAAAGGAGGCGACCGCGAGGAGACTTCACACAATAATTATTAGGGGAGAAAGGCGCTCTTCGCTGGAATTTTTGGGGGGGGTGGTGTGCGCAGGCCTACAGTGGGATAAAACCGGCGCGAGAGTTTGTAAGAGTCTTTCTCTCGGCACTCTGAACTGACACGAAGGGGAGCGGCTAACAAGAAAAGCCTGAAGAAAGGAAAAGGAAGATCGAGATCGTTAGGTGGAAAAATAGAGGAGGGGGGAACTGGCGAGGGGGGACAGAAAAAAAAGAGTGATCAATTATAGTAAGAGAAAATCCTAAGAGGTTCGAAGAGAAACAACCACAACCGGAGGGTTAGGACAATAGAGCAACTAGGTAGGATGATTGATGAAGGGAAAAAGGTATCATTCGTTTGGGAAGGGAAAAAATTATCTTGAAAAAACCGAGAGCTAGGAAGAAGGACCGCGTTCTGTAAAAGAGGGGTCGAAAGGGGGGGGGGGACTGTAGCCGGGTAGAAACGCTGTAAATAGAGGAAGCCTAACTTTAGCATCACTTTAGTTGAAAGGGGAGACGTCCGGCGAAGCGATGGATAGGGGTTTTAAGCCCCAAGCCTATACTATGCCGAAGCGGCCGGTGGAAGGGAATGAAGGCGAATGAAAACTAATATAATGTCCTCTTTTGGGGAAAAGAGGTCTAATTAACCAAAGGAAGTACAAGACAAGGCCTCGAAGTGAGGGGCGTAGGAAAAAGGGAAACACATAAGAAAGGTAGGGGTTATGGCAGTTCTTACTTTATAAAATGGGGGAGGGCGGGGTCTACTGATAATCTGGAAGGGAAAGGGGGAAGGGAGATTGGGGGAGGAAATCGAGCGAATGAACTGATCGCTAGATGAGTAGACCTTCTATATCTTAAACAGGAAACGATCAGGAAGTGTCAGAGAGGGGACACACCTGACTTAAAATAACATAGGTAATTTAGCTTGGGTGTGGCTAAAACTGATCAAAATAGAGAGTAGGAAGAGTGCCTATGATGGCACGAGAAAGGGGGTACCAGTGCCATAAGGTTCGGAGTGATTGGGGGGGGGGATTTGAAATACTTCTTCCGATGTAAGAGGGAGTAAAGAGCGTCGGCTAGTTTAAGGGGGAAAAGGGGAGGGGGTGGCTTTGAGTGGCATCGACAATGTGGATTTCACTTTCCGACGAGGGAAAATGGGGACAGTGGTTACTGAGATGGGGAATGAAGGAGGGCTGGAGTGGCAGAAGAGAGAAGTACACAGACGTTAGCTTTCGTAGGTTGAGAAAAGGGACGAACGGTAATTTTCGAAATGTTGGAATGGGAAAAAAAAGGTAGGCACAAAGTAAGGGTCGAGTGAGAAAGAAATTTTCACGCCGGAGCTAAAAAGAACGGACGAGGGAAGACATATCCGATGCAATAGAAAGGCCGACATTGGCGGGGGGGGGGGGGGGGAGGACTAGAATACGTTTAAAGTAAGTTCCGGGAGGGATTCCCAGGAAAGAAAAGAAAATTCTCACAATCGAGACGGCAGAAGGGTCAGGTTGGGAATAGGAAGAGGTTAAAGGAACGATACTGAAATCTTGGAGTTGGTAAGGGCGCTCGAAAGGGTAATAAGTTGCAAAACCGGGTCGATTACGCTGGGCGAGAGCAGCGTGCATTTGGAGATGTTCGTTAATGAGCGGAGAGGTGAGGAAAGAAGCAGTGTAGAAGTCGCTGGAGGGTGGTAAGTTAAAGGTGGGGGAGATGAAAAAGGGAGGCGGGGAGGGACCGAAAAGGTCGGGACATTAAAAAGGCTACGTCCTGGGGAAGTACATGTGACTTATCATTCTATCTACGAATATCAAAGGAGAGGTGGAGATTTTCACGAAAGTTTTGCTAAAACATGGGGATATAACCTAAAAAAAATCACCTAGCCGCTCTAAAATCGTTTGGTGGGGGAAGGGGGGGAGCAAAGGACGCCATGGCAGTGGGAGGCCCCATAGCGAGTTAAGAGAAGGGAATATATAGCGTTTTGTTGGGGGGGCGGTTTTCGTATGGCCGGGGGGGGAAGGACAAAATTGACAAAAAACGAAAGGGAAATAGCTCATGATCCTGGGGGGCCCGGAAAGAGATGGAAGGACACTGAAAAAATTCGTAATCATGCGGTAGGGGATGACCCAAAGAAGAAGGAGAATGGGTGAGATTCAGGGGGGCAGAGATCTCGAAAAAAAAAAAAGGGGAGGAGGAAGGAAGTATGCAAATGTGTGCGGGGCATCCTAATCTCAACGCGCTTCCGAAGGGAGGAAAGTGGGGAGACCCAAAAAGGGGAAAATTTCACATGAAATAGAAGGGGTCAATCTAGGTGCCAGAGGCCAGGTAAGTTTTGTCTGATCACAAAAGAAAACAGAAAACTAAGCTTCCGGAGGGAGAAAGAAAGGGGCGCCAGTCCAGAAAAACCAGAGCCAAAAAAACTTCGCTCAAAGAAAAACGAGGGAGTTCACGGAGGTCGCTCGGTGCTGAATACTTGGGAAATTCACCGAGGTGGGAATGGCGTAAAATCGCACTAACCGAAATTGGGGGTTTGAAACCCAAGGGGCGAGAAGGGACTACGTGTCCTTAACGGACTTTCCGTTTATAAGAAGAGGGGAGAAAATCTAGAAAAGCCCCGCCCGCTGAGAAACGGGCCAATCCCAAAAGGCCTTACGGACTCACAGAGAATCTGCATCAAAAGGGAGAGGGGCTGCACAGGCAACGACCATTATCAGGAGAGAGAAGGAAGAACCCCTGTCTATGAAAGAAAGGAGCAAAAAGGGCAAAGCCGAGCAAGTTGGTGGAAAAATAAGAGGCTGGAGCTTCCCACCAGAGGGGGAAAAACCGGTATAGGATTGAAAAGAGAAAAACCATGGCACCACGGAACTACGTCATCTGAGGGAGAATGGGCGGAGTGCCGACAGCATGTAACTCAAAAAGATCAGGTAACAGTAGAGTCGAAAAAACCCATTTACCGCCATATGGAAAGAAGAGGCATAGATCTTGGGGAGTCAAGCTGGCAGGTGGGGAGGGGCGCCGGCGTTTCCATGTAGATGAAAGACTCTTCTCTGCATATGAAGTCAGGGAGGAAAAGTTTGAACGCGCGATAACACGACGACCGCGGTGACTTCTCGTGCAAGCAATTCATAGGTCTTCATTCATAGGGAGGCAACGCGGGGAACGGGGAAAGAGAACTTGCAAATGGGGGGGGGGGAAAACCCGAGGAGGTTACAACCCTGAAACAACTGCAATCCAGGCGAAAGAGGGGAGAGGCTAGATTCGCAATATCTGGGGAAAAAACAAAAAAAAAACGACGCCTTCGTTACTTCAAATCACAAGAATCGCAATCAGAGGGGCAATGAGGGAAAAAGGGGAGGGTAGTCCATCATCGGGTAACCCCGTATTTCTTCAGACGAAAGGGGCAGCGTTGAAGACAAAGCAAAATGAAGTATCTGTTCGTGTCAGCAGGGTGGCAACTGCGGCGAATACCATGATAGGGTCTATCCTCTCATCGGCCTTCTAAAGGGGAGCCGGAGATTCGCAATCGGAAAATAGAAAGAGAGAGAGAAAGGACGGGAAAACTAATCATGTGGAAGAAAGTATATACACTTGAAACAGCTTAAGTAATACCGGGTGGAAAAAGAACTGACCAGTTTTCGGCCACATTAAAAACCGGTCCGGGAAAAAGCAGGGGACAAGAAAAGGAAGGGGAATTCCAGCGTTCGGTCCTTTGTCAGTGCTTCCGACATCAAAATCTGGAAAGGGAGGGGTCATCGGCGTCAAGCGTCAAAAAGAAGGAATGGTGCGAAGGGGAGAGGGTGCGGCGGCTGGTCGTGCCAAAGAAGGTAGGGACGATCGAGGAAGACTGAGAAACGCAGCCGAAGGGTAGGAAGAAACACGAAGTTAAAAGACTTAGACGCTTGTAGAGAGGCAAAGAGGGAAGGAAACGACGGAAGGCAGGGATGGGATTTCAAGAATCACAAGAAGACTGGTACGGTCGCCCGTCTTTTTGTCACCTGATCAAGGGAGGAATAGAAGGGGAAAAAGAAAGTGATCCCTTCGGTAAGGCAAGGGGAAGAACTTGCGATAGACTCAAAAAAAAAGGAGAAAGAGAGAGATACGGCAACTATTCGGATTCGGCTTCGGGAAGTCGGGAAAAAAGGGAGTTGGCAGACGAGGAGCATGAGAGATGGGACAGAAGCGATCGAAGGACCAGATTGGTCTTTGAAGCTCGCCACGGGGGGTCGTACGTTCAGAGCCAAAGGGGAAGGGAGGACTCGCTAAGATGTTTTGAGAAAATAACTGAGGACCAGGCGCCGTTCAGAAAAAGACGCGTATGAAAGAAGAAGGTTGTGGTGGGGGGAAAAGCCCACCTACAGGGGAAAACGAGTCACAGCTGCCTTCAAAGGGGGGACGCGATGAAAAAGAGAAAAAGGAGCCGATGGATTTCCGCTGTCTAAAAGAAAGGGGAAATAACGCGTGAACAAAAGAGAATTTCTGGAAGGGGAAAGGAGTACGGCGGGGCGAAAAAGGAACTTTAAGCGTTAGGGACAATGGCGACTTTAAAGCATTTGCAGTGCGAGTCTTGCTACGGCTGGAACAGAAAAAAGGAGGAAGGATGGATTGTCCTATGCAGCTTGGGAAAAGGGATGAGCTATAAAAAGGCAATGGGCCGGGAATTACGGAAAGAACAAAAAAGATAAGTCGAGCAGTTACCCCCATGAGGAGACTACAAGGAAAAGGATGTGGAAGGGGGGAAAAACAGAGTGATAACCTAGGATAAGCGGGGGCCGCTGATGTCACTATACCGGACCAACACGCGAATCATTTGGCGAGTTGGGGGAGGGGGGGAAGGAACTGCTGCAGAAAGCTTAAGGGGGGGAAACGACGTCGACTAACCGATGGAGTACAGGGGGCTTTGGTAAGCGATGGAGTGCCAAGGTGATTCAAACTCAACCTGACTACGGAGGGGAAAAGGAAGTTCACTCAGTGGGAAGGGATGATACAGATGAAGGGCGGTTGGGGAACATATCCTCGAAAGCAAACATGTCAGACTGTTCGGGGTCTAAGCTATTTCACGGGGAGAGTTGGGGGACTTGTCTAGAAATAAGGAGGAGGGGAATGGAACTAGAAAAGTGGTCACTCGGAGGGCGCGAAGCAAGACCTGAATGAAATATCTATGGGAGAGGCGAAAATTAAAGGGCGAACATGGCTGTTGGGAGGGGGGAAGATCAATATATGAAGAGAGTCGAGGATTCAGGATAAAACGAAAGTTCACATAGCAATGTCAGAAGTCATGTGACTCGAGGGCCATAGGCACAGTATTGCGAAGCAGAGAACGAAAAAAGAGTGTGGTAAAGGAAGGCAGTGTGGTCAAAATGGGATCTTCGCGATCAGCTAAAGAGAGAGGGGGGCGAGCGCCGATATCGAAGAGGAGGGGGAAAAAGGGCCGTCCAGTGGACGGGAGAGGCAGGAGCGTTCAAAGGAAGGGGGAGGAGGGCCCTGCAGTCTCGACGCTAAATTGAAAAGGGAAGGGGGTCGCAAAGAAGAAAGTCGGGGTCGGCGGAAAAGATACCATAAGAGAGGTAAAGCAAACTGCGGGGGGAGTTCGATTTTCCTCAATTTTCAAAGGGAGGGAGGGGACCTATGACGCAATTAAGAAAGACAAAAGCGACAGCGGGTGTAATAAAGGTGAACGCCAGGGTGGATGGGGGGCGCCCCATTTTGATGACGAAAATGCTCAAAAGGGAAAAGCTATCGGGTTGGTGAGTTTATTGGGAAGGGGGGGACTGTCAGACAAAAAATTGTCAACGAAACTATGGGGCCGTCATGGATAAATAGATGGGGGGCCTGGCCCATGTGCCTGCCTGAAGAGTCTGAAAGGGAGGGGGGGGTGGCCCCCGACAAGAAAAAGGGAGCAGGAGCGTTTTGGAAGTATTAAAAAATGAAAGCAGTGAAGATGACAAACCACAAAACAAGGGAGTGTGAAAAAGGAGATTTCATCTTTTCGAGACCGAAGTAAGAGAAAGAAGTCAGTTCCTGTGAGTGGGGCTTGTTGAAGAAAAACATGATTAAAAGGGAAGACAGGCATAGCAGGGCCGGGAAATCATTATGTGAAGAGTCCCCACAGTAAGGGGAATGGGGTTTATGAATGGGGGGGACACAAGACGAAAAACCGGACTCGTAAGGGCTTTTAATTTCGAGGGGGATCACAGGGGCAGAATCCCGCCAAAGGCGTGCAAAACTCGAGGTCAAACTCAAACTCTATTCTAATCAAAAAAAGGGCAGGGGGGGACGGAGTGCCCCGTCATATTTGGGGAAAAAATGCTGGATAGAAATTGGGCAAAGGAAGGCACAGAAAAAGGTTGCACGCTTAAATTCTAGAAATTGAAGAAAGGAGGAGTCCAAGGCCTGCTTGGACAAATGGAGATAAACGTGTAGAAGGGCTGAAAAAACAGGACCTCTGGAAGCCCGATCGCGCCACCTTATGAAAGGGGAAGACCTCGCTCTCCTGGGACCTTCGATAAGAGGGCCGAACGCCACGACGATATCAGTGAAAGAAAAGACCAGATTAGATTGAAATCATAAGTCCTATATTTGGAAAAGGAAAGGATGGCGTCCTCGTAAAAAAAACACGATTCAGGTTGTCTGGATTGAAGACGGCCCTAGCAGCGCAATACTAAAAGGGAGGATGTGAGAATAAGGGAAAGAATCGGAATATGAAGAAACCCACCGGTAACAGGAAACCTTAATCGCCGCACCCATTGCGGCCGGAAGTGGAATTCGCCCTATTGCACGAGGAAAGGGGCGTCTTTCACGGTGAATTCTCTACCGAGAAGGGGTAATGACTGCCAATTCAAAAAGGTCATACGCTGCATGAAAGGAAATGGGGTGTTGTGTGGAGCGAAATGCCCTAAACGGGCCATACGAAAGCATAAAAAGGTGGCGGAGGGGAATTTCGGAATCACGTCAAATTAGAGGAAGCCATCGAGACTATCCAACAGGGGAAAAGGGTGGCCGCGTCTATTTGGGAACCCAGGGGGAGGGTTACAAGCCATCAGCCCCCACAGAAAAAACTCGTCTACTACGAGGAAACGCGCCGGCAAAAATCAGCGAACAGAGGCCGCGTCAAAATCCTCAAAAACCGTCGACAATATAAAGGAATGCATCGGTTAAGGTTGTAAGGAGCACGCTGTCAACTCGAATAAGACTCGAAGGGCGCTAGAGGGAGCACAAACTCCTTCCATGGAACTGAGGGGGGGGCCAGGGGGTGGGAAAAGGAAAGAAGGAAGAGTTGCGGTCAACGCCAGACCCTTAGAATGGAAAAAACCCTACGTCGCTCAAGGGACAGGGACAGGGAAGAGAAAAGCACAAAATCAGCGTTGAAAAAACAAAATCTGTTTCACCCACGAGTCACGGGAGGAACGGGGAACCTGCGGAACGGAAGAACGTCCAAAAATCGGGAAAGACCTTTTTCGGGTTCTGGGGGAAAACCGACTGGACAGGACATAAGGTCAACGAGATCTATGGGGTCGGTCGCGTTCGGGGTACAAGGGGGTTTAAAACGGGAGAAACGAAAAATAACCTCGTCGTAAGGAGAGGAGGGGGGGACAGGCCTGGAGACCCCGAAGGGGAAAACCTGACGGGCAGGGCCGAGGAAAAGTGCTTCTCATTATGACGAGAAGCAGGGAAACTGCGCATTAAAAAAGGGGAGGGGAAGCTCACATTAGGAAAAAAACGCATAGGAAGAAAGGGGCTACGTCCTTCAGAAAAGCAACTCTGGGCGCACAAATCGATCAGACAGAAAACGACCTTTACTTCTTCCTCTCTCGGGAGGGGAAAAAAGCAAATACTTCCAGCGCCTGGAAAAGATTTCTGAAGGAAAGTCCCGAATCACGAACGCGTTGCCGAGAGAAGCGAAACAAAGGGGGAGGAAAGAGAGAGAGAGAAACACCTAGTCGGGATGGGGGGGGGAGTCGGGAATCGAAGGGAGCCACGATTCCAGGGCGTCTAGGGGGAAAGAAAAAAAATATTCACATCCTATCGGGAGAGGAGGGATACGAAACGGGTTGAGCTGGCGCTTCCCCTATGGGGGCAACGTTGAAGCCGTAGACAAGACAGAAGGATTAATACTTCACCCGTTGTCGAGAGGGATGACTTCTCCGGGCAGAAGGGGGCATATGATCGAAGAGTTTTGGCAGCAAAACCTGCCGAGGAATAATGCAAGAATCTCCTATTAGGAGAGAAACATTACGAAGAGGAAGGCGAGGGGGGGGGGGTTTTTTTTTGATGTAAGGCGGACATTAAATGGAAGGGACGAACTGGGAAACAGCTAAGTGAGTGGCTGGGAGTTTTTAAAGGGAGACAGGGTGGCGACCAAAGATAAACACCGGCAAATGCGTTTGTGTGACCAGGAAAAAGTGAATTGAAAGTTTCATTTCGTCGGAAAGAAGGGAAACAGCCGTGCTGGAGACTCTCAGGGAGCGCGCTTATCGGCAATGAAAATTTCGAAAGAATACGGCAACGGGGGCTGATGATCAGGAAAGACCAAGGAAGATGGGATCCATAGAATTTAGCACAAGGCACTAAAAAAAAGGGCGGAAATGGGTCATTGGGGGGGGGATACAAACTCTATCCATCCAAATAGACGAGGACTAATGCCCTGATTGTCTACTAATCCGGAAAGGGAACAAGAATCATTGTTGCTATTAGGGGGAGATTGGGAAATACCGGGAGGGTCGATGAGGGGGAAAAGAGGGGCTTAAGATCACGTCGCGAGTATGATACGGGAATGCAGGGGGGGGGGTTGGGGACTTCGATGTCTTTTAATCTCAGGGGAGGAAAAATTTTCCGGAGGAAGAAAGGGGGTCCCGCTTGATGACTAAGTGCCGGAAGAAAGAATGAGGTTGCCTCATCTCCTGAAAAAATGAAGGTCGTAGGTGTCACAAGGGAAAAAAGAAGTGCGAAATGGGGGGGGGGGGGGTGTAGTGAAAGAGGGGGGGAAGCTAAGGGGCATGGCCTTGCGCGACAAAAAGGTGCACGCCGGGCGGGAGGAAGCCCGGCCGCTGGGGGGGGGGACGCCAAGAGGTACCTCGGGCGGAATTCAGAAAAAAAAAAGTGCGGTGGCAGGACGGAAAAAACTACTGGGCTAAAAGGGGATCGTCGAGGAGTCGGAATGAGGGGCCAACAGAAAAAAAGGTCTGGAAAAGGAATGAGAAGAAGTTTAAAAACGAGGGTGCAGAGCCCGTAGGAGTCCTCCTGATAAGAAACTGGTTTAAGGAGAGACATGCAAGAGGGTTAAAAAAATGCGTGAGTAGGGAGAGAAAAAAAAGCGCGGCAAATAAAGAAGGGACGGAAGAAGAAGGAATGGCTGGCGCGCCATAGAATGTTGCTGGCGAACGCTGGAGAGGTAAGACGTTGCGGATGGAACCGGATCGGCGGAGGGGAGAACGAGAAGTGGAGAGGCTTAAGAGCCACAGGCCGTGGCGGACGGGTCCGTATTCATGCAAAAGGGGGATTAAGGAGCCAAACGGCGGGTAAAAAGTCGGAAATTCCTATTTTTTCTACTCCACGGTTTCTATAAGGGACAAAGAGAAGAGCCGACTAAGGCGCAGTTCGGGGGGGTGTATTGTGAAAACTAAAGGGGAAGCCATTGTTTTAAAGGAGGGTTTGCCGAAATGGTTATGAGAGTCAGAGGGAAAAGGAGGGTGTTGAGGGGCGGTTAATGGTACTTTGTCATCCAAAATTTTCAAAAAGACTACTGGACGCTTTTAAACATAGAGTTTGGAAAAAAAAAAAAGTACCAGGACTAGGGAACCTGAAAAAGGGTCTGTACTTGCGGAGATTCCCCCGCCAGCATCAGAAAAGAGGGTTGCGGCTTATGGACTCGAACATGGAATAA
>Ga0179591_1311871_pt1 | contig 13625 bp, 17 predicted proteins | sample CZOMad2_1_08_16f_FD_182891 | JGI IMG/M metagenome (GOLD analysis project Ga0179591, IMG submission 182891) | Vadose zone soil fungal communities from Angelo Coast Range Reserve, California, USA - CZOMad2_1_08_16fungal (PacBio error correction) | ecosystem: Environmental > Terrestrial > Soil >...
AGCGCTGAAACTGCCGCACTTGACGGCTTCTTGAATCAAAAAAGAAAAAAACCTAAGGAGAGAAGAAAAGAACTGGTATCGCGCCCCGGCGAAAATAAAATCTCGACCAATCATAAGGGATCAAAAACGGATGTTCAGCTAGCCGAGCGAAGGAAGGGAAATTCAAGCACAACTAAAGGCGCCACGTACCCATACCACGCGGATTGCAACTAGCCTCTCAAGAAAGCTCTGAAAATTAGGCCTTCCCTTAACAAAACGACACGCGAAAAAGAAGGCCTGCGCTCAAAAAAAAAAAAGAAGAAAAGGAAACTCCCGATTAGAGCATCATGTAAATCGTGCAGACCTCCAGTGATGCCTGAGAGGGAAAAAAAAAGAAAGCGCTGATTTTGGTTGGCACTAGCGAGGCTGGTAATATAGGCGTGAAGGAACATTTGTGGGTTTCTCGAGTATCTGCGGCCCAGAAAAAGGCCTGGAATAATGGGATCCATCCAAAACCAACGGGACATCGTAAGGTGTAGGGGAATGTATCCGAAACATAGCTCTTGAAGAAGGGGGGGTCAATCCAAATCTCCGGGATCGAGGGACAAGGAAAAGTGGGAGGAGAAACATGGTTTAAGATAGGTAGCCGGGGATTTTGGGGTCTACTTCATGTCTTCGGAAAAAAATATCGAAGACGATGGTTACAATCGTACTAGTTATGGTAGACGAAGGGAAGATGCGAAAGACGGCTTTCTTAAATTCGAAGGACCAATGCGGGTCTGTTTTCGATAACAAAGAATGGGGGCCCTGACAAGAAGTACAAATAGAAAAAAAAGCGGGATTTCGCTCTTAATGAGCCGGTTGTTGCGAAAAGGGGGGGGAAAGGAACAATTCAGGGTGGAGTGCTTTGGCTAAGGCGTCGTCCTTAAAAGGGAGAAAAAAATTTCAAGAGGCTACTACCTGCAGGGGGGTGTATTATCCTGCTTGTTGGGGCGAAGGGGGGGGAACGGGGGAAGGGGGGTAAACTTTGCCCTGACACCTTTACTACGCAATCTGACTGTGAAGATACTTCATGCCAGACTAAGGATAAATCAATTTCAAGAGGATGGGTAAACTTGTCAGGCTTTTGGGCCTGAGAGGGCCAGTATTTGGTGAAGAAGAAAAAAAAGCTCGTAAATAAAACGAGGTAGTGCGCGAAGGAAACGTCAGATCTGAAAAAGTGAATAAAAGCAAACTCCAGCGTAAAGCAGCCGTAGGACACGAGCAAAGAAGGAGGAACGGCAGTCCTTGGAAATTCACCGTACGGGGGGAGAGAGAGTATAACTGAACTTAGGAAAGGGGGTGAAGACGGAAGGAGACAGTTCTGAGTCAAATAGAGGGGGGGGGGGGCTACCTCAAAAAGGGTAGGGGGAGAGGGACAGGGTCCACGGATAGCGCAACCGGACTATTCACTTGGGTGGGGGAAAAACCATGCAGGGAAACTAGGTCGAGCAGAAAAATACCACAAGGGAGGATTGAAGCTCGTGGGTCCTCGGACTGGTTGGAGTGTCTTTTTAACGCTTGCATACAGAGCTCTCAAAAAAAGGGGGAGAGCATGTCTCAGACCCCGAAGCACATGAACAACGCTCCAACCCAGTCACCTCGCAAGAAAAAAGAAAAAGAAAAAGGGGTTATCCTGCGCAAAGGATGGAGCACAGGGGTGCAGGGGGCCAGGGAAAAAAAACTACCATGACCTCCCCCGCGTGATTCCTTGAGAATATGCGTGACCGGCAGGGGCTAGCAAAATCGACTGGTAAAAAGGAAAAGTTCTCCAGCGCTCCGGGCGATTCATAGCCATACAAGTTGTCGTAGGAGAAGGGAAGCTGAAAACGTCTGAAGGTTTCCCAAAACTGCGGAGAAGTAAGACTCTGAATACTCAGGGAGGGAAAGGGAGTCTAGTGGCGTTTCCTGAACGCCCGCGGTCGACAGTCCTCGTTCTCGAGCACAGTAAGATAAGTATTACGGGTGTGGTTTTGAGGGGATTAAGAAACATACATGGGAGACGGCATACAAGCTATCTGTCAAAAAACTCAGGAGCTTCAAGCAGATGGGGCGAGGGGGGGAGGGGCAGGTGGCCTGCCGGGGTGGCGTTCATCAACCAGGACGGGCGCCTCGGGCGTTGCCATATATGGGCAAAACAGTGCGAAAAAACAAGGGGGAAACCATGAAGGGAAGAAAGAGAAATCTAAGAGCACACGCTTCTTGCAAAAAGAAGAAAAAAGGTCGATACCAAATACAAGCCAACTTGCTTACCTAAACATGCAGAGAAGGAAGATCCGATGCCAGCAAACTCTCTTTGTGAGGGTCTTAAAAATGGGGGCCGGGAGGAACCATACGAGAAGGGTTAAAAAGAGAGGAAGACCAGTCCTGAGTCCTCGACGGCCGTGACGCAAGCAGGCATGCGTGGGAATTCCAGGAAAAAAAAGCCAAAGAAATAAAGAATAGCGCTAGGGGAGGGGGAGTTCGATCTGGGGGAAGGGGGGGAAAATGCTAACAACGCTACCTACGCAACCAAGTAACTTTTCCAAAAAAAAGGGGGATCAGGGGCCGTAGGCTAGGAAACGTTTTGACGGGACATTTCCGGAAGGGGGGGGTAAGAAGACTTTTCGGTTATTCGCTGGCCTTCACAGAGGGCTCTCTGGAACGGCAGTGACAGAGGAAAGCATGGCCGAAGCAAAGCTTCCTCAGGACCGACCTTTAGAAGAGGAAGAAAAAAAAAACATGTGACTTACTCAGATCCGCTCGAAAGAGGGTACAAACTCGCTTTTCGGACGAAAAACCTCTCGGGACTGCCGGTCGGCCGATACAGAAATGTGACGCAACGGTCTCTTCGTTCGAGATTCAAACTGGGAAAGGGGGAGGAGGGAGAAGGGATTTGTTGTTTTTGTTTGCAGGGGGGTCCATTCAAATGGAGCTTCCAGAGGGCAGGCAAGGCGTGAAGCGGGTGGATGGATATCAAGAATGCCCACGAGAATGGAAGGGACTTGGTCAGTGTTCGTTCCGGCTCGTTCTAGCACCAGACAGTGTGGAAAAATCGCCGGCGGGTGATGTATTGAGAAGTTTTAGCCACTCAGGAGAAGGGGAACTCGCAGTCTACTGCGAGAATGAAATTACTCAACCATAAGCCGTCAATTGGGGGATGAAAACAGCGCGTTCGCATAAGGAAGCGCCATCAACAAAGGTATCCACGGAGGGAGTCTGTAGTCGAACGCCGCTAAGAAATGCACTTTAAGTCGGGGCGAATCAAAAAGAGAGTAAAAAATGCGCTGCGAAAGCCCAAGCAAAAAGGAAAAAAGACTAACAGCCAGAAAGGAGGAAAAATGGCGTGAAACGACAACGGACGCTCAGGATAAAAAATGTCACAACTAAATCAAAAATTGGATTGGCCAATCACGCGAAGATACAACCTCAAGCAGGCATAGTAAGAGGGAAAAAAGATTAAACCCAGAAAAAACTGAAAATTCCGGAACGCAGCAAGCCGCGGGGTGTGTTTGGGGGGGGGGGTGTGGGGATGAAACTCAAGGGATTCATGGAATAAAGAAGAAAAGGGGAGAACAGATATAAGGGGGAAGAAAACCATGGGTTGTTGGTCAATGGCGCTTGGAGGACGCTGAGTTGACATCGAGAAGGCCATTTTGGGCTCGGATAGGTTACCATGAAAGTAATTATGAAGATGAAAGCCTAAGACTAAAGGAAGGCCTCTTGCCTCGAGAAAGACGGGGGCAGCGAATGAAAACCGAAAAACTTCGGTAAAAGGGGGGGGGGGTACAGTTTAAAGGGAAGATGACCGGATAAAGAGGCGGATTTATGGGGGGAGGCGACCAAAAGGAGGGGTGGGATCATAGGGTGCTTGCAGCGTCATCTCAGGACAATATCTTAAATCCGGGAGGGGCAATATCAAGTTAGTAGTACGACCTGTGAATAAGGAGGAGGCGAAAGAGGCCGCTTCTTCCACGACCTGGCAGCCAATGATCTTGTGGTAAAAAAAAACCAGCAGAGTGGGATCCCGGCCGGACAAAGAGAAAAAGGGATAAAAAAAAACTATTTCCGAAGGACAATCGAAGCGGTAAAGCACGCTGGGGGGGAAGAATAAGTGTGCTGGGCTTGTGGATGGGGGGGGAAATTTGTCCCCAAGGGAAAAGAATTGGGGGGCAACCAAGACTGTGGTAGCGCTGCTAGTGTGTAATGCATGGGGGACCGAGGTAGGACTGGTTTAATAATCTGGACGTAACACAACCAACTGTAAAAAGGGTCAATTGTGAAAGAAAAAGACGGAGCAAGAAAAAAAACAACCAAATTCCGACTTGGGTTGGGGGGGACCATGGCACCGATGTAGAGGGGAGACAGACGTAGGGGGAGGGGGAACAGAACCAACGACTTAGGCGACTATACGGGAACCGTGGTAGTGTCTGAGACGAGACGGGTCAATCAAAAAGAGTCCGCCTGGAACGGACACTCAGAAGCGGAGCTAGTATTCCTATCAAGATTCGGATGCGAACCCGGGATGGAAAAGGAGGAAAAGGGGCGGGGAAGCCTGGCAAGACATTGGCGGGCAAAAAAAGCGAGGATACAATGTCTGAGTGAAATTAGAGGGTTGCAAGGAAGAAAAGTTAAGTAAAAAAACAGGACTAATGATCCAAACCGATATTCCAATAGGATGGTCAGAAAAAGAAGGGACTCAACCACACCTCGCGCAGCGGACGCCCGGAAGAAGTTTACTGAATTCGGGACGTGAAGAGTGAATGGCAGAACGATTACTGTTGGGGTCTGGGATGGGTATCAGGCTCTCAACACAAAATATTATAGAGGGAAAAAGGGAGAAAAAGGGAAAATCTCAAAACCCCTCAACCCTTCGATCAGAACAGCCATGCAGCCGTAATAAAAAGCTTCGAGGCGGGAAGAGAAAAAAAGGAACGTATTGAAACAATCAACATCCTATTACCGGAAGTGCGCGAGGAAGGGGGAAAAGTCTGCTGGTCGGGATAGGGTCCAACACGCCAAGGGGAAAAAAAAAAACTCCTCAAGAATAGAATTGGGGACAACGCCATCTTGGGTCGGGAGGAAATGGATAAAAAAGGAGGGGAGGGGAAGAAAGTTTCCATCCCAACTTGTCGATCGTAGAGCAGTTCATACTCTTCCAGGGGGGCGTAACGTTTTCGGTCCAACTCAGTCAGGAACCAGGGAGAGATCACTAAAACGGAAAGATAATCGTCGCCGGTTTGGTTCCTGCTTAATGGAAACCGCTTCCACGGGAAAAAGATACAAGCCAGAGGGTCCAGGCACGAAAGGGCGACTGAGGAAGTGGGGAAGATTGAAGGGGGAAAGAACCCATGATTTACGCATGTCTGTCCCGTTCCAAAAAGATTACATTGCGAAATATCAGGGGAAAAAAAGGGACTAGCAGCGCTAGAGAGGGACTGTAGACCAAGGTCACTACCCGTCGGGAGAAAGAAGGCCACAAAATAGCAACCAAATTGCGAATCCACAGCGTCGCAAAAACAGTCCTCTCCTTCCATGAAAGAAGATCTGGGCGATAAAAATGGAAGTCGTATCCAGGTATCTCTCTCGCGATCTAGGATTTGGTGCCAGAAGAGGAGAAACCAAAGTCAAAGACGGAGCATTTAAGTATCGTCAAAGAACGACCAAGAACTTCCCTATTGTGTACCGGGAAGGCTTACGATGGTCTTTTCCGCGAGATTGACTCAAAGCAACTCGTACAGAGAATCAACCGCCTCGGGGGAAGATCCCCACCCACATCTTATCTTCATGGGCCGAAAAAAAATCAGCCCGGGGGCAAGCGTACCGGGAAAGGAAAATTTTCAAAAGAGTTTCCGCGAAGGAGAGAAGGGACGGTGCCTGAAAAGCGGGAGCGCAGGGGCCGTCGAAATGTTGCATAGAAGGGGGGGATTGAAAAACCAAGGTCACCTTCCGAGTGGCGAGACCGACAACACAAAATGTGACGAATCCGATAGTCACAAACATCAAGAAGGATCGAGAAAAGCGATTCTGAAAACGGGGAGTACGGACTTTAGGTATCGGACACTGACCGCTGCGGGAAGAGGAATGATTCTGCGCCGGTCTCATTACGCGCATCGTTCGGAACTGGCGCGAAACATTAATGGTGGTAAATTGAGGTTGTGAGGAGGAGGGATGTATCAAAATTTTCCAAGTAAGGGGGAGCGGAATCTTTGATGGTAGGTAAGGGGTTCCCTGGCCAAGGGCGCCTTTTCTTGTGATTGGAGTGGGGTGGAAGGGTTCTTCGCGGTAGGAACCAACCCGGGGGGGGGGGGGGGGGGGGCATCGGACGCCGCAGGGGTCGAAGTGGATTTTATTTCTAGGATTTTCGCAGAGTTGGACAGCGGCGATGGACTGAGTTCGGGAAAAAGAAGAGAAAGAGAAGGAAGTCGGAAGCTCTCATCGGTACTGCTACAAAGGTCTCCAAAAAAAAACGGGAAAAAAGGCCGTTGAAAAAAAAAAATAGAGTGCAGGAAGTCTGGGGGAAGGTAGAATAAGAAGAGGAAGGGGGGAGAACCTGACGATCAGAAACTTGAGCTTCGGTGGTCGAATACAAACGGAGAAATAACGCGACCGAAGGAAAACGATGATAAAAGGAGTTGACTATAACCGAAATCCGGATACAAAAAATCAAAGAAGGTTCGACGTTTCAAGGGACCCGGTAGAGAAATCCACGCGCTCCGGAACAAACCGTACGTATAAAATAAGATCAGAACGAAGAAAGTAAAACCCACTCCACCCCAAACGAAAAGGAGAGAAAAAGAACCCTATTACGAATAGCGGTTTTGAGCAGAGCAAAACGTGCGACTCCGGAAGTGAGGAGCGAACGGCGAGGAAAACGATGAGGGTAAAAGGATGAGGCGAGAGAGGGATTGGAAGAGGGGGGTAATAACATTGGGGTTGGGCTCAGATAGTGTTCACAAACACCAAGAAAAAACACACAACACACCACAAAGAAAAGAAAAAAAAAGAAAAGAAACCCACAAAAGAAGGAGGAGAAAAAGGTAAGACAAAGACAAAAACCACACACACACAGAGAATATCAACTGCAACCTTAAGGGAGGGAAGAAGGGGCTTTCCTGCGCACCGCGCCGCGCCGCGTAAAATCTTCAGCGAATATCACGAACGCTTCATTTTCACCTTTAAAAGGGTGAAAAAACACGCAAGAGAAAATGATATTTTTCGAGTTTTGATAGGTAGCGAGTTGCTGTGTGGCATCTGCTACCACGAAAGGAACATTGCCGGTATCTTGCTAGACTGTCTGGCAAGGAAGGTACGGAAAAAGCAAGGCTTGCGTCCAGAGCTGAAAAAGGGGAAGGCCTTTTTGAGGAAATGAGATCATGGATCCCTGACACAGCATACATTTAAAGAAACGACAAACGCGATTTTCGGGACCCGGGGGAAGTCGATGGGACGCAATGTCCGGGGCGTGCTAGGAAGTGTGCATTATGAGGAAAAAATTTCACACCGTGGGAAAAGGTTCCAAGGGGAGAGGTGGCAAATTAGGGGAAAGAATTTCAGGAAAGGGGGGGGGGAAATAAAGAGATGACCAAGAACACAAAAAAGGAGAACAAAATTTGTTGATTAAGACGACGGCAGACCAATCGCCTACGACGCCAGGCAGGGAAAAACATCTTATTGTACAGACTCGTCTTGGGCCAAGGATGGGTAAGTAAAACGAAAAAGGGCAGGGAAAAGGGTGGGGTGCGCTACAGGATAGAGCGTCCTTCAGGTACAAGAACTAAACAAGCGCAGTAGAAACGAGAAATCTTACGCTCAAGGTGTTGAAAAAAAAATTTCTTAAAGAAGAAGAAAGACAAAAGGAACTAACTGAACATGAACGCCAGGCCATTGGAGACAAGTTAATGAGTTACAGTTATGGTGGAAAATACCTACAAACGTGAAAAAACCGTTCACAGCGCGGTCCCAAAATGACGAGGAAGAGGTAAAAAGATGGGAGAATAATGGCTCATTCAAGGACTGCCGCAGCGGACTCCGGAAGACCTTGAAGGAAGGGCTATGGCTTGCGACGGAGGAGGTGGGTGGGTGGGGGAGTTGCTAGGGGGGGCATTACGAAGAGAAACACCAAAACTTGGGAAAATCTGAGCCAGAAAAGAGAAAAGGACACATACACTCATCCTCGAAACCTAAGAAGCCAGCCGAAGAAAAAACTATTCCGTTAAACCTCGGAGGCGACCGCTACTTGTTGATCGAGATTAGGGAAAGGATGGAAGAGTCGTTAGAATCAAGGGGAAAGGCTGTCAGGTTCTTTGGTGCACCGCTCACTGTAACTCCAAGTTCCCTGCCGTGTCGAGTGCCACGCCATAGGCGGACAGCTGACCAGGCTTTAAATGGAAGTGGGAAGGCAACGACAGGAGGGGGGAGGGGGGAAGTGAGACTTGGGCACTACTCGACGCAGTGGCGTCGCGTTGCAGGGAAAGGAAAGAAGCATTTCTGCCGTCTCTTCGCGCCACCCAACCCCACTACCAAAAAAGCCGAGACGAGGGGCAGGCTCTGTATGAAAGAAAGGGGGAAACAAACGCATACCGAAGGATTGGAGGAAACAGGTTTCTCGCAATGCTTGGAGGGATTGGCCTGCCAGGTCCGTGTCAGTCACCCGAATTGGGGGGGAGGCGCTGGACCCGGTGTGGAACCCAAAAACTTCTTGAACAGTGGTAAATCTTGCTGGGTCCACCAAAGGAAAGAAAAAAAAAACCATCGGCGTTCGGCCAGAGGAAAGCCCGGGAGCAGATAAAAAATAAAAGCCATATCAGCAAACCAATTCGGCCACCTTCACGGGTTCCGAAATGACCGGAAAAGGGGGAGAAAGGGTATCATGGGGAGGGGGAAGTCTCAAGGGGTGTACGTAAGGTAATCCAATGATCGACCTTCGGAACTGGCTCGTAAATAAAGGGGAATCCTTGTCGGGAGCGAAACCTGACTCGTGACCGCGACGTTCAAGAGGGGGGGGAGGTAATCCTTCGTTAAGATTCAAGAATAGGCCTTTGGCCGCATAGCTTCCGATAATGGGGGGAAAAAGAATAAAGCAAACTAGCAGAACCGCGGAGAATGCAAAAAGATCTACGGAAGCCGCGCTTACTCCGTGGTTAGAAAGGGGAAATAAGGACATTTCCCGATTATAAGTTTCTAATAAATGGTCGCTGCCCGTCTATTTCTCCGCGGTCAGAGTCGTGCTTCATTTGACAAGACAAAAGAGGCCTAATCATTTCCACTTTCAAAGAGAGGGGGAAACTAGCAACAGAGGTAATCATATGCACAAGAACCTCTCAGAAAAAAGGCCACCAACCAACGGAGAGGCGTACGGGCATCAGAGGAAGACACGGCGTCGGCGATTTACAGGATGCGCTCCTGTCTCCTAACTGAGGAGGATCGCTTGCTGTCGAATTGGACCCGGGGGGGGGTTGAATAGTATGAAAAAGAAAAGAAACAAGTTCCTAACAGGAGGTGACAATCCGCGCGGGGGAATTCGCCCGTGGAAGGAACGGAGCCTTTCGGTGGGGGAAGCGGACGAAGGAGCCTTTAGGGCACAATAAAGGGGGAGAGACGCCTTCTTGGAAGGGGATTTTCGCCGAGTGGGGAGTGTCGCCCTTGCGAAATTTCAAAGGACGAGAGTTGAAATGTTAGGCTGAATCACTATCAACCGATAAGGAGGGAAATCCTCTCTAGACTAGGCATCTCCTCAACAACGAACCGTAGATGCCGTAAAAAAAAGCAAACAGGGTGGAAACGCTTCTTGGGGGGGAGAGAGAAAGCAGAAAAAAGAGAATTGTAAGAAGGGATGATACTCTGGCGATCGAAAGCCGGCGTGATCAAAAAATGTGCCGAGAACGAGAACGAGAACCTTCAATCACAAAGGCGCCGGACGAGAGCAAGAACAAGGAAACCGAGACCAGCTAAGAAGGGGAGAAGGAAAAGTGCGTAAAAAAAGCTCCAGACGCCATAACGCCACTCCAAAAGTCACAACATAAGACAAGCAACCTTTACAGCCTAATACCGTTGAGCAAAAAAGCATAAAAGTTTGATGGAAAGGGAGAGAAGGAAGGCGGGAGGGAGAACGGCTCTAACGGTAATGTGGGTTGGTAGAAGGGCAAAGGCTTGGAGCCGGATTGATGGTGAAAATGCCGTAAACATTTGGGTGTGCAGTGGATCGATTAGGAAAGAGATGCAAGTGAAGATATCTGCCTGAAGAGAAACGACGGCCGTCGCAGGGAAATATCGAAGGCAGTAAGGATCCGAAACGTCTCGAAAAGGATGTGTCCTTGAAAAGGAAGAAAATAAAACGGTAGAAGCAGCGACATGAGCTGTAAAGGGGGATATTAAGGTGTAGCAGGAGGAAAGTGCTAGTGGTTTCTTCGAAAAAAAGAAAATTCCGGTACAATCTAGTTTTTTAAAGTTGAGTCCGGAATAAAAGTGGGCTGAAGGCACGGCCGGCCGACTTGAGAATCAAGAGGGGAGTCATGTCGAAAAAATCGCATGTAGAAAGAAGAATGACCAGTAGAAAAAAAGCTGGAGGGCAGCTGGTTCCGGCAGAGAAGAAGGCCTTGCCGAACATTGTGGATCGCTTGGGTGCCGGAGGTTTGCGAGGAGGGGGGGGAGGGGGAGGAACGCTTTGAGAAGCAGAAGTTGGGAGTGTTGGCCACATATGGAACCTCGGATAATTCAGGAAAATCACTGGGAAAAAAAGGCGCGAAGGGAAAAATCGTTTATGAAAGACCAATCGCCTAACGACGTGGCGAGCAGACCTGAGGGAAATTCAAATTTCAACGGGGGGAAAAGAGGGGATGTCAGCGTAGTGTTGAACAAAAAAGAAAACTACACTGAAAAGAGGAGGAAACGTATTTCATACCCAAAGCGCCGTGAAAGGGGAAACGTCAGAGCACTATGCCGGAGGTGACACTAATTAAGGACTGGTACTGAAAAAGCCGGTCCGCTACTACTTAAAGGGGGGGGAGGGTCCATGCTCAAACGCGCTAATTCGGAGTTACAGTGAAAGGTTTATACCTACAGATTGAAAATGAACAGTGAAAAAAAGGGAATATCGTCAATCCAATTTAGACAAGGGGATGGGTACGCAGGAAAGGGGGGCGCACCGCAGGGAAAGAGAAAAGGCGACTCAGGAATAAAAAAGCTGCCTGGCTGAGGAATAAAAGTAGTTGTGGTATTTGGTCAAGGGAGAGGGAGACTCTAAACAACAACAGAGTGAAAAAGAAATGCCCTTACACAAGACACACAGTAAAAATCAAAACCAAACGATCAAATTAAAAAATTAAGAGGGATTGTCCGCCGGCGAGCGAAACACTACGTTTACTTATAAAAAAGGAAGGAAAGAAGAAAAAAATGGAGACTCCGGGTGCGGTATTCCGGAAATTCTTCAAGGGGGGGGAAGGAAAAAGGGGAGACACTGACAACAAATGCCCCGTCGAGGGAACGCCAATCTCCTTCGTCGGCTCCAATGTCAGGGAACGGTCTCAACGATCAGAAAGGGGGCACGTGTGCATAACTGGGAAAGTGTTCTTATGGGGAAAAGAAGGACACGGACTTGTGGACCGTCTAATTCGCGCAAGCCCTCCGCGGATAAGGGGGAAGTCTTTTTGTCGGGGCTTGCTGGAACAATCCGTTGGAAGACAGCCTGGGGGAAAAAGAAAAAGAGACATTTGGGAGATGGGAGGAGGTAAGGCCATTGACAGCCTTCGTCTTTTGCATCCCAAAGATGGCGTAGGCGGGAAGTCCTGGACGTGGAACAAGTTCTCGTCATCAAGAGGGAAAAAAGTAAGTGGCAGAAAATACTGAGAAAAAAGGAAGCGCCCAGGAGAAAAGCCGCGGAGAATACAGCAGTCCACAAGCCATATCAACAACGACAAACTTAAGGGTAGACAAAACCTTCTGACTATAGTTAGTCAGCAATGAGGGGGGGGGGGCTTGAGCTAAAATGGAAGGCTGCAGGGAAGAAAGACAGAGGACAATCTCGATATCCTTGCTGCGCCTCGGGAAGGTCTTGAACTCAAGCCTGAAGCGGAAGGATTCAAATGGACGGAAAAGGAATAACTACAACGTACCGGAATCTCTAACTTCTGTTGTATCAAGGGAAGAGAACAAGCAATCTACCTATCTCACGCCTTCGGGGGTCCAACACATCTTATCTAAATGGGGGGGGGGAAAAAAGCGTCTCCGAGGATACGGGACATCGGAAAAGTTAACTTACAACGAAAGGAGAGAAGGAAATTATTCAAAGGGGAGGAAGGGGAAAGCCGTCGTTTCTCTCGTAGCATTGCGGATCCCCCAGGTCCTCGTCAAGGAGAGAACTAAAGAAACAAAGGCGGACGTCAGAGAAAAAAAAGAAAGAAGTTCGCCGAACATCTGTACACAAAAAGAAAGGTGGGTCGGTCGGGCGAGCTTCGGCATCACTGAAGGCGAAATTTAAACAGTGATATGGGGCTCCAAAAACCATCTTAGAAAGAGTTAGTGCTGGCGGACAAGAAAGGGGGTGAGAGGGGGGGGGGGAAAATTTGGTTTGCGGTGCGTTCTGGAGCTAGCAATTTTCTAGAAGGAAATCCGAAACACGGGGATGCTCTGGGTTCACTTCCCCCGGCACAGTTTCTTGGATTGCAGGTTCGCGGGGAGCGGGTCCCTCTTTCTACACAAGAAAACTTGAAATGGGGAAGGGGGAGTCGAGGGATAGGGAGAGAGGTTGAAAATCGAGAAAAGGGGGGGGAATGCATAGCACGTTCTTTGTCGCTTCTGATGACCATGATCTTCTCAAGAAAGTCAAGTGCGGCCTCAGCAAAACTTAAAGACGGCCAGACTCAAAAGTTATTAAAGAAGGGGGGAATTTTAGTCAAACCGCGCTGGAGGGATCACGGGGCCCTGTTGAGATAGAGAACTAATAAGAAACCTGGGAAGACGTCGAGACCAAAAGAGACGCCGGAGGGAAAAAGAGGTTTGGCCAGGGGCCGGGCGCAAGCAACCTGCAAACCATGTTCTCGTGGCAGGGACCGGTAAGAGCAATCCAACCACACCCCACAACCAACCCACCCCCGCACCACCAACCCCAACACCCACCCCCCCACCCCCCCCCACCACCAACGCCACCGAACCCCCCCCACCACGCCCCGGGAAGACCCTCCCCCCCATTGCCGAGCGCCAGCTATGCTATGAAATGGGAAGAAAAAATGACCTTGAAGAGACATCATGCCACGGAGCTCCTAACGAATCAAAGCCAGGGGGAGAGGGGAGCTAATTTAAATGAGTGGCCCAGTGATTGCCAAAAAACTCGAAACGAAACGCAATAAAGATGGCGGGGGCGATGCTTTATTTGAATAGGACACACATTTTTTGGTCTCTAGGAGGGGAAAAGAAGGAGGCGACTCTATGGAAACAAGGAAGGAACTGGGATCACGCAGCACTGAGCTCCATATGAAATATCGGAAGTTTCAGACGGGGACGAACACTTCTTAGGAAAAAAGAAAGGAAAGTGGAAAATTTCACGATGATAAAAGGAGAGGCGCCCTGTGATAAGAGGGGGTTGTGCTTCCAAAAAGGGATGAAGAGTAGTTGCTTGCGTCTGCTAGGAA
>Ga0179591_1353579_pt1 | contig 13625 bp, 14 predicted proteins | sample CZOMad2_1_08_16f_FD_182891 | JGI IMG/M metagenome (GOLD analysis project Ga0179591, IMG submission 182891) | Vadose zone soil fungal communities from Angelo Coast Range Reserve, California, USA - CZOMad2_1_08_16fungal (PacBio error correction) | ecosystem: Environmental > Terrestrial > Soil >...
AAAGAGACAAAGAGAGGAAACGGAAAACAGAAAAACAATACTGAACACTGAACACTAGGAAAGGACAGATAGGAAGGTGACGAATTAAGTGGGTCCAAAAAAAGAATGGGCCGTGCTACCAATCAGAAAAAGCTCAAAACGTACAAACACGGCGGACAATCCGGGCAAAAAAAAAGGGTGGGGGTGAGGGGGGGGGATGGTCACATGACAAGAACCAAGGAAGATTAAAAGGAGGAAAGGGAAACTGAAAAAGGAAAAGAACCCATGATACGTGCACAAAAGGAAAGGGGGGAGAATAAAAAAGACATGGACAAACACAGCTAACAAAACCGGGGACCGGAAAAAGGAAAGAAAAGGAAAAAGGGAGAAGGGCAAGGGAGAAAAAACGTTTCTTTACAAAAAAAAAAAGAGAAAAAAAAAGGGAAAGGGGGACAAAACGTCCCAAAGGGAGCGAAAGAGAAGTAGGCGGGCGAAAGATCCCAACTGTAAATACCAAAGTGACACAGAGGTCCAGTGTATGGAAAATAGTTAGCCGAGCCGTGGAAGACTGGGGCAACAAAGAACCGGGTCAAAAGGGGAAAAGGCGCATAGATCTACAACGAAATAAAGGAAAAAAGGCCCCGAACACTGGGTGCAAGGCGGACAAAACGTTGTGGTGCAGAATGGTACAGGACAGCGCCACAGAAGAAAGAGACAACAGGATCAACGCCCAAATCGGCATCTTGCTAAAAGGAGCCGAGAGGAAAAAAAAAGTAAAACAGCAAACGGGCTGTGGTGGATCAAATGAAGTGTAAAAAAGACACGCGAAAAAACTCAAACTAATGGGGGGCCGAAAGTGGGCAAAGGAAAGGGGCCCGAGATGAAAAAAACAAGCAGGAGGCCGGGACACTCCCAAAGAATACAATAGAAAATGGCTTACACAAGGCGGGGGGGGAGCACCGCTAAACGAATGCCAGTCAAATTACTCGTTTCACAGGAGTCAAGGAGAGAGGGAAGGAAAAACCAAGACACGGGAAAAAAAATCAAAAACTTGAGGAGGCCGGGCGGAGCAAAGGAGGCTCGACACGAGGGGGGAAACCAAAAGCCGTAGAGGTGAGGAGAGCAAACGGAGACACAGAGCCCCTGTGAAATTCTTCAAAAACGAAAAAAACTTAAATGAAAAAAAATGACAGGAATGAGGGGGTTGGTGTCCTTAGTACACGAGAACCAAAGCACACAAAAGCCCGAGTCAGTCGCGAAAGGTCAGGAAGAGCCACGTAACCGCTTGTTTCGCACCACCGCCGAGCAACCGAGAAGAAGGGGAAAAGAAAAATCACGTCGACAATTCCAGTGGAAGGCGGACAAAACATGGGATGTTCGCAAAAGAAAGACATTTGGAGAAGGGTGCAATTGGAAACGCTGGAACCGAAAAAGTTGAAAAAAGAGGGAATTGGACAGCGCGTCCGGAGATAACATTCACATCGACAGGGGCCTGTCAGCCTCGAAGGAAAAAAGCGAGCCATAATCCGCGCAACCAGCACATAAACCTAAAGAGGGAAGGAACCGACAACACGCTCAGAAGTCCCAGTAGCAGCAAAAGAAGGGAACGTTCTCGTCCGCAGGCATAAAAAAGGGGAAATGATCTAGGGCCTGTGGTTAAGAGAGAAAAAAGGTCTCAGGAAAATGGGGAGTAAGCTCATACCCCCCTTTTCATGCGGTTGGCGCTCCCAAAACACAGGAACAGCAAACTCTTAACAAGAAAAGGGAAAAGCCCCCTTCGCCTTTTTGACCTCAGTCCCCGTAAGGGGACCACAGTGGCAACAGTACAACATCTCTGGGGTATGTGCCGAGCATGAATGCGGGTGGGCAATGGAACCCCCCATTTGTGAAAGAAAATACAAGGGAGAGGGCCGCGAAGGATCTCTATCATGAGCCCTTCGCGCACCGAAAGGAAAGCCTACTATAGGGCAGGCTTGCAGGGACGCGGGAAAACCAAAAAACTCACCGCTTCGTCAATACTGCCCACCTTGGGGCAAAAGAAAAAAAATGACGGGGGGACACAGGGAGGGGCTGTCTAAAACTCGACTGTCCGTCACAATGACAGCCGACAACATCCCAGAAGGACAGAATCCCACAGCGTTGAGTCATCACAAAGAGGGGGAGTGGGCACCTTGGGAAACTCGGCAGGGGTGAAAATGAAAATCGGGGAACGGGTTTCGATCTCTTGGGTATCACCAGTCCAGGGACCAATCGGGACCTTGCTTGGGGGGGTGAGGGGGAGACAGAGAGGCGTAAGCGATGAGAGGTCACGGAAGAAGACCTTGAGGCCAAGTAAGAAGGGCGCTGGGGGGGCAGGGACGGAGGGGAAACGTCTTTCCATCAAGGTGATTTGGGGGAGAAAACGATAGCAAGCAAATTCCAAAGAGCGCGAGACGACGAAAGAAGCACGCGCAAAAATGTGGGAAGACGGGAAGACAGAAGTAGGAGGGACTTGAGAACGAGACCTCAAACAACAACGAGAGTAAAAAAGAAATAGAGCAAAAGTGCCTGAGAAAAGAGAGGGCTAAGGGGGAAAGAATTGGTGGAGAAGGGTGCTCTTCGTCGTCTCAGGCGCGAACTAATAAAAAAAAAAAAAAAGAAAAAAGGTGCAGGGGGGCGGTCCGTTTTCTGACCGACGCCAAAAACACTGGATGGCCGACGTACCCCCAGAAGAAAAAGAGAACACATCGACACGTCCGCCAATTGACGGGACGTGACAACTCTATCAAAGCATCCGAAGATTTGCCAAGGTTCGCAGGCACGTAAACAACACAACAGCAAGGAAGGTCAGATGAGCGAATAACAATTGAAGAACAATAAGGACCCGACAGGGCAGGAGTGTGAATTGTAACTAACAGTGGGGGGGAAACGAAAATCAAGAGAGGGGGGGAGGGAAATAAACGAAGGGGAATCGGAACTGCGCTTTAATGTTAGGGAGCCCCTTGGACCAAAGTTCATAGCTTTACAAATAGCTGCCCCAGAACAACGACACGGGAACATTCCCCAAAAAAGGGGTCAAAGGTACTGCTAAGCAGGAGAACACTCACCAGGGGAAGTAAAATGACCAGGAACTGAATGCAGGCGCTAGGGGGGGAGAGAGAAAATGGAAAAACAAACAATACACGGCATTTCACCATGGGGGGTTCCATGGCAAAGCAGGGGTCTGATGTCCAAAAGACCAAGGTGGAAGTGGACCGGGTGCATAACTGGAAAACTTACAATTAAAAACAAAACCAACGAGGAGGGGACGAACGGCCCATTGGAAGGGTAACTTTAAACCTAACGGGAGAGGGGGAAAAAAGGTTGTGTCTAGCAGGAAAGACCCCAAATGCTGGATGAAAGGGAGTCGGAAAAAAAGTAACGATTGACCGCTTCACTAATAAAAGGCCCAAGTAAGGGCCCCTAAAACGTGAAGTGGGAGGTTTGGAGACAGGCAAAAGACAGAGAGAGGGGGTTTACGGGGGGATTTGCCGGAGGAGCGTGATGTGGCGATTGTGGGGGACGATGCAGTAAAGAAGGAAAAGGGGGTACGCATGCCAATGCCAAAAACGTACCGACACATGAAAAATCAGGCGGGGCTCGTGATAAAGAAACTGGCCACGCCTGGTAACAAGGATCAGCCATGGAAAAAAAGTCCCAGGGAGCTCAAAAGGGGGAGGGGGCGAAAGTTCCGAGGTACGGCAGGTGATAAATGAGGACTAAGAAAAGCGTTTAGCACTCCTGGGGCAAATGGTTCAAGCAAGACGGTGGCCTGAATCTAGAAGCTGGGCAACTTCCAAGAACACCTCAAAATCCTGAGGAGAGGCCACTAATGTCCTAAAAGCTAGAAAAGGGCTAGGGGGAAAGAAACCGTTTGGGAACACCCCAGCCAGCGTGTGGGGAAACCCTATCGGGTCGAGTAACTGCGCTTTCGAGAACCTGCAGAAGTGTTACGGTGCTTGGGTTTCAATCACAAATGGGGGAAAAAAAGGGGGGGAGAAAGACTAGAACGGTGCCACGAAAAAGGGGTCCGTCCTACACATCCTGTAGAAAAAGAAATCCCGGGGGGAGGCAGGCCAGACAGACCAGAAACGGGGCCGACTTTGGGCCCGATTAGGAGAAGGAACAAGAGGGGGGATATCCGTGGAGGCACAACGCCCATCAGGGCGGAAAAAGGGGGGCCCTGGAATCGGAACTCCTTGTGCTAGAAGAGATTCAACGGGTTCGTGAAGTGGTGGAAGATTCAACCCTCGAGTGGAGCATTTGCAGCAAACAATCACAGTTCCAAAGTGTTGAGAGAGAGGAGAATTCCATCCAACCGTTTGAACGGGTGGTCCGGTCCGCCATGAACAAAATTCTGAAATACTAAACAGAACCTATGTCTTCATTTGATGGCGATCAAAGTTCGAAAGAACAAGAGGGGGGGATTCCTGACGGAGGAGATTTGACCCGGGGGGGAAGCAACCGCTTGGGGATCGATGGGGAGGGAAGACAGGTAAGGGAAGCCCCAGAGGAAGGCCAAGGGCGTACACAGGGCCTCCACACGCCGGATGGGGGAAACTTGAGTTCGGGTCCACTGATGACCAGAAACCAACACGGATTTCAGGGAAACCCTTGACAAAAAACTTGAGAGAAAGGAATCGTGGGAGGAAAAAGGTCAGAGTGAATAACCCAGAAGCCTGGTCAAACGCCCACGGGGGGAAGCGAGTCGGGAACATGAGGGAAGAAGCGATAACAGAATTCTTGCATTAATTTTCCTCCCGAGCCGCATGGGCTGAGGATGAGTTCCTAGGGAAGAAGCCCATGACTGAGACGTTGGGAACCCATTGGATCAGAGAGGTAGCTCAACCTCACACGCCAATTAAATCCGTCCGCCAACAAAAGGGTGCCTGGCCGTTCAAAAGCGTTCACCCACTTTTCCGGTTGGGGCTGTCCGGCAACTGAAAAAGGGAGGCCACGAACAAACAAAAGAACCTAGTAGTATACTGGAAAGGTAGGAGGGAGAAGAACAAGCATCGTACATCTGGACGATGAGGAAGCGCCCAAAAAAACACCAAGGGGCGAAGTGTTTTTGCCAAACCAAAGAAAACGGGGATGGGAAAAAAAAAAAAGTAGACTGTACACCTTGGAGAAGTTCACGCCGCTTTTTTATGGAGAGGGGGGAGCACTGAGAGGACAAGCGCCCGTGGGGGGGGGGGGCCACAAACAAAAGGTCGCAAAAAAAGATGGGCGAACTAGAAAACATGCAAGGTTGTTGCAAAAACAGGCAAGACAGCGAAGTTCGGGGTCACAGGCGAGAAGTCAGGCAGCCAAAGGGCCCCCCGGGGGAAGAGTGCTTCTGGGGGAGAGAAAAAAAAAACGAAAATCTCTCATTGGGCAAGAAAGGAGAGGGACTGAAAAGAAAAAGTAAAGGGCAAGAGTTGGTGGGCAGGGTCTTTTTGTACTAACGGGGGACACGGTGGGCAGGTGAAGGGAGTCACAAATCTGGAGCGGCGGGAAACGAACGATTAACAAGGCTCGTGTCTGGGTTTAACGTGAAATTAGCAAATATGGGGACCTTCAAAGGAGGGGAATGCTGTGAAAGTCTGAACAAGGGTGATTCGATAAATCTGATGAACCCATTGGGCAGGAAACGAACGGGAAACCCTCTACTAACACCCCGAGGTCAAAAACAATCAGTAAACGACGGATCGGACTGGAAGGGGAGGCTGACGGAACCCGACGGGGCAAACCATCAAGGGTCAAGGAGAAGGGATGACCTTCGTGGAAACGGATGAGAGGGAACGACAACTTCGGGTCAAAAAAAGTAAAACGGACGAAAAAGTGGTCTTTTGGGGGGGAGCGCCGTAAACACTTCGTCCTGAACGGCTACAAAAAGGGGGCAAAAAACCCAATGTGCGGACGACCGCCCGGCTTTCCAGGTGTCTCACCGATTTCTCAACAAAGCAAAAAGGGACAGGTCGAGCGACCTAACAGGGAAATGAAAAGTTTGGTCTACCCTTCTAGGGGTCGGAGGAACAGGGGAAAGAGGAGATCAAGTTACGAATCCTTTTACATCTCAGGGGAACAGTCGCCGTGATCCTCTAGCACAACAAAAAAAGGAAGGGAGATTAAGAAAGAGGGTATAAACAAAAATTAAAAAAGCCGCTTCCCATGGGGGGGGAAAAGGAGCAAAGAGGTAACTTTCCAAACAAAGCCAGAACGCGCCCTCGCAAAAGAATAAAAGGTAGGAAACACACTGCCAGGGGGGACGGGTTTTAGTGGCCCGGCAGTGACAAAACGCGTGGAAAATCCATTCACGCCGGGTCAAAAGGGGGTGGGGGGCAAAGGAGAGCCAGCAGGGCGGAAGGGGGAGAAAAGGGAGCCCGGAAAAAAAAACGTTGTCGTGAAACGACAAGGGAACCGGCGAAACCAACCTTCAACATTGACGACGCTTGAAAATCAAACCAGGGGGGGGGGCCGTGTCGGTCCCAGAGAAGCAGGCCCCTCCAGGGAGACCGTAAAAACGGGAGAAACTGGGTCAAGCACCCTATGTCGCATGGACAGACGGATCGAAGGACCAAGAAAGTCAGCAACAGCAGCAAGGCAACACAGACGGAGTGCGGAACCAACGAACCAGACAACCCAGGGGTCAGACAAAGGGGTTAGGGAACTCAAAAATGTCACAACGAAAGAAAATGTCAAGGACGGAAACGTAGTACAAATCTGAACACAACCACGCGAACGATCCATGTCGAGTCCCTACTTTCTAGCGGGAAAGAACGGAGAGCGTCCGTAACACACTAGCCCCGCTGAAAAGACGGACGTTACGGCGCCTCAGGGGAGGCCATGAAAAAACATCTGAAACACTGCACAAAGGAGAAATGCCCGATTGAAAACGTGGAAAAAACTGGAGGGGGTCAAATCTGATTATTGTGGGGACACCTTGGACACACTGATGGGGGAGCAGCTTACCTCTGTGCCGTCAAGCAACCAGAGGCCAAGGAAAAAACTTCACGCGCCTACGTTAATAGGTGGGGGAAAACCCGAAAAGCAGGCTCGGGAGCGACACGCAATTTAAGAGGAAAAACTGAAAAAAAAATTAAGAAGCAGGGTTGAGGCATCAAGGAATCACTTGGGAAAAAAGGAAAGAAGACGATGGGTTGGTGGAAGGGGGGGCATAACCTTTTGGCAGGGCCGAAAGGGAAAGAACCGGGAAAAGGAGTAAGCACAAATCGCCATCATTGCCGAACGTAGAAAAGCAGGTGGGAAGGGTCCCATAGCAATCATGGACCAGAGGGGGTCCTGCAGCCAAACAAGAGGAAAAGAAAAGCACTCGCATGACAGGGTCAATGACCGACTGGTTTCATGAAGTTAGCGAGAACGAAAAAAACAGCCAAGCGGCGGGGCAGCGAAAGCCGGCAGTTTCAAGATAACTTGTGAAGACCCAAGAGAACAAAAAAAACCGGATCTGGGGAAGCGCCCGGAACGGCGACAAATACGGAAAAAAAGGCGGTTTCGGGGAGCGGGAAAATAATAGCGGTCGGCCTGGTTACAAGAAGGCCCGTACCTAAGTTTGGGAACGAGAAAAAAAAAAAGTCCCAAGCGAGCCCACAACACCCGGGCAGGAAAAAAAGGAAAACGTACACTGAACAAGCACATGCAAAGGGGGGGGTCTGAATATGTGAAACCACTTCCAAAAAGAAGCGGCGGGTAATGTTCAGTAAGGGGCCTTCAGGATAAAAAAAGGCCAAAGGGGCGCCCTGACACCGAGCCCCTAAAAAAGACGGTGGAATACGGGTGGCGGCGGCGCGCCTCGGCCGGGCCACCCAACGAGAAAACAACATCTCCCTCGTCAAGGCCGAGGAAGCACTTCTCGTGCAACCGACTTGGTTATGAGAAACTAAAACGATGGGCAAAAAACGTGGGCAAATCCGGGGAACGGAGCGCTGGACGAAAACAAACGGGGAGAGATACATGTTGCAGAAAAAGCCCCAATCGGTAACTAGGAATCGGGCAAGTCAGCGAACAGCCAAAGAAGAAAAAAAAAAATGTCTAGGAAGAAACCGAAGCAGAAATCGAGAAGCGCGCCCAACCGCCGCTGGGGGGGAAAAGCCGGGGAAAAATGCCTTGAGGAGCACGCCTTACGCCGATCCCTCAAAGGAGGGGGGGGGTTTTTTTAGTTACCACGAAATTATCTCATGGCAGAACTGCGAAGAGGGAAAAAAAGAACAGGGCCAAAACACGATGCGTGCGGGGAAATGAGTCAAAGGTGAGAAAAGGAACAAACCACGGAGTCTCTTGGATAAATTGGACGTTGGGACGTGAAAAACTGGAGTTGAACCGAGCATGCCAACGTCATCATCTCAAATGGTCTGAAAGGGGGAACTGGCAAAACCCGCACGCGCGCCACCCGTCGCCATCACTCAAAAACCGCACTAAAAAACACCAGTACCGCCGCAGGCCGCCCAAACTCCAGGCGGTCGAAAAAAAACGGGCAGTTAAAAAGCAGAATCGCGGGGTGAAAAAGAGACAAAAGCGGGGGATCGCTCCGCCAAAACGTTAGGTGGAGCTTAACACAAAGGCACGGCAATTGCGAGCGCCTGAAGGAGGGGAAACAGCAGGAAGAGTGTCAGAACAGGAGAACCCGGTCCCATCCGGGGGGGAGGGGAAAAAGCGGAAATGTAAAGGGGAAAAAAACAACCCCCCCATGTAATGGCGATGGGATGAAAACGCTCAAAAAAAGCACGCCAGGCGCTGAAGCTCCTCGGTGAGACCACGAGGGAAAAAAACAGGGGGAAAAAAAAACAAAGAAAATTGGCAGGCGGTGAGTGGTGGCAGCAACCCCTTTAGGGAAAAAGGAAGAACCGTAGGCTCCAGCACAGCCAAAAAGCGCCAGGGGAACATGCAAAGGGGCCGGGGGGAGCAAAATGGGGACAACCCCTTGATGGTGGGAAAAAGGCAGGCCGGGGCAGCGGATGGGGGATGTGAAAACAGTCCCTATCAGATCCGGGGCAGGTTGTTCAGGCTGCAGAAAAAAAGAGAGAGCGGGAAAAAAGGAAGGGGAAAAACTCAATGCAAGGGCGTGCGTGGTGCGGCGCCGGGGAAGACGGGCCTCAAAAAGGTTGGGACGACATGCAACTTGTCGGCGACGCGCGGAAGACGAAAAGAAAAAGGAGGACCCACCATTGGTACTCACGCCCACGAAAACGGCTTGGAGCAGAAAAAAAAACAACAATTGGGGGAAGAAGGGAATGAAAAAGGAGAAGGAGGCCTCAAGCTCGTGGAGCAAAGAGGAATGGTGGCGCCAAGTGGCCAAAAAAAAAAAAGAGGCGGACCGCTCTCTCACACAAAAGGGGGAAGGTCTATCAGTAGGGGACACAACAAACCCACTGGTGGGGACGACGTACGGCAGAAGCGCACAGGCCGACAAGGGGCAACAAGCTATCAGCTCTCCTTGGCAGCGGAAGCAAAGGAAAACGGCAAAAGAGCATTATCCAGGGACAAAAGAAATCACGGCTCGACCCGCAACGTGTGAAGGGGCAAAAAAACGAAGGGGGGAAACAATCCCAAAAATTCTTATCACTGAGCATGGGACTGGGCGAGCGGTGGAGGGAGACCCCGTGACGACCCAGGTCGAGCGGGGTAAAAAGAAAAAGAAAAACTTCACCAAACCAAAAAACGATCGCCCTTGGCCAAAAGGGGGTCAGTAGCCCAGAAAAGAGGGAGCGCAAACACGGAGCAGGACGGGGGACGGCAAGTCAAAAAAAGTGGGGGGGGAAGGCCTGTACGGCGAAAACTGCCAAAAAACCCCCCAGCTCCGGCAGTTGAAAAGTTGGGGGGGGGGGGACCTTGAAAGAAAAGGTGAGGGGGCTTGGCAAAAACCGGGATGTTGGAACCGAAAATCCTGTGTCAAAGACAACGAAAGACTGGAAAAAAACAACCAAACTTAAAAGGGGGGCACGACATGGCAAGAACTGCCGTCCATTCTAGAAAGAAACGGGGCTGTTTCTAGGATCACACGAAAGGGGGGAAGAGTCAAACCAGGCCGATCCACGAGAAGCAAAGAAGGGGGGGAAAAGCGATCTTTCCAGGAGGTGGTAGTACTGGGGGGGGACCACTTTACGAGCGGGGGCTTTAGGTTCCCGAAGAGAAAGGGCACGGGGTTGGTGGGCGGAAATGCCCGAAGAAAGGGTCACCATGCAAACCAGATACGACCGGGAAATCCTCTTTACAAAGGAAGCCATCACCGTTCAAACAATGGGCCCCAAAAGACCGGAACAAGACAGCTGGGAAGCAAGGGTTGTCGAGTGGCCAACCGAAAAAGGACGTGGAGAACAACGCCAGTTGTTCACAGGCAAGAAAAAGTGGGGGGAAGCACTTCTCCTTGATGCGTCCCAATGAATAAGAACCCAAAAAAAACACCTCATCCGGAAAGTAGAGACCTGAAAAGGGGGGTGGGCTCGAAAGGGGCGCTCTTTCGCACAGTGGACAACCAAAAACCAGAAACGGTGTGTTACCCCGCAAAAGATCGAGCTTGCCAGACCTGAACCTGCCTAAAAGCAGGTCCAGTGGTTGCTCAAAGGTGGAAAAAACGTGGTTAACGAGGACTAGAAAGGCCACTCTCAGGCACTTCCAAAAACGGGAGACGTAGACGGGGGTGGGCCTCTTTGAGACAGGACGCTGAAAACCGCAGGAATTGGCAATCGGGAAGAGACAATGCTGATCAAAAATAAGGAAAAGCCACTCAACTGGGAAAGACACAAGGCAACAAAAAAAACAACTGAATTCCCAAAAAAGGAAGAGATGCAAGTCGTGAGCGTGGGGTTTTGGGGGGTGGGAGTGGGGGGCGAGTGTCTGGTCATCTTGAGGGTGTTATAGGTTGTGGAGGAGAGGGACTTTGTGTGGGTTTTTGGCAAAGCAAAACATGGTGTGTTGTGTTTCGACACCACGGGGTCGGGTTCGAATGTGTTCTCTTTGGTCTGTTTGTCTGTGGGGTGGTGTCTGTTTCTGGGGAAAAAAACCGGGGGTGGTGTGGGGGGGTTTGTGGGTGTGCGGAGGCGGTGGGGTGTCAACAAAGTGGGGGTGTGTGTGTGGGAGGCGGAACGACATACACCGGCAAGGGGAAAGTGGGGGGGGAAGGGAACGACCGCGGGCATGCTGTCAATGGGAGTTGGGGGGGTTCGGTGGTTGTGATGGGGGGGGTGAGGCGGGGGGGGGGTGACACGGCAAGGCGAGGGGTCTTGGGTGGTGGGGGTGTGTGCGGGCGTGGGGGGTGAGGCAAGCACCCCAAAAATCAACCACCGGAACAAAAATGGTGGGTGCAGTGAGCGGGGGGAGATATGTGGGGGTGGGGTGAGTCCAGTGTGTCGGATGGGGTCGTCATGGGTGTTAGTTTTGGGGCAAAGTCAAAAAGTCGGGGCGGGGGTGTGTTGGGGGTGGGGGGGGGATGGGGGTGGTGGGGGGTTGAAACTGGTGGGGTGGGTGTGTTGTGGTGGTGGGGTTCAAAGTGGGGGGGTTAGGGGGGTGGAGAGGGGGGGGGGGGGTGTGCCTCGAAGGCTGGGGGCGGAAGGGGCTTGGACGCAAAAAGGCCGTGTGGCAGAGACTGGGCGCTGGGCCGTGGGGGATGGGGTGTCCACCACCAGGGGGCTCTAGTTGGGGGGGCGGTTGGTGGTGTGGTGGATTGTGTGTGGAACAGAAGCCCCAGGAAAAAAAGGGGGGGGGGTGGGGGGGGTGTTGGCGGGAGGCGGGGGGGGGGTGGGTGTGGGGGGGTGTGGTTGGGGGGGGGGGGGTTGGGGGTGTGGGGTGGGGGGGGCACGTCCGGAGTGGGGGTGGGGGGGGTTTGGGGGGGTTGGGGGGGGGAGGGGGGTGTGTGCCGGGTTGTGGGGCTGTCGGGGCGGAGTGTGGGGCGTGGTTGGGCAGGAGGGATTCGGATAGTGGCAATGAAATGGAGTGAGGGGGGGGGGGGGGTGTTGTGTGGGTGGGGGGGGGGGGGGGGGTGTTGGGGGGTGGGGGGGGGTTTGTGTTGGGGGGGTGTGGGGGGGGGGTTGTGGGGGTGTGGGGTGAAAAAACACGCCGGCAGTGCGGGGGAAGGAGGAAAAAAGGATGGTCTCCAAAGTGAAATGGCGTAGGGGGTTGGTGGGGTGGTGGGTGGACGAGTAGGGGGGGACAAAAATGGGGGTGGGTGCCGGTTGGGGTGGGGGTGGACACAAGGGGGTTTGGGGGGGTGGTGCGGGGTGGGGGGGGGGGGGGTTGGGGCGTGGGGGTCTGGGTCTGAAGGGGGTGGTGCGTCGGGGGGGGTTGTGCGGTAACTTCTGGGGGGGGACCGGGGGGGGTGGGGGGAGGGTGGGGTTGGTGTGGCGTGTGATCGGGGTAAAATGACGGCATACGAAACCAGAACTTGGGATGTGCGTTGTGGGTGGCGGGGGAAGGTGACGTGGAGGGGTGTTATGCCCTGGGGGTCGTGGCCCGCCACTGCGGACCGAGTCGTTGGGCAAAGGGGTGGGTGGGGAGTCCTTGTGGGGGGGGGGGGGGTGGGGGGCGGGTTTTTGCTGGAAAAGAAAGCTGTTGGTGGTGTTCAATGTGGTGGGGGGTTGGGGGGGGGTCGGTGAGAGTGGTGGTGGGGCGATGTTGTGTGGGGGGGGGGGGGTGAAAAAGGGGTGAGGGTGGGTTGGGGTGTTCGTGATGAAGAATGAGTGTGGGGTTTGTCAGGGGGGGGGTTGGGGCGAAAAAGGGTGTCCAAACCCATCACCTCATGGGCCGATACCCTGGGTGGCCTCAACGTTTTGCGGTAATCCTTGGTGGGTCGCGGTGGTCTTTCGCGGAGTTGGTGGTGGTCGGGCAGGGTGTGGGGGGTGGTGGGTGTCGGGTGCTATTTGGGGGTGGACTGCTGTTGTGGAAGTCCAGGAGGGGAGGGGGGGGTGGTTGTGTGTGCGTGGGGGTGTGGGAGTGCAGTGGATGCGGTTGTCAGGGGGGGGGGGCCTTGGGGCGGGGGTAGGCGACGAAGCTATGGGGTGTTGTTCAATTCAGGGGAGGGCTCGTGGTTTTGTGGGTGTGGTGGTGGCGAGTGGACGGGGGTTGTTGTGAGGGGATTGAAGGTGCCAAGACATTAGCCACGGGAGACAATTGTCACGGCGGGAGTTGGTGGGGTTCGAACAAGGAACGCTGGGAAAAAACTCGCTTCGTAAACGGGAAGGGCAGACCAGCGTTGGGGGGTGACGTCGGGCACATTTCAGAAAAGAACTGAAAAAAAAATACACCCCCGGGAACTACATAATAAACCGGGTACGAGGGCGACCTGGGGACGGCCTCAAGGGTGAAGGGATAGGACCTGGACTCAGGGGTGGACCGGGGGTCGTGCTTAAACGCTCCCCTTTCGTTACCAACTTTACTCCCACCTGGTCTGGGGGGGGGTCTCTGTGCCAGTTCCGACCACAAGTACGAATCACTTGGGGACGGCGGAAAGGCACCACCCAATGGCGAAAGTAGGACAATTGTCGGGGTTTACATGGGGGGTCAAATCCTAAGACATGCAGCGGCCGACTGAAAAGCAGGACTGTGCGGGGGTTTGTAATACCTGGGAGAGAGGGGAGCTGAGGCGGATAAAAAAAGGGACATTCATCAAAGTGCACACGTGGGTGGGGGCGTTG
>Ga0179591_1433807_pt1 | contig 13625 bp, 18 predicted proteins | sample CZOMad2_1_08_16f_FD_182891 | JGI IMG/M metagenome (GOLD analysis project Ga0179591, IMG submission 182891) | Vadose zone soil fungal communities from Angelo Coast Range Reserve, California, USA - CZOMad2_1_08_16fungal (PacBio error correction) | ecosystem: Environmental > Terrestrial > Soil >...
ACAACAACCAATGTCTTGGGGAAAAAAACTCCTCGCCCTATTCCGCGGGGAGAAGCAGGGGGGGGGAGGGGGGATTTCGTCGCCTGAGTTCCGGGCCGAAAAAAAAAGGCGGTACGGAAAAAAGACCTTCTCTTCACCCACACAGTTACTGGAGGGGGAAGAGGGAAAAAAGCATATCTCGCGGTGCGAAGCGCGAGGGAAGGCTGCTGTTAAGCTAAGGGGGAAAAAAATAAAAAGCCTTATCTACGCGCCGGTGGGAGAAGGAAGAAAAAAGGAGAAAAGAGCGGTGAAACCCCCGACGATGAACGCGCGAGGACTATTCTCTTCACCGGATCAAGAGGAAAAAGACATCTCTTCAGGAGGGGGGAAAAGATGAGAGTCTCCCTTCTAAGGACGACTGGGGAGAATGAAATCACGATGATTTGATCCAAAACTTCGAAGAAATGAACGATTCTTCCGAAGAAGGGGGGGAGGAAAGGAAGAGGAGCGACTTTCATCGTATACAGTCCGGGAATGCACTCCTCTAGTCGAGAGGGGGGACCGTTCCTCCTATTTTTCCAAGGGAAAGAGGGAGAAAGAGGTCGAATCTATGCGCTGCGCGATAAAGGAGGAACCGCGGCGCGTCCTCACAAACGAGGGGGCTCTTTTTATCCTTCAGTGGAGGGGGGGGGGGAAGGATTGAGCTTCGCTCCGTCTTTATCCTAAAGGTTTTATACGCGCCTGATCCTGGGTCTTTCTAAAGGGGTAGCACGCGCTACTTACTTATCTCTCGGCGGGGATGGGGGAGAAGAGAACGGGGGAGGGAGCGCCCTCGCCATGGTGGAGGAGAGACCGGCTTTCTACTACTCACGAGATAAATCCCTCCACTTATTCGCCCGTTTCAGGAGGTAGAGACGTCTGCGGCCCTGCCGCCTCAAAGGAGGGGAATGCTCGTCGAATTTCGGAGATTCTTCTGAAGAGGGAAGAAGAAGTTAGAGAATCCTCAAATGCGTAGCGCGAAAAGAAAAAGTCCTGGGTTCTGGTTAAAACGTGTATTCTATGAAGGGAAAAAAGGGAAGAAAAGTAGGGAGCTTTTCTCCTTTCTCGCCGCAAAAAAGACGGCCGGGCGCAGCCTGAAGGGAGGCCGCGATCCTCGTTTTCTCGACGACATAGAGAGATTCGGGTCGCCGTCAATATCTCCCGAGGGAAAAGGCGGCCGCCTTGCCATGAAAGGGTCCCCCTCTCTTCGTGGGGAAAGGAAAAAAAGGAGAGGGAAAAATATATATATCAAACGCAAGGAAGCAGTTTTCTCAATGGATGGAAGGGCAGGGATTCCTCTGCTATCTTTTACGGAGAAAAAAGAAAAAAGGGAATGCTTCTTCGCGAACCGAGAAGAAAGGGGTCGGATCACGCCGACAAAGTATGTCGAGGGAAGAAGAGAGAAAAAAAGCGGCCGACGATGGATCTGCATCGGGGAAAGGGGGGGAAGAAAAAGGGGAAGTAGGAGGAACGCTGCTTTCCTACGCAGACCGGAGGTCGTCATAAAGGCAGGGGGGAGAATGCCATCTCTTCTCCTAGACCGAAACGGAAAAAAGGAAGAAAGGAGAGGGGGTCTTTATCTTTCTCGGCGCGGATGCGGGAGAAAGAAAATCGACCGCATCAGTAACGGGCTAATCCGGGAGAAGTGAAATTATCGCGCTTCAACTCGAAAGGGGAAAAAAAGAGAAAGCCTTCATTAATTCGTGAGGAAAAAAAAAAGCCGAGATCCATTCCTTAGCGTCGTGGGGGAAAAGTCACCCCAAGAGAAACAAAAAGGATCATTCGCCTTGGAAAATCTCCCATTGCTACTGGAAAACGTCTCCTCTCAATCCGGGAAGGGAAAAAAAAGGGAGAAGAAGGTACACCTATCCAAACTCAGAAGGTCTCAATTCAGAGGAAAATTATCTTCTTCAAAAAAGAGAAAGAAGGAAGAAGGGCCTTATTTCTTGGCCATGATAGAGGCCTTCATGAGTGAAGGGGCGGTTCTTCCTTTCCTACCGGCAAGGAGAAAAGAGAATTGCTACTTCTAAAACAGGAGGAAAGGGCAGACTGTTGTCTCTGATTGACCTGCGAGGGGGTTGAGGGAAAGAAGGAAGCAAAGTGCGCTCTCATCTTTTTCCTGGGCAAGAGGAAGGGAAGGGAGAAAGGGCTTCTTTTCGGTCTCGAAGGAGCGCACTCGCGCCGATAAGGGACAAAAACTGTCTTCTTCAAACCTCGAGGGAGAAAGAAAAAAGAGGGGAAAGTCTCAACTGCCGCGTATAAGGGGGGAAACTGTTGTTTGGCCTTGAAAAAAAGCATTCCGCACGTCCTCGTATATTGCGGGGGAAAAGAGGAAAGGGGAAAAAAAGGGAAAAGAAACAGAAAGTGGTTTGGGTGAAGCGCAGGTATTGTCGACCAAAAAGTCACATCGATTATCCAGCCCTAAGGAAGGAGGGACAAAAGACACCAGCACGTCAGGTCGTATATGTTGGTACAGCGAAAGGGGGAAGAGAAGAAGGAGGGAAAAAGGTTACGTCAAAGCTTAAATGCAAGCAGTCAGAAGAAAAAACAAAACGGTAGGAGGAGGAAGAGGAAGAAAAAAAAAAAAAAAAAAAAGGGGAAAAAAAGACCGTGTCAATTTCAATCACGAAAAAAAAAGAGGAAATAAGGACGCGGTGCGCTGGACCAACATCTACGCCCCGGAGGAGGGGGGGCACGGATGTCCGGCCGCTCGCGCCGGGGGAGAAAGCGTGTAATCTGAAACAAGTGCAGGGGGGAAAAAAAAGAAAAAAAAAAAAGGGGAATGGTCGTTTCCGTATGGCAACCGGGAGAGAGCGTGCGGAAGGCTCTCAGAGGAAAGCGCCGGTCCCACGGCAAGTCAAGGATAAGGGGATGAGAGGAAGGGGGGGCGACTGACGAAGAAAGTAGAGGAGCGGTTAGTCCTATATTACACTCAGTGGGGAGAGAGTGCTTCACCAGTACTCCGGAAAAGAGAGAAAGAAAGAGAAGACCATCGCGAAAGACAAGGCCCAAGCTTATCTTCTCCCTGAAGACCGGAGGAGACATTAAATCACTATAGAGGTGAGAGAAAAGAAAAAAAAAATTCTTCAACTTGTCGCTAGAATGAAGGGGAGGGGAGACTTCGGCACGAATCGGGCTACTGGGGGCAAAGAAAAAGACCTCCGGAGAATGGGGGAGGGAGAAGGAGGCCTGACGCCGGATCCTCATCGTTAGTGAGAAGAGGGAGAGGAAAAGTAGCGTTCTCTTACCTGCTCTTCCGTAGAAAAAGGAGGTTTGGGGAATTCCCCTGTTTTCTTTTTATAGTGTCCAAGAGGAAGAGAGAAAAAGCCCATTGCCTATTACGACCTAAAGGCGGGAAAGGGGAATGAAGGAGAGGGAGGAGGATTATCTCCCGTGTTGCTGCTGGAGGGCACTCGCTAAGAAAAGGAAGGGGGGAAGAAAGGGGGAAAAGGGGAAAGAAGAATTCCTGCCTGGACTTGTGGGAAACGGAACTTTCTTCTACTTAAAAGAAGGAGAGAAAGGGAAAAGATCCCTCAACTTATTAAAAGGTCGGTCGTACTTAGGCAGGATCTCGGCCAGGAGAAGGAAAAGAAGAGACTATCCCTAGGTAGGCATGATCGGACTCTTTCTCTGCGGAGGGGGCATTCCTCTTTCGCTATTGGAGCGCGACCTCCGCTTTGCAAAAAGGGGGGAAGGAAAAGTGGGAGGGAGAAAAGGGAAAAAACTCCTACATTACTGATGAGAAAGAACCAAGAGGCTATCCATCGTCGCGCGGAGGAGGGGGATCGGAATCTAACTCCTTTCTCATCGGGGGAAAGGGGAAGGAGTCTACCGGCCGCGAGAAAGAAAGGATCAGCATGTTGCGGATCGAGAGGGACTGGGAAGGAGGTGCCAATCTAACCTTCTGCAGAAGGGGGAAAAGGGGGGAAAGAGAGGGGGACCCCCTCGCGTCTTTGATCAGAGGGAGGTAAAAATAGATATAAAACCCGAGGAGGCGAGAGGGGCGTCTCCTTTTCTATTCAGGGACAGGAAAGGGGGGGGTGAAGGGCTAACATAATGCTCGAACTAGAGTCTCTAACCAGTTCAAAGAGGAGGAATGAGGGGGCCTACACCTATGCAGAGACCGGAGGGTGTAGAGGGGGGGAAGAGAAAGAAAATATCACCTGCTCGACTATTTATCTCCATAGTCGTCCTTTATATGAAAGGAGGGCAGAGGTCCCTTCTCAAATCGCGCGGGAAGGAAGAAAAAAAGGAAGGGGGAGAAGTATTCTCCCTCTAATGCCATCGAGGAAAAGAGCAGTCCCTATCTTTTCTGTATCGGAAGGAGGAAAGGGAATCAGCACTCGAACAGAGACTTGTCTCATCCGTTTTTCGGGGGGGCCATCCTACTTTGGGGTCAGAAGGATACAAGCTCCACCATGACTAATGGAAGGAGGGGAAGGAGGGGATTTCTTTCTCTCACATCCCCCGCTATCCGGGGGGAACATCATTTTCACTAGCGAAATGAAGAAAGGGGAGAGAAAAGAGCTTCCTTTGAAATATTTCTTAGAGGGAAAGGGAAAGAGGGGAAAGGAAGGGGGGCGCAATCCTTCCTCTCAACGCAAAGAAACTAGCCAAACCTCATGAATCGGGGGGGGAAAGAAAAAGATACTCCTACAAGTCTGTCTTTTGAAGAGGAAAGAAGAGAGGACTACTCTTACCTAGGAGGGGGGGGGGAAAATCGGCTTCAACAGGTAGGGCCGGAAAGAGGTGTCTCCTTTCCTAAGGAAGAAGAGGAAAAGGAAGGGGATGTCCTTCGAAAAGACAGGGGATCGACCATTTGGCAGACTTGGGTCAGAAGAAGATCAAGAAGAAGGACCGTTTTTATTAATTCGGCAACAGAGAAAAGGGGAGAAAGAAGGGGAAGGGGGAACGAACCCCTATGGCCGCCGAATGCTGCTCTTGGGTCATCCGGGGTTCTCTTCACTCGGAAAGGAAAAAAGAAAGAGGGGAGAGGTCCTCTCTTCTTCAAGGGGGGGAGAGGACTTCTTTTCAAAGGAAAAAAAGAAAGATCGACTTTTTTGGACGGAAGGGAGAAAAAGGAAAAGGGGGTCCACGCTATATCGAGAAGCATCTCCTCTAACTTAAAAGAGCAATGAAGAACTGGTGTTTTTTTAATCGCGGATTGTAGAAAAGGAGGGGGGATGAAAAAAAATCGATGATCCCTTTCCGAACACCTGCGGAAAGAAACCAGCACGGCAGGGTCGTGATTGGGAAAGGAGGGAACAGAGGGGGCCACTGTTACGTCAAACTTATGCAAGAGGTAAGGGAGGAAGGAGAAAATCACAACACAAGGTGGAGGAGGGGGGAGAACTGCTTTCATTTCCGTGTGAAGTAAAAAAAGGGAAAGAAGAGCCCTATGCCGCGTGCTCTGAGACAAAAAAGTCAAAAAAAGGGGGAGTGGCTTCGCTACCTGAATGGAGAAAAAGAAGGGGTTCGGGGCCCGGAGCAGGGAGAGTGAAAAAGAGGAACCTCACACCAGTGTACTTGTTCTTTGCGGAAAGGGGGGGGGGGGGGTTGCCCAAGCATATCGAGCGTGAGGAGGTGTACGGTTCATGAGGCTTGGAAAAGCAGTCGCTTCCTTAATATCAATCAAAGCAGGGATCGAAGGAGGGCAGGGGAGAAAGAAAAGAGGGAGTGAGCCTACGAGTAACAGCGGGCTGGGGGGAGAGACTAGAAAGGAGGAAATGTCGATACCTACCATCTCCATTACGAAAATAAGGGGGGAGAGGGGAAAATCCCCCCTCTTATCTTCGAAGGGGAACCTTTACAAAGTGGAGGAAAAATCAAAGGGGCTACTCCATCATCTCCACCCGCGGAAAAAAATGGGGGGAATTCTTCCGCAAAATCGGCACGATAAACGAAAAGAGGGGGAAGAAGGGTGGGAAGGAAACGCCAACCGAGAAAAATACACATACTCCTTACTACAAAAGGGGCAAAAAAGAGTTCATTTTCATCTATGACGCAGGAGGAAGGGAAGAAGAGGGGGAGAGTATCTTACCTCTGCGTTTAAGGTGGGGGGCTCGTTTTATCCTTCATTTAATTAAGGAGGGGGGTGAGGTAGGGCGCGCTGCTCCTTCTTTCTCCTAACAAGAAGCAAGACCTCTTTTTCAAAAAGGGGGCGAGTTATCCTCCGGGTGCGCGAAAAAAAGGCTTTTTCACGGGAAGGAGGTGAGAGGGAGGAGTGTCTGTAACCGACCGCACGGGAAGGGAGGTCGCGTGCATACGCATGTGGCTGAAAGGGACGCGGGAAAAGCAGTCTTTTTCCATCCGGTTTGAGGGAGAAAGAGAAGGGACTGATCTCTGTCTTCGTTCTGATAAAAAAAAAGGCACGCCTCCGCGCCGATCCACGAGAAAGAAAGGGAGGAAGAAGGAGGGAATTTCTTCGCTCGGGAGGAGTCTGCGCGCCTATTTCGCCCACAACCAGAAGGAGCTTTGCGCCGGCCCTGCGGTCTGTGGGGAGGGAAGGGGTGAAGAAAAGGAAACGGATTCTATGACGTTTCAAAGGGAAGACGCGTCGGCGCTGTGATTGATGCTAGAAAAAGAGGAGCGGAAAAAAGGAAAGGGGGGGTCCCTGTCTTTATCTAGAAAAGAGAGGAAAAGGAAGGGGCGAGCTCGTGTTCGCGGGGCAATCAGCATGTTGTAGAGGCGCGGAGGAAAGATCAGCTTAAGTTTGTCCTAAGAGAAAAGGGGAGGAAAAGGGGGGAGAAAACGCTCTCTTTCCCCCTCTCTGCAGGTGGGGGAAACGGAGAGGATTAAACTATAGATTCAAAAGCGAGAAGAAGAACGGTTCGATTCTGCACATTCACGAGAGTGGGGGGAGAACGCTACGAGCTCAAACATGAGGAAAGAAAGGGGCTCGAGGCCGTCGAAAACTAAAAGAGAGAGAACGAAAAGGAAAAAAAGAATCTACGCTGTGAGAGAGAAGAAAAAAAAGAAAAAAGGGGAAAGAGAAAGTGTTCTTTTTAACTTCATCAATCCCGTCAAGAGGGAAGAACGGCGAGGACCTGTGGGGGGGAAGCTCCAGGAGGTTATTCCTCTCTAACTGGGGAGGGGGGAGGAGAGATATTCTCCGCAGAAGGATCGCGACAAAAAAAAAAAAAATGAAAAAAGGCGCGGAGTCTTCCTTTCCGCAGGGAAGAGAGAGAAAGGGGAGGAAGAAAAGAGCATCCTTTCTTTTATCGGAAGGAAAGAGGGCGTTTAATTAGCGCGGTAGAAAAAGGGGGAGTGGGGACACCTATGTCCTCTCCTCCTTCAAGGAAAATGAGGGGAGGGGAAGCCAAAAGCCCGCCTATATCCATTCAGGGAAAGGAACGTCAATCTCCATCACAAAAGAGAAAGAAGGAAAAAAAGGGAAATATTTCTTCATCGGAAGGGGAGAAGGTGGGGGAGAAGGAGTCTCGCCTCGCAAGGAAGAGAGTCGAACTTCATGATACATAGAAAGAAGAGGGAAAAGAGCTACTTCCTACTAAGGAGGAGGGAGGACGGCTCCCTCGCATCTAAAAAACAGGGGGGATGCGGATGGGTGGTTCTGACATAAAAGAAGAGGGTCCGGAAAGAGAAAATAGCGGAGGGGGGGAAGGGGGGGAGGGTGCATTCTCTCCTCGGAAAAACTGGACGTCTAAAATACTTCGGCAAGGAGAGGAAGGAGATCGACTTCATTTGTGCATACTGGGGGGGGAAAATCTATCTTTATTCATCGAAAAAGAAGGGAAAAGGAAGACAGGGCTACTCTCATCGGTTCCTGGGAAAAAAAAAAGAGATGGAGGAACGGCGCTTTTCGTTCTCGCCATTGCCGGCCGAAAGAGGCACAGGCGCGCTGTTCCGTCGAAAGAGCGGGGGGGGGGGGAGTCATTCTCCACCGTGCCTCTTATCTAAACGATGGGGGGGGAGAGGGAGGGGGCCTTTAACCGTCCTCTTCACAGAAAAAAAAGAGAGCGCCTTCCTCAACTCTAGGGGGAAAGACGGAAAGACCAGTACTTTTTTTGTTGAAGAAAGGGGGGGGGAGGGAAGAGGTCACTGGGGGGGGGAAACCCCTTTTTCTGAAGTAAGAAGTTCGGGGGTCACCATCTCATCCTCTTCATATTGCGAGGGAGGGAGGAAAGGGGGGGGAAAAAGGGGAAGGGAAGCGTTTCCGGAGAAAAGAGGAGGATGAAACTATCTATAAAAGAAGAAGCCTGGGGGGAAAAGGGTTCTTGCATCACTACGCGAAAGAGGAAAGGGGAAAAAACATCACTCCCCTTCCTTGCTTTGTGCGGGAAAGCTCGCCGTTTTCGGCAGTAAAGAGAGGGGAAAAAGAGAAAAAAATCCCCCCCCCTTCCTCTTCACCAAAAAAGGGAAGGGGGGAGGAGGGGGGGGGGGGAAATCTCGTTTCCAAGCATATCTAGGCCGTGGGAGAAGATAGTGACGGTTCAGGCGGAGAGAAGGAAAGAAGCAGGGAGAGAAAGAAAAAAAAGCCGTATCTACGCGTGAGGGGAACTGACTAATCCCGTGTTGCAAAAAAAGAGGTGAAGAGAAGACGGTCGCTCTGCTCTCACCATTAGGAAGAAGGGAAGAGAAAAGAAAAGGGACCACCATCTCTCTTCATAGGGGGGGAACCAATTCGGAGGAAGGAACCTAAAGGACATTTCTACTATACAATCACGAGAAAAGGGGGGGAAGAAAAAGAAAAGCTCCACATTCTTCCAACTGGGGGGTCCCCCGATGGAGGAAAAGGGAAGAAAACTTCATCGATAAAGGAAGAAGGAAATCCTCTCTTTCTCTATATGAAGAAGCCAGATGTGCCACAGACAAAGAGGGCGGAGAGGGGATCCTATCAACGAACGCAGGTGGGGAGAGGAAAGGGGAATCACCCGATCAAGGGGACAGTTCTAATTCCCCGGGGGCGGGACTGAAGGAAAAGGTCCTAAAATCAGTCCATTTCCTATACGACCTGGGGAGAGGGAGGGGGGCTTTGTCTATTATCTCCGGGGGAGAGCCGGCAACTGTCTGTTCACTCTCTAAGGACGGGATAGGGCGGAAGGGAAATTCATGCCTTCTGGCGCGGCCAGAAGGGAGGAGGAGGGATCCTTCTTCTCCTTCAAAGGGGGGGGCCCGTTCCAGATCCCTCAACTTAGCTCCGGGAATGACGAACTCTCCTTCGCGGAAAGGAAGAAGGAAGAAAGAGAAACCTACCATAATAAGGACTGTTCTCTCCGTGAGGGAGACGAGGGCACGCATATTTCGCTCTCCGCAAGGGGGGGGGAGAAGAGAGAGGTTGCGCCCGGCCTGCCGTCGGGAAAAAAAAAAAAAAGGTTCCTCCACAGGACGGATGGAGGGATGAGGATCCTCGTCGGCGTCGGGGAGAGGGAAGGAGGGAAAAGGGGGTAGCTTCGATCTACGCCGGGAGTGATCTCGACCATGCGAGTTTCGACTGGAAAGAGAGCCGAGGGAGACCGGGGAGAAAAAGCAGCATGTTTTTTAGGAGTCGTCCGTCGATAGAAAGAGAAAAAAGTGGGGGAGGGCCATTTCTACCCCTCCTGGGATAGGGCCAAAGAGGGATCTTCTCAGAAGAAAAAAGGAGGAGGGGGAGTCACCCCTCTCTCTCTCCCAAAAGCAAGGAGGTTCGCCAATTGAACTCTAAAGGGGGGCGGAGGGTGGGCAGGATATCTTTTCCTTCTAACAGAAGAAAGGGAGAAAGGGGGATCTTCGTCTCGAACACGCTCAGAGACATCGCGATGGTCTATAAGAAGGGACACAAGGGAAAGAAGAGTGCGCGCGCAGCAAGATCCACAGAGGGGGAGAGAAAAGAAAGGGGGGGGGGTCTTGAACGTCATGATCCTCGAGGAAAGATGCAGGAAAGGCACTCGCAAATCTCGCTTCGCGAGAACAAAGAAGGAGAAGACATACTTCCATCTCGGCGCCGAAAAAACGAGCATGCCCGATATTCGGGGATCGGAGGGGGGAAGAAAAGTCAGCAGAAAAAAGGAAAAAAGAATTGCGTTATCTTTCCTGGAAACCGAGGAGGAAGAGCCGCCGGAGAACCTACCGTGGGGCAGAAAAAGAAAAAAAGGAAGGAGATTTCTTGCGTGTCGGCAAAAAGTATCGGTGCCCAGCATGTGCAGCAAGCAGGAAAGGGCATTCGCCTTTGAAACTAGGTCGTCTAAAAAGGAAGGAGGGAGAAGGAGGCGCTCGCAATCCGGCCTCTCAAAAGGAGCGAAACTTCAGGATACACTAGAAACAGAGGAGGTCAGCTACGCCTACAATGAGAAGGGAAAGAGGACATCTCTTCACCTGGACAGGTGGCAAATCTTCTGCCGTCAAGGGGGGGTGGAGAAAAAAAAGAGGGGAGGCGTTTCTGATGTCCTACCGGAAGAGGTCAGAGCCTCTTCCGTTGCGAACTTAGAAAGGGGCGGAAGGATCTCTCTACCTTTTGCATACCTGTGGGAGAGGGGGGGGAAAGGGGGAAAGAGAGATCTTTATTTCATCGTCTACTGACCGGGGGGGGGAGAAGCTCAGCGGGGGCCTGGACGAAAACAAGAAAAAGTATGGGGAGAAGGGAAAGGGTCTCGCCCTTTCCTTCCTCCCTGGGAGGAAAGGGAAGGGAGGAACCTTCTCTCTTTTCCTCGTCTGCTTCAAGGGAGGGAGGAGGCAGTCCGCACCTCCAGGAGGTAAGAGGTGTGGATGAAGAAAAAGGGAGCGCTGTTCTCCGTGACAGAGGGGGAGGGAGGAAAGGGAGGACACCTATATCTATCGCAGGGTAATGGCCTTGTCACCTCGGCGTCTTGAAAAAAGAAGGAAGTTAATTTTCTACCCCTAACTTGTTTGAGAGGAAAAAAGAGGAAGGGAAAAGGGGCGCTATCGGCCCGGAAATCGGTCAAGAAAAAGGCAGGGTCTAGATGGTTGTCAATCGAAAGAGGGGAAGTCGGGAGAAAAAGAAATGCAAGCATTTCCTCGTTGTTGGAAAGAGAGATAAAAAGGGGGGGGAAGAGGGGGGGAAGGTACAACCCGCCGGAACTGCTTGCATTTAAGTAGAAAGCCGCGCCCTATGCCCGGCAAAAAGAGACTAAAAAGGGGGCTCCCTTATTGCCGGGAAGAGAGGGGAAGGGGGGAAATGTATCATCTATGTTAATCGAAACAAGTTAGGGGTCGCAATCCCACTTCAAAAAAACAAAAAAGAGTTGCCGTGATTCAAGCCTTCCCGAGGTGCCGAGGAAAGAAAAGGCTATCTCTTTTGAAGAAGGGAAAAGGGGCGGCCGGTCACGGCAAAGGAGGGAAGAAGAACTACGCGGCTGTTTTCGACTGGGGGGGAAAGAAGCCGCCGATCTGGAGGGGGGGGGAAAAAAAAAAAGGAAACGCTAGGAACAGCAGAATGGGGAGGAGGTCTCTATTCTCTCACCAGGAGAAGGGATGGAGGGAAAAAAAAAAGAAGAACGACAATTCGCTGCGGCATAGGTTTTAAGAAAAAAGAAGGGAAACTCTGCCCTCCGCCTTCTCAAAAGGTAAAGGAGGGATGAAAGGAAAGAAAAGAAGCGCCCATTCTGCAACTTTTCGTATGAGAAAGGAAGAAGGGAGGAAAGGGAAGTGGCTACTTCGTCACGGAAGCGGCTAGGAGGATACCTCCGAAGCAGGAAGAGGAGAGGAAGTATATGCACGGACGAAGTTAATACATCCGGCATGTCATGGGAGCCGAAGAAAAAAAAAGGAATCAAACGACGCCTTTTAGAGGAGGAAAGGAAGAGGAGGCGGTTTTTGTGCTCCTGCAGGACGGTCGAAAAGGCGGGCGCGCGCGCCGCTTTCTCCTACAAAGCGGAAGGGAAAGACGGAGCGCCTGCTCCTGTGCGGGGGGAGGGGCACCGTGCACATGCGGTAAGTAAGGGAGGCGGGGGCGGACCTTCCACGCACAAAAAGAGGGGGAAAAGAAGGGAAATCTCAATGGTGTTTCTGATGGAAAGGCACTTCACCGCCAACGGGGGGAAAAGGGGAAGGTGGAAAGAAACGGTATTCTCCAGTTTCCGGGGGAGAAGGGGGTAGAAAGGAGCGAAAAAGAAAGTTCCCATTCCTCCTAAGAGGGAAAGGACTATCTTCATGCTGAGTCGGTCCCTCCTAGGGGGGAGGATTTCAGAAGGGAGGGGACGTCTACCTCTCCGGGAACTGCCGGTCGTGCTTGGGCCTACATTACTTATTGAGGGAAATAAGAAATAGCATTGCGATCCATCGCGGAGGTGAGAAAGGGGGCTGTTCTTGTATTCGGGGAAACATCGTCGCTTCGAGGGGGGTGGGGGGGAGGCATTGAAATCGGGAAAAAAAAAACAGGTATTTCTAGAGGAAGGTAGAAGAAGGGGGGTAGCTTACGACGATCATAAAAGAAATCCAGTCCGAGGCGCTGAGAAGTGCGGGGGGGGAGCGGGGTGGGTGCCTAATGGAAGGGTCTTCCTCCTTTCCATTAGGGAGAGGAGGGGTGGCACCCGCTCTCGTTGGATCAGATCCGAAAGGGGATAAAGAGAGAGATCAAAACTCGAGAGGGGGAAAGAAGGGGTAGCAATTTGCCATTCTTCCGCCGTTTCTAGATATTTTACTTCGACGAGAGACGGAGGATTCTTCTCTAACAAGAGAAGAGGAAGGTCTCCCTCTCGATGAAAGGGGACCCCGTGCCCCGTCGTAGACGACGCTCAGGGAAAAGGAGACATCGTGGTCTTTTAACGCATCGGGTAGAGGGAAAAGATGCGGTCAAATCATACTCTTCATTCAGGAAGACGCATTTGCGTATCGCAAAGTATGGGAGGAATAAAGAAACTGAGCTCATCAATCCCGCGAGAAAAAAAGGAAGGGGGAGGGATCTTCTCTTCCTTCTTCCTGGAGGAGGACACCCTACCTCAGCAAGGGAGGAAGGATTTCCTTAAACCGAGAGGAAGGAGGGGGCCTCCTATAACTCTACCTTTCTATCAAAAAAAAAAAAGGAATGAATTCGTCTTGGCTGTCAGGAAGAAGAAGATAAAAAAAAGAAAGGGTCACTTCAACTCCATCATCACCCCGAGAGAAAGAAAAAAAAAAGAAGGAGTTCGTCTCGTCCATTCCTGCTTGTAGGAGAAAGAAAAAGCCCTCAACTACGGGGGAAAAGTAAACCGAGCAAACCGCAGTAGAGGGGGGGAAGGAAAGGGAGACTACTCCTACAATTGTCTTCGTTGATTGCGCAGAAAAGAACGGATTGTCGTGCACATCGGATCCAAAAAAAGGGGAAAAAAGAGGAGGTGCGGCTTTCTACCGGACCTGGAAGAGGGAGGGAAGGAGAAGGAAAAAGTCGGTGGTACTCATCTTCATTCGAGGGGGAGGCTGATTGTCGCCGCGTATCATCTTCGGAGAGTAGAGGCAGTCAGCATGGCTACCTCAGAGGGGGGAAGAAAAAGTGGAAGAATCTATTGTCTTACTGGCTCTGTGGAGAAGAAGTGTTTCTCGCACTCTGGAAGATTAAAAAAAAAAAAAAAAAGTCTTCTTCACCGCTCTGGTAGAAGGAGAGGAGCAACCGTCCGCGTAGAGAGGGGAAGGGAGCGACTGTTGCGGGTTTACAGGGGAAAAAAGCCGGAGGGCGT
>Ga0179591_1287872_pt1 | contig 13623 bp, 18 predicted proteins | sample CZOMad2_1_08_16f_FD_182891 | JGI IMG/M metagenome (GOLD analysis project Ga0179591, IMG submission 182891) | Vadose zone soil fungal communities from Angelo Coast Range Reserve, California, USA - CZOMad2_1_08_16fungal (PacBio error correction) | ecosystem: Environmental > Terrestrial > Soil >...
GTCCAGACCGCCATTCCAGGCCTTTGGGACCTGTCCTACCAAAAGCACCAAAATTCACCTCGACCGGCAAATTGGGAGCTCCTAATATCTAGAAAGATAAAAGGGGGGAACCCTGATAAAGTCCCTCCTTGAGAGTCCAGGGAAAAAACCCACGCCAACCCCTCTCTAGCCATAGCGAAAAGGCAAGATCCCTCCTAACTAAAAGAAAACTCGAGGGTTATAGTTTCCACTGCGGCCCCAACCAGCTTCGCCGCGGCTAAAGAGTCCAACTGGATATTAAAGACTCCAAAAATCTGCTGGGGGTCAGGCCGAAAGGTCCACTCCCTGGGAGGGGGGGTTTCCAAAAAAGAAGGCGAACTTACAAAGAGTAATGGACGTCTCACTAACCCAAATTAAGCAACCCTCCTCTATCGTTAGTTGGTAAGACCGGGAAATCTTCATACTATCAAAGAATAAAAAAAAAATCAACATCCAGATAAACGTTCCATCAAGAGAAGTTGAAAAGGAAGGCCTTCATGGGGCAAAAGATCGAGAATCACCAAAGCCACTACCGAAGCGATCCATCACTTCTAGAAGGGGGGGTGACTGACCCCTTGAGGGAAGGCCCGGTTTGAGAGAGATGAGAAAGGTATTTCTTTCGAATATTCGTTATCTCCCTCCAAAAAGAAAAAGGAATCACACAAGGGGTACTGGGAAAAATGTGAAGAGAAAAGTCGGAACCCAATCCCACCTAGATGGAGACGAAAATATCCAGGAATGGATCGACGGGGAAAGGAGCAAAACGATCCAGAGTGTTCAACCAGTACTAAAAACCTATCAGGGCAGGGGAAACCGTTCAGAGAAAAAAAGTCCAAACCCTCTTTTCTTAGAAAAAGGTTATTAACTCCACGAAGTAGGGGGGGAAGGCAAGATCAAAGAAGACGGGACGGGGCATAATGGCCAACCACTCTAATAACATCGGGGAAGTTAGTGGGGGAGGTGGTTAGCAATCAATAAAGACGTTTTTCGAAAATACAACAAAAGCCTTTGAATTCAGAAGGGAAAGGGGGGACCTCCTGTTTGAGAAAGAGAGACTCAAAACCACGTACCTTTCTACATCAAAAAGGGTGTGCGAAAAGGAGAGGGTAGAAGAGGGGTGGGGCCTCAACAATAACGAGAGGGGGGGGACTTAAAAAAAACAAAGTGGAAAAAACACTTCATTCCAAAAAAAAAAAACACCAAGTTTTCGACTTGTCACGACGAGGGCAAAAAAGTTCCCCGAGGCGAATGAAGAAAAGAAAACCCGGAAAATCTGGGGCGGAGCTTAAAAACTCGGAGGGTTCTCACCCCTCTCTAAGACGGCCAAGGGGGGGAGCTCTGGGGACAACGCCAAAAAGGAACTCTAGCAGGTAGGAGAAGACAACAACTTCTATCAAACAGATAAAAGGGTGTGGGGTTCCCAAGGAATAGAGGGGGGGGCAGGGAGTAAACCAAAAACCTCATTGCCTCTACCTCCAAGACCGGCCAAAAAAAAAAAAAAAAAAGGTCCGCTCCGATGGACGACTGGCTCCCGAAACCTCATTGGCCCGGGCGGACCGAAGACGTAGGCAAAGTGAAAGACTTGGAGTGAATTCCTGGAAACACGTCGTGGGTAAGAAGTGTGGGAGGAAGGGGAGTCTTGGAGAAGCACCGGGGGGATCGCCGAGCACCTGGCATCGAGACGGGGACTGTAAAAAAGACCAGAGTCCGGGGGGTCTATAATCCAGGAAGCCCAGTGGGTTGGGGGGGGGGAGCGCAAAAGGAAAACCCTCAAGACGATAACAAAAGGTCGCCTATCCAGGAGGGAAGCAATCAAGGGAAAACGCAAGCTTCAAAAATGAAACGGTCGCGATGGGGATATCCACTGGGGAGAAGAACCGTTCAGGGAAGAGGAAGGTCAACCAATAGAATGAGAAAGTTTGGCGTTCCAAGAGGCTAAATCGGGGAGGGTCAGAGTCCCACATGGGCGGGGGGTCACCGAAAGTCGGAGGTGCACACGGGGGGGGTCGCAAAGAAAAGGCCATGATCGAAGGACATTTCCGCTAATCGGAGAGCAGGCTGACGTCCTTAAAAAGCGAGAGACAACAAGGAGGGCCAAGATATATATTAGTGAATCCCCTGTCGACGGGAATCAATAGAGAAAGCTCCAGCAATGAAAGGTCCACGGGGGGCCCAAACAAAGCTAGGGGACACGACCACCTCCAACGCCGGGGAGTTTCCTTCCGATCCCAAAGAGTTTCCCGGGAAAAAGAAAGGGGAGGGGGGGCCGATGGGAAGCCTCTCAGGGGGGCCAACAAAGGAAAAGGCGTCCGAGAGAAGCGTACAAGGGGTAATAAAGGGGAACATCAAGAGAAAAAAAAGAGGCCGATTATGGGAGCCAGAATAGACCAGTAATCGTCGTGTAAGGGGCCTCTCCAAAACAACAAGACTGCAGAGGGTTTTGGGTGAGGAGAAGAAACTCATGAAGGATCAGTGGGGAACCAGACGATAACTCTAATCATTTAGTCGCAAAAAATCCACCTTAGTACTGAGAAGAAACATAAAAACACAGATCTACAAGGAAAGGTATCTTGGGTACAATTAAAAGTTCCACAAGTGTCTCTTCCTTCGGCTTTTAATTTTCTAGGAACCAACCAGGAAAAAGAGAGAACTGGCCTGGAGTGAAAGCAATCAGGAATTACCTAAGGGAAACGAGGCGCGGATTCCCTTGAAAAAAGAGGCTGGGCAGCCCGCTTTAGGATCGTGTCAAAAAAAACTTGGCTGGGAACGGGCGAACTCACTTTCGCAAAAAAAGGAACGGGACACCTTTTCGACCGCAAGCGTAAGAAAAGAAGTGGGGCATCAGAGGCCTTTGGATGAAGGGAAAGGCTGTTACCGCACGAAAAGCGGCTAGGGGATCTATGACATCTAGTCGCTTAAAAAAAGCAGGGAGGACTGGCCTAACAAGGAAGCTAAAGATGGGTTGTGAGGGGGCCCTGACGGAAAGGGAATGGGTGTATCCCCTCTCAAAATTTGGGGGGGGGAAAAGAACGGGACAGAAAGAATTGGATCCATGGAGAAGAACTTACAGGAAGAGTTTCGGAATAGGCATAAACGCAAAAAGGGCTTCCCCGACCACTGTGGGGGGGGAGACTCGGGAAAAAAGAGGAGAAGGGGACCTTCGGACCTAAAAAAAAAAAAAATACAAACACTACTGAGGGACCAGCTTCACAAACGGGGAAAACGCCTTTCGACGGAAAAAGGGCTGGCACCTTAAAAAGAAGAAATAAAAAAGAAGAAGGGTTTCGGCTGGCCTGGGGCAACCGGGAACGAGTTCAACCACACACAGAACCACCAGTGGCAATCTTGATGGGGACCACTCACTCAGTTGGAGGAGATCAGAAAGAAGGAAACATGGGCGCGGACTGCGCAACAACCCACAGAATAGGGTCCGACTCTTACTCTGAGAGGGGGGGAAAACCAGTTGGGGGTACCACCTGCAGGGCGGGGGGGGCTGATAATCCTGAAAATCAGATCCTTTCCACGAACCGGGCAGTCTCAATTCCAAAGAGAAATTGACTCAAAGGAAAGCGGGGGGGGAAAGGGCAAAAGGTTTCTTGAAAAGGGAACAATGAGGGAGGGTCAGTTTGCTGCCGTGCTCGAGAACGATGACCCAAGACTTTCAGGGGAACGAGAGGGCAACCCAGATGGGTGAGGGGCACCTAAGGAGTCCTCACTTGGGGATAAGGGAGTGGGCTCTGCGCCACTAGCCTGAAAAGGGCCGTGGGGCGCCGCTCAAATCGAAAGCTGGAACCGTCGAGAGTGGGGGGGAGGGCTGGCGAAGAAGCTGGAGTAAAGTTATCTCCCGTTCAATACCCAAAATAAAACAGGGCCCGGTGGGGAGGAAAAAGAGGTCTTCACAGGAGATCAGGGGGAAGGAGAAGTCCATTCGGGACCAAAGCAAGAGACTCCGTGCGCGTTGGACGTCCAGACAGAGAGGGAGGTTCTGGCTGGTGAGGGGGAGTCGTGGGATCGCGCACCCGGAAAAGGGGGGCAAGGGGTGGGGGGGGCAAGGCCAAAATGCCCAATTCTTTAAGGCCGACGGCACACAGCGTTCGTCCGCCGTGAAGAGTTCTTTCGGTCCAGGTGCAGGGGGAGTGGTTACTGGGGGGTCAGACGTTCAAACCGGAGGGGAGAAAGAGGGGGCCCTGCATATCAAGAAAAAACACAGAGGAGTATTAAAGGAAGAGGGACAAAGACCCCTGCCCTCCGGAGCCCGGTGGGGAAAAAGGGAGGAAAAACACGACCAGCCAAGCACCCTACCCGCCAGCACTCAAGGACAAACAGGGGAAGTCGCGGCCAAGGGGGGGGTAACGGAAAAAAAATGTCCCAAAAAAGAGAAAAAAAGGAAAGAAAAAACACAAAGAAGAGAAAGCATTGACCCCCGCAGACGTTAGAAGGGGAAGCAAACAGAAACTGGGCCAAAAGATCAACAGAAAAAAATCAAGAAAGGTGACGTGGTCCACGCTCCAAGCCAGCTTCTCCAGGATTCCAGGGGGGAAGGGAAAGGATGACTAGCCAAAAGGGGATACTACTAGAGTTGAGGGGAAAGCCGCCCAGTTAAAACTCTGTGGAGTATAACGGAGGGAAGAAGGGAAAGACAAAAGAAGTGAACGCACAACGAACAGAAATCCTAACTCAATGGCCTCTGAGATATTCGAAAACTTTTCCATCATCCTAAGCCTAAAGTGACACAAAAAAAAGCAGGGGGACTAAACTCCCTAGGAGAAAAAACCAGATTAACAGTCGTCTAAAAGAAAAATGTATGAGCTCTCATAGCCACTCCCTTCTCATATCCAAATCCCAATTGGCCCTTTTAAAACGGGAGGAGAAAATTGCGAACGTGTGCGGCAGTCGATTTCAGTGCAGATTCAGGTGTCTCTGGTGAGACATCCCAATAGGATGAGATACCGAAGGAAGGTCAACAAATCATCTCGATGCGCTTAAAAGAAAAATCTATTGGGGGGGAAATAACCATCCCCCATGGGGGGGGGAAAGAATCAACAGGAGAGGAAATAATGCCCATGAACATAAGGTTAAGGGGTTAAAAGAAAAACTGCAAGAAAACCTTCAGACAAGGGGAAAGAACTCCAACCTCCTTTTCGGGAACGGGGAAAAAGGATTATACTACAAAACAAAAGAGAGAAAGAAAGAGACAGCCGCCGAATATGGAATCGAATGCATCCATCGTCGAGAACCCTAGTTTATAGGTTGGCGGGGGCGAGCAAGGAAAGCAAGGGGTGGCAGAAAAAAAACGTGTTGGAAGAAAAGGCCGATTCGCCGGTTATGGAAATGCCACCGCAACCCACACAATCCCGGGACCCGCCGGGAAAGACCGCGGAAAAAAAAGAACGAGGTTGGACACCCAAACCCCGGCGCGGGGGGGACGATCAAAAAACCGTGAGGGAAAACCCAAAGGGCAGGGAACCGAAATCCACTCAACAAAAAAAGAATTGGAGCATGTCCTACGATGCACTATAAAGGAGTGTTTGAACTTGGGGTCCAAGAAAATAAAACGGCGAGGGCTGCGACGTGCCGGGAAGACCGATCCTAAGGCCATTGTTGTGGTGTCCAAAAAAGGGGAACAGGGGGGAAAAAAAAGACCAGTCCTAACAGGGAAGTGGCAGGACCCGCTCAGACTTGGGGAAAAAAGAGAAAGAAAGTGTGAAAAAGTAGTCAAAAAAGGCCATCCTTACAACAACCGCCAAAGACATCTAAACCCAAAAGGCCGACTCCCTCAGGTCTACCCGATTTTGGAAAGTTGAAGCCCGCCCCTCTGGGCCCCCAAAATTCGGGGGAAAAAACAAGCAAAAAAGGCAAAGGGAAGAAAAAAAAAAAGGGGGATGAAGGAGGAAAGAATACCAGCGTCTTTGTGGGCGCCCATCAAGGGTTGGGTGTCCCTTAGTCCTCCGGAAGTTCAAAGGAACAGGCGAGGCTAAAAAAAGAGATGCTCAAACTATCCCTAAGGGGGCTCGAAAGGAGGAGCCGGGGGGAACCAAAAAAGTAGCGAGTCTGTCCTATCGGCAAAAGAAAGGAAGGTGTGAGCTCTCCTACCAAAAACTCCATACCATACTAAGAGAGGGGAGGGGAAAGGAATTAATACCCTGTCAGGCCGGCTATGGAGGCATCAGGGGGGGACAAGGGGGGAAATAGAGAAGTACGGAAATTTCAGAGGGAGGAAAATCCGGCCTCCTTTCGGCCTCGAGGAAGGGAGGAATCGCATAACTTGGTCGTAAAAAGGAAAAGTGGAGCTGGTGGCCTGAAAAGAATAAGGGGGGGAGGGGGTTGACAACCCTAAGGAGCGCAGGGGAGGGGGGTGGAAAGGAAATGGGTCGTAATGGAAAAGGCATGAAGGAGTAGTCCCCTTTCCGATGATCAGCCGGCTTCCACTTCCGAATAGAATCACCAAGAAAAAAAACCCTTATTATAGGGAAAGAATCTAGTAGCGTCGAGAAGCTAGTCCCCCTGCGAACAGACCGGGGAAGTGAAAATTCCTACCCAAACGACAGAGGGGACAAAGAAAAAAAAAGGGTGAAAAAAAAGAACCGGGTCCTCGGAAAAACCTCGTTGTGGGGCAGGTACACGTTTCAATTCTAGTAAACAATAAGAAATAACAGAGAACGCCGATCCAAGGAGAAGAAAAGCAGGGGAAAATTCTCCGGAAAGGGATGAAGGCGCTGACGTCATTAAAGCAGGGTAGGAATCCGGAAAAAAAAGGGGACGGGGTGGTGAAAAAGGGGGGGGCGCGCGCAACTCCTGGGAAAAGGAAGTTGAAATCTTCGTTGGCCCGGCGGAGAATGGAGCTCTACCGGTAGGGGAAAAAAACTGAACACACCTAGGGGAAACCAAAGAAAAAAGGGGAAAACACGACTGCAAGTGAGAACAAAGTGATTCACTCAATTCTAGACAGCATCTGGAGGGCCGACAAGGAACCCCCCAGGGAAAGGATCTAGTGAAAAGAGGGGAAGAAAAGTCTGCGGGGGGCTTGCAACAAAAAAAGGGGTTGTTCGCTTGCCCTCAGTGGAATCAAAAACGTTGAGGACTTAATAGAGGTAGAAGAAGGGGTGGGGGGGGGGAAAAACGGGCTTTCATCCTGGAGAAATAGGCACGGGGTCCACCGAGAAAACCGGGACCGTCGCTTACGCCGCCGGGACCAAGGGGGGATGGGGGAGAGGGAAGGCCTAGCAGATGGGGCAAGTACTGAAATAGGGAAAAAAAAGGGGACTGTGCGTGGTGGCGGCCTGAAAACGTGGCGAACGTGCTGAATCGGGGGACCAAGCGAAAATGATTTATCGCCAAAGGGGGGAAGAACCTGGAAGGTAGGGAGGTTCGTAAAGGAAAACTTGGGCCGCGCGTACGAAGAGATAAACCGGTCCTTCCCAGTGCCTTGGGGGGAAGGGTCATTGGGAGACCGGGGGGAAAAAAGTAGAGAGGCTGAAATTCAAACCAAGAAACTGACCAAGATCTAAATGGAGAAAACGGGAGGAGAATGGGGAACAGGGATCCTTTCGTCAAAAAGAATAAAAAGGGGGAGTTACTCCTCCTACCACTAGGGGAAAAGGGGGGGGCTGTCTGGCAGTTGGGCTCAAAGGGGGGAACCTCTCGTCTTCCAAAGTTCCCAACTTAGGAAACCCGAATGGCTCTACGAGAGGGAAACAGGGGCGCGTGACTGCCCTAAACCGCGGGGGGGGGGTATGTGGGGGGGCAGGGGGGGGGGAGGAGGGCACAGTAGAAGGAAGAAACTGGACCCGGCCCGGACTGGTCTTGAAACTATCCCTCCAAAGTCCTTCAAAAAGTTACAAGGTCAGGCATGAAAGGGACACTGGTTGAATCCAGGGAATGACCAGACAGCCCCTGGACGCATCGAGAAGGACTTTCGGTTGGGGCGTAAGGGGGGGACATAATCGCGCAATAAGGATACTAGAGGGGGAAACCGCTGGGTGACAAACCCTCAGGAGTACGCAAGAAGGATTGCGTTGTTCTGCGACTCGGGTAGAGGCGGGACTGGACCAGAGAATGCTCAAGCTGCTAAGGAGGCCAAAAGGGAGTCCGGATTCCAATGGTGTCTGCTCTATCGTCGGAGGCCGGTCTGTCCCCACCCATCAAAACGGGGGGGGAGGGGGGGGCACGGATCCCCTAAAAAAAAAAGGCCCTTTCGAGATCCATCGGGGGGGGATCGGGTAATCCCGGCCAAGCGGCGAAGTGCGTGTCTCGTTGGAAGACTACCTAAAGGGGGGGAACGAGGAAGGGAGGTGGAGGGGGGGGGAGGGGGGGGGATCATGATTTTGACTGGCGAGCTGGCGTGGTCACGGGATAGACAAGGTCGGGACTCGAACACGAGACGTTCTGGAGAAAAACAGACTGAGCGTGGGAGTGCGGCCTGTGAAAGGGGAGGGGGGGAGTTCGGGGGGGTGGAGACAAAACCTTCCCTTCACCTATGTAGCAGTCGCCCAACAACAACAACTTAGGAGTATGGGGGAGGGGGGGGGAACATAAAAAAAAGAAGATAGATCGGGGGTTTTGACTTGGGGGGGAGGGGGGACTAAAAAAAGGCTCCCCCCTCTACTCCATCAGAAACCTACAAGCCCTACCTCTGTCCTGCGCAAGGCGCCGAATATCCGATCGATACCTCGCGAGAGACCGTTCACCACCTTCTAGCCAGGGGAAAAGTCGAAAGAAGGTCTACCTTGACCCTAAAAGGAGGACCAACAGACTGAAAAGAATCCAGAAGGAAAACTTTTCAAAAAAAAAAACGCCCCCCGGTGGCCAGGAGGGGCCTATTAAGAGCGAAAATAACGGAGAACTCAAGGGAAGCTCAGATTTAGAGAGAAACCAAGGCCAACCCCCTGAAAAAAGAGGTTGGAAAAGAAGGGTCCTGGAGCCGGACAAATCAAGAAAAATGTCGTCTCCCGCAACCTGAGAGGGAACAAACACCTCGATGGGGAAGAGGAGGAGGAGTTGAGACGAAAACCCTTGTGCATAACTTCTCCATCTCCCAATGAGCGGTTAACAGAGCAGGAGGGGGAACGATAGGATTCCGACATAAGGGCCAGTCAAAAGACGGAAGGGTGGGATCCGGGAGGCAGCTCCCGCCTCACACTAAAAACGGACGTATAATGCCCATCTTGCGGGGAAAGGGAATGGGGGCGGAAACCCTGAGCACATTTCCCGCGGAAGTCTAGCCATTCTATTCTTGGAAAGAAAAGTCTTGGGGTATGGAAAAAAAAAGGGGATAGATGCAAACAAACCATCTGCATTGTCACAAGTGGAAAGGGGCGATAAGCGATCGCTGAGCCCCTTCCCCAAACATCCCCCCAAGGCGGTTTTGAAGGTCCCTCCATTTTTTCCGCGCCCTGTCTCCCGGGGCTTGAGGGGGGCAGAAGGAATTTCACCCTTTTTTACTAACAAAAAATAAAGAACCGGGCGACAAGGAAATAAACAACCGAAGAGAGTTCAGAGGGGATTAGGCGAACACTCCATTAGTCTAGCCCTCAAGAGAAAACCTATCCTCGTCCCGGGGTAAAGCAAGTGATACCCGCTTTTATTGGGGGAGGGGGGGATTAGAAACCTAATCGACCGGGTGGAGAGAAAAACAAACGTGTGGCACCTGAAGGCCTTTTTAAAAGTTGACGCTCTCCGGGAAAGACCACCGGGAGAACCGGGGAAAGTCCTCGGAAGCTCGCGGGGGGACCTCCTTCTCAGGGGGGGGGGAGGGAAAAAGAAGTCGTGGACAAACCAGTAAAAAGGGCAGAAAAACGCCACACTCCCAGGATAAGGACTGGGGGGGGTCAAGATTAAGGAAAGCGTGGGAATAAGACAGAATGTGAATTCTAGACGCCCAAAGGATTGACAGGAAGCGAGTGCTTCCATCAGGATTATGCAAAAAAGAGGGGTTTTTCCCCTGGGGGGAGTCATGCAAAAAGAGGAAGATCCCTTCCGATCAATAAAACCCTCGAAGGCCCCCCCCGCTATCACCACTAAGAACAAAGTTTGTTAAAAGGAACGGAAGAAGAAGTCAATCTTAAAAAGAGGAAAGTCCAGACCCCGTCCGCCGCCGAAAAGAGGGCCTAGGTACTCTACCTTACTAAAAAAGAGTGTTCCAGGGTGGGGAGGCCCCTAAAGAGAAAGTGGAGTGCTGCAAAAGGAGAAGAATGGATTCTGTAAAAGAATCACGGGAGGAGGGGGTGGGGAACGTGGTTGAGGGGGAGGAAAGGCCGTCGTGGGGAGGAGGCACGTACAACGACCTTGAAGAGGAGCAGCCCTGAATGCCGGGAAACTAGAATAGGCGGGCTCTCCAGCCAAAGGAGGTTTTCTCGGCCCAGAAGACCAAATAACCGAAATTACACGAGATCTATCGGTTCGTGACAGAAAATGTTGCCGCGCTGATCGAAAAAAGGGAAAAACCTACCGTTCCCGGATCTGCTCTAGCGAGCAGGCAGGAAACCTGGAAGAAAAAGGCCGGGGGGAATTCGGCCATGAAAAGGGTCAGCCAAGGAAAAGGGGGGAGGTGTCCGAGGCCCGCCACCGGGAGGGGAAAACAGGGTCGTAAAGGGGGAGGTCACAAAAAACTCCGAACGAGATTGACCGTCATGCTGGAGCGGACCTGTGCAAGATCAAACGTAAGGGAAGGGGATAAGTAGAGGAACTGAATTGAGAGACAACACAAAGGTTGGGAAGAAAGAATAAGTAATCCGTAGAAAGCGCAGATCAGCCTGGAAATTAAAGGGGGACATCAAGAATTGAAGGGGACAAAATATGTGAAACGAGCCACTCCATCTCCGTTAAAACCGAAACCTGGGGCTGGGCCTCTCCCAACCCTCCGCAAAGGCACTACCACTTTTTCAAAAATGAAGGGGGGGGAAGAAAGGACTAGGGAAGGAAGAGGGAAAGAATCGAGTGAATAATGGGAGGGATATCCAAGCTGGAAGGAGATCATAGGAAGAAATTAACGACTATCTCTAACCTAGGTTTTACTGGGGCTGGTTTTAAATTATTCAGGATCTCAAAACCTGCCTGGGAGGGAGTTGGGAGGCCCGCATACCGTTTGGGGGAGAAAAGCGCGATGAGGGGAGACGAGGGGATTAATGGGGACTCGGGCAACTACGGACAGAAGAAACACACGAAATCAGAGACCACAAGAAAAAAAAAAAACACGAAACGAGGGGACAACAGGAAAAAAATTTTCGGGGGGTTCCTTTTCATCAGGTTGAGGGGGGAAGGAAAAAAAACCAATGGAGGCCGGAAGGAAGAGGAAGTCACTAAAAAAAGGTTAGGAGGGCTTCTCTGCCGGGGGGGGGGTAAGTTTGGTCCCCAAGGATTTAAAGTCACGGATGAACAAAAAACGTAAGGGGGGGGGATAAATCTGGGGAAAGGAATCAAAAATGCCCGCGAACTTTCTTCTAGTAACCTCTCTAGGAACCAAGAGGGCCTTGCTAATCGGGGGTCTTTCAAAGGGGAACAGAAAGGGAAGGCCAAGCTGCCGTGATGGAAGGAGCGAGGGCCTCTTCGGGAATCTAAACAAAAGAGGGGCAGGCCCCATAAAACCCACGGTGGTGGGGGAGGGGGGAACCTGAGTGGTTGAAAGACTTGTTCTAAGGGAACCCCAAAAAGGAGATACGCCACCAGGACTCACCGGCTGCCTTGCGGGTGCGGCCCAAAAACTTTAAGGTGCGGGATGTCCGTTCATAAAAAAAAGGATACGGGAAGATGGAAGCCACGGTTGTGCTTGGGACCCACCCTTTATCGGGTGGACTCAAAAAGGGAACAAAACCTCCGACAAAAAAAGAGGGGCTAATCACTCTGGAGACGGGGAAGGGAATCGTGTCGCTTCGAGCGGCAGCACTAAGGTAAAAATACCCGCTCACGGATAGGTGTATAGAAGGGGGGTGCCTCGGGGGACGGAACGAGGCGTCCAAGATGTCCCCCAGAAAAGGGGGGGGAGACAAAAAAAAAGAAGACTGTCTCTCGCCGGTCGCGGGCACCTGAGGCAACGATTTTAGGGTTCCGGGAAGGGGGGGATAATCTGGCGAATGGGGGGGACCTTCCAAAGGGGGGGGAGTGGAGAGAATCTCAACGAGTCCCTCCCAAGATCTGGCAAAAAGTAGGCATTCCCAGCCAAAAAAAAGGGGCATCAAGCCTCAAAAAGGCGCCAACTGGAGGCTAGCAAAAAGTCGGGGTTGGCAGGCCTTTCCCTCCGTCTAGAAAAGCTGGAAATCTTCCCCTCTTTGGGAGTTCCCAAAGAGGAGTAGTGGGGGGAGTTGCCTGGAAGGGGGGAAGACTAGTCTTCTGGAAACAGTTTTCAAAAGGGAGAGAACTAGTGGCGGAAAAAGGGGGCGGAGGCGTCCTTTTGGGTGTTTCGGGTGTCCTGACATGCCCGCCTGTAAAAAAAGCGTACAGGAACCCCACCCGACAAGGGGAAGAAGAAGATTCCCCCTTCTTCGAGCTCACGTCGGAAAAAATCGAAGGCCGCGGGCCCTCGCTGGGGAACGGAGAAGGGGGGGGTATTATACACTAGGGGGGGGAAAGAGGGGGGGGAGGGGATGGGGGGGGTCTGCTGGGCAGTCCGGGAGCTAGACGCCTCTGTGCCGGGTAACGGATGGCGGACTGTCTCGATGCAAAAAAAGACAAAGCGGAAAGACCTGGGAAACCCTTCTCTGCCGAGTGAGGGCAGTCTGCTTTTTGAGGGGGCTAAAAAGGAAAGTCAAAAGAAAAGTAGAGGGGACAGTGGGAAGGAGACAAAAAAAAAAAGAAACGGGGAATAAAGACAAGAACAGCTCCCTCGAAAGTGGGGACGTATCCAAAAACCACTGCATCAACCGCGAAAAAAAAGCCAGCACTCCGGCCCAGGCCTCAGGACGCGTGTTCCAAAAGGGGACGAAAAAGAAGGGGTCAAAAATACCTTATAAAGAGAGAAATCAGCGGAAGCCAAAAAAAAGGGGACGACAACCACAAATGCCAAAATCAAACCAGCCAGCCCGAGGATGGGGTGGGGGGAACCCTTCAGCTTCGCCCGCGGGAGGCCTCTCCCCGACCCTTAAGCAGAAGAGGGGATTGAGCTGGGAGGAATAGACCAAATTGTCAAGGAAGTTTGGGGGGAAAAGAAAGTTCTATCACCCTTAAAACAGCGTGAGGCTCCACTAAAAACATTCCTGGAAGAAAGAAAAAGGGGGTTCCAACCCGCTAGCACACTCCGGGACCTCCAACATAATAGGGCGAAGAACAACTCAAATCATCCAAAATGGAGGGGGGAAGATATTCTGAAAGAATTGGGAGGAGGCTTGTGGGAAAAAGTAGAGGGGCGAAAAATCCCGTTCCGCCACTTCCTCGTTAGAAAGAACTCTTCGAGAGAGGTGCATTAAAAAGGGGTCGGTGTGCGTTCTAAATAAGGCTAGTGAGCGGGGCTTCTTTGAGGACCAGAGACAACCAAAGGAAGAGAGGGGGACAGGTGGCGGCGATCATCAGTCGGAAAAACAAAATCGAAGGGGGAACAGTCACCGGACCCATTTGCCCCCCGCTTATCTCCAAAGTGAAGTTAGAAAAAGTTCAAGGGGGGGGGAAAGAAAGAAA
>Ga0179591_1168330_pt1 | contig 13621 bp, 12 predicted proteins | sample CZOMad2_1_08_16f_FD_182891 | JGI IMG/M metagenome (GOLD analysis project Ga0179591, IMG submission 182891) | Vadose zone soil fungal communities from Angelo Coast Range Reserve, California, USA - CZOMad2_1_08_16fungal (PacBio error correction) | ecosystem: Environmental > Terrestrial > Soil >...
GAATGGATTAAGTGAAAGCAGAGAGATCCACCTTTGCTCTCCAGATTACAGTCGAGGCTTGAGGCAAAGGAAGATTCGTCATCGCGCAGCTCATTGGGAATGGGGCCTCGCTTGTCGCCGGTCGAGAAGGGGAAGGCCAGATGTCAGCAGAATTCTCTTTCAAAGTCAAGCGGGAAAAACCGTACTATCCGTTGGCCACTTGCAAGACAGCGAGACACAGAGAAAACTACTCCGAAAAAAGTCAACAGCTGCGAGAAGAGCGGCCAACACTCAACTTTAACGGCGGAGGGCTCAAGGCAGGAAGAACTGGAAAAGAAAATCAGGAAAAGTGGGAGGGGAAATAAAAACGTCTGCCGATCACATATTTGAACGAAAAACCGATCAAAAAGGGGTTGGCCCGAAATTCGGATCCGAGAAGCACATTCCCGGGGGCCGGATGCTCTGCTGAGAGAAAATAATGATCAGAACTCCGGCATATTATCAGTTGGAAGTCAATGACCTTCGCGGAGTTGTCTCCCCACTCTCGGAGGAAAAGGGAAAACGGAGTCGACATGGAGAGAGCTGGAAGGAGACCGTGAAAAGATCTAGCAAAGAACGAGGCCCCCCTCTCGAAAGACGTCCCTCTGCCTTGCCGAGGAGATTGAACCGCGATTCGGGATGTGTTCATGACCTGAGAGAAAGCTGAAATGAAAACCCGCCGCGCGATACGGAGATCGTTCTTGGACCGCCACGTGGGAAACAAGGGGAAGAAATGTTCGTGCTTTACAATGGCGTCGGATGACTAAAGAAAAAGGAAAACTTATGAGCGTTTTGGCAGCCCTCAAAAAAGCGAAAGGAACGATATTCGGGTAAAAGGGGGTCGGATGGTGAACGGGCTAAGGATCGTCGAACCAGGGCCTGGGGGTCCGTAGCAAGAAAAAAGCTGCTAGACATTCTCTTCATTGTCTCTGTTGTCAAATAGTTTTCAACCAGAAGATCTGGGTCCGTTGGAGAAGCGGGGGGGAACATCGGTATGTGACAGAGGAAAGAAGGGAGACGACGCTCTCAGAATAATACAAGGAAGAAGCTAAAGGCGTAAGACTCGATCGACTGGTCGCGTGTGATACGAAAATAAGCAAAAAGGCATCCGAGCTTGCTCTCACTGGCTGGGGGGAAGGGGCCGGCCGCGCAGGGAAAGCAACCTCGTAAAAAAGGGGAAATTGTGAGGGCGAGTGGATGTAAGTCGGACGCAAGAGAACCATGGCTCCGCGCGCGCATAGCGGGCCGAGAGGGAGATGACCTGGCAGCGAGGAGAGGGACTAGGGGCGCCTTCCTTACCGAGGGTGAGGGAGGAAAGATGGTTCGCTCAAGGGGAAAGTGGGAGGGGTACTCGCCAGGGGGGCGCCGAGCAAAAGCGGAGCGTGACACGTGGTGAGTCCTTCCTGCCGACAACCACAAAAACTTATTATTGAGGAAAAGAGAGGATTCCGTAACAAAAAAAGGATAAGGCGAGAAAAGGAGCTCTGAGGGCTGACGCATTACCTCGTATTCGTCGAGGGGCCGCGCAGAGAACACACGAAGTAGAGCGGAACGTCTCGAAAATAGAAAATAAAGGAGGAACGACGCCTCACAAGAGGACCGAGACGTGCGCACTCTTCGGCCTGAAAAGACGAGAAAATCCATACTCAGAACATAGGGAAAGGCGCGTACTAGGACGGAGTAGGAAAGGCTCAGGAAGCAAAAGGCAAACCATCCTGCTGGGGATGACAAGAAGAAAAGAAGAAAAATACAAAGACTCGCGATTGGGGAGAAACGTCTACAAAAGCAGGAGGAGAAAGTCTCGGACTAGAAACCTGCATCGAAAGGGAGGCTTCGCGGCGTGCCCACCAAAAACCCGAAAGAGAGGGGGGGAGAAAAAATCAGTCACAGAACGAACGCTGACTAAGCCACACCCCTGGAAAAACCTTAACCATATCCTGAGGAGGGGGATTAAGAAGAGGAAAGAAAGAAGGAAGGAAGACAAGGCTCGGACGAGGTTGAGAAGAAGCGAAACAGATAAGTCCCCAAGCGACGAAGCTCAGGAGGGCACAGGGAAAACCGACCCCTTGTTAACTAATAGTGAGCGTGTGTAAATAGAAAAGGCAAGGGAGTTTCTTCATCTAAGTCGAAGACATTGTCCAAGAAGGGAACGGAAAGTGGACTCAAATCCGAAAGCAAAAGAAGGAATGGGGAGGCACTTCCATCAAGAGCGGAGAACTGGTTAGGTAAAGCTCTTTCTGAACAGGGGGGAACACCAGCGTCAGCAAACGGACGGGGGAGGACCTAAGCCGCTGAGCCTAAGACGCAAGGAGAAGAACGCCAGCGTGTTGATATAGGACGAAAAAACTTCGAAAAAAAGAGGTGCTCCGTCCTACGAAGGGGACTGGAAAAAGGATCCTGCCCGAGAAGTGAAATGGGAGAAAAAGAAAAAGGTCAAAAGAAAGCGGACCACGTAGCTATAATCTGGAGAAGACTCAATCAGGCAGAGGCGGTAAGCTGGACGGGGATAGGAGGAAAGTAGGCAAACCCCTTATGATGGAAGAGGGAAAGGTAGGGGCCTGCCTCCTAGCAAAAACGCCAGCCAAGGGAGTTTGCGATTCCTAGGCTGTCACTCAGCTCAACTGAAGGAAGAGGTATTGTGGTCTCCTGGACTTAGCGGGAAGGTTAGGGGAAAGGGAGAAAAGCCCTTTCTTAACGACGAGGAGGTGAGCACAACGGACAATCATAAACGAAAGGCGGGTTTAAGAAACTGCCAAAAGACCATCTATCTGGCAAGAAAAGAGAAAAGAGACGTATTCCACGCATCTAATAACTAACACAAAGAAAGAAAGCAGAAGGGGCGAAGAGCCGCAGGAATCAAAGAAGAAAGAAGGACGAACAGGTGCCTAAAACTCGCTTACCTTTCAAAAAAAAGAAGACAAAGGGGAAGAAAAGAAGAGAGAGGTCGTTCATACGAGCGAGGGCTTCGCGGAAAGAGCTGAAGTCGACATGGGTGCGATGCAGGAGCGACCTACTGCCTCTATTGAAAGGGGAGCTGCCTCTTTGTTGGCGATAGAAGGGGGGGAGTAGACTCTCTTCGAGCTGTTGTTCCAGGCCAGCGGACCAGAAGAACGAAAAACTAACGTCGGTGGAAGGACCGCAGAAGACCAAGACGCCCCAAAAAAGAAGCAGAGGTACGAACTTGGCGTAGTTACCGAGAAGAAAAATAGGGATCATACCCGTAGCAAAGAAAGAAGACCTGTAACGGAAGGGGCGCGAGGCTGACAGGAGAATGAAACCGCAAAAAAGGCGTTTTTTGATAGTCGCCGCGCACGGGGGGTGAGCACCAAGCGAGGGAAAAGAAAAATCACCTTTTTAATAAAGTCAAGGCTAGAACGCGCCAGCCAAACATTAAAGAAGAAGGAAGTTAAAACTCCATGATGAACCGAACGGAAGAAGGTCAGATTAGCGGAGTGATCCAACAACACTTCTCGCTTGGGAAAAAAAAGGGCTAAAAAAACTGCAGTGGAACTTGGAGGAGGAAAGGAGCAAGGGAAAAATTCCGCGAACGGTGGAAAAGGGTCCGCTCAAAAAGAAAAAAAAGCCAAAACGCGTCACGAAGGGGATTCTCGCGCAAATTTCCCGAGGGGGTGAAACAAAGCTGGCGGCTTCATACCAGTCAATGGAAAAAGGGCGGACATACACCCGGAAAGAGGACGAGGGTTGATCTTGCGGGACCAAAAAGGTTAGAAAAGGGAAAAGAGTTCGTAGGAAAGGGTAGACTGCTTCGATTAGAGAGGACAGAAGTCGCGTGTTTCGAAAGAACAAACAACTACTCAAATTAGAACTTGGTCGGGCGGGGCTACTTGAGCTGATACGTAACGTCCAGGTGGGAAGGGTACAGTAGTTCTGCTCAACATCGGCGACGAACCTTCTGCTTAGGGGGTGACGTCGTGAGTTCGGGCTATGTCCTCAAAGCATAGAGAGGGGCCGTTTTAGATCAGTAGTTGGGAAGGAAAGGATGGTGTGACTGTCTTTGAAGTAAAGAGAATGAAAAGAAACACGCTCCGAAAGGGGTCAAGGGGCAAAAGGGGGAAACGAGTACGGCATATCCTTCGTTCAAAGGAAGGGTGGAAGGAGAAACTCTCGCTCTCGTGATTGGCAAAGGCCGAGGCTGGAGGGGAAAAAAAATGGTGCCAGTGTGGCATCCCGAAACAGAAAAAAACGTCGTCCGCGATGGAGTATTCGGGAGGTGAAGAGGCGAAGAGGAAGCTCAACATACGACGAAGACTAGAAGCTGCGGAAGGGAGTGCGGATTCAGGGGCCAGACTGGAGGGAAGATTTGGATCAAGGAAGAGAGGATTGTTGCTTCGAGCTGGTAAGGGGACCGGGGAGAAATCGAGGTTATCTCAGGAAGGGGCAAGAGAAAAAGAATCAGTAACGCTGGTGGTTGCAGGTGCCTTCCTATACTAGAAAACAATTATTAAATAGAGAGATATGAACGACTCAAAAAGGCGCAGGTAGCGAGGAAACCTCTGTCAGAGCGATAATACCTCGAGGAAAAAGACTCTCCCAAAAAAAAAGCTACAAATCGCTAAAAAACTAGAGAAAAAAAACCTACGAGCTTGGCAAATCCGCAAAGTACAAGAGGGGACCACGCATTAGCGCGCGGAAAGTACATTCCTCGTTCGCCGAAGAACACAGCGACAAACATCGGGGAAGTCGAGGAATATGACGTCTGACGAAAAAAGAATAAGGGGGAACAACGAAAAAACTATGCCCAAACAGAACCGAAAAAAAAACTAGAGAGGAGTGGAGACTTCTACAACACAACAAAAAGAGGGAAAAGGAAGACTCGCCGACATAAAGAAAGGAAAGGAGGTCCGAGGCGTGGATCTGGAAAGACGCGAAAAAAGAAGAAAGCCTCTTGCTTGCGCGAACGGCACGACCTCTTCTAAACCCGCCAGAGAAAGAGAGGAGAAAAGAACTAACTCAAAACCGAAACTAAAGAAAGGGAGCCAGAAGGGAAAAAAAGCAAAAAACTAAAGATCCGTAAACAGGAGGTCGCAAAACGGGGACTTCTAAAAAAAGGGGGGGGTCGAAAGAACTACCCCGGTGCACTCGAATCTGGAGGGGAAGCGAGGGAACCCGCCTGGTGCAAAGGAAAAGAGAGAGGAGTAAATCCAACATTTCCACGAATCGAAAGAATGGGTCAGAACCGGTCCCGGGCCAAAGTCAGAATCAGGACAAGCTCTCTATCAATTTGGGGAGGGGATAGCGAGGGATGAAAATCAGGTTGAGAAAGACTAAGAAAGAATCACCTCAAAAGAGAAAAAGGAGACTCATGAAAAGGCGGCGGCGCCGCAGGGTCTGGTAAAAGCTGGGGGGGGGTTGGGAAAACGGGAGAGAAAAGAGGGGACGCCAGTCGACGACTTGGGCCGGGGGAACGAGCCTTCCTCCGAAAGGGAACGCTGATCAAGACATGGTGATCAAACCGCTCATAGAAAGGTAAGTCGGTATCATCATGTATAAAAGAGAAGACGTGGAGTTAATTCAGCGCGGGGGAATCAGATCAGGGACGAAGAAAACTGGGGTCTAAAGCTGAGAGGGACAGCTTTCTAGGAAAAACTATAAACCTCCTAGAATTTCAGAGTGGTGAGATTCCATTCTGCTGTCCAACTCGCAAAAGGGGAAAGGAGGATGGTAGGGGGAGTGTTGTTTCTGGATCCTGAAAAAAAAAGTGTTGATGAGATACTGCAGCATAGACAGGGGCGTAAAAATCTGTAGTTGGGGGACGGGGAGACAACGGATTAGGCCCGTCTGGAGAAACGAAAAACGGAGCTTTTCCTCCAGCGCAGTAGAAAAAAAAAGATGACCGGACACGCTCTAAAGCGCTATAAAAAAGAGGAGAATCAACAAAATAGCAAACCGACATAGAGGCCAAAGAAAAAGAAAATCGCCGGCCATGTTCCGAGATACAATGTGGAGAATCGAAAGGGGGGATCGCTTCCTTGGGAAAAGGCAACGGACAGATCCCTAGACAACAAAACAACGGGGGAGTCATCCCAGTAAAAAGGAGGTAAGGCAGGGTGAAAGGAAAGAAGCTGATGCACCTTGGTATCGCAAGAAAGACAAGAATTCGGTAGCTCCTTACTAGAGAAGGCGGATCGGCTCTTCTCGGGGGGGGCATCTCCAATAGGGCCTACGAGAGGAAAAGACGTGTTCCAGGGAAATGTTTCTAGCGACCGTCTCGTGGCGGAAGTAAGGGCTTGTGTCCGTCGGGAGGGAACTACTTCCGTGCAAAGGGCAAAGGGACAAACGAAGGGTTTGGATTTCCTGAAACTAAGAAAATCAATTCTCTATCAACAAAAAAAAAAAAAAAAGAAAAAGAACGGAAAGGCGCGAGCGGAACCGGACCAAAAAGCCAACAAGGAACTAGCAAGTTTGCTAAGTCAAGCAAAAAGTGAGAAAAAACAGACAGAGGACAGCACAAGTTTGGAAGACGGAAGGATAGGGTACCAAAGGAGATTCACCAAGCAAAAAAAAGAAAATTGGAAGACAAAATTACAGAGGAGACGAACAATTCATCTGAGCGGGGAGAAAGAAAACTTCTCAGGGGGTTAAGCGCTGCCCGCATTCTCTGTAAGAGTACAAGATGACCGAGAACTCTTCGAAGGGGGAAAATCAGGGAAAAACGGAACACTATGCTGGTCAACGAAGCGCGTAAAAAGTGTCGTACGAAACTCGAAGAAGAGGTCGTAGGGAGAAAACGTCTCGGAAAAAAAGGGACGCTGGGTGTGGCAGAAAGCTTTCGAACACAGGACAGAAAGGTTCCTCAGGGATGGCCGGGGGGGATGGAGACGGAGGGGCCCGACCGTTTATAAACCGGCATGTCCTAGTTAGAAGGTAAGGGAGGAGGCTTCGGAGGGATAGGGGAAGGGCATTAAAAAATTTTGAAACATAAACCTGAAACAAAAATCTGAAAAGAATTCTCTTTCAACGGGGGGTCAGTTCTGGAAGAGTGTGGGAGGGAAAAAAAAGGTCGGCGTGAAGGAAATGGGGCAGGTGCCTGGGCGGAAACTCAAAAGGAAGGCTCGGGAAAGATGATGCACTTGGCGGAAGAGGTTCGACTTATTTCCGGGAATTCACCGACCAGACATCAGTTACTGTATCGGTAAAAGCGGAGTTGGGGGGGTTTAAAAACACCTGTCGGGGCTTTTGGTTCGGATGGAGCGAGGAGAGCTACGAAAAAAACGAAGAAAGTTCAGGTGACGATTACAGGATATATGACGAGGAAAAGTAGAAGAGGAACCGGACTGGGGGTAGACGAAACTCGAAGAGCGGGATGGTCATAAGGGGGACTTTGAGGAAGCGAGGGGTTGCAGGGGTAACCCGGTCGCCAAGGGCAGCCGAATAAACGAACTTCCGCTCCTGGGAAAGCTGTTCGGGCAGGGGTCTTTCGTCTCGCCGTACCGCGCCACCTTAAAAGTCCTCTCGTCAAATATAAGAAAATTTCGTAGTCCGAATGAGGATGTTGTCTCTTGGGGGAGAGCAGGTGGCCACGAGCACGTTGTCGGTGGTGACTGGCTCCTGGTAAGGGAGCGAAGAGATGTGAGAGAAACCGCTCCACCAAGAAACTATCTCTCCGTCGAAAGTGGGCTTCCGACCTAAGAGAAAAAAAAAAAAAACGGAGTTGAGGAAAAATAGAGGATAGGAAGGCACGAAACAGTAAAAGCTAGAGTCTCCGCGAAGGAGAGGAAAATAAGGGGACCTCTCGGAAACGACCAGGAAACGGAAAAACGCAAGGAAAGGCCGGACTCGCAAAAAAAAATCTCAGCAGACCGGCCCGGACATAAAGCCCGCGCGCAAAGATGCTTCACAGGAGGACTGAGCTTAGAAAAGAAAGAAAAAGTCAGAAACGACCGGACCTTGACGCGAAAAAGGAGGCGAAAGAGGAGGAAGGCCAAACTGCAAAGAACGCTTATAACCCTCGCGGCAATTAAAAGACAAGGAAATAGAGTGTTCGACTGGAGACAAACAAAACGAATAGAGAGGCGGCCTCTGCGATCCGTCCGAAATTGAAGTGCCGGCGCTAGGAGAGGGTGAAGAACACACCGCACTTTCAATCCTATCCTCTGGCGGGCTCCAAAAAAAAACAGGAGATAAACCTCGCGGCGGATCAAAGAAAGCGTCGTTTCTTCAATGTCTCACTCAAAAAAGGACACGTTACGACTCCGTGGGTCGAGGCGAGTTGGAAAACGCATACAGCCAGATAAACCAAAATGGAGGGTAGAGATCGCACCTTCTCCCAAACAAAAACTTTTCCCGAAAGGAGGGCTCTTGTTGCTGGGACCTGAAACAAGGGGGGGGGGGGGGGGGGTCTCTAATAATTTGGGGCCGGCGAAACTCATTTCGAAGGGGGAGACGCCGGTGGACCCCGCACGAAAGATCAGTTTTCATACCGGGAGGGGGAAAAAGAAGGTTCAGAAAATCGGAAAGAGACGCGGGAAGGGGGGAAAACAGCAGAAATTACAGCAGGTTGGATAAAAATCCTCAGGGAAGCGCCCTGTCTCCCTCACCGCTGGAAAGGAAATAGGGATAAAGCAAAGGGGGAAGTGACGAGGGGGGGAGGGGGAGGAGAGGTCCTTTAACACATAGGAGAAGAACACGACGACTTGCCGGAACAGCGCCTTCCGGCCGAGCAAAAAAAAAAAAAACGGGGGGCGAGCATTTCATTGATACAAAATCAGAAGAAAGTCGGGGGTCTCGGGAAGTCATATGGAGAGAAAAGCCGCATAAGGCGGGAATGAAAGGGGGGAGAGAATTACGTCGGCAAAACAGGATGACTGAGGGAACGGGTCGAAAAATAAATCTCCAGCAAAAAAGGACCAGCCAGGGTCTTTTTTAGGGAGGGCGGTAGCGAGAGCACTCTCCTTTCCATTATTTCATTTGACTCCTGGGAGAAAATGGGAGTGAAGGCGTCCGGTCATCAAGAAAGAAGGGAACCTGGTATTTTCGGCTCGGGAAAAGATCAAGGACGAACGACACGGGCCGTTGAAGAAACACAAGAAACTAAAAAAAAAAGCGCAAAGAGCGTTTCCACCAGCTATGGCGAAATCAAAAAGCGCGATGCCTCCATATAGCCACACCGCGAAAGAAAGAAGAGTTGAATACAATTTTTCCGGGGGGAAGAGACGGAGGACTTCGAAAACAACAAAAAAATTGGAGGAAGAGAAGATTAGGTGCAGGGTTACTATCAAAAAACCGGTTCGAAATAGGACCTGATTCTCTTAGTGATCTGACCCAAGGAGGGGGGCGACGGAGACCGTGGGTGCGAGAACGCCGAAGGTAGATCGCGCAGTTGTTGAGGGGACGGTTTCCAAAACAGGATTCAGCAGATTCCTGGAGAGGGCGAGAAAACTTCAAACCCGACCGCGGAATACGCCGTTATATCCGAATATCAGCGCGGACTACTTGGCGGGCTGACCGAGCAATCACGAGAGATCATATAAAAAAAAGAAAAACGAATACCTGGAAAGCACGAAAACGAGAAGACCGCCGGGGAACTGAAACACAACTATGGAAACTTGAGGGTTTGAGTAGGCAAGGAGCACTAGTTGTCGAAAAACGAAAGAAAGGCATCACCGGGGGTTGGGCCACGACGAGACTCGAGAAACCCCGACCAGCATTCCCAAACTGTCGGTATCTCCAGATGATCCGGCGACGGCTCATGATAGGTGAGCAGGAACTGCTCCGTTGAAAGAGAGGGGAAGCGCGAGGGTCCATCGGCATTCGTCAGAAGGCAAAAAGCTTTCTCGACGTGTACAGGATCTCGAAAACGACGGGAAAAAGAACGCTTCAGGGACTGAGGAGATCGGGGGGGAGGGGGAGAAAAAAAAGGCGCGCTGCGCGTGGTGGGAAAAGCACATATGGAGAACGAGATGAATACACCCGGAACGCGAAAGTTCCAGTGAGGAGGGGCAAACCGAGGAGGAAAACGGTGCAAGGAATCTTAGGGGAGGGGGAGTCCTTCTTCTACCTAGAGCCGGCAATTATAGAGGGGGGGAACCTCCACCACGCACTAAAAACGAGTCGAGGGTGCACTGGGGAGCTGCTAAGGGCGAATATCGACAGCCATTGGGTTCCGGTCTTGGGGAAAAGGAAGGGGAACACGCCCGGCTCTACCGTAGCTTACAAGTCAAGAGGGATTCGCTATTGACCTCACCACCGAGAGATTGGAGAAGCGGTAGTGTTTTTATCTCACGCGTTAGGTGGGGAATGGAAGGGGAGGGATGCGAGGATCGTAACTTCCCGCAACGGATGGGGGGACAAGGCTGAACGAAAGAGGACTTCGGAAAGAGATCGGAAGTAAGTAATAAACTAACCTCGTCTTTCTGGGGGTCAGGAAATATTCCTAGAGGGCGGGTGCATTTGTTTCCTGCGAGACTCAATGGCAAACCCTGCCTCGTCCGCGGGGAAAAGGCGTGTGCGAGTGGTTCGGCGGGGCCCCACCAGTCCAGACGCTAGCCTTGGAGGGCATGAGGCAGGAATGCCGGCAGAGGGCGTAGGGGGGGGGTCTCGGGGCGAGGAAGGACTGAGAAAAGGGGGGGGTTCTGTAGAATAGTTGCGCCGCGAAAGCGGATTTAATGGGAGGCCGCGCATCTCCTTGGGGGGTGGGTACCCAGTCGAAAAATGGTTCTTTAAGGACTACTCTCGCAAAAGTTTGTAAAGAGAAGATAGGAAGCCCAAAACTTAAGGAAGGAGTCGTGGGTCGGCTCGGCGCGGCAACTTCTAGTTAACGACTCCCAGAAACGTCGGGGACCATATCGCCGCACAGACAAACGCTCTGCTAACGCCCACTAGAAACTCTCAACACTGGGGCCCTTAAATAACATATCTGTCCCTCTACTTCGCGGCGGCCGAGATTCTCGGGGGAGCCGGAAAAGGAAAGGAAAAAGCGACCTCCGCGGACAGGAAAGGGAAAAGGGCAGAGGAAAGGGCGACACCACTAAAACAACTATGAATTAGCAAAAAGGGGCATTACCGAAAGACTCACGGAGTTGAGAAGGGCTACACACGGGGGCCAATAGGCGACAGTCCTCTCAAAGGGAGCGGGGCACATATTATTGGACGTAAAAAAAAAAAACGCACGTCCCATAAACTATCCTCGGGGAGCTAAACCAAACGGCAAGACGCCAACTGGTGCGAAGTAGCGAATCACAAGAAGGGGAAGAAAAGGGCGCGACGGCTTTTTGGGCGCAAAAACCGAAAATCCGCCCCCATGGCGTTCGACAAGGAAGGTCAAAAAGGGGAGCCACACGAACCAAGGGACCTAGTGAGCGTTGTGTAAGGATGAAAAGAAGGATAATTTTCAAAACGAGGGGGAAGGTCAGAACCGACGCATTGTCACCCAACGAGAAAGTTCCCTCCCGGGGGGACGGGAAACCAAAACGACCAAAATCGCTCGGCCGTGTAAGAGGGGGGAGTCGACAGCAGGTTGATTCACCCCATCCGCAGAAATCAAGGAGAACCACGCGGGCAAGCCGAGAAAAGCTGAAGAAAGAGGACGCGTTTCATTTTGCGACCAAAAAAGACAAGTCTCCATCGAGAAATGTCCGGAAGCGCCTCCGGCAGAGCCGGGAAACGAGAGGTCATTTAGAAAGGCTCATCTGCCCTGCTCCGGCGCGGGGAAGAGGGGAGACTACAAGAATCACAAAAATCAGTTAGGGGTAAGCGAGTAAAGTCCTGCAAACAAGAGACGAGGAGATTGTGCAGCACATCTCAGAAAAAAAAAAAACCGCCCGGTCATCGTTGTCGTATTAAAGTAGTGCGGAAGAAGGAGAGCGCCGTTAACAGGAAGGGGGAGGGGTTGCAGCTGGATAAAGCGTCGTTAAAACACGAACAGGCGGGGGAAAGCGGGTAGCCGGCCGCGCACGGATTAGTAACCTGAGGAAAAAAGAAATCCGTTTGCCGTACATCTCCATGATCGGGGGGAAGGAGAAGAAAGGGGAAGCGAAATGGAGCGCGTGGGGGGGGGGGGGGAAATTGGTGGGCGGGGAATCAGCGCTAAGCCGAGAGCCTCAGTCTCTCACGCAAATCCCAGGTAAAGGGGAAAAAGGGGCCGAAGAGCCTCGCGGTTCCGTACACTGAAACATAGAAAGAAAAAAAAAAAGGATTATAACATATAGAGAAGGGGTCAGTGCGAAAATATCGCTGGTCGCACCTTGTATCTCAAAAAGGACTGAAGCGAATGCTTTAAAGCTGGGCTCTAGGATTGCGTCATCGGGCGCTCTAGGTTTGGGAGAGAAAACTGGGGGCCTCTCTCTTTCGGAAGGAAAGGGAAAAGTAGCGATCGGTCAGGCGGAAAAAGGGACATTTGACGCCGCACGGACACTAAGGGAGAGCAGGCAAATCCTCGAGGACGGGATGGGCGGGCTGACCGACGCCTTCAATCACGGATCTCATAGAAAGAAAGAAACCTGGAAAGGGCGCGTGCTGCGATCGTACCGCAGGAAACAAAATAACTGGATGAGGTTTTGAGAGAGGAAGGGCAAGAAAAAAGATCCAACACTCACAGGGTGCCGACGGACTTCTCGAAACCCGCCATCATTCCGCCGATATGCTAAGTTGAGAGACGCGACGGCTCACCAATTCGAGGACAGGCATCTCCGTTTGTCACTGAGTCACAGAGATTAAATCGCAAGAGGAGGACAGTGGAGACATCTGTAGGAAAAAAAAGGGTTCCAGATCTATCAAACGACGCCGGATCCAAAGAGGACTGGCGTCTCTCTTCCATTGCCCCGGCGGAGAAACCGCTGCAGATTGGGGAAATAAACTGCTGTCAGGAAAGACGCTGGAAAATAAACCGGCCGCGCAGGGAGCTAGGGGGGAGGGGAAAAAGGGACGTCCCCTTCAAGAAAGGAAGGAAGGGGCTGCGGGACAATGGCGTCGTCTTGCGCAGGAGCGATGTCCGGCAAAATTATTCTGCTTGGTGGACACAGTTAGTCAGCGCAGGAACGCGCACGAGTTCGGGCAACACCTGCGGTGGGAATGTTTGGGGCGGAGGGGAAGAGAGTCTAAAAGGAAATGGGGTTATCGGCGGAGTCGGAGCAAAACTAAGGCGCCGACATTCTTCGAAAGGGAAGGGAAGGGGAACGATTGTCCAGCAACCATCCTACAGGATCGACCGGTGAAAAAGGAGGGGGGGGAGCGAAACGAGGAGGGTGGGAGCCGTGAAGCGAGGATACGCTAACCTAAGAACTGCATGGGGCTGCATTCGACGAAGATGAATTCGGAGGATTCGTCCGAAGAAAACGCGTAGCTTGTTCAGGAAGCGGACATCTTGTCAGGGGTTTTTCCGCCGAGAGGAACTAAACGTCTCTTGTCCGCGAATGTCAGGAGGGAGAGGGGTTTAAGTGAGGGCGAACGAACTTCACTCAAGCGCGATCAGAGGAGGGCCGATGATGCGTCGAAATTTCATCAAGTTACTCAGTGGTCTAGGGTCAGGCTGCAGGCGACGTTTTTCGTGTTCGGAATCTGTGCTTTTTATTTGGTCTGATATCGGGGGGGGATAGTTCCTCCATTCACAAATCCTCCCCCTCCTTACAAAGGTGTTCGGGGAAGG
>Ga0179591_1287152_pt1 | contig 13621 bp, 14 predicted proteins | sample CZOMad2_1_08_16f_FD_182891 | JGI IMG/M metagenome (GOLD analysis project Ga0179591, IMG submission 182891) | Vadose zone soil fungal communities from Angelo Coast Range Reserve, California, USA - CZOMad2_1_08_16fungal (PacBio error correction) | ecosystem: Environmental > Terrestrial > Soil >...
ATATATAAATCTACTTGAGGGAGTAAACTCAATAGGGGAAAAGAAGAATGTCCGACAGAGGAGGAGGTAAGCCTGGTGTACTCGTCTCTGGCCTTAACATGTGGGGAGGAAGGTGGTTGGGTGGGGTTGCCCCCCACCCGCGAGTTCAGCTGGCTGAAGGGCGCGTTTTTAAAGGGGGGCGGCGGTGCGGGGTATCTGGGATCCTCATACTTTTGTGTCTGTCATTTCCAGCGAGTATTCCCATATTACTAAGAAGAAGGAGCCAAAGACCAAGGTCTTGAAGCTCGTGCGTCAAAAGCCCCAAGGAACCGCGCGAAATCGGGTAACGCGGGCTCCAGAGGACAGTGGCTCATCTTTGAAATGAGGGTCCAATATGAGAGACCGCGTTTCCTCGATGCTAGCAGAAGAAGGACCGGGACTCAGGGCAAGTAGCTCAATTGTCCTTCGAAAACAAAAGAGGGGGACCTTGGTCATATAAAATGCAAGAGAAACTCTACACCAAAGGGATAGAGAGAGGACGGCATACAATGTCTTTTGTTTGCAAGCAAGTTAACGAATTGGGGGAGGAGGATTCGGGGGTATACTTACACGCTACGGGTTGATGTATGCTCCCTATGGAAGAAAAGACAAGGGGTCGCTGGCAAGTATGGTAAGTTTCTGCCCAGAAAATGCCCATGCACACCGCTCTAGCGAGGGAAAAAGTAATCATCTGTCGAAGGCAAAAACAAGGGCGGGTAGGGGTAGGAGATAGAAAGGGGGCAGCTTGAGAGGCGACGCAAGGAAGAGAAAGGCTCTACGTTCCAGCGTTCGGAAGAGCAGTGAGTCAGCTAGCTCTATGAAATAAGAAAAAATGGACAGAGGGAACCTAAATAAAAGAGAAAAGGGGAAAGGGCACTCCTGCTTTAAATCCTAAAAAAGAATATTCCCGACCAATGAAAAAACGGAGAAAGAGGCCAGGGGCCAGCAAACAAAAACTAAGAAATCAAAGGAGTCGACGGTATTAGGAGCGGAACGAAGGTCGTAATCGTATAACTTCTACCAAGAGAAGTTTGATGGGGGACTCAGAGGGTAAGCCCAGGTCAGGAGTGGAGGGGGTATCCTTCTTTAATTTGAGGGTAGGAAGAAAGTTCCAATGGAGGAAGGAACAAAGGGTTTCTGGGCACAACTAAACTACATGGAAACGTCGTGGACCACCAGGGAACTTATTCACAAGGTTTGTATCAGCCAAGAATTCCTTCACGGTGAGAGAGAAGGTTGTGGGAAAAAAAGCTGTGGTCATAAGGGGAAAAAATGAGAACTTGGAAAACTTGGTCGACCATAGCCAGGGGGAAGAAAAAAGTAAATCAGAACAGAGGTTGTCGAGGGAGGAAGGAGGGATAGTGCGATGAGAGCGAGGGAGGGGGTTATAAACGCAACTTACCAGTCAGCGGGCAACATAAATCAACGGGGGGGGGGATATAGTCTCTTTCTTTAGTCGAGGGGTGATTTTCTTATCAAGGGAGGAGGGGGGGGGGGAGGGTGGTATGCGTCTTTTCAAAAAGGAAGGAAATCTTTAAATAATCGATTTACATTGCCGAGAAGCTGCGACGGCGTCCACCCCCCAAAAAAAACAAAAAAAAAAAAAAGACGAAAAAAAAAAAAAAAAAAAAAAAAAAAAAAAAAAAAAAAAAAAATATAAACAAAAGACAATAAAAACCCCAAATATAAAAAAAAAAAAAACCAAAAAAAAACACCAAAAAACTACAAACAACAACACAAAACATTCCATTCCGCGCTTATTTCTCAATGGAGCTTTTTTTAAGATGACCTGTCCTACAGTGGGATGCTATACACTCCTCTTTCTTCTTCCTCCTTCAATCTATACGTTCTTCTTCTTATCCTTTCATGTGCCCGCCTCTCTTGTCGTATGCGTCTTCTTTTTTTTGAGGGATTTGCGGCACCCACATTACCGGAGGGGGCACTTCATTGATCACTTATACACTAAAGCCACGGCTTAGAAAAAAACTGTAGTGAGAGACGTCCATTAAAATCTGTTGCGGCGGTACAGCAGGGCCAGGGTTTCTTCTAAATCTATAAAAACAAAAGAAATAGAGGGAGGCCGCGCCGGCGAGACAACGATCATGCAACGTAAACCTCCAAACCAAGAAAGAATGGAGAGAACCGGCAAGAAAAAATCACTTGGGAAAGACTCGCAGCACTCGTGATTCGGAGGTACTTCTCAATTCTGGCAAAGCGGCTCATGCTCTGAGGGACAAAAACAGATGAGCAGTACAACAACTAAAAACTCTCCCTCGCGCCGAACGGTCCGGAAACTCAAAGGGTTGGGGGTGAGGGGAAGTGTTACTCCGCAACGGGATGAGCAAAGATTTCTTTTCCTTCACCAGAGGACATTGGCGCTACCCCAGGAAAGCGGCAGGAGGAACATTTTCCAAGGTGACGCGAAGCGCAAACAGGACTGGGGGGAAAGAAAGAGTGGGACCCATGGGGTTTCTCAAGAATCGATTCTCTCGCGCAGTGGAAAATGCACTCCACCATCAAAACCTCACGCCTGGGAGGCAAAAAACGAGAAACAAACGAACTCGCGACCGCACCCAGTGTTTGGTGCTTGTGGAAAGCCATCAGGGCCAGTGGCGCTTGGATCGAATCAGTGCGAAAAAAAAAAACCGAAGATCGACGATATCCGAAAGGGGAAGAGCAAGGCCAAAAAGCGGGTGCTGAAACTGAGACGGAGTCCCTACCCGGAGAGTGTATCGCCAAAACGTACTCCTGAGGGCAAGGGGCTAAGCAGTGGGGACTAAACAAAAGTCGCTGAATGGACAGTCTACCTAAACCTGGCAAACTTTGGTAGCCAGGAAGGGGAATCTGATGGAAAACGACGTGATCCGCGCCCTTTTCAACAGCCGAAGTGAATGCTTACCCAGACGAAGAGGCTCGACAGCAAAATGGGACCTGAGGTCTGAGGCAGAAAGGGAGCATAAAGAAAATACGTTCGGGGGGAAACCGTCATCTACTATCACAGGTAAGTCCCGAACTCCACAACCTAAGATAATTTATGCCTTGCTTAAGGATAGCCAAGGGGGGAGAGTCGCCTTACAGTTGTGAGGGGTATGAAGGGGTCAAAGCGTGGCTGGGAGGAGTGAACCTGATGGGGAGCTCTCGGGTAGCCGGGTGTTGTCTCTTCTACGATTTTCAGGAAAACAAAGGAGTCCACGCGAGCTTCTTGGCGCTGCATGAAATCTGACAACGAGGGACGGAATGTAAGCGATTCGTTGAAGGGAGGGTAAAGACCAAAAGGAAGGCTTCAGCGAAAGCCGCGGGACAACGAGGTTTTTGGCCCTATCACTCAAATGAAATTGCTCGTAGAGAGTGCTTCAGCGTGTTTATTTCTTGACAGGAAAGAGCAAACTTCAAATAGGGCCCAGCAAAAAAAACACGAATGGGAAAGGAAGAAATCAATAGAGCCATAAAAAAAACTTAGCGTGGGGAACTACCCGAGAAAGCTACACTGGCTATAAAGTGCCAAAGTATGCCGCAGTGATTCTGGGGGGGAAGCGTGTTGAAGGACTGGATAGGGGACATTAAGCGAAAAAGGGGGTGGGAGCAATTGATGATTGAACGAGTTTGAAATATTCGAAGCAGGAGATGAAAGTCGGTTACATCAAGTTGGTTGGGATAACGGCAAAGATGAGAACGAAAGAGGGCGAGCAACGCGCGTCATCACGATGTTCTATGAGGGGGTGTCTTAGGGGGTCGGGGAAAACGAAAACGAGCCTGAGAGCGCCTTGGGGGGGACGAAAAAGGTGTAATCAATCAAAGAATGAACATGACATTCCACAAAAGAGTGAAGAGAGCTCACAGAAAGGGGAAGGGAAAAGGAGCATGGCAATGCGAGCCTAAACCTACAAGAGAACATTCCAAAAAGCATCGCTGTACATCAGTTTCTAAAACTGGCGGGGAGGGGAAAAAAGAACGGCGGCACTAGAAAAAAACAGTCCTGAACCGGTGCGCTTTCCTGCGGTGGGGGGGTAGCTCAAAGCTTAAAGCCAAAAGAAATAAAGACTAATTACACAAAATGAGAGAGGTTGAGGCGAAATACCCCGGGTGAAGGGGGTCTTACAAGTCAACTTCTTGGGACCAGTCAAGATGGCAACTACCACTTAGGGGGAGGGGGAGAAGGCGAAAAACGTTTCGGGGTAAAAAGTGGGCTAGTAGATTCGGGACTTGCTTATCAGTAAGCCGGACGGGGACGGGGGCTTTTTCTCGGCGTGTTGGAGGGGAAGGAAATCTCCAAGAACCATCGTAGAAGGGGAGGGGGACAAGGCGTCTTCATAAGATAGTGGTTCAAAAAAAAGAGGGCAGATGAAAGATCAGAGAAAGAAAAAGATGAAAAAAGAGAAATTTTGCCTGCATTGAGGAGCATAACAACTCATGGATAGCGAGGGAGATGGAAAAACACATCATGAAGGGTAGCAGATCCCACAACCGCCAAAACGGGAGACCAGAGAACAAGCGTCCCTGCAATGCTCCAAAGAGAAGGAGAATCGATGAAGACAAAGACGCAGAACCGTGAGGAAACAAGAGCCGCAAGGTTGAAAGAGCAAGTAATGGGGGGGGGGGGACATTCTTTGAAGGCGAAAAAAGTTTGGCATACCAACCGTGAGGTAACGGCTTTCAACTCAGGGGGGGGGGGGTCTGGTGGTCAGAGGGACTTGTGAAGTCGTGTATAAAAAACCACGAAAGAAGAAAGGTCGCTTTTGGTTGCGTGGGAGCCACCGCGTTTCTCCTAGACGGAGAGGAGGATCGATGGAAGTGCTATAGGAACCTTTGCTTAAAAAAAGGGTAGTGAAAAAATCGCAGAGCCGTAAGAATCGAAGGCAGGGTCGAGCGTGTGGGACAGCACCTTTTGTGCTATTGACATGTCCAGGAGAGGATTACCAGAGACCAACGGGGGGGGGAACTAGCCCGAAAGGGCAACTAAAAACGTCTTTAACCACGAATCAAACCTAATAACCATAATCTAAAGCGTGAATGTGCCTCTAAGGAACACGGGCGTTGCTCATCTTTAGTTAGAAAAAAAGAAGGAGTTACGTAGAGCATAGGCGTAGGCAGCTGAACTAAGAAAAGATTAAACTAAATTGTAATAACCCGGAAATGCTTACGACGTAGAAAGGACAAGCGAAGGGCATCACCGGACGAGGACAAAAAGAAAAATAAGGGCATGGCTTTTGGGGGGGAAGCAAGTTCTCGAAAAGGAGGCTGGACGCGCGTCGAGGTTAGGTGATGGTCACGCTAAGTGGGGGTGTTTTAGGGGAGGCATGCAAGACATTGGTTCGATGGAAAGGAGGGTGGGGGGGGCTACTCGCGACGCAAAGAAAGGAAAAACACAAAGATCTATCGCATATCTGAATAGCGGCAAACAGAGAGTCGGGAGGGAGGATTTAAGAGTTTCCTCTTGCGAAGAAGGGAAGGAGAGCGACGCGGGACAAAGCTTGAGAAAGTGAAACGAAAGAGCACGAGAGGAAGAATAGCGTGAGCGAAACGTAGAAAGAAAAGAAAGAATGGAGGAAAAAATCACTGAGGTAACGACCAAAAAAAAGAAAAATAAAGGCAAAAAAAAATGAAAGGGCTAAAGCAAAAAAAAACAAATATAAGGGAGGCAGGCATAATTATACGTCACGCATAGAGGGGTGTAGGAAAGGAAAGGTGGTTGCTTCGGAGAGGAAGGACCATCGCCGGAGGGGGTCAGAAAATGCTGACTAGACGGTAAAAAGAAAAGCAGTCTGGGGATCGACGAAAGTAGCAATGGACGTGTCGTGGAAAACATTGGCTGGGAACAGGCGGTGCGGCCACTCCAGAGTAGTGGGGACATAACGTGACAAAACATTGGAAAAGAGGAAAAAGTTTGGAGAGCAAAAAGGGAAGTAAGCCTGAGTGACGCGCGACTTGTTGGTTCTTCAAAAAAAAACTGGACTAGGTCCTGCAGGAGAAAGATGGGGGAGGGAAACAAGGGGGGAGATCGCACATAGCCGGATCAGAGAAGCACTTCAGCAACCGAGTGGGGGAAAAGGTTAATTGAGGAACGCGAGCGTTGCTGGGTCGGAGCTCCGAAAGGAGCCACAGGGGGCCTGGATGTCACAAAACAGAAAAACTGCGAACCGCGTGATCGGCTGGCGGAGAGTCTTGGCTAATTTGCCGAAGGCGGAGGGGGGGAAGTGTGTGAGAAGCGTTTCACAATTCGGAAATCGATCGGGGATAAACGTAGCCGAGCGAAGGGGAAAGTATCCCACAGTTTTCAGTAGGGGGAGAGCAGGTCAAAAAGGGGTGCCCATAAAGAAAAGCGCTTCTTTTGAGAAATGAGCTGGGTGTAAACGCAAACCGGGCAATAGCAGGGGTTCCTACGAGGGAGAGGACCTCCGGAAAGCGGAGAACGGGGGCCGGAAGGGAGGAATAACGGAACCGAGGCCTTCAAAAAAAGGAAATCTTTTTTGCCAAAAAATTTGGCGTCACAAAGAAAAGACAGAAAAGAACGGAAGGGAAAGACCATCCAGGGACACGTGAGGTGATAGACAGTATTCAAGGAAAAGGAAAGCCTTTAGCAGCGCCAGTATGTCTTAGAAGAAGCGAAAAAAAAAACCCGATGAGGAAGCTTCGAGACAAAAGAAACCAACTAACTGTCTGGGCTACCGGCCCACAAAAGTAAGAGATAAAAATAAATTTGGAAGCTGCCTAGAAGCGTATTCGGTCGAGACGTGAGGGCATGCGCCCAGAAACGAATGCCGCACAACCAACCGAGGAAAATGCCGCATGAAAGAAAGAAACGCGCCCTCGCGGGGGTACTGACGACGGCAAGGGAGCTTAGGAGGAAGCCTGAAATCGGAGGATCACGCTCTGTTTCGCGTCCACGCCCATGTGCCGGGAAAGAAACAAAGACGCGGCGGCCAGGCTGGCACCAGGAAACCGATTGAAAGATAGGAGAACAAGAGGGGAGACAGGAAGCACTTTTGGTGAAAAGGAAAAACTAGGAAAGATTGTGAACATCTCTGCTTAAACTCCTAAGAATAAAAAAACCCAAAAATAAATGAGGAAAAGAAGAAGACCAATCTACATAACAACAAAGCTCCTCTTAAGTCCGTTGGGTAGAGGGTGTAACCTCCGAAGGGGGGAAGGGGGGCTTTGGATCTAATCTGCAGGGGACTAAGCATCTGAGACATAATCGATTAGCTCAAAAGGAAGATCGCCGCCAAAAGGAGTGCTGAAGGGACTCGGCGGGGAAAAAAACTGTAAAAGAGAAAAAACAGCCTCGTGCCGCAGGACCGAATGTGTGTATAAACAAAAGAGCGCTATTAACGCTAGGAGGTCTAGAGAGAAAGAAAAATGTGGAATAGAATTGACTTGGTTGAAGGGAAGGATTTCACTCTTGGTGGAACCCGGTTCAGGCCCCATTTGTGCCAGGCTGAAAGAAACGAACAGGCAAAGGGAGAAGCAAAATGTAATGGGAAAAAACGTCTAGTCACCAGGCACATTAGGAACTACGTCGCGGGGCGGCCTCACGAGCGAAACCCTTCTACAGGCGCCGCCAAACTAGGAACAGCAGTATAATGGGGGGGGTTAATGGGCTTGTAAGCGGAGATCAGAGGAGCCTTGTTAGACCTATTGTTTGGGCGGGGAAGGTCCTCTTTCTGGCTTGGGAGGAGGTTAAGAAAGGGGACAGGGGGGAAAATCCGGGTTCTTTTTAGCAATCAACTAATACTGCCGCTAATCCGTGGTCTGTATGACAGGAGACGCATGCTGGAGGGGGTGCTGAATGACTTACTAGGGACAACAGGGACGGAACTTAAGTTAGAGCATTGGGGGAGGCTTCCCTTGGCTGAAAAGCGAAAAAGCAGCCTTCTGGATAAAAATCTAGAAAGACGACTTTTGGTGAAAAAATAGAAAGGGAAGATTGAGGCTCGGAGAGCGGTGTTCAGCTGGTTCAGGTCTTTTGAAAAAATAAAAGATTCCCTCGAAAAGGGGGGAGGCTTGAGAACGAAAATGGATAAGACCAAAACTAGGTGCACCTAAGAGGGAATACTTAATCAGCCAAATGGGCGAAGAACACGGCAAAGAAAATGACAATGGGGAAAGGTTATTCTTGTTTTCATAGGAAAGGGGAAAAAGCCCTGCGGGTGCATTCCTTAAAATTAAGTAGGAAGAATGCCGGGGGTACAATTGAGTGAAAGATGGACAAGGATGAGGGACCACGACCTATGACTGAGATGGAAACGGTCAACATTGGTTTTGGAGCGTAAAGGGGAAACACCCGGGGCTATGCTCCGGGATTTCTGAATAGACGAGGATCTGCGGTTTCGGCTGGATCGGGGGAAAACCAAAAGGGTAGGTGGGAGGAGGGGACTTGGAAGCAGGTGTCTGTAATGTTACTCCTGAGCCAAAAAAAATGAGAGGAGACAGAGAACACGTCAGCCTTGGAAAAAGCAAATAGCCGGAACAAGAAAAACAACAACGCTCCCTAATGATTAGGAAAGAATAAAATTTCTAAGCGGATTTACCAAGTCAGACCAGTCACCTGGTCTGCGGAGGGGGGACTCTTGACGTCTCAAATAAAGACCCGGTGGAGGGGCGAGCGCGGTAACCTTTGGACGAAAAAAAAAAATGAACAACGAATACAAAAAAGACCTCATGGGGAAAAAGGGGGGAACATCGTTGCCACGGGTCGCGACAGGATGGAGTGAAAAAACAAATGAAGCACGACAGAGGGCATACGGCTCCAGCTCGGTCCGGTTTATTCGCTTAATATTATGACGACTTATATGATGCATAGAACGAAGAGCTGGCTCGGGAGAAGTTGGGGGCGGGTGGTGTATCTCCTCTAGAAACAAGTCGAAAAAAGGGGGAGGGTAAAGCGAAGTCGCTGCGCGGGTGAGCAAAGACTTGGGGGATTGAAATTCCAAAACAGAGGGCTTCTTACAATAAGGAGGAAAAGGGAGTGAAATTCTGCCCCAGCTGCATCAAAATCATAAAGAGTGGCGAAAAGCAATTAGGGACGATGGTGAGATTCAAGGGAAAAAACCGCAAGGGAAGAAAAAAGGCCCCGTCCGTAGCTGGACTGAGAAGCAGTGAAGGCCAAAACCGCAACTAAAGGCTGACAGGAGCCCAGTACTCGTGTCGGGGTTGGGGACGTGGGCGAATAATAATGTAACGCAACAAAGGGGAGAGAATTGGGGGGAAAGGAAGTTGTGGGATCGGGGGGGAATTCTTGGGGGGGAGCTTTAAAGCTTGTGATCGCGGAGAAAAAAAAGGGTCTAAGCAAAAGGCAGAGGGGGGGAGGTTGCTGAAGGGAAGGTGAAGACGGGAGCGTTTAGGAAAACAACGTCGACGATGTACTCGATAGAGTAGAAACTGTCAGTGAAGGGTAGGGAGGTCTTCCTTAAGAGCTGTGGGGGGAAAGTCTGACTTTCCGTGTGGTCGTTCCTGCTCCTGGGGGGGGGAGGGGGTCAGCATGAGATGATGCCGTAACCCAAAAAGCGCAAAGAGCAACGGGCTGTTAAGACCGAATTGGTACTCGCAGAAACCCATCAGAATCGAAATAGGAACCTCGAGGAACCAGAAAAGGGTCGGGGGCTCAATCCTGGACATTAGCAAAAAATGAAAAATGAGGAGAAAAAGGATTTACCGAGAATAACAGCTAGACGGAGCAGGCCTGAAAGGGGGACTTCCTGGGGGCTGAAAAAACTGAATGTCGATCGAAGGTAATGAAAGCCAACTCAAAAGGGAGGGAACCACCGCTTTCAAAAGAATAAAAAAGGAGGGCATCCCAGTTTTATGTGGGAAATCCAGGCCAAAGGGGGAGTAGGAAAGGGTTTAGGGGGTTAGTGTTAAGGAACGCAGTTGTGAAGGGTATTCTCCCTAGTAGGGAGTAGAAGGTTTGCAAAATGTTTGCTAGCGCGCCGACAGAGGAAATGGAACAAATAACACGCAGAGACACCTGCAACAGCATAAAGGAGCCGAAAAAACAGCTATCCTCGTAGGAGCTCGGAAAAAAACTTTGGAAGGGGACTGACGAAAGTAAAGCTGAATACATTATTCAACTCGTTGAAGACTTAATAAAGCAGTCAGAAAAGAGGGGGACGCGAAAAGAGAAAAGAAAGCGCGGGGCAAGTAAAGGAAACTATATAAAGGAGAAAAAGAGGCTAAAATTTAAGCATGCCTCCTCCCGACGACAAAAAAGATGAAAAAAATGACCCGAGAAAAAAGGGGCGCAACGCAACCGGCAGAGAAGAGGGCAATAACTAAAAGAACGGGGCGACGGGGATTTGGATGCGAGGAAAGAATGGTTGAAGCGTAGAGGATCGAAAATCCTATGGGGAGAGGAAAAAAACATCTTAACTGCCGACGAGGAAAAGGACCAGATGGCTGCAGGTAGTAAATGTCAGGTCACTTGTTGGCAGCAGGCAGCTGTTCTTAAAGGGAGGTTGGGCAAGCGTGGGGGAAAAATAGGAAAGGTACCCCATGAAGGGGGGAGTAAAAAGGTGTTCTCCTACCGGAGGAAAGCCAAGTGCAGAGCTCCTTTTGTTTCTTCCCCAAAGGAGGGGGGAGGTAGAATGACGCAGTCACTAGGGTGGGGCGTTGTGCATATCCAGGGTCTCGAAGGTGAAAAAGCAAAAAAAAAGGTTTAGGGCGAAGGACAGGCCGGGGTAGATAGCGAGATACGATTTGCTGGGGGCGCGAAGGATACAAGGAAAAAACTGCCCTGGAGTCGGGAAAACAAAACGCAGCAAAAAGGGCTAGAGCTGTCGAGCAGGAGCGGGTCTTTCTGGCCGGAGGAGGAGGGGGGGGTTATGGGTGGTGGGATTGCGATGGCCAGGGTTTTTTTGAATCGAATCTCATTTAAACAACGTAGCGAGGAAGAGAGAGAGAACTTCAAGTCGGAGCTTCTGCAACACAGGAAAAAGCGATTTAGGGTGTACATGAGGGGGGCAAATGGTGGACGCCCCGAAACTGGGGCGCAAACCGAGAGTAACGTCCGAAGGGACGAGATCGGCTTATCCGGGAAGGGGGAGAAATTCCTCTAGGTAGAGGCAGGATTCTGAGGTTTTCCGCAGTCTTGGCGGAAGGGAATCTTAGAATGGAGCAAGGTAGAAAGGACTAAAAGGGAAAGAGGCGTCCCCAGGACCACGTGAGTTAAGATTAAGGGATCCCGAGTGGTGCAAGACAAGCGCCAGGAGTTGGTCAGGAGACGTCGAGAGATCCTCAAAAACACCCCGTTATTATTAGTGAAAAGAAAGAGAGATCGCTCGACACGAAGAGGAGAGAACAGATAAACCACCGGGAGGAGAGGGGAATCGAAGGCCGAGAGTAACGTAGGCAAGACTCTCTTTCGGAGTACGTATACTAGAAATTCAGGTCCAATCTTATCAAGGGTGGAAAACAAAAAGGCGAAAACAAGCCAGGAAAGGGCCTGGGACCCAGAACGACGCTGTCCGAGGCCGGAATTGAAAACCGTCAACTATAGCTGGAAAAAAAGGTAACTCAGACCTCTTAGGTCTCTCAAGCGACTTTCACAAATCAGGGGAAAGAACAGTAAAGGGGAAGCGGCCCCTTGGACAAGACAAGGGGGACAAATCCTCAAAATTGAAGATTCAATCTCTTAAGCTCGGGCAGACGTGGTAGAAAAATATCTATAAAAAAAAAAACATGGAGCATGGGGGGAAAAGCCGGATAGAACGCCCTCAAACCATAAAAGAATGAGGAAAGGAGAACTCAACTCTACGCTCCTAAAACAGCTATTCATTTGAAGTGAGGGGGAAGGAACCAGGGGGGCGCTTTATCCCTGACGCGAAAAACGAGAGATCCTATAAAACGGATGGAAGCAAAGAAAAAAAAGATTTCTAGTTAAACTCAGTAAGAAAAATGGATATGGGAGGGAAAAATAGAGGAAAGAACAGCGTCACCTTCGGAAACCGTGAAGCCTCACGCAGGGGGGGGGACGAACAAAAGGACGAGATAAAAGGGCTAAGTGGAGGAGAATAACCGGATCCGTTTCAATGGAATGGGTAAGGAAATTTCCAACGCGGGAGTGGAGGGGGTCAAAAAAGACTGTGAAAAATAATGAGGAAACGACAACATTAGCCAGTATTCAGAAAGCAAACAAGTTTTAAGAGTCTTCCAGTAGTGAGCATCAACAGAGATGGGGACCAAGTCCTCAAAGAGGGGAAAAAAACACCTAGGGCAGCGACCTCAAAACATAGGCGGCCGGGAATGGTATAATTTAATGCCAGATTGTAGGAAAGAGGGTGGAGAGGAGTAGAAAAGGGTTTGAAAAAAAGAGTTAGGTAAGTCAATCTTTGGCGCGTGGTTACAGGTACAGAGTGACCTTGTGCGAAGCTCTTTGAAAGGGTGGATTGTACGCCGAGAAGAACGAGGAGACTAAACAGGATGGACTAGGATGAGCGCTAAGTAGGAGTCGGAATGAATATATCAACAGGAAATGGAAACGGGGAGTTCCTTTAAAGTCACATCAGAGAAAAAGCGAAAAACTTCGAGCAGACATAAGAAAACATCCAGCCAGTTTTCCGCTATCGCAAAATGAATAGAGCGGGGGGGGCGTCAGCGTGTGGCATTTCTTGAAAGGGGGGCAGTGAAAAAAGAAAACATTAAGAGGAGCGAAAAAGGGGGAATGCTGAGATCCTAAGGGGAAAACATAAAAACGATAATCACCCGAAAACTCCTGTAACCTCCAATGAGAAAGGAGAAAAGAAAGGACCTGGTATGTCGCATTTGGAGGGGGGGCAGCGAGGGGAAGCCTTCTCGTGGCAGGCGTCATGACTGAAGGCGTTTAAGAAAATGGGAGGAAAGTCAACGAGGTAGTGACTTTCCGACGGCTATGATGGGAAGGAAAAGCGGGGAACGAAGCAGGGGGGGGGGTTGGCTAACGTCAAAGAAGAACCTTTGAGGGAGAGCGAAGCGGTTGAAATCACGATGTATATGGCTGAGGGGTAAGTTAGTCGAGGGATAAAGCACCTGTCGTACGCCAAGTCAGGGGTAGGGCAGAATTTTGCCTATGTTAATAATAGAAGGGGGGGGGGGGGGACAGCACCAAAAAGAGGTAGAGATACACCGATCAGCTCGAACACGAATCACCGGGAAGAGAAGAGCCGGGGGGAGAGTCTACAAGACTAAAGAAGAGGGAAGGTATGAAGACGCGTAAAGAAGGGATTCCTCCTCATAAGATGAAGTCTGAACAGCGGTCTGGAGGAAAGATGGCAGGAAAACAAGAAGAAGGCGCTCTTTGAGTGCCTTTGAGGAGAAGCCGAGCAAAGCGTTCTCACCAAGATAAAAAAGGATGAAAATAGAATTGGTTCCCAACTAGGGGGAGGGAATAAATTGCTTGGTTGCGCTTGCGAAAACGGAAAAAAGGAAGAAACCCGAACAGTAGGCATCATCATAGGGCAGGGGGGCTAGTCTTTGTGCTTCATGAGAGTAGAGAGAGGAGCCGTGAAGGGGAATGGCGGGGCTCTGGCGGCCTTGGGGGGGGGCGTTCGGAATAGCCACCTAAAAAATCGGCAGAGTAGGCACAATCAGCGCAGAGGGAAGTGAGGGGTGAGGGAAGCGCTAGGGGAGGCCA
>Ga0179591_1247787_pt1 | contig 13615 bp, 17 predicted proteins | sample CZOMad2_1_08_16f_FD_182891 | JGI IMG/M metagenome (GOLD analysis project Ga0179591, IMG submission 182891) | Vadose zone soil fungal communities from Angelo Coast Range Reserve, California, USA - CZOMad2_1_08_16fungal (PacBio error correction) | ecosystem: Environmental > Terrestrial > Soil >...
GGAAACTCCACCTCCAAGTAAAGATGGATAGGGAAAAAACGGAAGACACTTTGGGAAAAAAGGGTAGGCGGGCTCCATGTGTCGCTTTCAAATGGGCAAAAAGGAGAAAAAAAAAACATAAAACAGGCGGGGAGTGCCAATCTGGGGGGGAATTGGGTAAAAAAAGAGGAAGTGCGCCGAATGGCCCCAATTAGGGTTAACACGCACCGCAAGGGAAAGGACAATAGGCCGAGCTTGGAGGGGGGAACTGACCCGTCGGATCAAGGGCCAATCTGGACAAAATGTGTGGTGCGGGGACATAACATAGGGCTTGCCCGCTCGGAGAATTAAAAAAGAAGCTGGAAAAGTAAGAACTAAAGGCACACGAGTGGTACGGGATAAATGGAGTAATTCAAAATGAGGTCCGTAAGGGCTAACAAATATCAACTCGGTTGCGTCGGCGGGGGGCTCGTGAACTTGAGAGGACAAAGGCGGTAAGAGGGGTTTGCTGAACAGGGGGCAGGTCCACTTAGGTCCACTCACGGGACAAGGGACCCTGGGACGAGCGGAAAGCCCCTGCAAGGAATCCCTCACTATCAGGGCGCCGCTGGGGAAAAGACCGAAAGGGGATCTCTCAAAGCACGGGTGAGCCGAACAAAACAAACCCCTGGAGTTAATTGATCGTGCAGAGTAAAGGCTTCGGGGGGAGCTGCAAGGAAAGCTGCCATCTCTGCTAAGACGAAAGTCCTTCAAGAGATCGTTTGCTTTTCAAATGAACAAGTAAACTGGTAGTAAAGCGTGCTCACTGCAGTGTCGTTTGGAACAGAGAATGGTGGGGCGATGTGCAAGGGGGGGGTGGGGAAAGGGGGGCAAAAAATGGTCTGCAGGTCTTGGGGTCGGCAAGCACTCCTCAAAAAGCAGCACACACGACAATAGGTTCGGGTCTTACTAGAGTGTCGCAACTGACAACGAAGCGCTGGAGAGGTGCACCGGGGAAACAGTGGTCTGGCCATCAAAAAACCTAAGACGCAGAACCTCCATCCTCGGAGCCCGAGACGGAAATGCTCTAATAGACAGGGGGGAAAAAAGTCTAACGAGCATAGTGACACCCCACGTGGGCACAGAGCGATACGAGGGAAGTGGGGCCCAGCTGAAAATGGGAAATAAAGTCCTCCGCCGAAACCGAGGAAAAAGCCTGTCAAAAAAGGCCGTCTAATTCAGAAACTGACAGGTAAAAGAGGGGGGGGGGGGGCGCCTTCCGTATAAACTCGCCACGAAGAAGAGGGAGGGCTGAATGCAGAGGACAAATGAAAGTCGGAAACCACAAGTGCGAAGCAGCAGGGGTTCGATAGGGAGAAGGGGGTATGAAACGTTAAAGCCCGCTGTCATTTCGGACCGAGCTGTTTCAGGAGAGCGCTAGAAAAAAAGCCGAATTTCTTCCGGGTCCCGCGAACCGAGGGAAGCGAGAAATTTCACACGCAAGCTAATGGAAGCTTCGCCGTCTTCTGTGGACCTGGGGGGGAGAGACCCGAGAAAATCTCGTGTGCTAGGTCATCAGCACACGGGTGCGACTCGGATCGGCTGGACTCTAGGGGGAAGGAGAAAAGTCGAGACTTAGATGGGAAAGTCTGGTAAACGGCAAGAGGGGAGAGGCAAGACGGGGGCACCGTGGATACAGGACGCGGCTCTTTCTTGCCAGGCAAAAGAAGGGGGGTCAAAAACAGAAGATTGAAGGGAACAAGAGGCACTACTCCCACGCTACGGAAATTCTCGGTTGAGTGGAAAACCACCCCTCAACTGAGAGGGGGGGAAGGGTGCACTTAGTAAAAAACCTTCGGTGACGAAGGTGTCCGAACATACCGTGAGACTCCAGTAGGGGCCTTGAAGAATCGGGTAGGAACTTCTGGGACGGGGGGGTCCAGGAACTGATACTGGGAGCTCTAGTTTGAACTACGACGGCCAAAAGTGAGGTCAGAATCGGTGCAGGGGGAAGGAAGGTACTCGGGCTGCGCTGGAGAATGGGGGGGGAGCGGCTGGAGAATTATAGGCGCACAGACTCGGGATATGAAAGGGGGGGGGCCCGAAGCAGGGGAAGGGACACTGCGAGTTACCTAGGTTGTCGACGCAAACCCATATCGGTCAAAATTCAATGAAGCCCGGTGCCCGTACGCGGAAAGATTAAACAGGTCTGAAACCGCCATGCAGGGTGGCGCGGGAGGAATTAGGGTCCAAAGTCCTACCTCTAAGGAGGAAACAAGTCCATATAAAAAAGGTTGTTAGTAGAAAACAAATCAGACCAAAAGAGACTCGTCAGGAGGGGTCTTTCGTGGAAAAAAGGCAATGCGGCGTAGCATCTAGGGAAAAGGCTTCGGTTAGAGTCGAACGGTAGTTAGCGAAAAAGGGGAGCCGAGCAAAGCATAAAACTAGAAAGGTGCACTTGCAGGGGAGAAGAAGAAAAACACTTACGACCCCGAGAAAACACTCAAGCGAGAGAAAAATCCACCAGCACATTGAACAAGCTACTGCCGTGGTACTCGTGACTTCATGAGATCAGCACCAAGGGGTAAAACCGAAGGAAGACGGGGGTCAGTGTGTAATCAAAAGGGCCGTAGCCGAGTCTCACTAATTCAATCAGTCAGGAACATGTGACGGCGTGCTGCAGCTGTTCAAGTCCTGGAGGGGAATTGCATGAGTTAAATGGGGGAGACCAGGGCTGAATTAAAAATCGAGGCGTGCTATCCTCATCGGCGGCCTTTCTCTCAAGTCGGGCGCCGGCATAAACGACTGTCATTACTAGACGGACGCCGGACAACTGTTTTGGCGAATGAAAGGAACTTCGTAAAAAGAGGGGAAAAAGAAACGTCGGGTGAAAAAGAAAGAAAGGTGGTGAAACTTGACCCTGACGGACGACCCGAAGACCCCTCACTCCCAAAAGAAAATGGAAGGGGAAACAAGTGAAGAAGGGCTTGCAAAAGGGCCCAGGGGACGACGGGGGTCAGAGCATGCCTATGGGTTCGGGAAAGAACAAAAAAGGGACATTAGGAGAAATTGATGACGTCCGAACCTCGTGAGTTACGAATTGTGAGGGGGGAAAAAAAAAGAAACTTGCACCCCCATGGGGACCGTCCTGGGGTTAACACGCTGTGGGCAAGGAAGAAACCGTTACTAAGAACAACAGACGCATATGGGAAAAAAAAACAGACCGCCCCATTGAAGGGCTTCGGAGGAGGACATCGGCTTCATGGGGAGCGGGTTGGGCTGGACAAATAACCTAGGATCTCGCGGAAAGCTCTCCTAACTTCCCTCGGTCCAAGGAATAAGGGGTCATTGCTGGGTCCGTAGGGCGGGGGACGGGCGTAGGGCAGTTCATCTCAAGTAAGGGCGTGCAAATCTGTAACAAAAAAAGGCGTGGCCCAAAGGAAAAGTAGGGGATACTCTAGCTTCGTAGTCTACAGGAGAGAGGCGGCGCGGAGAATCTGAGAACTGCCGAAACCAACAAAACAAACTGAATGGTATAGAGGGGGACGACAATAATCTATGCCCAGTGTACATCTACTGGGCAAGCAGAACCCAGTGAAGGAGAGGGTCAATTAAAATTCGCAAGGGACATCGAGGACAACACCTTCGGAGAGGGGGGGGAGAGGGTAGTAATCAAATCGTGGTGAAAACCTCCAAAAAACCCGAGAGAAAAGAAAGAAAAAGGGGCACTCTGTCTGAATCTAAGTCAAAGAAAATCGAGGTTTTAAAAGAGGTGGAAAAGATCACTTTAACGAAAAAGGTCTACTCGGAGAACATTGAAAGGTTTGCAATCCAGATTCAAGGGAACGTCAAATCAAAGATGATAGACTATTCTGGAACCAAGCACATAATGAGCTGGAAAAGAAGAACTGCAAAAAGGGGGAAAGGGGGGAAGGCAGAAGGAGTCAATCTGGTGCCGCATCGGCAATTTCGGTAGGCTGTCCGGGGGCCCGAGGGGTGCTACAAAGGGTAAACGGGAAGGGATGGCAGAGCATCCACTAAAACTTTCTCATTCAACCAAGGGGAGAGGACTTAGAGGAAAAAAAGGTCCGGGGAAGAGAACCACAATAATGTATTGAAAGGGCTTGCTGAACAACTCTCGGCATCTAAGCGGCCCTTATCGGCCAGCCAGGTAACAAAAAACTGAGGGGGGGGAGTGAGGACCCGCCGTGGACCATTACAGGGGAGGGAAAATACGATCCGTACCAGGCAGAAAAGAAAAAGGGGTAAAAACTGAATAAAAGCATGAACAACAAAACCGTAAGAAAGCCAGAAAATTTTCTAAAAGGGAGGCGTACTAAAAATTGCTAAACTTCTCACTGTGGAACTGCGGGGGCAGCGGTGGAAAGACGCGCGAAGGAAAGAAGCAACGCGAGCCCAAAGCTAATAGCGGGCCACCAAGAAAGGGAAAGACAAGGGGAAGCCGGGGAGAAAAGGTTTTATGGTATGAAGGATAGGAGTCTGGTAGGATTGCTCGATGGGTCAAGAAATTGAAGATTGCTAGAATCTGCCCGAGGATGCAGGAAAAAAACCTGAATCATGAAAAGAAGTCAAGAGGAACCACGAAGCCGCGCACAGTTGGGGGGGAGAAAAACCGGGGGAAAGCAAGAACCACTGTTCGTTTGGGGGGGAGGTACAGAAGGTAGAAGATAGATTCCACAAGTGAACCAAGACTGTAACAAAAGAGATCATACCGGCGGGGGAGGTAACACGGCGCGGACAACGGGAAGGGACCACCGGTCTTGATATCTAGGGGAGGTGGAGACCAGGGGGACAAGAAGAGACAGGATTAACGGTCTAACTCTACTCAGGGGATCTGGGGCAAGAAGATCCCGTAAGAGCGGGAAGGTCAGGCCTCAAGGCTTGAAAAAGGGAAACCTAGTCCAGGAGATCACAAACATGGAATAGCCAACTGGGACCTCAATGGGGCATCACAGGGGAGGAAAAAGAACTAATATCACCAGGAGTTTAATGAACCCTCAGCCCTGGGCCTCATACCAATCATGGTATTTACGAAACAGTAGTTCAGGGCTAAGAAGACAGAGTCACGTGAGTCTTTACTGACGGGTGCCCAGGCATAAATGGGAAAAACGAGCGGCACGAAAAATAAGCCGAAGGGAGCGTAGAGGGGGATAAGTGAGAGAGCGTCAAGTAATCGGGGTCGAATTAACTAAAGGTAACGACGGAGGGGAAAAAAATCAAGAGGCGGTACTTCAACTGTACAGGGAACTAACCTCAAAAAGGGTCCTGAAACTGGGGGTAAGGGGCGTACTGTTTCGTTAAGGAACGAAGCAGGAACACCAAAGCTTTCAAAAGCTCGAGAGAAAAACGGATAAACGAGACGCTTTGCACAGTAAAGGAAAGAAAAAGATGGACCAGCAACGCACTTTCTTGAACAGTCGGGAATCGGAAAAACTTAGTGGTTAGGGGAACGGAAAATGAGGCAATTGGGGGGGTCTATCTCAAAAACTGGCTGGAAATCTACAGGGGGGGCGTTAGGATACGGCAGGCGCTGCACCTTGTAGGCGAAATTTTAGTACCTGTGGAAAAAATTAAGGACAGGACAACCAGCTGGAAAAAGGCAACTACTTTGTCTACAGAACGCCGCCACCCCTCTCTGCGAGGGGAGATGATCGTGACGAAAGGGTGATAGACAGTGAGTAAGTCACCTCCCGGCTGGGCAGAACGGTATTCAAACTCTCGTTGACGGGGGCCAGGGCATAGCTACAAAAAAAAAAGAGGGGGGACAAGGGCTCAGAAGCTCGCGAAAAGATTACGGAAAGAGAAAACGATAAATACTGAAAGGGAAAAACGAAATAGAATCGAAGAGATATGAAAGGCCTAGCTAAGAGACAGTTATGGGCGAGAGTAATGCTCTCAAAACGAAGGGCAGCATGAAACGCAAGTTTTCCAAGAAAAAAGTAAAAACGGAAAAAAAATACACAACGGCAGTTGGCCATAAAATTCGTGAAGAAAAGGGACAGATACAAAAATTCGTGATCCGAAAGGGCTCGGATCAATCGGAACTGCTCTCTTTGGGGCTGGCACGCAGAAGGGTCCGAAGGCTATTCGGAAACCCACAATTGGGTGTTAGGGGTCGGAAAGACAGTTCAGGAACAGGCTTAAAACGAGTTTCAAACTGGAGAGGCTAGTTCAGGAGGTTAAGCAAAAACACTTGACCTGGGGCCGGGTAGCAGCCTCTGGGGCAAAGAACGCCCAAAAAGAAAAACCTTAGCGCACAAACCCGAAGGAAAGCCGTGGGAAACGAGATTCGCGTTACTGGCGAGGAGAAAGAATGTGAAAAATGACCCTTCACCCCCGAAAGGGGACGTCGCAGAACAAAAAAAAACCTCGTAGCAAAAGTTGCCTGGGAGACGTTCAAGGGTCACCTTCTTAGCGCAGCGATGGGCACCAAACAACACAAGGCCTTCCCGGCTCAGGTGTCTTCTCAGACGGGGGGGCAAAAAAAAAAAAAAAAACAAAACCAACCACCCCCAAAAAAAACACACCACCGTAAATTCGCCACAACACAGTCAGGCAGGAAAGGTTGATGGTCCCCCGAAATAATCAAAAAAAAGTCCGGAAGAAGGGTAATCGCGGATCAGAGGAGAAAAAACAAAAGTGGAAAAAACAAAAAGGGGAAAATGACCAGAGGGATGCAACTAAACTCTGAAAAAGTTTGGACCAGAAAAAAGAAAGGCGACCTAAGGACCACAAACAACGGGTTTGGAAAACTCTTCCTGGGGGGGGTCCGAAAAAAGGCGCGAAAAACACACAACAAAAAAAAAAACAAACGGAGTTATTAAAATATAAATAATTTCCGAGGTAAGAAGAAAGGGAGAGAACACGGGGAACTAAATGTGTTTGAACTAGGGCCTTTTGTAAGCTGATTTGGTGTTCAACATTCGGAAGAAACCTGAAGGGGAAAACCGCGGAGATGCCCTTCGTGGGTGCACTTAAAGGGGGGAGGAAAAGACGTCATGTGCGAAAAAAAGCAACCTTCCCCGGCCGGAAGGGATGTTGAAACGCAAGGCCCGCAGGACCGGAAAAAATAGGCTGTAGGGGGGTGGGAACGGGCCCTTGGAAGCAAAAAAAGGTACTGAGCAAAGGTGGTCCACTTTAACAGACGGCTGGGGGAACTCTCTAATGGTAGGAGTATAGAGGAAAGGAAAAATTCCGAAACCAGTATTCGTGAGGAAGCGGGAAACTTCGTAGAAGTCCAAATTTCAAATCCCAATGTCTCCAAGGATCTCCTGTAGAACTGGGATGGGAAAAATGAGCAGGGGATAGTGCCTGGAGACTCAAGGTAAAAACAGTGAAAGCGAAATTTTGAACAACGACCAATAAAAAGAAAGGAAGACGATGAAAGAAAATTTGGGTGGACGACTGCACAGAAAACCGATCACTCGACCAAGCAAGCCTTGCAAAAAAGGTTCTACTCTCGAAAACTCTAAAAAAGTCAATCAGACCTCCAACCCACTTGGGGTAGAAAGAATGAACCGGGGACTCTCTGGCCCATCTCGAAGTGCCTGGTGATAGAGGGCCTTCAGGAGATGTCGGAAGGTGTGGAACGAGCAAAAGGGGTCTGAAAAAAAAAACTCAAATTCTGATCAATAAAAAAAAGTTTGGGGAGTGTTCAAACGGGAAGGAATTAACACGGTGCGAATTAAGGTCAATTCGTGGGCGGCAAGAGATCTAGGGAAATATCAAAACACAGGGTCATTATGGAGTGACAGAGGAAAAGAGGGGGGAGAAGATGCCAGGAAAATCAGTTGGACTGCGCTGAAGGTCCGAACGGAAAGGGAGAGAACATGACTCATTTCAGCCGGCCAAATTCCCTCTAAAATATGCGATTCCAAAAAGGGGAGCCCAAGGGGAAAGAAGAAAGGGGGGAGAACTAGACAAAAAGGACCGAAGGGGGACAAAACACCCAACAAATAGAGAAAGAACAAATCGGTCAGACCTTACAAAAGACTAGAAAACCTCGATGGGTGGGACTGCACGTAGTAGAGACCGAGGGCCAATGGAAGAGGTGAGGTGAATTGAATGGGTTAAAAGAATAAAGGGGCGTTCAACAGCGGCCTTGGGGAAAAAAACGGACACTTGCAAACCGTGAAACGAAGACGACCAAAGAACAAACAGCAGGGCTAAACTGGGGAAGGACAAGACGAGAAAAAAAACAGCGAGAATTGCTGTTCGGACAGAAAGGCGAAAAATGTAGCAATAGCGCCCTAATCCTAAAGGAGAAACAGCCGACTGTCCAACGGGTCGACCTTATGGACAGCGCAGAAGAGGAACGTGTTTCTGGAACGCTGAGGAAACGCGCTTAAGGGGGATAAAAGGGGTATAATTGCGAGAAAAAAAAACGTGGGGGGAAAAACCGAACAGGACAGAAAGGGTTTAGAGAGACGTGGGAATCAAATCTGTGCCCGCCAATTATCTGGCGGGGACTCCGAGGAAAAACTATCAACAGGGAGACTTACAGAGGGGAACAGAGAATGTGACAGTTCACCATCTTCTGGTCATAAGTAAGTAAGAAAGGAAGAACGATAAGAAAGGAGTGTGCTCAGGAGGGGGAAAGATTGACAAATACCTAAGTAATAGGATGAAATCTCCCACTCTGATACGAGTAGTGCTTAGTGGAGGCACAAAAAAAAAATGCAAGTGCAAGTAGGTATAGAAAAATTGAAAGATACGTACCGTATAAACTTGGGTCCGTTTTCACAGATCCCCGTCGACAAGACAGAGTAATGGTCGAAAAAAAAAAAAGCGAAAAAGGGTTGAGATGCCACCTGGTTCAGGTGGGGGTACTTGAAAAGAACTGGAGCGCAGAAGTTGGAAGAAAGGACCGAAGCTCCATGAGTGACAAAGGGGGGGGGGACGCCAGAGGACGATCCCTAAGGCGAGGACCTGAGAAACGGAAAATGAAAGTCATTTATTCGAGAAAAGCTCATCCGGAAATGCGGGGGAAAGATCCCCGCAGGCGAAAAGGGGAAGGAGGAACAACTCACAACTAGAAGGGAAGTGCGGAGGTGAAAACGGTCTGTTGCACAACAGGAAGACACCTCACCGGGATTTCCTTAAGAGGGTTTGACCCTTCTGGCCTGTTAAAAGAAGGGGCTTTTTGCGGCTGTGAGAAAAAAAAAGGGCATGGGTGGGGCATGATTAAACTGATAAAACCCTAGAAAGAGAAATATTGATGAGAAAAAAACTAGTGTAAAAAAAAAGGCCGATCCGTACGGGAAGGGTGTCGGTGGATGGAAGGTCAGATGCGGGCATGGCAGAAAGAACAGGGATTACTTTCAAGAGAGAGAACGGGATCCTCAGCAACCGAAAACCGGGGGGCTTTACCCCGCCCGGGGGAAAAAAAAGGAAAAAGTAAAGAATTTGTGTCCAAGAAAAGGCAAGGTATCAGAACAAACACAGCTAAGTAAAAGGACGCAAAGCGAGCAATCAACCAACACTGCGGAGTTTGGGGGCTCGGTGGAGGACTGTCGGCGAGGGGGTAGGAACATCACGGTCGTGAACAAGAAAGGTCGGAAAAGGGGGAGGGATGTTACATACAAGGGAAAAAAAAAGCACGAGATGGACAAAGAGGACGAAAAAAAGCGCTGGGGAAAGGGACCGGCTTCAGCTTGTCTACGTTCTTATAGGGAAGGGAAAAAGGGAAGGGTTTCATAAAAGAATCACTCCGAGGAAAAGGGTGGGAGATACGCTTCGGGTAAGGAAAACGTCGGACGGCAGGAGCACCGGGGATATATAGAAAAAACCCTCCAATCCGGAGGGGGGGGTGGAGTCAGCCCAGCCCACGCGGGGACGGGGAGGAAGGTGGGCCGAGGCCCCCAAAGGCTTGTCGGAGCCTCGTCTTGTATTTAGAATGAAACAGCAGGTTGGTAAAAAAAGGGGCTCCTTCAGATACGGAAAGAACCACTCCAAAAAAAAAAATCCTAGGGCAAAAAAGACCACATTTAGCGATGACGGAAACATAGGGGTGGGACTTAGGAGGGGGTGTTCGGGAAAAGGGCGGGGGGGGAAAGAGACCGAAGATTCAAAATTGATGGAGAAGGCTCAGGCGGGAAAAACGAAAAAAAGTCAAAGTTCGGTCCAAGAAGGAAACGGCTAACAGACGGGAGAGACCAAAAAGGAGAACTCGTAAGCCTTCCTCCAAAAGAGGGGGGCCAGGGACTGACCTTACTCACTAGAATTACAGGGGGCATGGAGTTGGGGGAAGACGGCTGAGAAGACAGAAGACTCCGTCAAAGTGGTACAGAGAAAGTGAGGGGGGGGGGGGCGCCCAAGAATTGGGTAATTTAAATGGGCAGAGAAAAAAAACACCGAAGGGAAGGTGGAGGATAGAGGGGGTGGAACGAAAGAATGGTACTCGGGGCCACAGAAGACTTTGGATCGATCTCAAAAACAAAAAGGAGGGCGTGAAAAAAAAGAGGGTCGACAAAGAGAACAGCAAGAAGATAGGGGGGGGGGAGTTAGAAAGGGGAGACTCCATATGAAAGAAAGGCAAATGCGGGGGGAACGGAACCCCAATATAGTAAACCCCATCCGTAACGATTTACCTCAGGGAGGAGAGGTCAAAGTACGCTGTGGAAAAAAACAAATCAGAGAATTCAAGAGGGCGAGGGGGGGGAAGTAAATATACTCTTGGGCGGGAGAGGGGACTGAAAATAGTGGTACTGAGCGGCTAGGGAAAGGAGAAAATAAAATGGGGGAAAAAAAGAGGGAATAAAAGCAATATTCAAGAAGTCGACAATGCTGAAGTGGATCGAAATAGCCTTCAACTCCACTTATGGAATAAGAGGAAATGGCGTCAGATGATGAAAAGATTTAAACATCGGCTCAGCGTAGAGGCTCTAAAAAGGGTCCTTTGAAAGTCCCTCAAGTAACTTGCTGATGCCATTCGAATACACGAACGATTGAGGGAAGAAGGGCAGTAAAACGAAGAGAAAGAAAAAAAAAACTTTAATAGGGCGCGAAAAACGAAGGGGAAGGAGTTATGCCAGGGGCGCGAAAAAACCCGTGGGCAATCAAACGGAGTGTAGAGGGGAAAAAAAAGAAAAACGGGGGAAAAAGGGAAAAGAGGGGGAAAAGGGAGCCCGGAAAAAAAACAGGGGAAAGGGGGAAACCATAAAGGACGAGGGGAAAATTTACAAAAAAAAAACGTATCTCGGGTTGACTATCTGTGAGAAACAGGGCGAGAGGGGCAAACTGAAAAAAGGGGAGAAAGCAACCGAAACCGGTGGATAGGGATAAATATCATAACACTAGCAAACCCAAAACGAATAGAGCGTCAACAAAAGGATGACATCCACGGCGGGTACCTGGTGGTTGAAGTTTTTGGATTGAAAGGAGAAAAAAGGGACGAGAAGAACTGACGTTCAGTAGTGGGGTGGAAAAAGATGTCAGCAGCCCTGTGGCGGGGAAGAGATTAAAGAAGCGGGGGGTGCAGAAGGAAAAAAATAGGAAAACTAGAAATATCAAACCTAACAGGAAATGAAGAAGAAGAGTGAGCCTGGAAAGAGGTGGTGGAAAGATCCTCATTCCCTGTTGGAAAAAGGGGCGAGAGGGAGGGGGCGCAGTCGGGATCAGATGCCAACCAGACAAAGACAAACGCCTGGGCAATTTCAGTCGAAAACTAAGGAAAAGGACGGACAAGTTTCATGTTAGGGGCAAGGAGCCGGGAAGCGAGCCGATCGATCGTGCATCGAGGACTAAGGAGGTGGAGAGGGGGGCACAAATGAAGAACTAAAGATCGGGGGGCTAAGTTGTCAATTGTCCAGCCGGAGGAGGGAGAATGATCTTCACGCGTGGTGGAACCGAGAATACGCGCAAACAAGGAGGAGAAAGAGAGAGAAAAGGAGTTATTAAATCACAACAAAAAAAAAACACCAAATAACGGAGGGTGAGGAAGACAAAAGGGGGCTCAGAAAGTTTTCTACAACGGTAAAAGCCTTAAATGGACAAGGCAAAAGCAGGCGAGGCAAGCCGAGGGAGCTGCAAAGGGAAGACACGCGAGGGAGGTGTGAGTCATGAGAAGGAAAGAGGTGGGAAACGAGGTAACCTGGAAAGAATTCGTGATATCGGCAGGGACGACGTAGGAAGTAAGTTGACGAGGCCGGAAGGGCTACTGTGGAGAGAAACGAGAGGACAACTCACGGCGTTAAAGCGGTGGGAAAAAGATAACATCGAAGAAAAAATAGAGGGGGACCCATTCAAATCTTGAAGAAAGGGAAAAAAAACTCTTCTCAAGTATAGGGATTGAGGAGGAGGTGGCAGGGAGGGGTTACACAGGACAACAGAAAAAAAAAAGGAGGGAAACTTGTGGGCGGCGGCTTCTTGGATAAAAATTTTTCGGGCGAGAGGAGGGGGCATGGGGGGGGCGCGCACCAGGTATCAGGACGCAACTTTTTGCGAGGATCAAGACGGAAAGTACGACCTGAAACAGAGGGACTCATGCCCGAGAACTAAGTATAGAACCAATATCGGGCGAATCTCTTAGAATGGTGAGAAAGGAACGTTGCGGACTGACCAAAAAGTAGGGAAAGCACGTAATGAGCTCAGCACGGTAGGCAGTGCATAACTTTGGAGGGGGGGGCCAGGGGGGTCGTAAGAGGTGGAGAAAAAAAAACCTAGCCTCGTATAAAGGAAAAGAGGAAGAGGCGCAAACTGGGGAATAAGAACTAAAGGGAAGAGCTACAGAGGTAAAAGAAAAAGAAATCAACGAGCGGTGGGGGGCGGGCGATATTCAGGGCCCATAAGTACGAGAAAAGTGGGCATCAAAGGAAAAAATTCTCCAATCAAAACACAGGGCTACCAAAAAGGGGGACTGGGAGAATGGAACCAATTGGCGTAAAAACAAGAAGCCCCATCAATTAAGAAAGGAGAGCGGGGCAAAAAGAAAAAGCACGAGGCTGTCCCAGCGGGAAAAAAAACATGAAGGAGATACGAAAAAAATGGGGCGGGAGGGACGGGATCCGCGAGCAGATAAACACCACACCCAACACACAAAACCAACGAGGGCCTCGGGGACTTGAGGGGAGAGGTCCATCGGTCAGCTCGTAAAAGGGGGTCAACACTTGCTATTAAGGAAAAGAGCGAGCAGGGGAAAACCTCTCTCCAGCGAAATCCTATAAAGGACGAATCATAGGACGTCAAAAAAGAAGTACTCATGAGGAAGGGGGCGACTCCGAAAAAAGACCTGTACTGCCCCATCAACCGTGAGGTCTCCCTCTAATCAAAAAGAAAATCAGTGAGGGCTTGTGTTGCTGGATACCTACGGGAAGGGGGAAAAATTACACGATATCTTCAATCAGATGAGGGGGGAACACACACTCCCCAGGGCAGCAAACAGTTATGCTCAGGAGAGGGCATACAGAAAGAGGATACGAGGGGGTCCTGACAAAAAAAGGGGCATCACCTCATTAACCAACCATTTGCATCGGGAGGAAAGGTGAGAAAAAAAAAAAACCGTCACAGGGGTCATCACGATGATGAAGATATTGGGGCTCTGGGGGAACCTAAAGGCACCTAAAAAAGGGGGAGAACCAACTGACAGACACTATTCTGGGCCCGGGAGGTCGGGGGGTGGATGGAGGTCCTGAGCAAA
>Ga0179591_1212684_pt1 | contig 13614 bp, 14 predicted proteins | sample CZOMad2_1_08_16f_FD_182891 | JGI IMG/M metagenome (GOLD analysis project Ga0179591, IMG submission 182891) | Vadose zone soil fungal communities from Angelo Coast Range Reserve, California, USA - CZOMad2_1_08_16fungal (PacBio error correction) | ecosystem: Environmental > Terrestrial > Soil >...
AATGCACGGAAGGCCGTCGAGGAGAAAGGCTCCAAGGCTCACCAAAGCCCGGCAAAGGACTCGAAGTCCACGGCAGGTCGAACGATTGGGCCCGAGCTCCTACGATTCGATCGGCGAAAACACGGGGGAAGTCGGGCGTGATCAACGTTGAGGAAGGTCCGTTCTAAAACGAAGGGGAAGTGTTCGATGTCATGCAAAGGGCAAACCTCGGCTACCTGTCGCCGTACCATCAACACCAAGAACCAACGGCCGAGCTAAGAAGAGGATAAAACGCGACAAGAAGACTCCAACATCCGCGAAATGCTGAAACTACGAGGGTGGCCAAGTCCGGTCCTCTGGTCATTGCGGAAACTGAAGAAGGAGACAGAAACGCGAAACGATGACAACCGCGGCGTCAAGGGTGGGAAAGGTCGCCTTCGGCGAACCGCGCAAGGCCATACCTTAAAGGCTTGTCCTCCGGGGCACGGATCTCGGACGAAGTGGGGACCGTCCGGCTCGAGAAGAGAAAATTGGGCGATGCCACGTGGTCAATGTAAAACAAGGGGCCAAAACATTCCCCGACAATCAGGCTCGAATCGGATGACCAAAAAAAAAGAAAGCCTCGGAAGCCACAAGACTACGACAAGGAGGAGGCGAGCGTTTCGCTAAGCTCACTCAACGGTGTCCGTGATCAAGGGTGCTAAAGGGGGGAGATCGAAAGAAATCGAACGCTCTTCACCGACCCGGTCTTTTCGAAGAAGGCGTGTGCCTTATGTGTTTGGGGGACAAGGTGCGCAAGAATTCCCTTGAAAATGAACTCGACCATCACATGGATCCTGTCGCGCAGAAGGCTCAAGGTGACAACGCAACGAGGACGCTGCAGGTGATCAAAAGACGCGGTGAAGGAAGGCAAGGCGCGTTTGAAGAAAGGAAACCACGAGTCGGTGCCATTCTCGAAGTCGGTCCATGACCGACCAAACGAAAAAAACACGGGGGAAGATACTGGTCGTTTCCGTCTGTGTTGGCTGAAGAAAGGTGATGATTGCCGAGGAAACAAAAAAAGGTACGAGGTGCCGCCCGGGCGGCATTGGCGGAAGGGGACTGTAGTCCCCCCCCTAAAGGACATCAGTAACAGCAACATCGTCAGGAACGGTTAAGGTGGATTCTGAAACTAATGGGAGGCGCAACACCCGGAACGACAAGAGGAACAAAAACCTATAAAACCAGGGAGAAACCAAAAAGCTTCGGCGGTTGGTTTTGGTGGTGCTTAACGGGGTGCGAAAAGGAAAGGTGTGAGAATGGAAAAGAAGTCGCAGCTTCGCGCAAATACAAAGAGAGTCAGGTCAAAGCTGACCGTAATTTCGGAAGCAAGAAGTCCCGGTCCGTTGGGTAAATAACTGACGAACATTAGTCGCGCAACACTTAAAATCCAACTTGGTAGGTGTTGGGAGACCTTTTGCGTCGCTGTCAAAAAACAAGTAGCTTACCGTTGCTGAAACAACGGAACGGATCCATAAAGGGGGGATAGAAAAAAACAAATTGGCTATCCGGGCCTTTCCACTGCATGCAATGTTGCCTGACGGCGGTATCAAAAACGTGGGAAAACCAGCGCCTCGGCATGCAGCGGCTCCAGGAGCTGGCGGGGGGGAAAGAACACAGGTTCACGGCTGCCAGACGTTTTGGTACGTAACCAGCCTAAAGAGATAAATCCAATGGTCGAGATCAGTGAATCGCGGAGAGGGAACTAGGAAAGGAGAAAAATGATGGGGTGCGATTTAAGAGTCCGAACCATGACTTGACGGGAGGGGTCGGGACGAGTACTGCATTCAAAGATGTCGATTTGTACCCCAACGAGCCGACCTCTCGGTGTGTCAGAAACCACATCGAATTTCGCATGAAGCACGACCTGGGCGGGACTGCAACGGCTGGAAAAGTGACTCGAAATGAAGCCCGCCCGTTCGAGCCTTGCTAGGCAGCGTGGACCGTGAGCTGCAGTCGCTGGAACAAGCGCTCCCAGGAGCGGAGGTCAAAGCGCAAACGCAACCCCTACGGATAAAACGCTGGCAGCCTAATGTCAAGACACAGGTACGCTCTCAACCGGCATGGAACGGCTCGCGTGATTGGGTTGTTAAAATCAGCAGGCGCAGGCCGATTTCACCACAGACGCGCTCGTCACTTGTTCTCACCGATGCCAAAGCTCTGCTGATGCGATTGACTCAGAGGGATAGTCAAAAGTTTCACCGGGCTCACTGCGACCATCTCGTGCAACTCGATCTGGCGTGGTCGCATGCTGCAAGAAAAAAAAATCTCATCCAGACCGGGAAAGAGACGACCACCACAACTCGCCCCCGCCCCGATGGAAGAAAAAACGGACCTGGCCGCGACAACGTTTTCGGATCGCTCACCGCGGAAACATCAGACTCAATACGTCACGGGCAGGTGGCGAGGCCAACTCCGCGAGAAAAACGGATCCGCCGACCAGCGGCGACCGACATATGACAGCGCAAAAAAAGTCAAAAACGGCGAAACGATTGAACGGTGCTGATCAACGATGCGGGCTGAAATATGTTCCGCAGTGCTTGGCGACCGTATCGGGGGCGGGCGACACGAGCGGAGAGGGGGGTTCATGCCCATATTTAAACGATCTCATCCAAACGCGCGGGGTAGTACTTGGCTGAGTGCTGCTCCAAACTAGGGCAGGACGAGAGACGCGCGCAGGCGCGAAAGTATGGATAATAGCCAGGCGAAGACCTTCACATAACTCATGAAAGGGATTCGGGAATTGTCAATCCCGATCTCAGATTGGGTAGGGCCCTCTTGCTGCCGACCTGCCAGCAGCGGCCACATCTCCGAAACCCGAGAGCCCGGCTGAAAGCGCCGCCGCAGCCGTGGCCCGTCACGCATAAAAAAGAAGCCTCGACTTGAAGATCACCGCCAAAAAAAAATCGGGCATAGGTGGGAGGACCACGTTACAAGGAGCAACGAGGTTTCGACGGCCAAGTCAGGGGCGGCGGGAGGATGAGAAGGCGCGCCAGAGGTCGGGGCCCTCATGCCGAGTCAGAGGAAGGCCGTCAGCGGGTGGGCGACGACGGTAAACAGCATCAAGGGAGCGGCTCACCGCCGTCGCGCTCATCGCCCCAGCGAAACTTGAGCGCAGTGCACCCCATGATTTGCCAGGGCATCGCGCTTCATTGACATCGCAAAGGAAGTGCTTGCCATCAACCGAAGGGGGGGTGAATCACGAAAAAGCGAAGTCAGTGCGAATGGGATAGTGGGCTTGCCCGTGCGGCGATAACCACATCAAAAATAAACAGCGAGATCAGGGGCTGAAAAAAAAAGGGGTTTGTGGCGAGACATAATGATCAGCTGCGTCCAGGCTCTCGGGGCTGCGCAACTTAAGTCGCGCTTGGGTCCGCGAAGGACGGACACGACCCCCTCGGAAAGAGGAGATCGACAAGAAAGCTGTTTAAAGGAAGAGCAACTCGGCGCGAACTCAGATTCAACGAATATAGGGGGCTTTGGAAGCTGGAAGGGAAAAGCGTGTCAGGCGTCTAAAACGTGAAAACTACCATTCGGGCTCAATGGTGGGGAGAGAATGTCAATGTGACACAAAGTCGGGGCCAAGGACCTTCTCGAACCGCACTTCGCTCGGAAGCCAGCCGGAGGGTAAAGCTGGCGATCGGCGATAGGATGGGGAAAGAGTGGGATGGGGGGGGAATGTTCTTGCCAAATCTAGACCTGGCGCCAAAAAGTGCATGGGCTCGGAGGGCCTACCGTACCACTTAGAGAGCGGACGGACGCAGCATGCCGAGAGACGACGATCACATCGCAGCTGAAGTCGAAAGAATAGACGTTGGGGGAAGAAAGACGTCGAAATCCTCGGGTTGGGGCCGACACAGCTCCATCGCGCTGCGTCGACATAAAGATGCTTAAAGCTCGTCCGGGATAGTACCTCTAGCGACGCTTCAAACCAGGCGCCACAACCCACGGCTCCGCTTAACGCCGTGTCACTGAGGCTAGTCTCTTTCGGCCAATGACGCCGAGATCGAAGGCGGCGCGCGCAAAAGCGGAAAAATGGCCCGAGGTATCGGAATCGTGTGAAGCCACTTCGTTCGCAGCCAAGAGTTGATGCCGGAGGCGTTCAGCAGTAAATATCGCACCAGGTTCGGCGTGAACCAGAATCGATAAAACAGTCTTGGGCGAGAGATCCTGGGCTCACCGACCGGACTGAGGGTCCGCAAGAGATATCGCTGAGAGCGCAACAGAAGAACCCGACCGACTGGGTTGTTTGAGCCATTCAAGGGAATGGAGGCCTGAGCCGAGCAGGGCGCATTGGCACTCGTGAGCAAGAGAGGGGCTTCTACGCCGTCGGCCACTCACGGCTCCCGGAGCCACTTCCCCTCCCCGCAGGGTTCTATGACCAGCCGTGCGGATCAGTGCTTTGAGCACTGGATCGCCTGACGGGACGATCGCTGCACACAATTGGTTCAAAGGAAGAAAATACTTCATGATCGTCGGTGGTTTGAGCCCCTGCAGAGCGTTGTCCTGCTTACGAGGGCCGCGGGTGCAACCAAAGCATCTCGGAAACGGGGATCCCGATAAAGACCGGAATTGACAGAATTCGCCCGGACGACCCGGCTTGACAGGAATGCACGCAGTGTGGCGGGGATGCGGAGGCACACCAATATTGTCGCAGCAGAAAATACTAGCGCAAAAAACGGTGTCATCAGATAGGGCGATAACACAGCATCGGGGGGAAGGGGATCTCTCTACAAAACGAGGGGGGAAAGATAGATCCCTGAACCAACATCTCGGTGTTACCTCCAAAGCCGATGAACAGTGGCGGGCGGACAGTTTGGGGAAGGCTAAAAACGAGTGGCTTTCCGCAAAATCCACAACCCTGCGGCGTCCTCCTGTCAAGAGACTGGCGGCCGCGACGATAGCTGCCAAATCCAGTCGATCAGACCGCGAGGGGATGGTTGCAACACACAACCGAGGCCCTCGGCTAGACAGGACACGCTCGCAGGCAAAGAACACCGACGAACGCGGGGAAGCTCTCGGGGCTTGAAGAGAAGGAAGGGACTGTGGGGAGTCGTCACCGCCAGGCGACAAAGTGTCAAAAGGAGCCGCAGGTCATCAAATTGGGTCGACGATCGCGGCCGAGTTAGGCAAAAAACGCCGTCTGTCCTCTAAAAACGAAGATACACTCGAGTCCGACTAGTGGCCAAGGGGAAAGCCGCTCGCGAGCGGGGCCCTAGGCATGAAGAATGAGCAAACAACACGCAGTCGATTGGCTGTTGAAGACGAGATCTGATAGTAGATGCGAATAAATCCTTCAGCGGTGATCCCAAGAGGAGGAGCTCCCTCAAGAAGCCCACGTCGGTTGCTGGACGAGATCAGGTTCCGCGCTGGTCGCGATTACTTCGCTGAGCGCTCATCGAGACGGAATGGCGAAAGCGTTCAACCGCAAAAGGCGGGCCATGTGGACGCTTGGCGCAGCGAACGCCTCGTAAGCGCGCGAAACGCAAGCGACTTGCCAACAAGAAAAAACGAGTTGGTTGTGAAATTGTCGAAGAGGTCCGCGGACTATACGACTCGATCTGATCGAGCGTCGGTCGGTTTATGGGGCAAAAGCGGGACTGAGGAAAACCAGAGGTTCGACGTTATCTCACGCCAGGTTCGGGATACTTTCCGATGAAGCTGCGATTTGACTGGTCGATCATGACTTGCCGCGAAAGATCCGTCAGGGTACCAGAGCCTCTCGACCCATTCACCGGCGGGCGGCCAGATATTGCGGAAAAAGCGTCCGAAGAAAACCATCCTAAAACCACGTTCAAAAAAAGGACAAGCTTCGACCTAAATCCCGCTACGAGTCGAAAGTGCGGTCGAGAGGTCAAACTTGGCCGCGGTTGCAACGGACATCCGACATTGAATGAGAAGCCAGAGGGACTTGCACCGAAGGGGGGTCGACGCAGTGGGCCGGGGAAGACATATATGCCATGCAAGCACAGATTCGAAACGGAAAGGTGCTCCAGAACGCCCAAAAAGTCCTATCGTGTCTATCGCCTTCGAGCCACGAGGGGTCACGCGAGTAAGGTTCGAGAAGGCGCCGCTTGGGGCTCAGTCCCCGACGAAGCATGCGACAGCTGATAGAACAACGATCGTCACAACCACCCATTCACGACACATCACCCAGCTCCATCGGAAGCGCTGTGCTTGATACATTCGCCGCGGGCGGAAACTATCCCATTCGCAGAGATATGTTCGGGATGTGAATTCACAGCATTCTCGGCGGTGATGGGGCAGAATTCAATCTCGATTGGTCCAGCTAAAGCAAAAAGGGTCGTGGCAGACGCTACAAGGGGGTCCCTTGCGCCAGTTGGAGGGCACGGGCGCGCGACGAAGAATTGAGCCAGGACCTTGATGCTGTAATACGCAAAAAACGCTGCCGCAAAAAAAACTGGAAGGGTGGCCGATTCGCCTGCGGGCCCCTGCCCTCTGTATGCGCGTGCATCAGCGCAACAAAGAGGGCAAAAGTAGGACTCGGAAAGAGCACTGTCGGATCCGGAACAAGCAGTTCACTCCGCCGAACCACGCTGAGCAAAAGGTCCCTTGCGGACAATCACGAACGGCGGGGAGCGATCGCCCCCGTGAACTGCGGCGCTTGGGCTCAAGCAGGTCTCTATGCTTGAAAAGCTATGTTGGACCATCCTGGAAGCGCCTCTTCTAAAGCCGTGAACGTAAACCGCTGATCTCTCTCTGGAACCCATGCCCTAATGCTGCGAAGGGACGTTGAATTCTTCGCCTGGCTTCGCCCCTACATGAACAACGACTCGTTGCGAGCGTCCTGGCGCGCAAAGAAGTCTCGTCCTGGCCATCATGGGGCAGGCACAAAACGCGCAAGACAGCGAAACAGATCGGTTTAACAATAGTTTGGCATGCACTCCTAGACGCTTTCGTGCGCCCCGCCCCCGATACGGGGACACAAAATCCAGAGGGCAAGAATGCACGCTCAAAAGAAAATCGTTAAAAGGAAACCGCAATCCGTTCACAAGTGAATGTGTGGGGGGACCTGTCCAGTCCGAACGGAGCCGCGAGATCGCGACCGTGGCGGTGGGTCAGAAAAAAATCGATCCGCGAGGGGCCCCGCCGCAAAAAGCCGGTATTGATTTCTCGACCTTGTATTTTTCCGAACGGTGAGCGATCAGAGGGGGAAAACGCGTCGTACGCGGCCTGTCCGGCGCAATCGTGGAGCTTTGCGAGGGGGTCGAATGCTCAGGCACGTGCCTGGATGGGAAAAGGCATGCCCGACTCCGCCAGATCAGAGTTGCACGAGTGGTCTGGTCAGTGGAGAGACCAGGTGAAATGGCAGAACCTTCGGCACAATCGAAAAGCGTGAAGCACTGCGGAGAAATCGAGCGTTGGCCGGTGAATTCGGCGTCGAAGGGCTGAAAGGTCACAAAGCCCCACGCCACGGAATCATCTCAAAGCAACCTCTTGACTGAAGCAAAGGCGATGACGGGTGAATCCGTAGCGGGTGCTCGTTCCTGCACCGAAGGTTGAATGCGCTCACTGGGAGGCGGGTCCAAAACTGCAGCTTCACGGGTCACGCTGCAAAAGGCAGCAAGGTCAAAAGACCAAAACAAATCTTTCTCGGAAGCCCAGCAAGTTCCTCAAAGATCGTGTGGGCACCCCCCGGCTGTTCCCGTGCGCGAAAAAGGGCCGGAGAAGCTCGATGTGTGCGACCCCACGATATGGCTCGATCTGAAGTTACCCCATCCACTCTTTGGTGCTGAGTAGCGGTCCCTCCACCGTCAGGTAAACTAGGGCTCAGGCGAAATCAGCCACCCATTCCAAAATGACAGTGGTCGCGGCACAGGGGGAAAGAGAAATAATGGCTACGATGACTGCACAGAGAAGCCATTTAATTGGAGGGATCTCGAGGCTGGTCAAACGGCAAAACGGGCAGCAGAACGTCCTTCTGGGTGCCTTCCCAAAGAAGACAATGAGCCGCTGCAGCGGGCCGGCGGGCTTCAGCAAAACCTCGTCTCAATCAAGACCGCCACAGCCGCAACAACCGCAGCAGAAAAACGCAGTGGGGCAGCCGACCTCGAGCCACTCATTGTTTTCGGACCAAAAAAAACATGGTATTGATCAAACGAAAGGGTCCCCGTGCACCACAAAAATAGCCCTGACGGTGGTGTGCACGCGAAATCCAAAAAGACAAGTTGGGGCATTTTAACGTTGGGGATTGGCGGCACGACGGCAGCCAGCGAAGGGACCAACAACGGACCGGAACGCGCCGAAAATTAAACGACTACTTGACGGGCGAAGGCACAGCCCGTCAGAAGCGTGAAGAGCCGCCTTATTTTCGCACCCCGTGCGGCAGAAAAAAAAAAAAAACCCCAAAAAGAAGCGGGGTTTCAAGAATGCGCAATAGGGGGAAAGGGTCCAAAGTATGGCGGGGGGGTGCGGCCACTTAGGGGGCGAAAAGCAAACTTAACCGGCCTGAGGCTGGTCGATGTTGTGTTACAATCGATCCTTTAGGGGACTATACATGTCAGTCCGAGAACCGGGCGCGCAACTGTGCCCGACTCGTCCTTGGGGCCAAAATCATCACCCCTCTGTCGTCACACCGACCAGCAGAAGCATGATTTCTGCAATGACGCGAACGGAGTTGGTCGGGGCCAGGATGCCCATTCGAGCAAAGTCACGAGAACTCTCCCGCCGTTGTCGGCCGAGACCCTTGCCTTCCTTCCGCGGGGGATCACAGCAGCGGTCCTAGCACGGGCGTTGGACAACACGAACGAAGTCACTCGATGGAGACTCGGAAGGAAGGCAAGCCGACCTGTCTAGAAACATTCGAAATAAAGACTGGGGTCCCTTCTCGCAACGGATACAGTTCAACCAACCCCACGGCACCCGCCTTCATTAGGCACCGTGCCTAGCGTCTCGGACGCGAGTCTCCTTAAAAGATCTCGGTGGCATCGGCGCCAACCTTGATACGGAAACACAAGAAATAGCTTCGCCACGGTAAGAACTTCGCCCGTAAAAAAAGCGTGGCATCCTCGGACTGCTGACGATGGGACTCGATACGAGAACCTGATGTCCGGTTTGAAAGCACCCGTCGAAATCGTGTGAATCGACCATAAAAAACAAGACGCTGGTAAGAAGGCGGTGAGGCCGTCTCGAGCGGGCCACTTCCGCGAGATCACCAAGATGAGGGCGATGTCCTTCAGAGCCCTTCGCGTTCGCCGGAAAAACCATGCGGCCTACACAGCTCCACCCGAGGATCCAAATGTTAAACACGAGAGTCAAGCGCTTCGCCTTCGCGTAGGTTCCAAATGACCACAACGAAGGGGGGGGAACCCTGGCCACGCACTCGAGGGCGCAAGCAGGGAAGCGATGGGGGGATAATCTGCCCAGACAGGGCTCTTCTGCGCTCTGACGTCTGGTTCTCGGGTTTGTTGATGAAAGTAAACAGGTAATCCGGGGAAGTGCATAAAGAAATCGACCCACTTAACAAAGAGTCGAACAACAGCCCAACGGTGATAACTGCCTTGGCGGAAAAGGGGTAACTCGCATCGGCGATGGTAAAAAGACCTTGCCGATCGACGCGGCGGGGTGAGCGGAAAGCGTTCCGCCGGATGAAGAATCTGGCATTGTAAGAGAAAACGCAACTCCTCGCGGGCCTGATCCGGCCCTATCGTACCAACCCGCTATCGAAATCCTCTCACACGGGAAAGAGAGGGGGGGTCCGTGTCATGAAGTCGAGGAGCTGCGCAAGTCTCAAAGAGTTCAGGCCTCGAGGCCATCGCGCAGTCGAACGATGGCCGCGAACTCGCGAAGTCGATCGCAATACCATAAAGGATGGAAGGAAGACGTGATCAGGAGTGTTCAAAAGGTCTCGACAACGAAAACTGAATCCCGAGGGCATGCTTCGACCGCGGCTAAGTCGCCGAATCACAACCAGAAAAGTCAAACAGAGCTGAGAAAGCCGCTTACCTGATGCAAAAAGATCTCAAAACATCCGCGAAATGCTGCAGCTCCTCGACAAGGCCGCCGTCACTTTAGGGTCCTTGCGGAAGATCGAACGTGCGCGCGCCGGCTTCGTGAACACACGCAGCAAAAAAATGTGTAAAACGGAAGAAAAGCCGGGCGTCCGACCGCAGCAAGGCCACTGCAGGACTCGCTGTCCGGACGGGTGGCACGGTGATCTCGGACAGTTGAGTCGCTCGAGAAGGCTCACTAAAGATGCCAAGGGGGGGGGGAAACACAAACGTAGATCGACGGTGCAAAAAGGCAAACGGCGACATCCGGCTCGTGCGGACGATCAGGCCGAGGAGCCCCTGGACTACTACAAGGAGAATCTTCAGGAGTCTTTCAATCAAAACCGGCGGGGGGCCTTATCAAGGAAAGCCAAAGGAGGAAATAAGGCTCCGTCGAAACTGCACGCGACCCGTTCGTCTGTCGAAGAGCTGTGCCATTGGGGTGTGGAACTGATAAGCTTGGCAGAACCCTGGACCAGAAAGAAGGCGCGAGGATACGCACAAGTTGCTGAAAACACAAAAGAAAAAGAAAAATCCTGTCGAGCTGCATCGAGGAGGCCTGGTGATTCATAGGTACCACCGTTCTGACTCTGCTTGTGGGACTCAACACGGTGAAGGAGGCGAACGCGTTCGCAACAAAAGGAGTTCAAGTTCATGCTAAGCAGAGGAAGCCTAAGAAAGTCAAAACTCGCGTTGCAGGCACAAAGTGGCCGGTATGTTGCTGACGACAGAGGTTGTGCCGTCCCCAAAGGACGAGGCACAGAAGCCCGCGGGCACAAAGAATGTAAATGTAGTCCCCCCCCTAAGGGATATCGAGTCTGTCAAAAAAAATATATACTCAGGACGGTTAAGTTGCAGGCTGCGACCCTAAGTGCGTCGCAAACCAGAGAGGGAACAACCCCCTAGTCGCGCATGAATGAAACCCCGCTTTCACGGGGGGGGGTTTTTTTTTCGTCTGGGCTAACGGGGTGCCGAAAATTAACGGCGGCTGAACAGCTTCTGACGGCGCCTTGGAAAGTCAGAAAGCTCCGTTAATTGGAGGAAAGCGCGTTCACAAGAGTGGGGTTTGTGGGGTTGGCCCGTCGCTGATGAACGGTCTCGCAATCAAAAAGAATCCACTTTTGGGTGAGACCGTGGGGCGCTGTGTCAAACCCCCTCAGGGATACAGTTGGCGGCACCTGTTCGGAGATCAGAAAAGGGTTGGAACAATGCGTGCTCGGCCGCCTGGAGAATGATGTGCTGTTGGCGGACTGCAAAGGTTGAAACAGACTGGGAGACACCGCGAGCCTCGGCTGCAGAGGCTCCATAGCTTGAGGGAATGACACGAGCACTTCACGCGGCCGCTTGGGGGGGGCCGGTACCATCCTCGGGGCCCCAGACATTTACTGCGGCGTCATCGCTCGTCAGTGGTCACATCTCACTGCGCGCGCCCATGTCTGGTGAGGGGGATTTCGAGTCCGAGCGCGGTAAACAGTGACGTGTGTCGGGGAGTAGCACAAGTAAGGTACCTTCCCGAGCGCCGCAGCTGGGTCGCAAATCGGTTCCGGCATGGCGGCACGATGACTCATGGTCGGTGACAACAGAATCTTATGCAAATGCTGTCCGGTACTCGAAAGGCGCCCGACTGGAATTTGGGGGGATCAAGGTGCTGCCGGAAGGTGACCGGGAATCTGCAGTCAAAGGGTAGGTCCTAATGAAGCGCATCACTTCGTGGAACGCGGGAGCACCGCTAGCGGCGCGCAAGCCTATGTCATCGACACATACATCAAAGAAGGGCTGTCGCTGAATGGGCACCTCGCTTGATGGCTTTTGGTGAAAGAAATTTCGCACGCTCGAACACCGAGAAAAAAGTTCTCAAGCTAAGGAAAATGATAAAGATTGGACTCATAATTAAGCACCACCGTTCCCGTGCACACTGCTACCCACCGTCAACTCGAGAGACGGGAGTAAGTCCTGCATCTCAAACAAAATCCGCGAGTGAAACACTAACGCGAAACCACGATGGGCGCAAGGACATGGCCGCGACGAACGAGGTTTTTCGCAGAGAAGATCACGCGGAAAAACAAGGTGATAACTCAATACGGTCACCGCCTAGGCAAAAACGGCGGAGGGCTGAAAGAACCAACCGCAACGGTCGCCGACGGAGCGAGCACGGACAATATTACAACGCGCAAACACATTCAAAAACCTGCTTGCTGGCAACGTGAGCGGCATGGGTTGCCGGAAACTTGAGCATTCGTGTCGCCCCGTATCGGGCAAGGGCTGACGACGGTGCCCATGCCAACTATGGGGGGGGACCCGATCTGCATCAACGGCGCTGGTAGTACTTGCGCTGAGGGCTGCAAATAACTATAAGGGGAAAGGGATGGCCGTGGGAGCCAGGCGCTCACGACGCAACGTCCATTCTGGCAGGTATGGCGCGGGAATCCAGCAATTCAAGTTGGGCGACATGAAGGATTCGGGCTGGAAATCCCGATCATATCAGAATTTGGTGCGCCCGCTGGCGTCGAGAAGGCGCGGGGCGCAGGCACGGAACCACATAACCGCCAAGCCGAGAGCCCTGCGAAAACGCACCGGGCAGGAACTGAAGAATAGCCCGCATCCCCGCGGCTCGACTGCCTGAACTCCGCGCAAGGGACCGTTTATGAAGTCTAGCGTGTCTTCGGCAGGGGGGGGGGGGGGGGGGGGGGGGGGGGGGGGGGGGGTGGGGGGGGGGGGGGGGGGGGGGGAAGTTTAGGACAAAAGTGGGCGGAGCCCGACAGAACAAAGCCTACGGGGCATATGCGGCGCTTCTTAATCCACCGTAGCCTACATAGGTCAGCCCGCAGCAATCGGAACATCAAAAGAAAGAGTTGGCCGGGAACGGACTGGTACAGCATAGGGGGGAAAACGCAACAAAGGCCGGTCCGCGGAAACGACCCAAGCGCAGCGCAAGGGACACTTAAGGTAAATTGCAAGGCTAGACGGTTTACATAGTGAAAGAGCAATCTGGATGGTATGTGAAAACGCCTAGAATGCTGGGGGGGGGACTCACGAACACGCATATCAGTAGAAGGGGATAGGGGTTGAGTCGGCAATGTCCCTCAAGACGGCGACGATGGCGCCGGAAAAAGCGATTCATTGGGGGGGCCATGGGACATAATGAAGGTCGCCAGTGCCTCTCGGGGGCTGCGCACCTAAGTCCGCGAGCAGTAGTTCGCGAGGACCGCGCGCGCCCCCTCGTGTGATCAGATGGAGGATCGACATAGCATGCTGTGTGGGGACCAAATTTCTCTAAAACCTAAGTTTGGCATGTTGAACTCAAAAAAGAACAAGGATCGGTTTTGTCTGGGTGCTGCTATATGTCGGCGTCCCTTGAGTGTTCCCCTACTGCTTGGTGTACCTCCTCTAACTTTCCCGACAATGAATTTAGGCTGTCTCAAACCTTAAAAAAGAAATGCTCACGCCGGCATTCCGACTCGACGCGCAGCACTGATATGGGGTATGAGTGGGGAAGTCACAGAGCGCGGCTAGGATTGTGGGGGAACTATTGGGTATGGGGCTTGTTGTTCCAGACGGGGTCGGGATCCGGGCGCCGTGAAGTCTG
>Ga0179591_1262510_pt1 | contig 13614 bp, 12 predicted proteins | sample CZOMad2_1_08_16f_FD_182891 | JGI IMG/M metagenome (GOLD analysis project Ga0179591, IMG submission 182891) | Vadose zone soil fungal communities from Angelo Coast Range Reserve, California, USA - CZOMad2_1_08_16fungal (PacBio error correction) | ecosystem: Environmental > Terrestrial > Soil >...
TCCTCACCAAAGTGACTTCGTAGACTGGGTGGGCAAAAGGGGAGGCGTAGGAAAAATACGACCTTTCTGATCTTGGGACCGTTGAACTCCAACAATGTGGGGTCAAGAGCCCGACGAGCACGGGGTTTCTCCTTCCAACTGTCTTGGACGGATCGCACCTACTAAAGGAGAGTAACCCAGGTTGATAAATACCGCAGGAGCACGTAGAGATTCACCCCGTCGCGGAAGCGGGGAGGGAAAATGGCTTTTTGTTCGGCGTGGGATTTTCGCCTTTTGGGACTTTCGTATCTCAGTCTGATAATTCGCCCGCGACAATAGATCCCAGGAAAAGAATTACTCCATGTTGGGATCCTGAGTTTGTTGCTTCGCAGTCGCATTCAGAAGCCAACCCGAGCAACGCTAAGAATGAGCTCTGGCGGGAATACCAACGGGCTGTTTCTCCTACAGAGCGACTGGCGTCTCCAAAGGCAAAAATCAGCAACTGGACGTCCCCGGGAATACCAAAAGGGGGGCACCATGCGTCAATGGGACTCTTTGTAAGTGGAAGGGCGGGGTGAGGGCCGCAAGTGTCAAATACTCCCCGTACCTGGCAAACTAAACGCCTTCCTTGCAAAAGAAGAGGAGGCCACCAACACAAAATGACGCACCTGACGGGCCGGTCGAGCTTTCGGTCAGCATGCTGACCGTGCCGTAATCATCGTCCTAAGGAGTTGAGAACCGCGACGGCTCCGGAAAGAAGAGGGGCAACCAGGGTGCGGAGCCTCTGACAAGGACGGAGAACGCTACTGGTAAGTCGCCACGTTCTTCTCAGGAAAACGTGTCACAAGTAGGACAAACTAAAAAAATGCTTCGGGGGAAAGGGGGGGGGGGTGGGTCGGGTGAGAACGCTAGTTGCCGAGAACCAGAGGGAGGGGTAAAGCCATAAGGAATGAACAGGGAGGAGCTTCTCCGCGATTTTCGAGAGCAAAGGGAGAAAACCGGCAGAGGTATTAGACCTTCGCCTTAGTCAGTCCGCATCTAAAATTAAAAGGGGCACACGAAAAGAGTTCAAACTGTTAAAAAAAAAAAATCGGGCGGGGGGAAGGGACCTTCCGACGTGGTGCTTGGAGAGTCCGAAGGAGACAACGTTTGAACCTCGTGCATAGATATCAAAAAAAAAAAACATTTGACATAAAAAGGAAAAGATAACGATTGGGGGAAAAATGGGTCCGACGGTGATCGGAAGATCAAAAGCAACCACGTCGGCATGGCCGGCCCCCTCCTGAAGAGGGTACATGGACGATTCTGAACGTCAAAAATGGTAAAAACGGATTGATCTTAGGAAAGCCGGGATCACTATCTAAGATGAGATGCCCGGGGGCGACTGGTGGGCGTAGAGACACTCTCTCTAAACTTCCGAATGCAGCGCCGTATGTGCACAAAAGCACGGAGGGGATAAAGAACGCGATCGGTGGGAGTAGCTAGTCTAGTATAGACGAAGCTTATCACCATCTGGCCATTCATATCGGGGGAGGAAAAGGATTCCGGGAAGAGTCAGGCCAGGGGAAAAGCGGCTGGCAAAACCTTGGAGCCGAGCGGGAGTGACAGGCCCGGAGCGTTTTCTCACCGGAAAGTCTGTACTGATGTGGAAAGGGAAGTCAGGAGGTGGCAAGAGCGACGAACCATGACGGATACCGTTAAACGCTTCTTGTCTTCCTTCACGACTCTGGAAAACGGACGTTTCGGTATAGGTCTTCTAAGTGAAGGTACTAAAAGGAGAGGATGGGGGCAAGTGCTTCCCTCCGTTTCTCCAATATTGAAATAAGGATGGATCAATCCAACGAACCCCAATCGGGACCTCTCAAAAGCCACGGGAATACGCTGTGCGATCAGGCGCCGTCGTTCTTGATCTGTATTATCCCTCTCCCCCTTTCTTAAAAGGTATAGAATTACGGGGGCGAGGGTTGGAGGAGATTGCGACAAAAAAGCCAAAAAAAACGGGAGAATGCCAGAATCTTTAGCACCTGTGCGGTCTAGACGAGGGCGCAGCGGGCGACTTCGAACATAATGCGGCCGTCCGAAAAAGTCAGCAGAACCGGGACTCAAAGGAAGACCTGCGACACCCTCAAGGAGGTCTCGCCGTAGCCCGGGCGTAAATCCGGGCTAGGATGCAGCAGAACCCTGGGCTCCGGGCCCGCATGTGGAGAGTGAAGATAAGGCGAACGGGGGACAAAATGGACGCGCGCAATAAAAGATCCTGGGAGTAGACAAAAGGGTGGCAAAGCTGGGGACGGCAACTGCAAAAGTAAATCACGCAATTCGTATGGAAAAAGCCCTCTTTACCGGCATCATGACAGGGTAGGAATAAGATCCCTCCGCCGACATACGGGGGAGGGAAGAGAGAATATTCTCCTATCGCACCTTCGTCTGGGGGGGGAAATTGGGCTCAGACGTAACGTACATGTCGACGGGCGCAGTCCGCGGGAGTGCAAACCTAGCGAAACAAAAGAGGGCTATGCAGAAATAACGAACTATAGCAGAAGAAGCAAAAAAAGCAAGGCCTGCATGAAAACCGCAGGACCACATGCGTGTCACAAATCCTATAGCCATATCCAAAACGCAGAGACGTGAATACACTTGGACGCAAAAAAGGTCGCTTCTCTCCCGACGGGGAAAAAGAGCCAAAAAAAAAACCTGGAAGCCAGGGCAGCGGCCCTTAAGACCACTTATAAAAAACGCGGCGTGTCAAGGCAGGTTCTACGGGCTCAGTGCTGGGGGACTGAATTGACATCCGCAGATCCAAAAAAAGTCAACGAAATGAAAAAGGCTTCGAAATGAAGGGTCCAGGTGGCGAAAAAAGCAAGGCCATGGGACACCAAAACCAGCCGGCACGAACCCTATCGACGCTAGTAAGGGAAGGGTCTCAATAAGCCGGAGGCTCGATCAAAAACCGCTCCGTGCAGGTGGACGAAAAATGGAGCGGGTGATTTTAAGTGGGGATAGGTTGAAAGAGCCCTGGGGTAAAACGGGGGGGGAGCGGGTACCTGGACAGAGGGAAAGGTCCCGGATTTCGGAGGGGCGTCACTCAAAGGGCGCAAAAAGTAAAAAAGGTGTTAGAGCTGGGAAACAAGAAAGCAAAACCGGAGGGGAAAAATGAGTAAGACAAGCCGCTTGAATCTTCGGTGGATCGACTTGAGGGCTGGGGGAGTACAACGATGATTGGGTCGACCGCTCCATGGTTAATTGAAAGTAGAAGATTGCTAAAGAAGGGAACAGATTCTCAGAATTCGTTATTCACCGTAAAAGCATTAAACGGCTGGAAGTAAATGGCATGAAAGACCGGTCGTCAAGAGTCCGTGGGAGAGGCCCGGGTACTCGGGGCGTACTGAAAAGAAAGTGGATAGCAACCTAATATTGTTTGGTAATTCAGAGAACCGAAAACGGTAACACATTCAGCGTAAAAAGTCGGAAGGCCCTCGGCCTCCATAAAGAAAAGAGGAATAACAGCCGGGAAAGGGAATCGGAACACCTTGTCGCAGCATACCGCGGAGAACACAAAACTGGTGCGAGGGGCCGCAAGGGTCTCAGTGTCTGCTGGTCGAGAAAAAATTAGAAGCATCTTCTACCAAGAGGGAATTAAGGGGGGCCACGAGGAAGGCCGGCTTCGTAAAAAAAAGCCTCCCACATGCAGCTCGATATGATTCTCAAACACAAAACAAAGGAAGGAGTAAAAGATATAGCAAGAGCGGGATTGGGAGGGGGTGGCGGTCTGGGGGTTAACAAAATCCTGGCCTGGGCTGACCTGAATTGGTGTGGGGGACAAGGGAGAAAGGGATCGAGTCGAAAAAGTCACGGACCAAATGAAACCCTGGTTAGAGGTCACTCAAGCGAGTCACACGTTGGGGCTGGTCAGCCGTAGTAGGGGGAGATGCAAGAAAGTTTACAGGCTCTTATGCATAGAGATAGCTCCTCTTGAAAGGGAATCCTTCTAATGTGGGGCTGTGAATATTTGGCGATCACTCCCCAAAGGGGGGAATTAGCGGAGTCGTTCATAAACGAGGGAAGTCTCTCTGGACAAGGGACTACGAACACTACGTAACGACCGCCGACTTCCAGCTTCAAGAGGCCGGAACGCCATCATGGTACAGAAAAATTTACCCTCACCTCTGGACCGAAGATCTCAGGGGGGAAAGGAGAGAACAAAAATCCGTAGGGAAATCCATTTAGTGGAAAATTGGAAAAATCATCGGATTCAAGCCAACAACATGCAAAACGAGGCCAGCGGCTGAGGAAGAATTGAAAGTAAGGGGTGAGGGGGAGGGGGGGGGGGGCGAGATACTCTCTTTCTGATGCGACCCTTAAACTAGCTAGCTAACGAAGGGAAATACCTCCTTGGGAATTACTCAACCCGGGCTAAAAATGAAACTTCTAAAAAGGCAATTTACAACTATAAAAAGGGGTAACGTAATGCAACATAAAAGGAGACAACCAAGACTGCGAGGGTCTAGGAACGTTAAGCGGTCGTCGCCGTCTGGTGGAGGCCGGGAAGTCAAGGCATAGTTAGACCAGCGGGCGCCACAGGTGGAAGTACTAAAAAACTTCATTTCGTTTACCTGTCCTGGATTCGGGAAAAAAGCCGACGCACACCAGGAGGAGGCCATTATAGAAAGTGAAAAGGACAAAGAGCTGCGTGAAAAAAAGGCGCTGTCTCGAAAAAAAGGGTTCTTGCGTCATGAGCAAAAAGCTCACCGCCGTCGAAAAAAGAAGAATGAGGGGGCCAAAGTGAGTGGGAGAGGTCCGTCGGTAGACCTATCTCATGTTGAAAAAAGCGCGCAAAAAGCGAGGTCGAGACTGGTCGTTAAAGGATCGAAAGCTTTTCTCTAGCTAAGGAAATAGAAGGGGAACCTAATAATTCAGAATGGAGGAACAAGGCGACACCCGGGAAAACAGATTCTCTCTCAACGGGAAACAAAAGCATAAAGTATTGAGGAGGGGATCGTTTAAAAACAGACACAATGAAAAGGTGCTAGGTAAGAAGTCTAATTAACAAAGTGGATGAAAGGGAAGACAGCGTGCCCATTTTGTCAGAGCCCAAGATCAAGAGCACATCGATCCATTTGGGGGGGGGAGGGGCACCTTATAGAAAACCTCAAAATCGGGCCGGTTTCTGCGCCGACCAGGAGAAATCTGTTGAAAACACTTTAGCAAAAATCTGACTCATTGCAGGAGGCTGGAGGGAAGGGGGGATCATTTCGCTACAAAGGGGAAAAAGGTTTTGTCTGGTCTAAAACCCCGCAAAGGCGCGGACCGAAAGGCAGAAGGACTATGGTGGATGGCCGTAAAGGGTGGGGGTTGCTTCGTTGGTCGCGGAAAAAGCAACCCTCGCACGCTATCATAGCTCGCTGGCAGCAAAAGAAGTAGATCAAGAAAGACAGAACCGGCTACGAGCGCACACGGAAAGGTGCAGGCAACGGGCGGGAGTTGGGAAAAGAGGGGGAAGGGGAAAATCAGTAAAAACAGATATGGAGAGGGGCCCTGGTACATTGCGGGGAAGCACAGTGATCCTCTCCCGTCAAGAAGGCACCGGCAGCAAGTCACGAACCGGGCCGGTCAAGAGAATCGGAAGACGAAGAAGGAGGGCCGGAAGAAGGGAGCGCCTGAGTCGAAAAACCCTGCCCGTCCTAAGTCACGTGAGTCGTTGGTAGCTCCGGGGGGTCTCAGACGCTCCAGGGGGCAAGCAGCTGACCCTTAAGGGCTATACAGATCCGGGTCAAAGACGAAAGGAGGGGTATAAGGAAGAAAGAAAGGGGGGGGGAATACATTAAAAAGCTGACGAGAATAATCCATCAGCGAGGGGGGGAGGAAACCAAACTCAAGGTCTGTCACAGCCGGCACCAGCTCCATTAGGGCAGCGTCGAAAAGTGACATAGCAATGCGGACCCCTGCAAATAATGAAGGGAAGGAGGAGGCGCCTGGCAACTAGTCCATCTCAACCGGAGCTGTTAAAATGCTGTCACTCGGAAAAGGACATCGTGAAGGGAAAAAGAAGAAGTTTTTCGCCCTTACCTAGTGGTTAACGGTAAAGTAAAAAGACAAAAAGGCGGCAGGGTCAAAAAAGGCATCTATCTCAAAAAAAAGAGGAAAGAGAGAGATGAAGGTGCAACGTTTCACGGGAAAATGTGAACGAAAAAAAAGGAGGGGGTTCACAGCAGTTCATTTGAAGAAGCCTTTAAAAAAAGATGTAGCTGCATGTGTAAAAAAAACGCCGGGCGCCCAGAGGCGTAATTGAGATTGAAGGTTTCTAATTGCGGGGAGGAGACATCAACGCTGAGGAAAAAAGAATTTAGGAATTTTCAAAGACTTGGTCTTGCCTAGGAAAAAGCGTGGGAGAAAGGGGAATCTTCAATAACGGCACAAATCGACTAGCCCCTTAGGCCGACTATGAGCGTATAGCAGTCCGGGTCAGATGAGTCCGAAATGGAGCCTAGTCGGATTGAAGGAAATTCGCAGCTCAAACTCACTGTGGAAAAAGAAGGACGTCCTTTTCGAACATGAGAGGCCATACTGTACAGGGGGGGACACCGTGAAAGAAAGGAGTGGAGGTGAGTACTAGATTTACCGCCTGTGTCTTTATTCTTCTCGGTTCAATAAAGGCATTCGGGGAAATAACCTCCATTACAGGTTCTCCAAGAGGAAAAATCGAGGAGCGTGCTCTCCAAAAAGAACGGTTTGGAACCTCTAAGGAAAAAAGGGAGGGAGTCGCATGCGCTAGCCGGTGAACTGCTCTGGTCTTCGATATATGACAGAAAGAAGGTTGCGGGGACCACAACAAAGATATGTTGCAGGTGTGCTTAGCGCATGAGGAAGCCAACAAAAGGAGAAGCCACCAGTAAAACGGGGGGGGGGGTTGGGGGTTGGGGGGGGTGGGGGGGGGGGTGGGTGGAAAGACATAGATTGAGGGAATTTGCGCTAGGTGCGCCGCGGGCTCCGGAACAAACGGGAAGAAAAGGAGAAGAATAAAAAGGGTACGGGCCAAAATTACGACCAAAGCCATTATGTAGAGATAGCAGGGGGAGGGGAAAATATACGTATTCTTTCACAGGCGAAAAGTTGACCTTTCAGAAGGTATGTCGCATCCAGTATACTACACACGCAAGGATGATCCCGGGCTCGACAAATGGACAGCTGTCAACGGCAAGATATCACTTTCAGGAGGTTTAAGAGGAAGAGGGAAGCCTAAACCGGCCTTGTATCCAAAAGCAAAAAAACTACATAAGTGGGAATTGGGGAGCGAGACCAGAGTATCATAAAAGCCTCGTTCAGTGTCGAAGTGTATCGAAGAAAAGAAAGGCCGTCTGGGAGGTGGGCGAGAACGAGGTACTCCGCTTCTAAAGAGGGCTATCCTGCGTACGACACCTTATCTTAAAACAGGGGGGAGCCAAGGAAGTGCGTCTCTGGGAAAAAAAAAATGCTCTTCAAAACGTCCGACTCATCCACTCAATCGGGGGGTACTCATCAGGGGAGACTGGCTAAGACTTGACGGAGCAACACTACGGGACGATCCAAAAACAACACGGAAAAGGCCGCTGCACACGCGCGAAAAAACGAGTGTCGGCACGTTAGAAGAAGGGGTACCTCATCATGGTGCTGGGAGGAATGGCAGGGACGCAGGGGCGCAGTTCAAAAAGAAAATGAAGTGGTCGAACAATGCCCTGTTGGCGAACGGGAGTTTCGCAAAGGATGAAGAAAAGGACGACACTCAATTAACACTCTTGACCACAAGGGAGAACGCCGGGGTCTCCTCAAAGCCGTGGGGGCCCCAACGGCAGGTGACGGAAGTGTCGTTTGCATTGGAAGGGAAAGTGGTTAAGAAAGGTAGAACCTTTGGAATTAATGAGAACCCTGGTCGGGCGGGTTCAAAGGGGAAATTGCACTCAAGAAACGTTAAGGAGCACGTCAATGCAAATAAAAGCAACGGGGTTTCAATTCGTCAAGGGCCGATGTCGAAGGAAAATAAAAAGCTGAGGATGAGGGGAGTGGAGTTGGATTCCTAGGATTGGGGGGAGTTAAGCAGGTCTTCAAAACAAAATAGACAGGTGTCAACGTGGGCCAAACGGAAAGCCTGGGGATGCACTCGATTACGTCAGGGGGAGGGGAGGGGGAAATCAAGACTCTTCATGATACTTCCAGGCTCAGGGCTGGAGCGTCACTGGGGTCGCGGAAATTGAGGGGGGGAGTTGTCTTACGGGGGGGGCAAAAACCGTGGTGATTTATAAACCGCTAAGAATTGTGAGGAGGGCTAAGAAAACAGAAGCCACTGAAAAAAAAAAAAAAAGAACTTCTGTCGAAACAAAACTGGTAACTGTAAAAATCAGAAGACCTCAGGAACGCCTCTTCAAAGAGAGTTTAAAGGAGCCTATCAATGAACAACATGTGATACGTAAGTTGTTCCCGAATAATTCTCATGTTGGGTCTGCAGGGGGATGGGAACGCGAAAAAGGGGGAAGAAATAGTAAATCTATTCCGCAGTAAGGGTAAGCAATGGTGACTCTACGCCAAAACACCTCTGCAGATAAGCGATCGAAACAAAAAAGGGAAAGGGGAGGAATTAAAGATAAGCTATTCATGTAAAGGTTTTTTACCTGATGCAAGACGGTCCGCGCATAGGACTAAAGGAGAAGGGGAAGGAAGAGTCACTTTCTCATTCGTGACAAACGAACAAGGAATTGCACTGGGAAAAACAGGGGCTGAAAGAGCGAATGCCGGTTTTTGCTGTTGTACGGATTCGGGGAACAAGAGCTAATAGGCAGGGAACATTGGGGGTATTAAGAGGGATCCTCGGCACGCGAAAAATGTGGCGAATGCAGTCAACTGTGGGTTAGTGATTACTTTCGAAGAGCACGACCGGAAAAAAAAGAGAGTCCGCAGTATCAAAACCCACCTTCAGGGGAAGGAAGACAGCGATAAAAAAAACTAACCGCAACGACCCGGACGCGCGCTGAAAGCGCGGGGAACGGAAGAAACGTCATAGAAGGTGAATCACCCGTATTTCCTGCCTAGCTCCGTAAGTCACAATCTTAAGTCTCATTGGTCGTCGCCGAGGCATTCCCCACGAAACAAGGGAAAAAACGGCGGAATGCATAGAAGCAGACGAAATTAAAAGAATTTAATTCCGTTTCTTGCGATCTAGCGCTCAGGGGTAGTAGCCAGGACCGTAGCCGATTGGGGAACAAGCAGAAAAGAATTTAAGGAAGACCCCTTTGGGGAGGGGAGTACGCGAACGAAAAACCAAGGCGCTGGAAAAAAGGGTCACGGAAATGGGAAACACTATCATTTGGGTCAATCACCTCCCGAGCCAGGCTTAGGGCCTCCGCGATGGTGAGAAAGGGCAGGGAAAAAAAAAGGACGGGATCGGTTTTGCTTTCCAAGACTGCCAGCGGACGCCATCGTGGCAACAACATGTTGGATGGGACGTGAGAAAATCTTGAAAGGAAGCCTAAATCGGGGGGGAGCAGAAAATCCCCAGATTAGGCCCTTAGGAACGCCTGACACGTCCTCAGCGCGAGGGGGATAAAGCGTTGTCTAGTTGGGAAATACACGCACCAGTTGGGTTTTGGGCGGGGATCTGAAAACGGGATGTACTAAAAAAGGCCCAGTTTGTGTAGGGCTTCAAAAACTATTAGTGGATCGTCCTTAGAGCAGGAAAGAGACGCACAAAAAGGGGTGGCGGTCTCAGTTCAAGACAGCTCAGGGCGCGACAGGGGGGGAGGACTAAGGTTAACAATACAATGGTTCAATCTATTGCTGATCTTGGGACTTCAGCAAATAATTTTTAAAAAATAAATGGAGAAAAAAGGGGGATAGGGGCAAGGGGTACTGAAAGGCGGGGTCCGATAGACAAGATTTGTGCGGGGTTAGAGGAAGAAACATTCACTTCAGGATGATTTCAAGTAATGAACGAAAAAGTGATGACTTGCCGTTGACGAGAGGGTTAAAAGGGGGTCGAGGAAAGCTTGATAGGCAGCGAGCAAGCCATTTTTAGGGAGGACCAGAGCTTACTCCAGACACGACTGAGACCTTGGTGTGTGGCTGAAAAGGGGGCCGGCAAACTAGGAACGAAAACGGCGCGGGAAAGGAAATGCGGGGTGGCGGACTGGGGGGGGAGGTACAGGGTTCCTCTAAGGGCGCGTAAAAAGTTGGCGTACGTGCGAAGGCGCAACACCCGGAGCCAAAAGTCTGGGAAAAAAAAGAAGGAAGGACTAAAAGGTGGTGTCCCCCACAGGGGGGGGTGAGTGAATGGTCCGAACATACACCAGAGAACCCTAAGAAGGAAACTTCGCTGGTCAAAAAAAAATGCGGTATATTCGCCGAAGTAACCAAGAACTAGGATGCAAAGACATCAGAAAACAGTACCACCTCAACCGTCCACACGGGGGCGGGAAGAGAAAATAGGGGGAGCGCACCATGCTTCAAAAGGGGTAAAGCTTTGTAGCCCTGTCATGGAGGTGTGGCCGAACGGGACAAAAGCTGGGGAAGGGGCGTAAAGGACAAAAGGCAAAATTCCAAGTAGTCCAGAAAGAAAACGTGTAAAGACGACCTGTAGAAGGGCGACATCTGCTCACTGCGACTTACAAATCAAAAAACTACGGCAGATTAATAAAGAGTGAGAGGGGGGCGAACCGGCAATGATCCTCAATAATAGGCTCCCCAATTTTACGGGGAGCCCGTGACACCGGAAATTAGGACTAAAAGGGGGCTGTCCAGATGGCTATAATAAGCAGTCACCCCCTTGGTCAGAAAAGTGAGAAGATAGAGTAGAAATAGATTCGGGGGGAATCTGTCTTCTGTGGGCCAGGGAAGATCGGGCCAACTACTTGCACGATAAATGGAGGGATCAATTAAAGAATATCGTTTTCAAAAAACTAAGAAACTGAAACGCGAAACAGTGAACACTCACTTCTTCTCCCTTGGAAAACTTAACGAGCACCTATCACAAACGGGCCTCGCAATGTTCAAAGGAATTTGCCTTCACGCATAAAACTGGTACCCATAAATGGACCGGGGTCAACAGGGAGACGTGTTTGCGGAAGGAATTAAGAAAGCTGCGACAAAAAAGGGGGGGCACATGAGGGGTGCATCTCCAATCAAAACAAAAAAAAAGGTGAAAAAGAAGGAGGAGGGTGCCCACGTGTCGGAAGGTGTAGCGGGGAAAGCTGTACCACAAAAAACGTCGTGGGTGGGTCCACAAACCGGGGTTAAGATGGACATACCGGAAAGGCTGGAAAGAGATGAGTTGAAGGGACTGCAGATAATAAGAAATCCTCAGAATTTATATTGCTGGGGAGGCAAGGTGTCGTAGGAAAATACCAAGGGGGGGAAAAAATCTCTGGGTGCTGGCTGCCGATGGGCGACCAGAAACTTGGACGGTGTAGTACACGAGGGGAGGGGAGGGAGAAATCTTTTGCGGTAAGAGATCTAACGGAAGGCCGGAACGGGATACCATGTCGCATAAAGCCTTTAGGAGCTGTGAAATGAGGCAGTAATAATTCAAAATCTAGGGGGGAATCCTTTGGCCGATGCAGTGGAAGGCTAGAGGGGTAAAACACGAGAAGGGACTGACGCGGGGAAGAACTGCAGGGCATTGAGAACAGTTCGCGAAAAAATTACGCGACCTGCAAATGCGGGGGTCGGCAATGAGCTTTGGAACGGCCGGGTAGGATAAGGGAGAGAGGGTGCCGGTAAAAGGGAGAGTGCAGTTGCTGCCCGAAAAAAGGACATTCTACCAGAGAAAAGAAAGCCTGGTTCTCCCAAAGACTTTGATAACACTACTCAAAATGAAAGTGCGCTGGGAGAGAGCGGGAAACGAGTGAGGAAAACGGTCGCGATATCAAGAGAAACGGCAAGGTGGACTGGAAAGCGACTAATGACGGGTTCGAGGGTGGGGGAGAATGAGAAAATGAGAGACAAAAAAAAAAAGGGAAGAAGACAAACCATGTATCCCTGAGTCCTTTTCGGACGAAGTACAACAGCGGTAGAAGGCTAACAGAAAATTGAAGAAAAGGGGTAAGTCTAAAGGAGACATGGAACCATACTCAAAGGGGCAGAAAGAAAAAAACTCCAAACCGCGTGGATCTCGAGAACGACCGTGGGGGCAAATATCTAGTTATAGTGAAGCAAAGAAAAAAGGATAAGTGCATGCATTGGGAGGGGGTACATAGGGAAAGGAACCGTACAATTGGGGGAAAACAAAGTCAAGTCCTCGGAAAGAGGCCGCTGTCAGGAAAAACTGAAAAATAAAGGTCAGAGGGTCCTAAATACCTCTGTACGAAAGGACAGGATTGGGGGGGGGGTTTATGTAAAGCACAAGACCCATTTTATCCTCGCGCCAGGCGCCGCCGCCTCGGTCAGGTGTCAGCCATGGATCAGGACGGTAAGCTGACAAGGAGTCGGGCGCATCGCCTATTTCCATAGCGACTCACGAGTTCTAGACTAGAAACGCAAGGGAGCGCTCCTACTTCTGACTTTACGCATCACGACAAAATGGCAGCTCTTATCCTCCGGGAAGGACAAATACAATCTGGAAGCATAACTTCGAAGGCGGACCTAAATGCTCCACGACGTTACGCATCCATAAAAAAAAAACGGATCTTGCCTTAGCCAGGACAGCCATTCAGAGGATACAGCTTTCTGATGGGACATCATGTGTGAAACTTTGTCACGAAGTGGGACCTCCAAGTTCGGGACACGATTCCAACAAGAAGGCTTCGACAATTCAAGAAATGGCAAACATGAGCACGCTGTCACAGAGAAAGGAAAAAAAAGCGGCGACGAAGAGGCCGCATGTCTAAAGAACTCTCCGGGGGAGGATCTCGAAAAAAGAAAAGGAGACAGGTGAACTGTAATACCATGGTGGGGCAAAGTCACTGGGAGTTTAGAGCGAGCCACTTTTTGAGAGGAATAAACCCGGGGGGAGGGAAGGGCCCTCAAAGTGCGCTCAAATCATTCTAAAAAGGGTAACCAAGCTAAATCGCGCTAATCGCAACCAAAAAGGGCACAAGGAAGGGGGTCAATGAGAACAATCCTACTTACAGCGTAGAATAATTCTCTAGGGGGAGTTTCCTGGGGGAATGAAAAAGTGTGGAAAACGACCAAAAAGGGAATGCTCCTGACAGTCGAAGTCCTTCACTGAGGGAAATAGGATGAAAATGAGGGGGGGGAGGAAACCTTCCAAACTGGCAACTTTCCAAAACAGGGATCGCAGCTACGGGAAAACTTAGGATGGTCGTCTCCCGTCGCTGGGTCGGAAAGACAAGGGGGGATTTATAAGCGGGCCGCTAAAGGGGAGGGCTTGACGGAGAAAACAACGTAAAAGTAAGAATCAATACTGCCCTATACCAAACAAAACGAGATACGCGCCGGAACGTCAAACAATAAAGCCTGAAAGCCGAGTGGCAGCCAAACAGTTTAAATAGGATTGGGCCCGCTAGAAACAGGGTCTGGGGCAGGGATTGAAGGGTTCGGCGGTTGAGACGAGGAAGAATGACCGCACTTCGCACACAAAAAAGTCTAACGCAAAACGACCGGGGTCAGTCGGGGGAAAGTGAACGAACGACTGAAAAATGTCATGACGGCGAG
>Ga0179591_1497225_pt1 | contig 13614 bp, 9 predicted proteins | sample CZOMad2_1_08_16f_FD_182891 | JGI IMG/M metagenome (GOLD analysis project Ga0179591, IMG submission 182891) | Vadose zone soil fungal communities from Angelo Coast Range Reserve, California, USA - CZOMad2_1_08_16fungal (PacBio error correction) | ecosystem: Environmental > Terrestrial > Soil >...
CACAGCCCTTTTGAGGACACGGCGATCGTATCTGACATTGACCACAGTTCTTCAGACAACGCTCGTATCGGCGCTGCACCACACCCGCGTCCCCGTCTCTGCAAGCAATCCGCTCAACCTCGCCGCACCGCCGCTCTCGCAAACGCTCAACTGCGCGACAGTACCAACCAGATTCAACAAAATCCACGACACTACATCGCGGCTTCAAGGCACTATCGCATCCTCCACGGAATATCGAGGACGCTGTCGACATGGAGGTTCGCATTGGTTCGATCTCGGCCTAGGTGCAATGCTTGCATCCTCAGCTCGCCATAGGTTAATGCTCACCAAGCCGGCAGATTATTCAGTCAGGGGACCCGATTCACTGAGGGCTCGCTATGGCAATGGCGGACGTACCATGCTCGTCGCTGGACTATAGTCGTTCCGGCTTGACGCGGGTCCATGCGTGCAGCCTGGGTCAGCGCTGTGTTGGTCCGGCGTTGTACGTACGAAATGCGAGCCGTCTTGCCGTATGCGGAGCCGAAGCTGCTGCCTGCTTTCGTACCATGGCTTACCGATCCGGTCACGGACCGATCGACGGTCATAGTGGCTTCTTTACGCGGTTCTTGCGTCTGTGACCATCCCCCCGCACTGGTGACTCTTATTATTCGGACTCGGGCGATCTATGGGTTAACTTTTGCTTTTCCTTAAGACACGGTAGTTTTGGCAGTTTTGTGCTGAAAACAGTCGGGCAATCGCAGTCAGCAATTTATGCGTCATGGCGTGCTTCGGCGATTGCGTCTGTCCCCGCTGCGACCACTCCTAAGTTCTGATAAACTTCTTCTTAGTTTCACAAAGCACGGAAACCGAGCGCATCGGACTACGGGCAGAAGCCTGTCCTTAACCTTGCTCTGCATGCGTCCGCTTTAAACACAGATCACACCACGCGATCGACATGTATGGCGACTACACACCGTCGATCGGTCCGAGCGCCCGCTCTAGCATTTTTTCGGATATATTAACGCGACTTTCTGGCTCTCTATTGCTCACAATTGGTAGCGCGGCGTTGCAACGGTAGGCAAATCCTGCCCCTTGTCCAAGCATTGGGCCCGGTGAGGCCCTCGGCGGGAACCATCGTTGCCTGCGAAGATCTGCGGGCCATGAAAGAGATTCGATCAGGCTACTGGAGCTTCTATCGCAGAAGCTGACGCAGATCTCTGACATTCTCGCGTCGCTCAGCTGCGTGCCTCTGCTGCGTACACAGCGGCGAGACACTCGATGCGGCCGCGTCAGACTCTGATGCAGGACCTAGCCTCGATATGCCACCCCATGCATCCACCCATCAGTGTTCCAGGGAGCACCGAAACTGGCGCAGTCCGCCGAGCCTATGGATCACACCGTCAGCTGAGCAGGATCGATCTTCTAACCAGGCGCGCGCCATCCAGCTATCCCTCATGGACTGCTATTCTTCGCCCCGTACCGCGTTGAGCCTGCTGCAGCCGTTGCACTCTACGCTGGCACCCGTGCCGCCGCCCAATGATGGTCGCGTGCTCCGTTGACCCTCCTCGCGTGTCTAACGGAGAGGATCCGACGGCTGCCACCTCCCCCCCCCCCTGCTCGGGGCGCTGGGTTGGAACGCCGCGAGGCGCCATCCCGTCCGCCCTCGCCTGAGTCTCGGGAGAGTGGCATCTGCCGCGACTGCATGCGACCATCGGGCGCGACTCCACAGTCACGCGATCCAAGCGACCAAGCCGTCATCCCTCGTCTCAGCCAACAACGGTTTCCGAAAGGTACTGTCGCTGGAACGGATCGCTTGTCAGACCTTTCGGTCAAGGTCGGCAAGGGTTCGAGCCCGAGCAGACAAACCTCGCCTCGCGCCAGAGAGCACCGATTTCCGCGCTCGCCCAAGCTCGCGCAATATACGGTCGCGCGTCTCGTCCCGCCTCGGCGCGACGCCGTACCCTATTCGCCACCACGTGAGGAAGAGGTGCATGGTTGTGCGCTTCCCGGCGACGCGCTGCCGAACCGTTCAAACGCCGAAGTCGGTGAGCATGGCACAGAAGACGACGATAATTCCGACGTCGTGACGTTTCTCAGAGTACGCCCCGGAGCATCCAGTCACAGCGCAGACCCTCGACGCCTCAAGAAGGCCTATCACCATCTCCTCCCGGTATCGCGCAATGCGTCTGAACCGTCTAAGTGCTGCGCTGGCGCTGGTGGCCAGGCAACGGCCTGAGAGTCCTTGGCAGTTGGTCCTTCGCGTCCGACGTCGCCACCGGAAGGGCGGGGGTCGGAATGTCTGGGGCGTGTAGTCACCGAATGCCAAGCGGTCGCGCGGCCGACGTCTCGAGTGCCAGCAGTTCGTTCATCGTGGTCCGCGGTCTGCGTCGACTCATGGACCGCTGCGCCGCGGTAGCGCTAGCGTCGGCGTCCGGTCTTCGAGCTCCGTCTGACTCTGCGCGATGGTGCGTCGACGCGGCTCGTGACGCACAGTCGCCTCGCTCCTCAGGGATGCAGCGGTTCACGGAACATACCGCGGTGCTGGTCGATCCGCGCGATCCCATCCCTGCTCGACGCGAGGTCTGGACGTCAGGACACCCGAAATATAATGCTGCTGGCTGGTCGGCGGTGTTCAAGGGTTCCCGTTGCATGTCGAACGGCATATCGAGCAGACGCGTGCGCAACGCATTCGGTCTGGTGGGCGCTCCAGCGTACATCAGCAATGTTTGATCGTATTCATTGCTCGCGCGAGTTTCTTCTGTTAGGTTCCGGCTCTTATGCCTACGGTGCGTCAGTCGGCCGCCATTCCTTGAGCCCTGTCGTCCAAAGGATGTCGTTAGGCAATGTTACAGGCGAATCGGGCACCCGGCCCGGCGACGCGGAGCTCTGCGACGCGCCTGGGTGGCACGTCGATGCTCCCGTCGCACGGACCGCCTCGTACAGATCCGAACGCTCCTGGGACGGCAGAGCTGAGCTAAAACTCTGTCGCTCGTGAGAAGGGACGCGCACGCATCGGTGTGCGCAATGTAGCCAGACGGGCGCGGTGCCCGAGCGGGGGCGTTATATCGCGGTGAGAGTTGACCTTGCGGGTGTGCTTAGGACGTGATTCCTTCCAGCTATACCGGCTTGTCTGTATCGTGCCCTGCTCATGACGTTGCGTTTCGCTTCAGTCTCATTAGCTACTGTCGTGTCCTGCGCGCGCCCGCTTGCTTCCTCTGTCTCCCGGGTTCACTTTCCAGGCACGTAACTGAGACCACCCCATTACGACCACCGACACCATCAGGTTTCATCGTACGGCTCGTAATCGTCATCTAAACGAGCTGCTGGACTCGACTTTCTCGGACTCGCCCACTCTCGCACGGTCTGAGGTCTGAAAAGCCTGGTTGCGTCGGACCAATGAGCCCAGGGGCAGGCAATACGGCATGTGAAGTCTGCTGGTCACAGCGGACTCAACTTGCCTGGACTGCTCCTCGGCGCGCTTGTACGCATGAGAGGCCATTTCCGTGAGTCCGATCGGACGTGCTTCGAATTGGTGACGAACTGAGTCGCGTCGTATCGGGGCGGCGCACAAATCGAATTTCACCTATTGCGTGGAGAGCCGTGTATCACCCTCGTCTGGCAGCCCGTCTAAAGGCGCTTCCAGAGCAGGAGGCTGGTCCGAGTCCAGCCTGCCCCCTCATCGCTTATGTCTTTTGCGGATCGCTCGCGATAGGTCGGACCGCAATCGCTATTCTGCGATTGAAGGAAACGTCAGTTGGCTGACTGGGCGAGATTCGATGCATCGACTGTGCCAACGCATCATCCGTGCTAGGGCAGAGGTGCGTCTGATTTGGTCGTTCCGCTTTCACCGCGCTGACTACGTGACCCGACGATTGTCGCATCACCATTACCGTGCGCCGCCGCTCCGGGCATACTCATGTTAGCACAGCACACTCTTGATCTTTGGTCGCGCCCGAGCCGAAACAACCAGGCCGGAGTCCGCACCAAGCCTGGGCCCGACGCGGTCGTATGTGTTCGGGATTCGCTTCTCCTTTGTAGCCCTCGTTGTTCTGCCGTCCGTTTCGACTCCGCCTACCCCGATGCGTTGTAACGCCTTCATGCTCACGCATCCGACGTCCTCGAACGACGCATCCAGCAGAACAACGTTCTGCGTCACAGCAACGACACCATCGCGCGCCGCGCCGCTCACCGAGTTGAATGCACGCAATCTGGTGACCGCTCGACATGAGTCTAGTCGGGCTGATCCTCGTAAAATCGTCCTTCACCTGCTGCGGCCGCCTGCGCCACGGTTCGAGGGAGAGCGCGAGCGGCCTCGTTGGCACGGTACGTCTGCGGATCGACATGGGCGAGCGGCGGCCAGGTTGTCCCACCTCGTTACGCGGCTACTCCTCTGTCTCGTTCTGCTTGCTGCGAGAATCCGACCTCGATCAACTCCTTTCAACTCAGGAGGATACGGCGTGGGGATCCGTACCAACGCCACCGACATTCGCTTACGAGTCAGCTCGACCGCTATGACTACGTGGACTCGCGTTCTTCGGGTTGCCGAGGTGCCCGCCGAGTATCCACTACTTACTAACTAATATCTTCGCGCTGTCTCGAACCCGGGTGCCCGCTTATATCTTCGCGTGTCCCCATCTTATTCATCTCTCTAAAGCCTTGGTTAGCTAATCTGCTACGCCGATTCATCGGCTTTCTCCCTCTCTGTGTCTGTGCTCTCCAAAATTTCCGTCGTACACCCCCTCATTCGGGGGTTCCTCTGACCTCTCATAGGAGCTCCCTCTCGCGGCGTACAAGCTGTGCGGGCGACCTCGGTGCCGCGGTTCTGACCAGGCCTACTTCGAAAATAGAGCTGCCCTCCGACTCTTCACGGCGACTGTGTTGAGATGCCGCAGGCGGGCGAACCACTTTTGCCCAGTCTGCCTGCCCGGACCGTCTGATGTAAAAACTTTCGTCTCTCCCTACGGCTACAAGTTGCGCAGGCAGGGGCTAGCCGCAATGTTCTTAAACAATCGAAATGGCGGGGCTTTAAAACTTAGCCGCTCGGAGGTTGACCATGTCAACAATGGGTCGCGGCGATTCAAGCGGCGTGACTCGGACTCGATGCGCGGCCTTCTCTCAACACGAAGCTGGACACTTCATGTGCGCAAGGAGCGCATGGACAAAGCGTATAGAGATGAGAGCTTCAAGCGCGAATGTTCTGAATTGTCGTGGCGGATCGGCTAACGTATAAGAGTCGCTTCCATTCATTTGGTAACCGTTTTCCGGGATTGTCGTTCCGGGAACGGGTGTGTATCTAATCTGTGTGTCACCAGCGGTTCCGCATATCAGGCGCTGCGGCCAACTCCTGTATGAGATGTTGCGCTGTTGGCGAGAGGCCGGCCTTCCTCCAATTACAGCGTGCAGAAGCCCGGCGGTTGGTCCTGCAATTGGATACTGGCCGCGCTGCGGGACTGCGATCTGCCTATTGAATAACGGCCGCGATCGTGTCGCTCAAGTTGCTCTATCGTGCTTTGATCGCTGTTCGGGATTGCGTTCTGCATTGGCAGACTCGCCTATCATAGTCGTCATAGTCGGATGGCGAATCGCGTAGCTGCGCTAGCTGCAGAACACGCCTCCACGCCTGTATCCTGCGATGATGCGGTTGATTTTCGTCGCAGTCCGCGAGGCCGCAGCGCAGCTGTGGCTCTGTCCGTTAGGCCGCAGGCATCACGTACCCGCTCACGACCTCAACGCCCTCCGCGGGAAGGCTTTACGACAGCCCTGCTCTGTCGAGCTTGCATTCAACTGTTGAGCGGGCGCGACTGGTCGTGCTTAAGAAGATGGTGATCCAGACGGCGTTTAATCGGGCTGTCGGCGCGGCGTTGCCCCGAGGCGGCGCGGTCTGCGCCAGTCCGATCCCCGTCGATGTCGAGCGCGGCACGCGCCCACCAGCACGCCATCACGGCAGTCGTATCGCTCTCATCGCAAATTCCTTCCATCGCCGCATGCGTGCGGTGGCGGATATAAGCGATTACCCTGTCCTGAATTCATTTTCGCGCGATTCGCGCATGTTCGCCCTTCGCGCGTGACAGTGATTCGAAATCGCGCCGTGTCAGGCCGGCAGAGTTCTGAAGTAGTCGAATCACGTTCATACATGCGTATGTCTTGCCCCTGGGCATTGCGTGCCGAGCAGCCGGTGGTGGCCTGTCGAGTGACTCGCAGCTATCGACGACGCGGCGTTTGATGTATTGTGGTTTCAGGTTTCGTGCTGTCAGGCGCATTTCTCGACGCTTCCGAGCTTGCCCGCGTGGCACAGCCCGAGTAGCGCGATTCTAAATCGCCCCATATCAACTTGCGAACGTCGCCGCGCCGTCCTCACCACGTCCTCGTCCCTTCCAGGGCCAGATCGCCTCAGCTTTCCGCCCAATGCGTGTCTGCACTGCGCAGCCGGCGCGAGCTCTAGGTATCTACCGACATTGGAGGAAGGCGGCTGACCCTCGTCGTGCGTACACCGAGCCGCCTGCAATCTATCCCTCAATTGCTGAGATCGGACGCCCCATTCTCATTGCTCCGATGCCAGTCGATTCGGACCTTGTAGCACTCATATGCGGTGTCGTAGGACCTCGTCGATCAGGTCGCGCGCCAGACCAGCACGGCGGTATTGTTCCGTGAGCGCAACTCAACTGAGAAGCTTAGGCGCTTGACTCGATCGAGCCGGTCGAGCACCATTGGGACGACGCAGGCGTAAGGCGCAGCGGCGCTCGGTCCAGCGCCCATTGCTCGCGGCCGCCTTGGTGGTCGATGGTCGCACCAACTAGCCAGGTACGATCTTCATCGCCTGGCCACGCACCCAGACGCAATGCGGCATCGCATCTGGATAGCCTGTCTTGACAGCGTCGAGTCTGCGCGTGAAGCTGTGCGCCCTGCGCCTGTTCGTCTGAAGTGTGTCGCGATCTTCTGCGGGCATTCTTCGCGTTGAACTTCGGCGAGCGCGCCGGCCGGCGCCAGCACAATGCACGCCCTCTTCACTCTCAGTCGTCGCAAGGCGAGTATCGCAGATTGCCGTATATTGTCCTCGAGCGTGGCGACCCCGCGAACGATGGACGGTTGCTACTCAATTGACCGATGCAGTTATAATGTGTTCTCACCTCAGACTAGTGTCTACCTTGACATGAAGTCGACTCGATCTTCGCACTGAGTCCCTTCGGGTTGTTGGCGGTGACCTGTTCGTTGATCGCCTTGATTGTCAGTCGCGTTTGCGCCATGGTTCGGCAGCGGTCTCGACGGACAGACACAATCCCGTGCAGCGTCAGAGGTTACGGGGTGAGCTGTACGTATTCGCGCGAGATTCGCTCCAGCCATATTTGCGTGCTCAGGGTAGCTCGAGCCTTCGATCAGTAGCACTCGAATCGGCGAAGTATGTAGCTGCGAGTACGATTGGTGGTCTCGTGGCCTCCTGGGCTCGATCCGTCCTTGGCGAATCGGGCGCGCAGTTTTGGGTCTGGAGCGCTGGTTGGAGCCGGTCATGGTCGTATGCCGCACAGCTCGATCCGCTCGCGCACGCTGAGCAGACAGCTGCGCGACAGCCCGATTCCTTGTCATCTTCTGCAAGCAACTGCCGATACGCTGATCTATCGGTCACCCCGTTATTCAGGGTCCTAGTGTGGCAGCAGTCAGATGGCTCCGGACAAACGGCAGTTGCACAGCTAGCAGCACCGCTACCATGGGCTCCGCGAAGGCATGTGAGGGAGCAGTTGGCGACGACGTCTCGTTGAATTGTGACTTGAGAGCAATGACTCTTCGCCGTTAATATCCGTCGTAGTGAAGCGCTACCGCTGGTCTCCCGAGAGTACCCCGTGTGAGCGGCGATCGGGACCAGCACGGCGCGAAGTGCCCGGGACCGGCTGTGTGCTGACTAAGTAGGTTTGTGCCAACGCTACGGCGCTGTCCGTGGATGCCGCCCGCACAGCCATAATGGGTGAGCCGATGCCACATGGTTTCAGCAATCAAAACTGGCCAAAATTACAGCGTAGTCCCTAGCTGAGGCAAATTAAGTCTATACCCATGGCATCGGTTCGGAGATCCGGCGCGGTCCGATGCGAGGTGGTTCCTTCGAATACTGCCTATCCGCTTATTCACAGGAAGGCCTTTGTATTGCAGCTTAGATATGTCCGTCCTTCTTGAGTCTTTCTCCCCACATTTAATTCCTCGTTCACTCACCGCAGGCTTCTTAACCGTATGTACTACGACACCAAGCAGATCGCTTCTCCGTCCTGCTATAGGCTCGATTTCGTCCGGGACTTCAGTAATGGCGTAGCTCCTCAGTCTTCCCGCGCTGCTCCGACCACTTCCGTTGAGTTGCAGAGTCGGGATGTTCACCTCTCCTGCATCTGGTCACTCCTTCCTGCTGGTTGTTTGGGGGTTATCGCTGAGACCATGCTGTGCTCCGCTAACTCGGTCGCGGGGTGTGACAGGCGGGACCCGGCGGAGGGGATGGGGAACATTGGCTGGGGGGGTGGAGGGGGGGGTGTCAGCGTTACAGTTATCATACTGGTGGATGCAAATGGGATTTTGCGTGCTGTGGCAGTAAGGGGGGGCTGAGCTCTCCGCGCAAGGGGGACGGTCTTGCCGGGCGCGGATGTGTGTCCAGGCCTTCAGCAAGTAGGAGGAATGACTCTGGTTGAGGAATAGCTACGGCGCATGTTGGGGACGGAGCGGGACGGGAGGGTATGCGGCCGCGGCTATCCGGATTCGGAGGATTGGGGACGTTGCCTTGGCGGTGCTCGTGCGGGGGGGTTAGAGCGTCTCTACCCGCTGTGGGTGGACTTGCTCGTTCGCCTCGTGAACTCTTTCCCCGTTCGATCTGCAGCGTCGGGGGTTCCCTCCTTTTTTGGGGCGTAGAAATCATGCTTCCTACGCTATAGTCCCGTCGGTGGTTGTTGTAGTCGTGCTGGCGCCGGGGGGGGGCTCGGCCTGTTTCTCCGTACTCCCCTCTGCGTTTTCTCTTCTTCTCGTTCTGCTCAAGCAATCTCGCCGGTCCCTCACACTGGCGATCTCGTCATCCGCCATCAAGCCCTAACAACACCGACGGCTGCACAGGAGGAGCTAAAATCAGAAGAGTAAGTCGTCTCTGCCTGGCCGTGAGGATCTCCACCGCGATCCTTTGCTTAGACCATGGCGTCCTAGCTCGAAGCACCATGATCACCGCGCACGCTCGGGCTGCGCGCGTCAGCCCGCGCTGCGCCGCTCAGATGGGTCCTCCTAGCTGCTCGAGACACCGTGGTAAGCGCCGACGGTCTAATGAGCGGGATCGCGATCTCGGTGCCTAGAGCGCACCTGGTGCACCGTGCGCGGGGCCCGGTCTCGGACCAGGCGCGAACTGATCGCTGTGATGCTTGATCTCGCCCGATGTAAGCAGAGAGTGCAGTCAGGGGTACCTTGAGCCGCGGGCAATGGCGGCGAGCGGCCATCTCGTCGGGCCTTGGCGCGGCGCGAGAGACTATTCATTCCTCGCGACACGACATCCGATGGGGCCGTCTACACACAGCGGAGCTAGAGCCGTCTGCGCTTTCGGTACGAATGCTGCGTCGTCGCGGGTGTCACCGAAGCTGTCAGCTGGCCGTATTCGGTCTCCTGTGACCCGGCCAGCACATGCCTGAGCGTCGTTCTTCAGGCCGCGAACCTCGCGGGCGAGTACTAGTGGTGGTTACCATTGTTGCACTCCGGAAGACTACGGTGAGTTCGCATGCGCGTGTCTGTGCGGAAACACATCGTCAGACTGCGAGCACATCACTTCTATGTTGACTACAGTGCGTGCTACACCATCCCCGTACCACGCAGGGCGGAGGCTCTGCATTCCAACCGTCGTGTGCAGCGAGTTCGACTAAGTCCACTGCGGTGCAGTAAGCCGTCTTATGCGTCGATCGGCCGCGACACGAAATCAAGTCAGCAACAACCGTACGTCGGCGTCAATCCGGACCGAGGCGCACTCCGGACTTTGTAACGATATATTCAGGCGACTCCAGCTGCATTCTCGGACCTATGTGCGACATTTCGGAGAGCAGCCGCGGTAAGATCGCCTCCATGCATGCATTGGGCGCGCCGCCGGTATGGTTGTCCTGCTGAATCTGTGTGCGGATCGTATTGGGGGCCAGCTGCAACGAAATCGCTCAGCCAACGTGTCGTGAGTTCTTCACGCCATGAAGTTTTCGCTGACTCGAGCGTGTCGCGGCAGTCGAGCTGGTCCTGCTCAGTCGAAGCTCGAAACGCCAGTCACATCGACCGCCTGTCTGCGGCATCGACTATGCCCAGGCACTGCTAGATGCAACGTCTAGGCGTTTCCAGACCAAAACTGCGACGCGCAGTAGTTCCGCAATGACGGAATCTCTCTCGACGGCCGAACTGACCGCGGTCGGGGCCGAGCGTCGATCTCTGCAAGAGAACCCTCTCATATGCCAAGATTAGACCCGCGCGCATACGTTTTGGCCTTACTCGCGGACCAGCCCGGCCTGCCTTGAGCCTGCTCTTGATCGACCGAGCGCATCTCCACGCACTGGACGGTCCCCGCCGAGATCGCCAGTCACTTCGACCTCTCTGAGCACATCGCGACATCACAATAGGGGCGGAACTCTCGGCGCAACCTCATCGAGGCCAGCGATGTCCAGCCCGCCCCGGGACACCCCCCGATCTGTGGAGTGGCACCAGCCTTCTTGCCATCAAGCTACCCGCGAACGTGAGTGCTGCCAGCACCATCGTCGGCGTGCTCGACTACAATCAAGGTTCGACTACATAAGAAGCGAACTCACGGTGCCATACCTGCGCCAACAACCTCGACGGAATGCTGAGATCTCCGCTTTTCGGACTACGGAAAGGACCCACCGATCTGCAGGTCAAGGCTCGGCAAGTCGTGCAGATCGAGAACTTCGAAGCCCTCACATCAGGCGCTCGCGTGTGCCCGAGAGCAACCCGAAGTTCCGCGCGCCGCCGACGGCATCCTCGCTCGCACTCGCTAATATACTCGTGCCCCGATCCGCGTGGCGCATCACAGATTCGTCGCGAGCGGATCGTCAGGGGCTCGCCTTCGAAGCGACGTGAGGAAGAGGCTGCATGCTGCTGCGCGCCGTGTCCGCTACGCGCTGCGCTCGAGTGTCAATCCGCGAGAGCTGCTCCGATGACAGAGATCTCCGCGAATCTTCTCACGGACGCGGTGCCGTCGCCATGGTCTCTCACCTCACAGTCACACTCCTGGCACGACCTAAGCCCTCGACGGCCTCTCAGAGACATGTCACTATCCCCGGATGCTCTGTGACCGGGCCCTTTCGGCCCGCATTCATCGCTGGTGGCCAGGGCGGCCGTGAAGACGTCCTGGCAGTTTGTGGGCCCCTCTCGCCCCCGGAAGCGCGGCCGCGATAGGCAATGCTCGAGCCTACCTCGTTCGTTTTGTGTGCTCTCCTCTGCCCTCTCGTATCTACCTTCTCTCTTCCTACCCCATGTGTGCTCTCGAACCGGCTCGACGACAAGCGCCCGCTCGCTCACATGCCCGGTCTGCCCCTATGACCTAGTTGGCCGCGGAACACCTGCGTGCTAGGTCGCTGCAGCTGACCATGCCTCGTACACGAGGTCTGGAAACCGACACCGAATAGGCGCTCTCAACGAGTCACGGCCACTGACACGGCTCGGCATCGAGCAATGCGAAGATACGGGGGTCCGCGTCCGACTCCGAGCAGAATTGATGATTCGATGCGGCCTGGGTTTCGTCCGGTGCAGCCGACGCTCGCCGTGGCTACGCCAGTGTCGCGTTACATTCCTGGTCCTCGCAGGCTCGCAGCCGGCTGCGCACTCCACGCAACGCGGGCGGGCAGCTGAGCTACGTTCTGGCACGCCGAAGGGACGCGCCTTGGACGAATTCTTGCAGTGACGTTCGCTGCGGCGTATTTGACGCAAGTTTGATCCGGTAGCACGCAGTACTTGATCCGCCTACTCCTGGACGCGCCTGGCGCGGCATGCCAGGAATCGACTCGAGACAATGCGCCCTGACGACACGAAGAGCAAGAGACCTGACTACCACCAATCTACATCATCCCGTGACACCTGCGTCGGCATGAAGGTCTCGGGGCGATGAGCTGTCGTACGACACTAGGCCGTTTGAGCACACGACGGACGGCCCCGACCTGGCTGCTCGCGGTACCAACTAGCAACCATGGGCAGCAATACGCATTGTGAAGTGCTGCCAGCTCGAACGGTTGCCGTGCTGCTCAGGTCGCGCATTAGGTCGCTCATCGACTGTCCGCCGCGAAGGCGCATATTCATGGGCGCGCATTCCGCGCAGAAAATGAATTCACTTACTCGCACGGGGTAGATCGCCCGCTGTCTATCACAATCCTCCACCGAATCGCAGGCTGAGATGGAATGAACTGTGCTGGATGACAATCGATACGGAGTCCGACTGACTGGGTGAGCGGCGTGTTCTGGTCGGGCGCGTGCAGCGCTCGGCGAGCTACGAATCGAGACTACCGATGGCGCATCGTGCGGCGTTACCGCAGCCGCCTCCATGCGTCCACAGCCGGCTCGATGGGTGCAGCCCTTCCGGACCCTCCAGACTCCTTGCGCCGATCACGGCCGCTGACACGCCGTCCTGCTCACACTCTGCCACGAGTCACCGTGTTCCATGCACCAAAGCACACGCAGGTCGGCGAGCTCTCCCATACACGTCACTAACTTGAAGTGTCACGACCAGGACCTCGACAAGCAGGCTTTCCGTACAAGCCATTCTCGCCGTGGTTCCATACCGGCGTGGCGATGTCTTCTCGAGGTCGTGAGCTGAAGTAGCCACGGGTTGTGTGGATTGCCTAGGTCTTGCATGATGGATCCAGTCCTCGCCAGTCTTGGCGCACGTTGCCGTGATGTTGCGGGCTCCGCCGGCCAGGGGGGGGGGGCCGGCAGATCCGATGTCGACTGGCTCGCTGTCATCACGTGTGGGGGTCCGGTCTTTTCTTCTCTCTAGGTTTTCCGCGCTCCTTCCTTTTCTATTGAATTTTGTATGGGTGGCTTTATGCCAAGCCTGGGCAAGTGCCCATCTTTATACGAGATTTATCGTGTTCTGGTGCATGATGCTTTCCTTCATCCCATTATCCCTTCGCGTTGACGCCTTTCCGTACCCACGGCACCGAATTCGACCGCGACGCGCTCCGACAGTATTGACTAATCCCGGCTGGCTCGGACGCATAGCCTGAACATCACGACCACCGATCGCGGCGACGATGACCTGCACGAGCAGATCAATGCCAATGCCAGGAGCATTTGAGATGCCGGCGTTATACTTCAGAGTTTTTCGGGTCGAAGCGCTGGCAATGCGCGCTTCGTAGCCAATTGCAGGGACCACCGCTGCACGCATTAAGCGTGCCTACAGTGAAAGCCCGCGCCACTCATGCCGGCAAAAAAAGCTCGACGATCGTCGGGATGTTGCCGACGATCGCGGACTCGCATTCGTGAAGCGCGGACCATATGTAAACAACGTCGCACTGCACTAGACCTCCGGAACAATTGTCCACAATGATGGCGTCTTAAACGTTCCACCCGGCCCGACGCATGAGTCAACCTGTTCGCCCGACTTATGTCGTGAACTCGTACGCTTCAAATGCGCCCGCGACGGTGTCA
>Ga0179591_1311103_pt1 | contig 13613 bp, 12 predicted proteins | sample CZOMad2_1_08_16f_FD_182891 | JGI IMG/M metagenome (GOLD analysis project Ga0179591, IMG submission 182891) | Vadose zone soil fungal communities from Angelo Coast Range Reserve, California, USA - CZOMad2_1_08_16fungal (PacBio error correction) | ecosystem: Environmental > Terrestrial > Soil >...
GGGGGGAACTTACAAATGTCTCGGGGTGAAGATACAACAAAAAGCCTTGAAATACGACGATAAGGTCGGGATGCCTTTCAAGAGGTCCACCGATCAGGACACGATGCGAAAAGGAAGGCAGCAAGTTCAAAACCTTTCAAATATGGGCAAGGAAAAATTGAAGGTGGTCACCTCAATTGGCTGATCGGGGTCTCGAACGATTGGGCTTGTGACGGAGGAAAAAGGGCGTAATACAATCATCCATAAAGAAAGCGTGGGAAAACTCTATAAAATGCCGAGGGCTGCTTTGAATGACTCAACTCCGACCCGCAATAGCGATATCTGGGGTAACACTCAAAAGCAAAGTAAAAAAAAAGAAGGGATTAGGAAACTCGCCTTTGGAGGAGGAAAATCACGGCAATATGCTGGCCGACCGATAGGGCTGGAGGTGAAACCCCATGGAGGCTCACAACAATCAGCAACATATCAGCATGGGAGAAGTTAAATTTCTCCTTAGGGACATTCTTGGTGAGGGAAAAGGAAAAACCCTAGAGTAAACGGGAAGGGGACACAACGTGAAAAGTTATGAATCTCAGGGGGAAGTGCTGGCATCTCTTCATTTTCGGAAGTGAAGAAGCTCGCCCGTCGAAAAAAAGGAGCCGGGGGGGTGGCGATAACAACATAGACGAAGCAATTATTGAGTCGGGTCAGGGCTGGCGAGCCGTGATGAGAGGACGTTGTTGTTGGGGAGAGGAGAGGAAGCTGACGTGCTTGGAGAAAAAAGCATCCTCTTGAGACGAAAGGGGAAAGAGCGGGCCTCCCCTGCTATGGGAAAAAGATGAAAAAAAATGCCGGGATTGCAAAGGGGGGGCTCGGCTAAGCAATATTCCGGGGGGAATCGTAAAAAGGCGAGAACTTGCGGCAACCACGCTCTTCTGAACTAAAACCGCCCACGGAAGGCAAAAAATGGAAATATAAATCCTGGGACACGATAAAAACTAGGTGACATTGTTAGAATCTAGCATCGGCCCGAAACCTGGTGCAACTAGAGACGAAAAAAATATGAACTTCGCCGGCGGGAAAGAAAGTTAAATCGAAGTTCTTCTACGTCAAGACCGCGATCTTAATGGAAGTTCTTCAAGGCTGAAGAGAATAGAGAAGAGAAAGAATGGCGACTGAAAGAGACTTTGATAAAGTATCGACCAATGCAACTCTCGACGGGGGGGAGGGAGGAAGGAACTAATAGGAGAAGAAGAAATTCATTGGGGTCACGGGGCTGATGGAGACACCTGGAGGCATTAACGTAGACGCTGGCGGCGTTACAGGGGGGGGGAAGAGTGACTGAGAAGGGGGATAGCGACGAGTATTCTGAAGACCCTGTCCATGACGAAGAAAGAAAAAGGCGTCTTCATTGGGAATATGTATGGAGTCCGCTCATTGCAAACAAGGGGAAGATGGGGTTCGAAAGGGACTGGAAAAGATGTCGACAACTTCGTTGACACCTCCAGAAGATTGAAGGTTGGGTCTGCTAATTTCGGCAACGGGATTCCATTACAATCGGGCGTAGAGGGAAATGGGGGGTGGGGGGGGTGGAGCGCGCGAGGAATATGCGACTCGTCATGCTGCAGCATTGAAACGGGACCAGGGGGGGGGAGCGGCTCGAAATATTTGGGGATAAAAAAATGCACCGAGAGGAGGCTAAAACTCGATCTTCCAGGCACCGAAAGATACGGAACCAGCACGACGCAGTGGCGAACCTTTGACTGGCAGGGGGAAATGGGAAAAGGGGCAAGAAAAAGGAGGGGGCGGAAGACACGACGCTAGCGTTCGATTGGGGTGGGGAGTTGGAGGAAAAAGGGTTTGGGGTGGCGACTCGCATGGGGGTCGTTGTGAGGGTGGTCTCACGAACTTTCGCCCCACAACCCTAAAAGTGTGTGAGAAGTAGGAAGGGGTCAGAAGGGGAGGATCTCACTTGGAGTCGCCGAATCTATCAAAAAAATCAGAGGGAAAAATCCTTTTATCTATAGAGCCCGCGTCAAATAGATATACTTGCCTTACATGGGGGGAGAGGAAAAAGGGGGGTTTGTATCTAATCCACAAATCCCGTATACCAATTAGTTCAGTGGGTAGGGAGGTCAGAAAAAAAACGCGACGTTGTAAAAGGGGGAAACTCTGAAAACATGCTTTATGTCGTTAAAACAATCGAAAAGGGACGGAGGTGGTCTTCTTCATAGACGCATCCAGCGAAGTGTCTGGCCCCTTTTCGGGGCAGGGTTGGGGGGCTTGTCAATTAAAAACTGGTTACATCTAGAGAGCTCGAATGCTACCCTAAAGCTAATCGTGATCGGGGGCCATATATTGGTCCCCAAAGGGACCATAGATGCTGGAGAGTTTTTAAATCTGGGGGTGGGAGGGACTGGTCCCAGGGGGGTCTGGGAGGGGGAGCTGGGGGAGGTACCTTCCTTCCTCTAGGACTGACATCTTTACCTTTTCTCTGAGAGCAGGTTGTTGCTCTGATGGGAAAGGGAGCACGAAGACGAAAAAAAAATGAGAACCATAACCTAAACTAATCGATATTGGGCATTGAAAAACACTGAGGGAGTTTTGCCCCAGAAAAAAAAAAACTACGCCGGAGTGAAAACAAATCTGCGGGCAGTAGCGTGGATTCAGAGTGGAGAGAACAGGAAGGGGTTTAATGCATGCGGAAACGCAGTGCCCGAAAGACCTCGAAAAAAAAAAATCACTGATGTTCCTCAAAAGGTTCAATGCCAGCAGAAACAACAAACAACTGAGGAGGAAATGAGCTAGATGGCATGGCATAGGTGGGAGGGAGGGGACTTGGGAGGGTTCCCCTTTGGCTTAAAAAGAGATGTAATTCAACCATGAGGACGAAGGGTAACATGATCCACTCGCTGGAAGCTGCGGAAAAAAACCTCCCGGGGGTGCGTGGGGGTCTGCTCTGGGAAAAAAAGGCAAGAAGGATCCAAAATCGTTGGCGCGTTTCCTGTTCTTGGGGGTCTTAAAATTCTGGTGGGGGGGGTCCGGAGGAGTGGCGTCAATCGGGGAAGAGCAAAAGGAGACATCTTCGCCTTTGACCAAGCAGCGGCAGTAGCTGCCCTGTTGTGACGACCCCAAGCTCCCGGGAAGAAAAAAAACTAGCCGAATCGGATACTCCAAGGAAAGACAGTAGCAGTCCAATAAAGTTAAGGGGAAATGAGAAAGATGATCCATAAATATACTGCCAGGGAGCGAATTCGATTGCGCAGAAGAGCGACAGGGTTCTACATAAGTAAAAGCCAAAAAATCATAAGAACCTGGCCAAATCTGTATGGATAGAAGCAGACCGCCCTGATCGGGCAAAAGAAAATGGTAGGCAGGTTTGGTCGAAACGGCATTTTAAAAACTCCAGGGTGAGTAAGATACCAAATTAAACATGATTGCGGGATTAAGGAAGCTTGGGAGGTTTCATAGGGATTTTCTGCAGTCAAACATATCTCCATTCGAGGCAGAAAGAGCGTCGCTCCCTGTGTCCTCCGGAGTACGGAACTCAGGGGGAGGCGGGGGATCTTCGGCTCCCGAGGACTGCGAATCTTCTTTCGACACCATGTAACAGGGAACATTCACAATGGGGGGGGAGTCCCTCGGGGGATAACAACACTAAATAATACAGGCGTACCCCCAATCCAAACAAAAAAACAAGGAAAAAACACCCAAAATGTTCCATCCAACCAATGTCCGGAGAAAAAAAAGCGCTCGTAAAAGAACCGAATCCATGGATTCCATAGAAGGTTCGGTTAAAGGAAAACCAGTAATGGGGGAAAAAGGGGCGGAAATTCTAGGGTCTTGCCCGGAGAGGGGGAACAAGAACGGCGCGAGTTCGAAGTGAAAATCGAAAAAATGCCTTTGGGGAAATCAAATCTCTCTCAGGGGCAAAAGGCCACAACATTTGGTGCAAGGAGTCTGGAAAGGAAGGATGGCGTCTGGGGAGAGGGGAGTCCATTACGTAGAAAGGGCCGGCGCACCCAGAAGAAAGAAAAAAAGTTCCTGATGAAACTTTGGACTGGCTTTCGTCGGAAACCAACCCGTAGACGCATGAAAACTTCAGTTAACAAAATTTGGCGACAGAGGTCACGAGGGAAACCCCGCTTAAATGGGTATCTTCGCACTTATGGAAGTAGAGGTTATCGAATGCCAGGACCTCTCGCAGCAGCTTGTATTGGTCTTGAACCGGGTGCCAAAAATACGACGTCACAAAGGACTTAAAGACGTATAATCACCCTATCAAGGGACTCCTATCGGTTACGAAACCGTGTCTCCAATCACAGAACTCAAATCCACTAGGAGTCTGCTTAAAAGATGCGTTAGTAGGAACGCAGGAGAGGGTTGAAAAGGGCAAATTCTTGAAGCGACGGAGTAGGAGTCGCCTATCGGTCAGCAGCGAAGTATTATCTTCAGGTCGCCGTACCCAAAAAGGCAGAGTAAGGAAAAATCTGCGGCTCTCTCAACGATCGGAAGAGGAGGGCCTCGCCACTCGCTGAATCGAAGTAGGAGAAGGATAGCTCTCTGTGCCGACCATGTGGTGGCTCCATCCAAGATTGGGGGAGCCCCAATGGGTAAACAGTAAGCAGTGGGCGATTTCGGCCATTGTGCAGAGCGGGAGGTTCGGATGAAGAAAAAAAGCTGCGTGTTGCCCGACGCAGCTTGCGAGAAAAAAAAGGTTTCCAAATAAGAGTCGGTAAACCTACATGCTTTAACGGAGTGGTAAAGGAAAAGAAAAGGGGTGGACCGCACTCGATATGGGACGCGCGTCGAGAAAGATAGGACCAAAGATTCACGAGGTAACTAATCCCAACCGGGCGTCAACAGCGGGGGGGCGAGTTCGCCAGTCCCCAACAGCTCAACAAAGAAATGAGGGGAAAAATAATTTTGTGTATAAAAACAAGAAAAAGGGAGACACCTCATGGTCGGAGAGGCAAGCTGCGAGCCACGGGAAGGGCCCACGTAAGATTTGGAATCATAACCAGACTGCAACATCCAAGAAGCGAGGTACGGACGTGATCGCCTTGTAAGGAGGTCAGAAATCCAGGAAAAAACGCCATCTCCTCTAAACGCTGAAAATGTAATGAGGGGGTGAGCACTTGCCATCGAAAAACCAAACCCGCCCTCAATATCGTCAGAGGTAGCAGATTGCCGTGCGGGAAGAAATCACGCCATCAGAAAAAAAAACCGCTAACCCCGCGCGGCGAGGGACCCGGTGACTGAACCAGATCTCGATCTGCGGTCGGGGAAAACGCAAGAGATCAGCGATCATCGAAGGGGGCGCCAGGAGCGTAAATGAGAAGGCCGATATGCTTGGCTTAGAAGCGAGGCCAAAAAAGCAAGAGGGGAGACCAGGTCGAGCGCCACGGAAGAGGTTCTCACATTACGTAGAAGAAGCTTAACGAGGGTCCCTGACTGCCCAAGCAATCGTGTCAAAGGTCTCGAGACCAGAAGTGAAAGAAGCGACTTATCCGGCCGACTGATAAGCAGGTGCAGGGAACGGCGATTTATCAAACAGAAAATTTCCGTTATAAAGGGAGAGAAAAAAACAAAACGGAGAGAGGAAAAGAGACGGGAAATATCGGCAAACGTTGACTGGCAGGCGCGGAATCGCGCCCCAGCGCACTGCTAAGAAGACGTAAGTAATTGCTCGAGGGTAAGGTATCGGCTGGACTCGAAAGACTCGCTCTGCTGTAAGAACGAAAGAAGAAAACGGCTGGAGGGGGGTAGGGGGAACAAACTTAATGGGGTTCCACGAAGAAAAGAGTGAGGAGGGGCATCGGGGGACCGTCGCAATTGGTACGGCCGAGATCCCTACGGGCGGACTTATTAGCGACCAAAAATAGGAGGGGGGAGATTGTAAACTTGAATCACGGCCGAAAAGAAAAGAGAATGGGATACCATCCGGCACGCATGAAAGGAAAAACCGGATCGGAATGATGGGGGGGGATCTTGAAAAAACCTAACGGCAATCTTCGAAAAATATTAGAGGAGGGGAGCACCCATGAGGCAACTGCGCAAACAATCAAACCCAGGAATCAGCTGGGGGGCAAGCGCTTATTTTTGGAAATAAAGCACCTTGAGAAGGGGGGGATTGGCTAAAAAAATTCAGATCTGACGTCGGAGGGAGTCAATTCCGATTTGGGAGACTTCTCTAAGCCCCAATGGACAACGCTCGCGCTGCTCCGATGCGAGGTGGGGGTTTGAGTGGGAGAAATAACCACACTATGACGAAGAATTATTGGTCCGTCAGGGAAGAAGAGAGAAGGGGGGGCCGTCAAGCTGTGACGAAATTGGTTAGCTTTCGGGGGAAAATGACGGGAGGGGGTTCTACATAAAAATTTTATGGCGAGCAAGATCGAGGAGGGCGGCTACACTGCGATAAAAAAAAACTAAAAAATAGGATGCATTTTTATGAAGGAAATGTCAGGAGGAAGTTCGGTTTAAAAAAAAAACATTCTTGAGGGAACAGGGGCAACAGGGAGGCTTCGCCGTACAGGCAAGGGGTGCGGAGCAGCCTTCACGTAACGTGATCTTGGGAAAGGGGGGATCAGAAGCAATCTGACTGGGAAAATGGATCGTAATATCAAAGCAATATGAAAGCTTCAGAGGGGTGAGCGGGAGATCAAGAGCCGAGCGTGAAGCGGAGATCTGCCTGTCCTCGGGGACATAAGGGATCTGAAGCGGAGATTGAAGAAAGATTTCACTACGGGGGAGAGGATAACGCAAAGAAACTTTTTGGGCAGAATCGGAGAACTAACGAATCTTCAAAATCCTGAAACGAGTGGGAGAGTTGGAGGCGGAGAAAAAAGGTTCTTCGAGAAGAGCGGGAGAAGGCGCGGAGCGACGACCGATGCAAAGAGGAGTTTGCGACGCGGATGATACCAAGTCCCCTTAACCACCATAGGGTAAAAAAATGGGGCAGAGCCTGCGCGGCTGCAGACCTCGACTCCTACTGAATCGACGATGAACCATGGGGGGTAAAGTTACGGTGACCGCTAAATCGGGTAACATAAAACGCAGGGAGGAATTTTTAACGAGGGTCTAAAGAAAACCAGCCAAAAAAGAAACGGAGGGGATTCGATGGTGGAGATGGGGAAGCCAAAGTACTCAAAGAGCTGCCACAGAGATCGCAGTGGGGGCCTGGGAAATGTCCCTGTTAGGAGCAGTCGAGTTGAAAAAAGCAAAAGAGAAAAAGAAAGAAAACAGATCGCGAGGGCAACCCGGCCACAGGGGTCCCAATGCTCAGACAGGGGCGAAAAGGGGGAAGGGCGACTGGGAAAGGGGGAAAAATTATATGAAAAAAAAATGGAGTGCGCTGGGGGATCATCGTCACTACTAAGAAAAAAAAAAAGGTGGAAGGGTTAGGGAGTTTGGGATGTATCGCATTGGTATTGGTGTGGGGGTTTTTTCTCGCCGAGGAGAAAACCTAAAAAAATGTGTGCAAGTCATTGATGGGCCGCAGCGCAGATCTAAGCGGCGGACCAGCCGATACGCTAAATCAGACGGCGACCAGCATCCGCCAGAGGAGGAAGGCGTCCGGTTCCTACAAGTGTTTATATGGGGAAAAGGGGGGGGGGGGGGGCTAGCCAAGCTGCCGTATATGGTCGATCATGGTCAGTGTGGGCGTCATAACACGAGATGCGTGGGAATTCGACAGCAACTTCTGTCAAGGGGTCTGGTTGAACCAAGATAAAAGGGTTGTTCCTAGACCAGCAGCGCAATGACGAATGGCTGGCGTAGGGTAGTTCTGGTAGAAATACGGTGGAGCAGCGAATCAGAGAAGAATCGCAGAGGGATTTACGCATATTATGGGCGGAAAGCGAATGTCCGGAACGGTCTGATTGGCTGATAGGTCTTTGTGGCTCCAGGCTTCTTCCGCCGAGGGGGTTGGGGCTGGACTAAGGGGGGGGGAGGAAAAGCCTCGGCGGCGAACCGAAAATGTTACTCTCTAGATGGCGCGTGGGAGAGGAGGAAAATCAGGGAACTAAAAACCCAGAAAATGAGAACCAATAACCGACAAGAAGAGTGGGGGGGGGGAGAAACACTGAGGGCAGTTTGCCAAACTCGACAAGAAAAAAGATGCATGCGCTGCTTGCTGAAACTGACGACCCTCCCGGAGGGTTGGGGGCGCGACAGGAACCAACGTAAAAAAATCTGCAAAAAAGAAGAAGTTTTGAAAGGAAGGAAATTAAGATCAAAAAAACACGGAGGAGGTGAAAAAGAGAGGGGGGGTCAAAATCAAGAGGTGAGGGTGGGGTGGCTGGTCCACTTCTGAAGGAGATAAGTGGCAACCTCCTTGAGTAAAAGGGAAAAAGGAAGAGGATGGCACCGCGCGGTTTCAACGGTTGTGGAGTGCACACTGCCCAGGCTCAGGTGGACGCCTTCGAGATTCTCGGTGGGATAGTCTTGGTTCTCGGTCGGTTTGGGGGGTCTTCGAAAAAGGGGTAAGCCGCGCAACTGCTCAAAAAAAAAAAAAAAAAAAAAACTTGGGCCAGAGCACATGTAAAAGAAATCAAATGAGGGCAGGTTCCTGCGAAGCCCAAAAGCGCCTCAGGGCTTAAAGAAAAGAAAAAACAGAAAAAGTCCCTCCATAAAGGGGGGCAGTCAGTTCTAAATCTGAAAGGGGGGGAGGGCAATACAGCTCACGCACACGGTTACCTGTCCGCTTCTCACTAAGATACCAGAAGGGAAAAGCCCATACCAAAACACAAGAAAATACAAACTTTCAGGACGGGGGGGGAGAGGAAAAAAGCACCGCCTCAGAGAGTCAAAAAATTTTGGAGAAGGGGAACGGCCGACAAACTACAACAGTGCGCGTACAGGAAAAAGCGTGTGATACTTAAAAGTAAAAAAAAGGGAATCAGAGTAAGTCGGCAACAGGATCGCCACGGCTATCAAAAGGGATACCTGGCGGAGCGGGAAGGAGAACGCGGGAAAGGATTTCTATCTAGTGTTGTAAGAGGGGGCTAAGACCGTGCGATCTGGCGAAAATGAGACAACAAATCCTCTAAACGACAAAACAAGAAACTTTTAGTGGGGGAGAACCCTCGAAAACACCTAACAATATCCCATAAGATAAACCCCCAACAAAACCTCCAACTCCCAAGTGCAAAACCTCGGCAGAGGGACGCGCCTCGGCAAAGATAACCTGTCATCCAAGACAGGAACAGGTTTCGCCACTGAGCTGGATCAGGTTGCCGGGGCTACGGATATTCGGATGGGGAGGAGGGGAGGGGATTTAGGAGTTCGACGCTAACCGAGGAAAGGGAAGGCAGTGCGGCGTACAGCTCCGAGGAGTAAGCCTGCTGCCAGTAAGAAGCAAAGAACACACATCTGAAAACGGAAGGGATTGTACTGGGGGGGAGCTTTTAGGGAACTGAAGGGGAAAAGGGGGGGAATCATGCGTCGGAGTGAAACGCAGGGAAATCGGCACTAGAACCACAATGAAATGGAAGAATTAAAGGGAGAGCAGGGTTCTAAATACACCTTCGAGGAAGGGTCTCAGCCATCAGGGAAAAGGTCGGCCGGTTGGTCCACAATAGCATAAAGCACCAAGCTGGGGGACGTCCGGCCAGACGGAACCGCCCGAAGAGCGCTAAAACTTCGAACGCCGTATAAAGTGCAGGTTCATCACGCCGAAAACAAGGTAGGACGCACGAAATGCTTGTTAAGTCTTCGCTCCGTATAGCCAAATTGCTAGGTCGGGTAAGAGGGAAAATACTCGAAAAAGTCAATCTGGGAGGGAAAGGAGGAAAACCGATGAAGCCCAGCGACAGGAAGCGCGTTCAAGACTTGGCTCCGCCCTAGGGCGATCCTTGAGAGCCACTCACGAATCTCATATGAAAAGGCGGGGAGAAGGAGGGTAGTTGCCCGGTTTTCAGGACCCGCATAGGGAGGAGCCTTCCTCAACCATGGGGGGGGAAGCGGGAAGGTTAGGGAGGGAGGCGATTGCCAGGGAGGATGGAGAAAGGAAGCCGCGAGGGGTTGAAGGAAAATCTTTGGAGTCAAAGGGGTGAAGGGGAAAGAGAGGAATCGTAGACACGGCAATGGAGGTAAGAACTATCAGCAGAAAAAAAGTAGTCAGCGTGTGTAGCCCCGTCTAGGGGGGGACGTCAAAAAATGGGCTCCAAGAGATAACGGCTTCTCACACTAAACATACCGTCGCAGGAGAGAGCAAAAAAAAAAGCGCCACAATAATTTCTTAAATATGAAACACCTCAAATTCAAAAAACTCGGGGAGGCCAGAGGATAGCAGAGCTGGCCATCGGGGGCTTCAGCCAAAGGGGGGAAATCAAAAAAGCACCTTAGGGGCAAGCACATCGCCGAGGTGAAACTCATATTTCTTGGCAAGCGCAAAAAAAAAAGTCCTCCATGACTGAGAATCCTATACGCTGATCACTGTTGGTCCCAGTGTGGATATAGGGGGCCATCCCAGGTTTTCCCTAAACCACACTCAATAATCGTTACTCGGAGGGAAGTTCGTCTTCACGGCCAGGAAGCGCGAAGGTACCAGGGACAAGCGTAGAGAGAGTTCCGGTGCGGTATAATAGGATCATTAAGCTTCGGGTGGACCGAGCGGCGATCAGCGAGCACAACATCGGTGGTAGCCAGCGTAGCCGTCAGGACATGGATGGAAGGGCTAAAACCTGAAAAAAAACCGTCCCACAGCCGTTGCGAGGAGGGAGCTAAGCGACGATGTTGAAAATCGGCAGACCAAGAAGGGGGATCAAAAAGAGGGGAAGAAAGCGTTTTGCCCTGATTTCAACAAGCAAGATCGGAATAATAGGAGGGGGGAGTAGGATCAAAAAACCGTTATCGAAAGGCACCTGAGACTTATCGTGTAGGGGGAGAAGCAGTCGGGAAATTATCGCCAGCAGGAGCGCAGAAAATTTGTGAAAAAAGGGAAAAAACAATCTCAGAGAAAAAAAAACGGAGGATGGGGTAAAATTGGGGCTGCCGCTCGAATAAGCGCCCCGCACTTAAACTGAAAGGAGAGAGGGAGGGTTGAAGTCTAAAGAAATGGTCTCGACTGAGCAAGAGAAGAGGCCTGAAAACATGGCAAACGCTTTGATTCGAGCTAAAAAATTTAATGGGTCAAAAGAGAAAACTAGAAAAGGAATCGCCATGGACAGCTCGAGGTTGGGGAGTGTTAGTACTGAACGGCGCTTCATATGCAATCCATGAGGCTTAAAGCTCAGGGAGGGAAATTGGGGGGGAAAAAGATGGAGAGCTACAGACTTTCCGGTACCACCCGAGAGAGAGAGGATAAAATCACCGGCACTGCTACTCGTGCGAGCTTACTGATGACGTCAGACGGAAAAGGGGGGGGGCCAATGTCTGCCGAGGACCTGATTTGGGGAGGCTTCGGTTAGGGACACCAAAGGGGGAGCGGCTCATAAAAATCCACCACTCGCGCCTGGGAAGTCGCGGTCGTTTGTAGCCGGAGTCCATGCCCTGGAGAGTTCTATCTTTTTCAAATACATCTCTGGAAAGCAAGGTGCCATGGAGAGGCTGCTACTCTTGGAGTCAGAAAAAAAAGCCGAGAGACTAAAGACCTCACATGAAGTTGCGCAGGGTTTTGAGGAAAACACCTCTGCCGTAACATTAAATTCGGGGAGAGCAAAGGAGGCCGTAAATGCTTGCGAATTGAGGGAATCAGATGGACGTGTCGGAGGATCGAGAGCGCACACGGCGAGAAGATACGAGGAGGCACTGAATTTCGCTGAGAACGAGCTGCGTCCGTTCAAGGCAGCATGGGCCGTCTACGATCATGAAAGGGCACACCTTATGGGAAAAAAAAGCAAAAAAAAGCTGCAAACCGCGTTCGAAATTTAAAAAAAAAGAAGACAAAAAAAAATGGGCCATCGGGCACGAATAAAGGTTACCCCTTGGGAACAGCCGACTCAAAAAAGTGGTTGACTGGGAGAAACCTGTGGCCACTCTCGAATCGAAAAAGAAAAGGAATAAAAGGTGGGGAAAAGGGGGAAAGAGAGGGCGCTGCAGCTCGCCGTTGTCATCGAGCGCAAGTGACTCACGATCTGCCTGGCGCTTGGCGGGGAAAAAGTCTAGGGAGGGGCTAAGGCGCCAGATGGCGACTAAGGACCGTAGATACGCGCAGTGTTGGGGGACACGAGGAAGACGCGCCGAACTTACATCTTCAATAGAGAAAATTAGGCGCGCGTGGTTGCCAACCGGCTTCAGTGGCTAGACGAACTTTAGATAGGGAGTGAAGGACCTTCTGGCCGAAGATCCTGGCGCTTCGAAAAGGAGGGAAACATCAGTAAGTATACCCTCCCAGCTGCGCCTAGCTTGCAGAGTTTGAAGAAACCAGGGAAAAAAAAAAAGATTGAAAAACATAATGTTGGACTCGTGTGGGACGACGATGCCGGGGGGATTCTGAAACTTCTGATCCCCCAAGGAGGCCTCGGTTTAGTAACTGGAAATCAGAAAGACAAGTCGGCACTTAAGCTCATATGGTTGCAAGGACGAAAAAGGGGGACCCGAAGGAAGCGATCGAACCTGAGGCGCCGCAGTGACACTTGAAGTGCCAGACGGGAGAGGAGCGAGTAAGGCCCGCGTAAGGCATCGAACTCTGAAGGAAAAGAAGCAACCGAAAAAGACCGCTAAAGGAAGACCGCTCGCCTTTCCTGGCGACAGTACCCGCACAGGATTAGAGGGCAGCAAGGGGGCTACGGTGTGCCAGGGAAAACGCGAGGGAAAGCAGTGTGGAACATGGGTATTTTGGAAAGTCTGGAGTGTAAGGGGGGCGGTCGCAGGTTTTTTATGTGTTGTGTGCTCTCCGGGGCGAAAAACAAAACAAAAAGTGGGGAAGTTTTCGGAAAAGTACAGGGGGGAAAAGGGGCAGAATATCTCAGAGGGCGCGAGCCATCACGCCGCGGAAAAATCCCGGCGAAAAGCCTGCGACTCAAGGGAGCTTACGAGAGGGAAAAGTGTCTGGGGAGAAGTTAAAGGAGACTGTTGCCCGAAAGTGTTGACTGATCACCGGTGGGGGAGCAGCTGCCGTATGCAGAGTGAACATGGTGTTTCGCTGGGAAGAAACAAAGAAGGGGAAACCAAGTGGACCCGCTGCATAACATGATGTGGTTCTGGTAGGTGCTGCTGTTCTTTAATCCAAACTAGCTGTCCGGAGTTCGTTCAGGGTTCTGGTTCTGGAACAGAAGGAAATAGGAGGGGCTCGTGCGGCAATAGAGCAGAGCCGTGTGACGTAGCTGTAGGCGAATATTATGGGATAAAAAGCAGCTCAGAAAACTATTGGGAGTTCTGATGGCTGGGAGGTTTGAAAGCAAAAAAAACCAGGGAGTTTGGAGGGCCAGTATCACGGCGCGTTAAACGTACTAATGTGCTCTGAAAAATGGAGAGGGGGGGGGGGCGAAAAGAACTAAAAACCCAGAAGGAAAAAAAAAAAACACGAATGAAGGAGAAGGGCATGGCCATGTGCCACGCGAACAAGTTGAAACAGCGGGAAAGGTCCGCTGGAGACAATTCGAGGAAGAACCTCCAAAGTTTTGAATTACAGAGGAACTCATTTCAGGAAAGGAAACCACAGAGGGGTGGATCACACCGCGATGCGC
>Ga0179591_1283332_pt1 | contig 13612 bp, 15 predicted proteins | sample CZOMad2_1_08_16f_FD_182891 | JGI IMG/M metagenome (GOLD analysis project Ga0179591, IMG submission 182891) | Vadose zone soil fungal communities from Angelo Coast Range Reserve, California, USA - CZOMad2_1_08_16fungal (PacBio error correction) | ecosystem: Environmental > Terrestrial > Soil >...
CGCCCAAGACCCTCAAAGGTCTTTTTGAAAAGTGTAGTGGTCCGCCAGAAGAATCGGACTAAGGTCTCAAAAAAACTTCAAGGGAAACAGAAGAGTAGGAAATACGCTGAAAACCGATCAACTGGTACGGCTCGCAAAGCGCCGCGATCTGGGATCAGTAATGGGCGGAAAAAGAGGGAGGAGAAAGGGAAACGCGGAGCGCGCGGCAAAACAGAATGCAAGGACAATAAGAACGTGTTTAAACGGCTTCAAGAAAAGGCGCAGCCGACGCCAAAGGGAACTTCACCAGCCGGGGTCAACAATTTTCTTACCTGAAACTAACAAAAATGGGGAATCTAAAAGGGGGGTCCGACGAGGGGTAACAGGGCAATCAGGACATAGGGCTACCGGATGGAAATATGAGAAATTCTCTACCATCGTCTCTTCTTTTAGGGCCAGAGGAATAGCGCAAAAAACCAAGGGAGCGGCGTTCATCAAAAGTTCGCGCAGCTGAAAATCTTAGCGCGGGCTTTAATTGAACCGCGAAAATAGCCTTTGGGAGGGTGGGGGGGTAACGGAACCGCCTTCAACATGTGAAAAAACCAAGTAGAGGCGAACGGCTCAAAACTGGGATAGCCGCAGCATGATAAAAAAGGCACAAAGGCAGGGATCCATTTGCCCCGTTTAAAATGCGAAAAAAAAAAGGATAGAAAATTCGTGGGCCGAAGGTGGGGGGGGCGCTTCGTCAAAGGGTGAAAACGGAAAGCATGGGAAACGCGTACCTTGGACGGTGTGTCAAAAATAAATCGACTCGTAAAGCGTGAACGAAAACAGATTGAAGGGGGGACCGAAAGGCAACGGTTGGGGAGAAGACGGACCTTCTTTGGGAAAGAAACATAGGTAGCATGGCTCGTCAGGCGTGATCAAGTGACCGTAGAGGAATGCGGGGGTGCGATAACCGGTGGACGGGTTTGACCCTTCGGGGACGGGATCTGGATTCCTCTCCTAAGGCTCGCACACATTCTGCAAAAAAAGGGTAAGTAGAACTTCCGGATGCGGCGAGGACAAGCGCAGGCATGTCCGAGAGGAAAGAAAGAAAACTGGGAGAACAAAAAGCGCAAACTGGCAAGTGCAGGCAATCAGGGGTCGGGAGACACCTGCACTCCGGGAAACCTAAGCATTTCGTATAAAGTCGTTTCTAAACTTGCCTTGGATTCGTGAATCACGGAGGAAGGAGTTTAAAGTTTTGATTGGACCGCTCAGGAATGGGGTCACGACTCAACACCACTCCGGGTAACGGCCGGTAAGGAGTCGGCCACGCTTCGGAGAGGGGTTGTTTCGAGAGCAACCATGACGAGGCTGGGAGGAGACGTAATGGTAAAAAATTTGGCAGCGCCATCAGGTAAAGGGTATTGAAGACATCGACGCGAAAACCAAGAAGACAGGGAATCGAAACCAGCGAGTAAAACCAGCGCGGGGGAATGGGAGGCCATGTCTAGCAGGGCCCATGGGGAAAAAAATGAAAAAAGGAACAGCGACGTGTCAAAAAAGATTTACTTTGAATAACCTGGCGCTCAAAAATAACTAAACAAAAAGAGGGAGAACAGAAAGAGAAGTCTGAGAGGTCAGGATAATGGTCTCTCCGACTGATGGATGCATCAAAAGGGGGGAAAAAAAGCGGACACGTCTATAAACAAACTGCGAGCCGCCTCCCAATGTGAAGTGCACACCCAAAAAGCTTGGGTGCAAAATACTGGGCGCGTCCATATCGGTCCTGCCGGGTTGATCGCAAGGGGAACCGCCGCCCGTCTACGAAACGCTGAAAAATAACGAAAACGCCCGTACCAAAAGAGAAGGGTTTGCTCGCTCAACTGGAGAACAGAAGCCGTGGCTATCGATCCGGAAGTTCAAAAGGGTCAATTAGAAGGGTGCAAGGAACCCCCATCGCGGAAGGGGGGGGAAAATTAGAAAAAAAAAGAAAATCAACACAATCCGACCAAAAGGGTTTGGCCACGAAGGTACCGGGTGTGAATACCCAACGACTTCCAAGCTACAAAAGCTACATGAGGTCGTGCACAAAAAAATCTCAAAACCCTAGCTGAGGGGTGCACATAAAAAGGAAACAAAAAACCAAACGGTGCGCGGAGGAAGAATGAAGCATAAAAAACAGGCGAGCTCAGCCAATGCAACCTCTCGCCAGGTGTTTTATGGAGAAAAAAAGATCCTTGAAGACACACCAAAGGTCGGTGGAACTGGGACGGTGCTAACAGTCGATAACGCCGACCCATGTACAGAGTCCAAAAACCCTTCAAAGACCCCGTAGGGCAAAACGACCTGACTGACTGAGAGACGTAGACCTCACCGGATCAAGCCAGAGCTCGATACCTATGTACTAGTCGATAAAAAAAAATGTAAAAAACTACAAGGTACTTTAGGGAAAGACAGAAGCAAAGCTGGGGCGTGTCACACGCAGTTAAAGTACCGACAAATGGACGCGCCGAAGAGCACCGATTTACCCCAAAAAGACTTTCCGTCAAAAAACTCTGCCGAAAAGCCAGCACGACAGTTCTAACTTAAAAAAGACAGGCCAAGGGCCAGATCAAAGGAAAATACCGGAAATGCCGGGCAGTTATCCCGTGCCGGCGGCTATACAAAAAAAAAACCGGAAAATGCGACCAAACCTTTCTAAACGAGCAGCTCGTGCGGTGAAAAAAAAATTAGAAAAACGTGGAACAAAAAAACGACCCCGCCTGCAGTAGTCGCGGAAAACTATATACCAAAAAAACGAGCTCGACAGAGGGTGAAAACCTATCCGCAGAAACATGAAAAAGAGTAGAGGGGTCGGCGAAGCAACACGGCAGCGGCCAAGAGCGACTGGTAGGCGCGTCAAACGAAACAGAAGACGCGACACGGGAAATGCTTTATTGCAACTTCCCTGGGAAGAAGTCTGACAAGGGCGCTAAAGGGACACACATTGAAAAGTTGTGTGATTAAGCCAGAGTTTTGTGAATGGAGAAAGAAAAGCTTTTGACTTGAAAAAAAGGAGTCGGCTGGACCGCCGGCCTTCAGCAGTTGACACGGCAAAGACAGGGACCATTCCTTCCGGCCGAGCTCTCAAAAAAAGGTCTGCAATCATGTGTCCAACACCTGTTGCTGGATAAAAAGCGAGGGGGCCGCTCGGACGGGGGTAAGTTGATCGGCATCAGCGTAGAAGCAGCCGCAAAGGAAGGAGAGAAAACACTCTAGTCGGGAAGTCAGGGGGATGCGGACCACTACCTGGTCAAAAAAGTTGCAGGGGTCGAGAGGGCGTAAAAACAAAAGGAGGGAATAGATATAGCCGCACGCGAAAAAGCAATTGGGGGAAAATTAGTGTTCTCGAAAGAAGAAAGAAAGTAGAGCCGCCAGGCCGCTGAGTTCGAGGACTAAGCTTATAAAAAATAAGTGACAAGACCGGGCACGCGATTTCAGTACGCTGGGGGAGAAAAACCATGATAAGCCAAACCTCGAGCTCGGGGAGGAAACAAACCCACGAGGTAAAAAGTGGCAAAGCTGGGCCGGGAGCGCAAAAAAAAAAGCCGAAGCACACAAAATATCATCCATGCTCAAAAGAAACCGTATCGACCCCGAATTGGTCGGACAGCCCGAGAAAAACCTTTTCCGACTAAACAGGACGACGGGCAGAAAGCAAACGAAAATTGTCGCGGGCTGGCGCAGGCGAGATCCCGAAATGGATCAGTGGCGGTTCTAAAATGGACGCTGTCCGCAAGAACCCCGAATCGTCATCACGCAAGTCGCGGCGAAGGAAGGTAACTCGCTGGTCGAGCTAGTGGGGAGGGGTGACAACTCTCCTTGCAAAGGGTCGGGTTGGCAACCGAGAGGACCCGTACCAGAACGAGTTACCTCGATCCGGCCGGTGTGGGTCTCAATCGTACGTAGAGCGAAAAGACCGGGGGAAAAAAAGGAGTAAAACAGTGCCCCTGGGGACATTACGAAAAGCGGCTTGAACTCTTCGTGCGGGTCAATCGAAAGCAGCGGGGGAAGGGAAAAAATGGTGGAAAAAAAAAATTTACAATTTGCGGGTGGTTGGAAGCATCGACAAATGTGGTTAAAGAGGCTACCAGAAGGGGAACGGGAAATGTCCCAAAAGGGGGCACCTTGGTGGCTCATCGAGGGCTGACCGGAGTGAAACAAGTCCATAGTAAAAAGCGGGGGAACACAGGAGAGCAGGAACTTATCCCGTTGACTAAAAGATAGAAGGTCCAAAAAAGCGTATAAGTGGACGGTATGGGGGGGAACTCCTTCGGGGTAACAGCGGATATCGAGGAAAAAATCAAAAGTTCTGCCACCCGACCAGTGTAGTACAAATTCGATCAGCGAGGAGCAAGAAACACAGCGAGGTGGCATTTTCGAGCGAAAACCGAAGGGAAGTGGGAAATTCTCGCCGTCAAAAAAAACCCTGTGGCGAGGGACAATCGGCCCCATACCTAACGGGGGAGAAACGGCAGTCTCCTGTCTGCACGACCTCCAGGAGCAAGGCAAAGAAAATGGCTGAAGGGGATGTATAAAAATTTAAAAAAAAAAAAGGCAGTGGAACAACTTAAAAAGGAGGCGGGGTAATGATCTGCCGCTCAGGATCCGACACCCACCACCGGCACGTAAAAATTGGAAACATCGAGAAAAAACGGGCAGGAGGGGATATGTTCAGACGAAAGAAAAACATATGACGAGGGACACTGCCGCGTGCGAGATTGAAATCCGGCACGAAAATAGTAGCCGGTCGCAGGATGAGTATTTAAAAAAAAAAAAAAAACGCAAAAAAGACCGATAAGACTGACCATGGATTGCACCAAGCTCCTTGGTAACCGAGGAGCAGGGAAAAACGGGCCAGATACATGCCCATGGAGTAGACTGGGGAAAGATTGGCAAAAAAATTAGAATCAGTTAGGAAACTTATGACTGGTACACCGGCGCTCAAGGCCCTTCACAACAACTGAGGGGAAAAAAAAAGATAGGGCAGGCAGGCCGGGGTCAAGGATAACGATTCAAAAAAAGATGGATGCAGAACGAAAACTGTTACTGACAAAAAAAAGTAAGAAAAATGGGGCAAAATCAGGGAGGTTCCCCATGGTGCTCGGTGCCCTCCTTGGTTGGAGGGATGACTACTTTCCGCTGGGTGAGGAGGAAGGTCGGCAGTAGGAGGTCGGCGAGGGCGGGAAATACCGCATCCTGAAAAAAAACGAAAGAGGAACGAGCCAAATTGATAATATCGCCGGGAACCGAGGGGGTTTGCTCCTCGTGAAGGGAAAAGCCAAGTGCCGAATCGATCGACTTGACCAAGACAACAGTTCTTCGGACCCCCCAAACGGAGTCCTTAGCTGAAAGCAAAAAACTTTGGTTACGACCGGAAAAAAGGACACGAGTACCTTCAAGTGGGTAGGAATACAAAAAAAAGAACATTACAAGCAATGAGGTAAAAGAAAAAACAGGATCCTTCAAAGGCGACTCTCCAGAGCGGATTGCCGCCCGTGCATCATCAAAAGCAAGGACCGGGGAAAACCTATAGGGAAGATTTAAAACTGGCTCAAACTACACCTAGCGCACGGGGTTTGGCTGCGAATCCGAAGGGGCTACAGTAAAACAGCTCAAAGGTGGCAGACATGCTGTGCCTAATCTGAGACATACCTCTGGTACACCAAGAAACACCCTTCCGCTTCAGGTTTAGTCAAAGAAAGCGCGGGGAAGACGGCGTCAACCGGATCACGCCGGGCGATGGGCAAGGAGAAAAATCACGTCCCTCCCTAGACGATTAAAAAAGGAATGAGCACCGTGGGAGATGAAAAAATACAAGTTTACTGGGAAAAAAATGACAAAAAAAGCGAAGGGGAGCCTATTTAACGAAACATGTCGAAAGAAAAACCGCAAAGTACCAAGGCCAGCAGAAGCTTCCTCCCAAAAAAAACGAAGAGAAATAAACGGCAACGAAAGAAAAAAAGGAGTAGGCAAGCAGCCAGCAATGTCAAACGGGGCAACTGGATAGACCAGAGGGTATCCCGTTCCTCTTCCAAGCGACAGGACAAGGAAAGGGACGGGCCAAATGCGGAGGGGCTGTCGAACAAAAAGAATTACCGGACCTGGGAGTTGACAACCGACCAAGAGTTCCTCGGTCACCTTAAAAATCCCACAGACAGGCTGGGAAAGGCCAGCCTTAAGCAAAAAAAGGGAGTTATGAAACGAACGTAGTAAAAGAGGGCGAAGGCGCCAAGCCGAGCCGCTCGGGGGAGGGGTAAGAAAGCGCCAGCAGATCAAAACGGTTGATGGGGACAGAAAGGAAAAGTCGGGCAGGACAAGTAGAAGCGCAGCACCTCATAGTGGACCCTTAGGTTGGTTGAGCCATGATACGCTGTTTGAAGTCACACGGGAAACGCGGGCGCGAAACGAGAAAAGTTGGGAAACGGTCTCTAGTAGTGAGGTCTGTATCTGGCCGGCCCGCGTCGAGGGGAAAATGCGGGAAAAAGAGAGTTCCTACGCAAAGAGGAACCAGATCGCGGAAAGGAGAGAATGACTGAGGTGATAGGAATCAGCGGGGGAAGCCGGGCTTCAGTAAGGCGAGACCGAGAGGAGGTGAGGGGCTTTCTGAAAAGGAAGTCAAAAGAGAGGGGGGAACCGGGGGGCGGAAAATATCGATCACAAACAACAACTGATTAGGAGAGCAGAAGAAACGCCCCGCTACCGGACTCTTTTGGAAAGGTTGGTCTCCCAGAGAAAGTCTAAGAGGCTCGCCTCCTTAAGTGCCGCAACTTCGAGGAAAAAAGGCCGAAAAAAATTTGAAGGCGTAAAAGGGCGATCTGGTCAGTACGGCTGGTCGTACCAAAGTGGCTCCCTCAAGAAGCGAGAGGCAAAAGACTCAAGAAACGGTTCGAACAACGGGTGAAGAAAAGTAGCAGCCAGGGCACGCAGCAGCAAATCTGAACGTGACAAACCAGAGAATGGAAAAGGCAGATCATCCCGATAATCGACAAGAAGGTCGTGACGCTCGAGACACATTGTCCGACGACTGGACAGGACGAACGGAAAAAAAAAAATGAAACCGTATTGTCGCTGCGGCTCAGGGAAGCGCAACGAAGAGACCTTGGCGTCGCGCCGTTGGACGTCCGCAACCCAGCTACGACTTCATCAAGAAAAAGGAGATAAAAAGACGTGAAAGAAAGGGGGGGGGAGAGCGGTGACCTCGAATATCCTGAAGGCCGGGTCGTGGAAATAAACATCCGCTCACAACGAGGGAGACAAAAAAGCAGAGGCCCAGTTTTTGCAAAACTCATAAAAGGTAGAAAGCAGGCACGGTGGGAAAAAGGAAAGGCTGTATCAGCCCCGTGTGCATTAGCTGGCTGGGAAAAAAGACCGGTTAGGAAAAGACTTTCAAATGGGAGGCGCGGGGGAAGAAGACGAAAAAAACGGGTAACCTTGGGGGGTCGAGGGAGCGCACATGTTGTCGTCAAGCCGTGAACGACCAAAGGTTCGCTGGGTCCTTCTGTCAAATTGGACTTGGAGGAAGGGACCACGAAGGGAACCAGGAAGGGGGGGCATCACAAAAAACAAAGAGGAGGGACGGGAAGCTCCCGGGAAAACGGAAGGAAAAAAGCGTGAAGAGTAAAAAGTCAGGACGCGTCTAGCGTGCGAATCACCGGGACGGGAGGGGTCGGGTGGGATCCGGATCGGCTCCTCGGCGAGCCCGAAGGAACGAAAGAAAAGCCGGCCCGGGTGGGTACAAAGTCGGAAGAGAGGCCCATACAATGCGGCAGGGATTGGGAAAGACAAGCGCCTACGGGTAGAATACTTAGAAATCGAAAGGCTTGCCCTTGTGATGAACCGCCATCTGAACAGCGCAAATCTAAAACAGCTCCTCTGCAAGACCTCATGGAGGCGGGAGGCGTGGGCGGTTGATGCAAAAGGTAAGGCAGGAAGGAAGGGACTGCGTAATTGGGGGAAAAAAAAGGGGGGTTGGGGGGGGTCAGGAAGCGATGGGGGGGGGGGCACAAAAACCTCTTAAGGATAGACCTTGGAAAGGGGGGGATCAAAGAGTTCCACTGGCGGGGAAAAATTTTGACAAGAAAAGAGAGCAAACCAGGAGGATGAGGAGAGCGATATGATCCCTTTGGGCACGAAAGCGGATGATCCCTCCCTCTCCTTAGAGACCACGGGCAAAAAGGGAGAAGAACAGACAAGCCTCGATTACACAAAAACTGGCGAAAAGAATGGGAAAAACGACGAGCAAAAAGGTAGAGGTGTCATCCGTCAGTGACCAGAGGAGGGGAACATCAGTTCGGGAAAATCCTGACCCGTCTCTCATAAATACTCAAGAACAAAAGAGGATGAGAAGAGAGGTCCTGACTTACCAAGGGGGGTCAAGGATAAAGAAGACTGGTCTTCAAGCCCCGAGGGGGATTGCCAAGTCGCTGTGCCTACGGCCAATAGGGAAAATGGTGAAGATCCTGGCCAAGGGGAAGGGCAGCGAGGGGCCAAAGCGTGGTTGAAATCTATTACGAAGGGCATGGGCGGAAATAGGGCTGGAAAACAAAAAAATCGAGTAGGGTGTCCGCCCGGCGAAAAATGGAAAAAGAAATGGATATAGAACTAAAGGACCAGCCTCGTCGTTGCTCAAAACGCACGTTCCGGGAATCCGAAGCCAGGTGCGAAGCGATCCTGAATTTCCACCAAGTCTATCCAGGAAGTAGACCCCCATAAGCCATTCCTGAGAAATGGAATGACGAACCGCCCTCCGAACCGGAAAACAGACCGGCAATTGTGACCATCCCGCCCAACGGACGGAAAAGGAGGAATAAGTCGTGCAGAGAGCCTGCAGGGTGAATCAGACCCAAGAGGGAGCCATTCGGCATCATAAAAGCCCTGAAAAGAAGAAATGAACTGGTCGCAAATTCCTGGGAGGTCAAAGCCAATTCCAAACGATGTGTTTTATGGCTCAGAAGACCGGAGGGGGGAACACTGTCAAAAAAGATGGGAGAAGGCTGCCCCCAAAGTACGAGTTTGAGCGAGTTAAAGGCGTCAAACCCTTCCCGTGACCGGTTATCGCAAGGAAGGACGGAGATTTCTACGGTCGTCACCGGAATCAGAAAAGTAAACAGAGCTGGCCCTCATCGGGAAAGAGGAAGAACGAGGGAAAGTGGTCATGCAAAGGGTGGCCATACAGTGACTTGCCGAGAAAGAAAAGTCTTTCACCAAAGGGGAAAAACAGGGCAAGTCGAAAGACACACCAAAAGTTAAAAAAAAAGCGACGTCAAGCCAGAGCTTGGCGTCACCCTCTACCGGGGAAAAGCGGGAACGCCGAAGCTTGTCAGGCCCTACGCAGCAGCCAGAATGAAAGGGACTAAGGCAGTGTGGGGAAGAACCTTTAACTTCTAGAACAGTCGCAGGGAAGCATGACCAAACCTGGCGGCCGAGCGAGTCGAAACTGACTGTGACCGTCGGTCAATTTTTAGGGCAAACCATACCACGTCCGTTAATAGAAAACAGGCAGTAGCCGCTCGACGCTGTCTTGCACCGTCAGAGGCAAACCCGCGTGTAAACCCGCGTATTCGGGTGCCGAAAAGTCTTAACGGGCACAAAAGAAAAAAGAGAAAGGGAAAGGCGTGAGCGGTAAAGCATCAAAGGCGAGCATCGCGACAAAAAAAAGAAGGGGTCAGCCGCGTCTTGGGAAGGACAAACGTCCTGTTCCTTGAAGGCGCAGGAGAAGGTCAAAAAACGGGGGGGTAAAAAAAATTATCGGTCACGAAGGGGTTGAATGGAGGATCCGCTGTTTGGAAAAGTCACGATTGGGGGGGGAGGGCAAAGATGCAGCCTGTTATAACACTGTGAAATTATGAGAAGCAAGTAGGACGGGCCAATCTCCGAAGAGGAAACAAAGAGGGGCGAAAAAAGATCATGGTTTCCCCACAACTATCCAACGGCGCTCTGGCGACGCCGTAAGTGAGGTATTGGAAATCAGGCAAGCAAAGTCAGAAAAAAAGGGCAAAAATAGGTCTCTGGGATACAAAAAAAAGTGGAAAAAAAGCTTGCATGAAAGAACAGGTAACGCAACACGAGGAGGAGAAAAGAGAAAGGGCGTCGCGACCCAAAAGCCCGCGGGTTTGAAAGGTAGTGGGGAGAAAAGCAGAGAAGCAAAAAGAAACAGCATCTCTCATGGGGAAAGAAGGGCCTAGAGTCGGAGGCCTGCACGATAACTGTAGGGGGCAAAGGCCGCGATCTGTATATATGGGGGAAAAGGGGAAACAAGAAGGGAAACGCGGAGCGAAAAAGGGAGAAAAAAGGGAGGAAATCCGGTACAGAAAAAATTTCAGCAGGCAGCCGGCCGCCGAAGCAATCGTGAGGCAAAAAAAGAACTAAAAAATCAAAAACCGAGGACAAACCTGGGACGGTTACAAACAAATAGAAAAGCCCTTTGCGACGAAGGAACAGCGACGAATCCAAGACAGAACCGGATTGTCTCGATGCTGGCGGAGGCACGGACGACGGCTCGGCTTGTCGTCGAAGAACGGGTAAAAAGGGGGCCCCAAGCAACCCTACCTCGAAAAGGAGCACGCCGGGTGAAGAGCGAGCAAATGAAGGTAAATCTGGTCAAGAGTAATGCCTCGACTATCCTGCCGGCATTAGCAACTCGCGCCCATCGAAACACGAGTGCAGGGAAGAAAAAAAAGTTGTGGATAAAAATACAGCAAGGAAAGAAGGCGGGATAAAAAGACGTCAGGAGCCCGTTGCCTTTTTTGACTGCAGAGGGAAGAAGGAGACGTCGGATTTCCTTCGTGCGCTTCGTCCAAGGGGAAACTTAAAGGCCCGCAAGGGAATGAGGGGTCGGTGTATCAGGTAGCTGACATGAGTGTAAATCGGGGACCAGAATTTCTCCTTGGGGGTCGGAGGAAAATGGGTAGACTTTGAGCAAGCGGGAACTTGCTTTGGCACGAGAAGCGTAATAGGGTGCCGAGCGGAGAGGACGCATGGCCATCGGGTCCCGGTTGCGCGTAGAAAGTCCAGGACCGCGACAGGAAAAGCCGGTGGCACGTGAAGGGGGTGACGCGCCGGACAGCGGTCGCTAAAAACTCTGTAGCGACAAGGGAACAAAGGGTACTCCAACCCTAGGTAGTAGTACAGGGGGGACGAGAAAGGTGAGAGTTGGCATTGGCGAGAAGAGGGGGAGAATCTTCTGGGGCTCGCAGCCGCTCAAGAAAAATTGTACACAAAGAAAAATCAGCAAAGGGACGGTGTGAGAAAAAAACTGGAGACTGCTACGACCCATTGATCAGCGTAGAAATGGGCGGGATGGTTATCATCACAAAAGTTGAAACTACCTTCTAAAGTAGGCGGTGGGTAAGGGGGAAAAAAAAAGGGTTGGGGGGCTTGGGAAACCGCTCAAACGGACTGCGGGGCCCGAGCCAAACGCCTCGTAAAGGATAGACCCTTGGTGAAATTCCCGAGTCGGTTTCTCCAGAACAAGTGAAAGATAGTCGCGCGGGGAGTAGTAAGAAAAGGTTGGTAAGAAAAAGGACCAAGGAAAAAAGGCAGGGGTAAGTTCCCGCCTTCCCCCGGCCCTCAATCCAGACAAAAAAAAAGAACTGAACCAGTAGTCAAAGATTGCACAAAAAGGTGGGCAGAATCGACGCATCCAGAAATTGCAAGGTCTAAAAATGCCCCAGGGGGAAGGGAAAACCGGCATTGAAAAAGCAGCGACTGGGCCCAGTTTCGGAGAAGACAGGACTTCAGGTTATGAACTTGGAAAGACCCGAGACTCACCAACAACGGAGGAGTGAGAGAATTGAGGGCTCAAGGGTGGAAAAGACTGGTCTTCACCGAAAAAGGGGAAAGAAAGCTGTTATTAAAAAAATGCGGAACACAAAAAAATGGGCAGCTCAGAAGGGGGACCCATGGTGCTGAGGTGGCCACCCAGCGCTTGGGGAAGTGAAGGGTCTTCGATAATCGGTAAAGTAACGGGCGGGGAAAAACGGAGGGGGTAAAAAAGAGGAACCGCAAAGATGGTCCCGCTGCAAATTATATCGCACGCTCAAAAAGAAGACGTCAGGGTTGCTCGCGCGTTCCAAACGATCAAAGCCCTTTAAAAAAGGCCGTAGTTCACACAAAAGGTCTAATCCTGGGAGTTGGCGTCTGGAACACCGAAGCCTGGGGGACAAAAGCAAAACTGTAATTACTCAACGCAGACGGAAAAAGGGGGAAACACAGAAGGTACCGAGAATAAAAAAAAACGACTTCAGCTATGAAATGCTCCAATGATTCGTGCAAGGGGAAAATAACCCGATCTGATGTGGCAAGTGAAAAAAAGAAGAAAAGCAAAGGGGAAAGATGCGAAAATCTAAAACGAGGCGCGGAACCAATGCGATCGGTGTTTATGGGGCGCCGACTACGGGGGACTACTACCTAGCTAAAAATTCAGAAGGACCAAGAAAAGGGGGGGAAGAGAGGGTTCGAGACGGATCCTCTGATTACACCCGGCGGACAAACGGCGCTCGCCGCGCGGAAAGACTGAGAGGAAGGGAAAAGGGGAAACGAACCTGCGAAGGAAAAGTCTGCCCGAATCTGCTCGAAAAGAATATTAAAGGGAAGGAGACCGATGGAGCCAGACCGACAGGGGAAGTAATCTGGTCGTTCACGCTGTTAAAAGTGACGAGCTTAGGAGGAAACACACAGGTGACCCTCGCTCATGGAAAAAAAATCTCTTAAAAAAACCGGCTGCCAGAAGAGACAAAAGTAGCGACGCAACAGCGAATGGTCAAACGGGTAAGAGAAATTCCTGGTAAAATTGTAAGAACCAGGGGAGCTCAGAAGCAGTCAGAAAAAAGAACCTTGCGGCCGGAGGTCAGACAAGTAAAAGGCTGTTATCGCGACAGGGTGGGGAAAACCAAAAACAGGAGAGAGTCAGGCGTCACAGTACAAAAATCCACGGCACCGTACAGAATCGCGCGACCGGCGGGGGAACGACCGGGGAGGACTGCGACACACGACCAGCAAGGTAAAGGAAAGATCGGGATCACAGAGAACATCCCTATAAAAAAGCGGCTTGCCGCTGTCATGATTGAAAGGGGAAGGTTCAGTAGGACACGTTCTTCTAGAAACGTCACAAGAAGGAAGGGGTGGTCTGGGGACGGTCAATGGGGGGAAAACAGTGAGAGAAAAAAACAAGGGGTTGGACGTTCATACTTGGCGTCGGCTGCGCGAGCCGTTGAGAACCTGTAGTCGAAGGTTCAAAAAGAGGAGCCAACCCTAAGAAGAGGGAAATGAAAGGTCCGCAGCAACAGATACAGAAGAAGTACTCTAAAGTCCAGATGAGTAAAGTCTAGCCGTACCATCTTTGATAAAAGATGAAAAACTCGGAGCAGACAGGAAGGAAAAGAAAAGGACCGGATAGCGGGAAGATGGAAGGAGCCATACCTTTCAAAAGGTGCAGGGAGGTGCGTATCTCGGCGCAAAAAAAAAGGATAATAGGTGTAAATCTCTGAAAAACTGCAAAGCCTAAAGGGGTTTAAAAAGGGGTCTCAGAGGGGGCCATCGCTATCGGTCTCGCATTCCCTGAGTCGGCGATTAAACAAACTGAGCCAAAAGACTGGTAATAAGG
>Ga0179591_1299931_pt1 | contig 13612 bp, 14 predicted proteins | sample CZOMad2_1_08_16f_FD_182891 | JGI IMG/M metagenome (GOLD analysis project Ga0179591, IMG submission 182891) | Vadose zone soil fungal communities from Angelo Coast Range Reserve, California, USA - CZOMad2_1_08_16fungal (PacBio error correction) | ecosystem: Environmental > Terrestrial > Soil >...
AAAGACACTAAATCCGCATCGGCGGGGGGCTGGACAACCGAGTGTTGCACTTTCCAGCGGCGTCTGGAAAACCAAAATCAAGGACAAACAGCCTAAGAGAAGGACGACACTTACGGATGACCGGGGGGGTGATGGGACCATCATCAGCGGAGAATCGGCAAAAACAACCAACAGAGGGGGAATAAATAGATAGGGAGGACGGGGACCGTAATCAACCGAATATCCCCGTAATGTCACTCAAGCCTCACCAAGACATTCGGAAAAACGGACCGTGGGGAGGGGAGAAACCACGGGTTCACACCCCGCGGGGTACGCCCGCGACTCGAGAGAAAAAAAACAGTCGAACAATATGGGAGGGACTCGGGAGAATACATCAAGAAACAAGAAACGCCCTAGCAACCGGGGGAAGAAGTCTGTGCCCGATTCAATAGGCCACGCCAAAAAAAGGGCACAAACTGCGGGGGATTGGAGGAAAATAGGGTCAAAAGAGGAAAAAAAAGGAAGTTCCCCGTACAAAAGGGGCGAATGTCCCTGATAAAACGCATTACAAGTTCGAATGAGAAAGAAGGAGGAAGGGACGAAGATGCGGAGGGCATTATCAGCCGCCACAACATCCGATCCGGGCGAAGGATAACAAAAACGTCAACAGACGACTTAGGAACTCTGGGAAAGAAAAAAAAAGGGAAAATAGGGAGGGTCTAATGATCAAAGGGAAGACGGTCCCGCGACAGGCAACAATGGACGCAACACAAAACATGAAAAAATGGCCAAGAAAAAAATGCTCCGTACAAAGACACCAAAGCGATCCTGCAAAAGAAAAAGGGGATGGGAAAGGGACAAAAGAGATTTTGGAAACAGGGCGAAGACTCAAATCTCCACTAGGTGCCGTAAAAGGGAGAAGGGGGGTCTTGAAGAAGTAGGCTACAGAGGGAAAGGGGAGTACCCCACTAGTACCTATAACGTCTTACCATAGGTTGGCACAAGCGGGGGAGACAAAAAGTGGCAAGAAAGCTAAAAGGAAGTGGTCCTCTTGCAGATTCATTGGGAGGGATCCGGGGGGGGGTGAGTAATCTTAACCAGGAAAGTTGCCTAACCAGAAAAGGTTTCCCTCTACAAAATAAAAGGACGACTGCTTTAAAAAAAAAAAAAAAAGAAGAATTGGGGGGGGACTGCCCAGGAGGAGGGGATTTTCGGCACACAAGCCACAAAAGGGCCATCTAGAGCCACCAGACAGACACAAAGGGGGGACGACATAACGGAGGAAAACTTTGGTTTGCAAGCACGGACCGCAAAAAAGGAACAGCAAAATCACACTCGGAAAGGAAAGGGCGCCGGGGGGAACTTTTTTGGCATGGGTCGATCGCAATCCAAGGGACTAGGGGGGTATGAAGGGGGGAATCGACGCCAATAAGGTTAGACTTGGCGGGAGGACCGCACAAGTTTTGAAGCCGTCGAGACTTCAAAGGAAAAAGTCTCAGCCCCAAAAAGACTCATAAAACGACGACCGGGGAAAAAAACCTTCCCCGTCAGGTACCGACCGGCCGGGAACTGATGGCGGGGTCCTGGCTGGGAAAAACTCTCCAGAACACTTGACAGGGGAGGAGGGGGATCCAAGAGATGCATTTCGCCCCAAGGAGGCAGCGTAGAAAGGTAGGAAGAGGTCCCAAAAGAAGCTGAAGGAAAAAGGATGAGAGGACATAACGAAAACGACAGAGAGGGAACGTTGGGATGACGGGAACTTCTGGCGTCAGGAGGCCCAGATGGGAAGGGCGTCCTACGAGGGCGGGTTAAAAAAAAAAACGGTCCTGCCTCAATCAAGGGCCGTAATGGGGTGCAGGGAATAGAGTAGCCGGAAAACATCAACGGTCCGAGTGTCGTCCCCCCGGGGAAGGCCAAGCCTTCCCCTACAAAGGAAAAAGGGGACCTAGGAGGAAGGGAAAATGTACCAGAAACAAAACAGGCCCGCAAAAAGCGCCACATAGGAAAAAGAAAGGACTTGGAAACAGGGAAAAGCCCCTAAAAGGAAAACGTGTCGCTAACCCTGACACGACCCAACTGGAAACAAACTGAAGACGTGGCCAGAGAATTACCGAAAACTGTCAATAGGAAAAGACGAACCTTCCTTTCCAGAAACAAAATGCGCTGAATCCACTTTAGGGAGAAGCCTAAGACGGGTTGCGCGGGTCCGATGTCTCCCAAGGGGCACACGACCAGTGGGTCCGGCCACTTTACGGACAGTGCAGAAAGAAAAAGAATGGAGGTCCATTGCGGGAAAAGCCCCGGGTGAGAAGGCCGTAATCTACCCCTAATCAAACAACAAAAAAAACAAAGGAAAGGAAATAGAGACCAAAAGACACCGGGCAGGTGGGGAATTGTATCCTTGTGTCCAGGTACTGGGAGCTGAAAACCGGGGTGGGAACCGTCACGTGACACAAACCACCAGGATCGGGGGACTGCTAACACACTCGAAAAAAAATCCGGGAGATCCGGGTGGGAAAGGATCTTCTCAGAAAGATCATAAGCAGGGGCGAATGTTACTTAACCCTTAAGAAGCTTCGGCACACGGGGGTGGGGAGGAACAATCGCGGGGGAAGGAGCGATGTCACGGAGAAGCTTCTCCTCCTTTCCTTTTTAACGAAAAAAAACGCCAAGGTCGAAGAGGTACAAAAAGCAATTGAGGCAAGGCGTTTCGGGGGCGAGTTTCATTGGAAAAAGGGGAAGGGGAGTGTTTGCCATACAGAGTTTTAGGACATGGGGAAAACAATCTGGGGGCCCGTCGCGCTCGGCATGCCAAGAGGGGGAAAACGGACCAAGGCCGGAGTCAGATACAGAGAAGGGCGATCTGTTGAACCTCTATGAAACCTGCAAGGGAAGGATCTGACATTCCTCTCGGGGACTTTACCCAAGGGGCCTCTAAAACTCCACTTCAAGGGGCTCAAAGAAAGATGCACCCACAGTGCTCGAAGTCCGCAGCGGAGCGAAGGTCCTCAGCAGTTCTGGAAACCAAAAAGGGGGAGTGTAAGGGGGCCCGATCGTCGACGTCGATCGTGGGAAAAGTAACTGTCCGGGGTGGCGGCCAGCAATCAAAGGTCCCCATGGAATGTCTGATCTTCGCCTGGTTGGGAGGAGACTATCCATGAAAAAAACAGCGCCGGCCAGTTAAACTTAAGCAAACCTGCGAAAAACGATCATCGTAAATGGGACCCTGTCGGGGGTGCCATCAATCAGGGCGTGCGAAGGGACAACCAGCTCTGAACTGGGGAGGCTTGGGGGGGGGAGGGACACAACGGTTCGAACAGGACGAAGAGCTTATTTGAAACCAGCCCTCTTCGGGGTCTTCTCGAACAAAGAAGCCCAATCCCCACCATCACCACGCGCGTCAGGAATCAAATTGTGATGGGAAAAAAAAAAATCAAAAACTGGGGAGTGGGGCCAAGTGGTGCACCAACTTCTTCCCCGCCGTAAAACTCAAGGAAAGGCAAGGGGAAAGAAAACATTGGGGTTAACAGCGGGTGTGAAACGGATGAAGATTCCTGTCAGGGGGGGGGCACTCAAGAACCTGGGGAGAAAAAAAAAAAAAACGAACGCCACAGGCGCAGGCAGCCTCCCTCGCTTATTCTACGCGAAGCACCCCGATCTTATGAACTCACACGCAACAGATGGGTACCTCTTGTTAACAGGGGGGGGCCACCTTGTGAAGAAAAAAAAATCATGAATTCCAAGAAATCCAAAGCTCATCATCAGACCCAAGCGCCATGATGTTCGCGGGGGGGGAAAGTTCCCATGAGAAGGCAACAAAAATTACAGGATACGAAAATCAGAGAAGATTTAACACGTCCTCGGCTAGAGAAAAAAAAAGAAGCCTGGGGGCGGGGGCCCCATCAAGAAAAAGTTAAAGAAACTCATCAGGGGAAAAGACCAGCGTCGGGGTCGCCGCGAGGCAAACAAAAAATCAAAAAAGGACCCGTCACCTGTGGGATGGCCATGAGGTCGGTGGGGGAAGGTTCAAAAAAAGGTGAAGGGCAACGGGGGACACCGGACGTGAAAAATGAGGGAAGCTTCTAAGTAACGTAGTGATAACTAGAGCCAGTCAGGACCTGCTTCAGGTGCCCAAGGGGATTTTAAAGGGAAAAAGAGACAAGGATTTTACGTTGTGGTTTGGAAACGTGCCAGCTCCCATAAGGGTGCCGGGGGTTCGGTGGTATCACCTGGCGCAGAACGGCCGCATCCTGAGTACCCGGGGGAAGAAACTCCAAATTCAATCCCTTCGTGCCTCAGGGGACGGTGGGGACAGGGGGTACCGGCCCCTGGGTTACCCATAAGGGGGGTGGACAGGTAAGACAACGCCACGGGAGCAACGGGGAAGCCCCACAGGACCAGCAAGGGCCGAAAGGAACTTTAACGTCTCGGAGCCAGGTGGGGGGCGGGGTATTAAATAGGACAGGACCGAAGAAAAATCGCGGCAAAAGGCGACCGTGACGCGCACGTTACAAGAGTGTTTGGGGGGGAGCCGGCAGGTTTTCCGGAAAATCCGCCAAGAAGTCAGGGGTGGGGGGGCCCTCGATAATCGAGTAGCCGTGAAGAAAGGCGATTCTTGGGGCCTTTCAATGAGCACCATCTCGCATAAGAGACAACACCTTATTAATGGGGGGGGAGATATGATAGTGGGAATTTACCTAGTCACTCATAAGGGGGGGATCCCTACTGAGGCTACGCTGAGTGTCCTCAGGAGTCTTTAGGGCCTAAGAAAACCGGACTGGCCAAAACCTTCACAGTTTTTCGGAAAGCTAAGGGGGAAGGTATCCTCCTCGTGCTCAAGAATCTAGGGGGTCAACTGTTCGTCAGAAGAATCCCCAAACCCGAGCCGAAAATGGGCGTAGGAGTTGTACAGTTCCCGGGGGCTGAATGTGGCAGCAGGTGTTCTCGGACCGGGAATAAGGGGCCAACCCGAAACACCTTTATTTACCCAGGACACCGTTCCCCCAGATAAAGGATGCGGGTCAGGTAGGAAGTGAGTCCAAGGTCCGATCCCTAGGGTGGGGGCGGCCTTAGGAAAGGTGGATACTGAAATGACCCTGCGAGGGTGCCAAGGGCTTAACAAAGACAACGACACAGCAGGAACTCTCTACGGACCTCCTGTGTCAGAGCGGGCTGGAAAAAAGGGGAGGAGCACGAAGAGGAGATGAAATAACTCGGGGGAAGGAAGACAAGGGTTTATATCGTGCATAAAGGAAAGGACCTGGGCAAACTGTAACGACCTGGGAAAACTTGCCCACGGGGTAGGTGCTGGAAAAGGGGGTTGACCGACGACACGCGGCCCGACGAGGGTCCTGCCGAGGAACCGGTAGTTGAAACGAGGCAAGCTAAGGGGGATCCGGTACCTCATAGGGTCGGCATTCCAAAAGGGAGAGATTGAAACCATTGCAAAGAGAAGCCGGCAGCGGGGGAATGCGGATTAGCCGGGGGACGACTTCAACTGCTGAACCCTAGGAAGGAAACAACCGGTTCCCGCGGGGCAATGCCCGTGGGGAAAACGGTCCGGGGGGGAACAAATCAACCCGATGGACGATGGCGGCCAAGGGATGCGGTGAGGGGGGAGAGAAACAGCAATGCAATCTACAGGGGAAGGTTCAAACCCTTCAACGAGATTACGGAGGGGGGGGGGGAGTGTGGGTTGAACCAGCCTGCAAGCAGTGAAAAGAAGGGGGACTCGTCGGCCGCCGGTTTGCTGGTTGAAACTGGGGGGCGCATAAGAAAGAGGGAGGGGGTAAATCCCGTGATCAAGAAAAAAACTGGGAATGTTGGGGGCGAGCACCGACAGGGGGGTGATCATGCCGGTAGGATGACGACAACAGACCGGGTGAATGAAACTCAACCTTGAAAAGGAAAAGATGAAAGACCGGTGACACCTTGAACAAGGTATCAGGGAATGCGACGTGACTACTGTCCATAGGGGGGGGGTGGGGAAAGGGTACAAAAGAAACACTATCCGAGAAAACCTTGACCGGGCTGGACCAACCAACGACGACCAAGGGGAAAGATAGACAGGACGATTAACCTGAAGGAAATTCAAACTGTAGACCGGGGGAAGGAGGGGGAGGACGCCGGCTCAAGAGCATTGGGATGGGAACAACTTAAAAAAGGGGGGAGAAAAAAAAGACCAGGGGTCAAACGGCCGAGACACCACCAAAGAAGCGTGCAAGCCAAAGGGGGGAAAAAAGGGGGGGGAAAAAGGTCATCACGATAAGGCAGCGTATCTCGTCCGCGGTCGGCGTACAAAAACCCGGGTAGGACAGCCGAAAAAGACTCCGCCTAGAAGGAAATCATGTCCCGACCCTGCGGAAAAAAAACGCATCTTCCTCAAAAAGAAACTGCACTAAGGAAGGAAACTAACAAAAGTCGAAACGGCGGCCAACCTGGGGGGGGGGGGGGGGGGGGGGGAAGAGGGAGAAGGACTCCCTTGCCAGAATTCCCCGCTCTTGCCAAGAACATAAAAAACTGGATCCTTTCGAGAAGGACACCCTTACAAGGGGGCGCGTTAGAAGACCGCTGAACAACCAGGGTTGACTACAAGGATTCCCATAAGGGGGGACAGCATAACACTAGAAAAAGGAAGTCCATTAGGGGGGACACTGTCCCGGGGGGGAAAAACAGCCCGTGAAGAAAAGTAACACCACAGGGGATTCATGGAAAAGAGAAGGAGGGAAATCACACTGGAAGGGGGCACCGCAATGACTCAAGGGGGGGGACCAGATCTTGAGCTTAACCGGGTTCGAGGGAACGTCACGGGGTAAAAAAAACTGGAAAAAGGAACTGCTAAAAGGGTAACGCTCCCCAAAACAGGGTCCCGGGGTGGAGGAGATCGAAGATCAGAAAAACGCGATGTGGGAGGGGGGGGGGGGGGGAACACGGGCCGGAACCTTGCGTAACGGAGGCGCCCTTCAGTTGGCAAAAAACCGAGCCCAGGTAGCGCCCCATGAGGAGGGGGGATGGAGGTCGTATTTGAAGGGGGGGAAAATGCGGTTGCCGCAGGGGGGGGATTACAGGGGGAAAAGTGGGGGGACCTCACTAGGCTGAGGGGACCCGCTTGGGTGGGGGGGGGGGGGAAAGGAAAAATTGCCAGAGACCGCAAGGGAAAGCAAGAGCCGAGCAGAAGGCTTCCGGCGATCGGGGGGGGGGGAAGGCGATTCCGTGAAAAAAGTAACAGTGTGGGGGGGGGGGGGTGTACATTAAAAACCGGGCCCCAAAACTCGGGATCCAAGATGAAAAAAAAGTCTTCGACCGGAAAATTTGGGAAACCGTCCATCTCCCACGGGCTCGAGGGGAGCAAGGGGCGCATGGACCTCATAGGGGAACAAGAAAAAACGTTGTAATTGTCGATCCCGATTAAAAAGCGTGGCGAACCAGGGAAGGGGGGGGGGGGGGGACCGGCCACCTCCAGAAAAAGGGGGTATTAGCGGGGGGGCCCGGACCGTCAAAGAAAGCCAAGCACAGTCAGGGGGGAGACAGACTAAGTGTAAGATCGTCGAAACGTGTAGGGGGGGGGGGGAGCAAATCGGCGTGAAAGTGCGTGGGCTCGACGCAGATCACCAGTGGCAGAGGGGAAACAGGGAACAGGGGGGCGTAGCAGGGTTTCTCAAAGCAAAAGGGTGGGTCATCGCATGGACCCAGGAAAAAAGGACCTTCAGAGAGAGAAAATGAGACACAAAAATGTAACCCCATGGGAGGCCGAAGGGGGGAAAAAAAAAGAGGTTTTGGAGCGACTTACCAGAGGGAGTCCATCTTGGTGAAAGCGGGTGGAACCGTAAGGGGGATAAGTGGATGTGAGGAGAAGCACGACAGACCACCGCCATCGCCCAAAGTGGTTATGCTCACTTCCTGAGGAAATATCCCCAAAAAAAAATACAGGGAAGGGGACCACAGGAAGGTTGGTTTAGGAGCTGGGGGAAAATTCGTCCAAGGAACTCATCATAAACCAGCGCAGGAGGGGTTAAGAGGGGGGAAACCGGCCATCTCGGTTCAAGTAAATGGCCCCGAATGAAAAAAAAAGGTACCCTCACGGGAGGTTCGAGGACAAGAAGGGGTCATTCTAAGGGCCATAAGAAACGTCCCGGGAAGCGTCGTGCCAAAAAAAAAAAAAAACCGTGGGGCCGGCGGTCACAGAAAGTAAAGGACAAAAGGCAGGTACCCCGGACCGGGGGCCCCCGGGGAAGGTACGGGGTAGGAGCAGGTAAGATTAGTCCGTAAAAAACGCGGGGGAGGGAAAGCGCCAAGGGAGAGGAAAGAGGGAGTCCTTTTCGGACAAAAAAAAATCCCCCGTTGGACATCTCCCGGAAAAAGCTTTCGTACGCCCAGAGGCAGGAGGAAAGGGGGGGGAGGTGGGGGGGGCGGTGGGGGAAAATCCAGGGGGAAGGAGATGCACCGGGGGGACGGTTCAGGGATCACGAGGCACCAAGACGGGGCCAAAAAGGAAATTTAAGATTTCGACTGGGGAAGGCTTTTGGACAAAAAAAACCTTGAGGGATCCTTTGTACGGGAGGGGGGGGTCCGTCTGCACCTTGAGGGCGGGGGGGGGGGGGAAAGGGTATAACCTGTCACGCAAGGGGAAGCCGGACCAGGAAAAATCATTAACAAGGACCCCACATACTTAACGGAAAAAGTGCTCGGAAGTAAAACGTTTGGGGGTGGTAGTGAGGGGAAAAATTCCTATAAGAAGGACAGCGGGATTATCACGAACGGACCCGGGAGTGCTCGGGAAGACCCGAGGTGGTGGGTGAAACCAGGCGGTTGTAAACAGCCCAAAGCCAAAGCATACGTGGGGGAAAAAATGTAAAAAACTCAGCCGGACGGTCATATCGTAGCGGTGGGCCAGGGGGAAATCAAAACCAAATCTCGAAAAAGGAAAAAAGAACCACACAACAAGGGAAAACTAGATCCCGATTGGGAGAAATGACCGGGGTAACCGCAGCGAAAAAACAACCGTAGGATTGATCACCAGACATCCGGGGGAAAAGAAAGATTTCGGGACTGGAACGACACCTCAAGGCTGCACACAAAAAGCTTCGCCCGCGACGGGGTCCAGGAGAAACGTGCTCGAGAGGAAGGAACTCGGGTACAAACCAAGGTTCGGTCACGAAAAAAACTCCCGCAACCAAAAGAGACGAGACACAAGGGGGCGTCCTGTCTGGGGAAAAGGATTGGGCCAAAAAAGGGAGCCTTTTTTAAAAAAAGAACCGTCTACCGTCCAAAACGCCATTCAAGGGACAAAGCCGGAAAAAACAAACCCAAGTGGGCCAACTTAGGGCGAATTCACGAGGGAGCTTTTAACTCTAATCCCGATGGGGGGGGAGGGCTTGTTAGGAAAAGGATAAGCCACCGAAACCCCTGTCATCCTGGGCCCTTCTGAAAAAAGACAACGGAAAAAAGGCTAAATTAGAAGCGGGCCTAACGGGGCAAGGGAGGAGCACGACTCCGGGTCTCCGGCACAGACGCCAGGGAAGAAAAGGAGTTTATACGGGGGGGGAAGAAGTCAAAAAAAGAAAACACCTTCGAACTAGTAATGGAAAGGAAAGGGCTGGGGTCATGGGGTTCTGGTACATTGTAACAAAAGAACTGTGGAACACCGACTCTGGTCCTGCCGCCTGGAAAAAACGGACTTGGCAGAGAGGAAAGGACAGAGTGGCAGAAGTCCGGGGGAGAAGGAATTACCTCAGGAGAAGGCCATCCTGAAGAGATGCTGTTCAAGGAAACGAGAGAAAGCGGACGCCAAACTTTGGGAGGATGGGGAGGAAAGGTCTAAGGGACTGCTGAACCCTCGGACCGAAAAAAAAGGGGGGGAAAAGGAGGGAGAAACTCTCCTGGGGATGAGGGGGAAATGTAGCCAAAGGGAGGAAATTGCAAGGAGAGGGGCCCGTCTTCAGAAAAGTGAGTCGGACAAGCAACGAAAGAAAGGGGGGCAAAGACAAGCTTTTCACTATTTAAACCAACGAGTGGTTATCGGGAAAGGAACGGAAGGGGGGGGGGAACCATGCAACGGGCCAAGCTCTAATTAGGGGGAAAAACAGACAAAGTTTCTCAGAAAGACGGCGCTGGAGGGGTGGAAAAGGAAAAAAATGGGCGAGAAGGGAAACGAAACTTTTCGTTGAAAAAAGGAATAGGAAAAAGAAAGAAATTTTCTACCTTGGGGGGAGGGGGGCCGGCCGACACGTGTGGACGTCGAGGACCCGCAAAGAGGGGGGAACCTATGAATGCACCTGAGGAAAAAGGGGGGAAAATTACGATTAAACCTTTCACACCTTAAGGATGTATCCTTACCTGACGGGTACGGCCTCTAAAAGTACCCTGGGGGAAAGGAAAAAAACAAGCTATAGGACCTTGCGGGGGGGAAGGGATGAGGAAAGGGAGGGGGGAAAGAAGGATAGGACAAGGGGTGGGGGTAGAGGAGTAGGGAGGGAGGTTTAGGGTGATTGTGGAGTGGATAAAGGAGTTTGGAAAGACGGGGTGTGGGAATGCGGTAGTGGGAACGGGGGGGGAATGGGAAGATAGAGGTACATGGGGGGCGGGAAGGATGGTGGGGGGGGGGGGTGGGTGTGAGGACTGGAGTGGGCCTCAAAACGAAGAAAAGTTCGCCAAAGCTGCCGAAAAAGAGAAAAAGGGGGAAAAAAAATAAGACAGGGCACCTTTGTTCTGGAAAAAGAAGTTGGGACATCGCGCCCGAGAAGAGGGCAGTTTTGATGAAAGGTTAACAACCTTAAGTCTGAAGAGGAAAAGGGGGGTGTCAAAACAGCGTCGGATAGGAAGAAAGGTCAAAAACCAAAGGGGGTTTGGGGTCCTGCCGCAAGCAACAGAAATCGAGAAAAGACACGAGAAAGGGAAAAACTAAGGGGGGGCCTCGGTAAAAGCCCCCTCAAGCAGGACCTGCAAAAAAATCCATCCGCGGAAGAAGATAGGAGGCACTGTCAGAGGGGTCCCCCTACAAAATGAGCACCCGAAGGAAGAAAGGAACCGGATGGGAAAGAAAAGAGATGGGGCGAAAAAAAAACCTTCCTCTAAAAGGGCGGCCAACCTTGAAGAAAAGAGGAAGACAAAAGAGAGGGGGACCAAAAAAACGGAAAGGAAAAGTCTAGGGCTTCGAGAAGACACAACCTTACCGAGCCAAACGTTCCAGACGCCCGCGGAAAAAAGAGGAACTCAGGGGTGCGAAAATGAAAAGGAAAAAAAACCCTGTCAGCACCAGGGAAGAACAATCTCGTACCAAGGATGAAAGGGGGGGGGGACCGGAACAGACCAGGGGGGGACAGAAAAGGGGGAAAAAAATCGAAGCTCAGAAACAAACAACAAACGGGGAGAGATAAATAACTGGACCGAGAAAGGGATGTCCGCCCAAATTGGACTCCTTTGGGGGAAAAGACAGAAGCTGGGAGTACGGAAGGGGAAGAAGGGGGGGGGAACTAAAACGTTCGCACCTGGGGAGGAGGAAACGGGGCCGGCGCCAACAGGGCGTGTTGTGGACTGATCGACAGAAAAGGGGAAAGGGGAAAAAAGGGGTCTGGCCGGAAGAAAAAAAAAAAAAAGGGGGCGGTTCTTCGGAACGTCTTACTTAGGACCCGCTTACAGGTTGGGAAAAAGACCAGGGTTAGAGAGGGGGGAACATTAAAGGGTCCGGGCTGGGAAGGGGAAAGGGTGAGGGAAGAAGAACTGCGGTTTGGGGCAGGTTTGGGAAAACATGACATTGCCTCCTAGGGCGGAAGCAGAAAGGGAGGTGAAACAGAGGGGACCCCTCCCGACACCCGCGCGGTTCCCTCAAGAGCATCTGCAAAAGACGATCAGGTGATGGAAAAAAGGAAGGATTAAGTAACTGGTTGGGGGGGGGGTTGAAAAAAAACTCAGTGCAAGGAAACTATTACCAGAGACCAAGAAAGAAGGGGGTGGTAAAAAAAAAGTCATCCACCTGAGGGAAAGATTGCGAAGCTCGAAAAGGGGAACTCATCGGTCTCAAACAAACGTGGACCTTGGGAAAATAGGGAGAAAGGGGAGAGGGAGGGAAACAGGCCCGTCGTTGGAGAAAAAAAAAAATGGCAAAAACCTTCAGGTCCCGGGAGAATCGCTGTTGCGGACCGTCCATGAAAAGAAAAACAGCAGCCGTCCAGAAAGGAAGAAAAAGAACGAAGGTGAACCGGGGGCTAAAAGAGAGGGAAAATTAAAAAGGTCTAGTTTGAAAGAAATCCGCGTTTTTGCGAGGCGGAAGCCGACGGAAGGGAAAGGACCATTTTGGAAACTCCAGGAAAAAAAAACGAAACATGTGGACGAGCGGGTTTCTAAACAAAAGCCCTAGGGGAGGGAACTCGCCCCATGAAAAAAAAAGCAAGAAACGGCCGAGCAAGGGGGAGGGGACCCGAGCACGTCTCGTATGGAGAAGTGTTGAGCAACTCCAAGGTCGTCTCCAAGACGTACCATATTAAGTGAAGGGAGGGGGGGGGGGAGAAATGGGGGTGGGGGAAAAAAACGGGTAGATGGGGCCGTTGGGGGCTTTGGATTCGACTGAAACGAGAAAAAGAAGCCATCACAATCGCGCACAGGGGTTTTGAGGCTCCACGCCGCTTCGGAAAAAAGGACAAGAGTGTTGTAACGAAGTGTGGGGAACAGAGGGGGTCATCCAAAGTTCGTAAAAGGGGAGCATCAGACTCAAAGCAAAGGGGGTGCGCCCGGGGAAACCTGACCAGCCCCTCGGGAACGAAACAATGATCAAAGGGAGGTAAATAGATCATCACAAAAGGGAAAGGACAAATTCAAAGAGCAAACCTAAGGGGAAGGGACAAAAAGCTTCTGGGAAAAAGGGGATGTTACATCACCAAAAAGACAAGGGTCCCAAGAGAAGAAACCATGCACGGGGACTGTTTTGGCCTGGCAACCGCCGGGGGCAAGGGAGACTTCGAAGGAGAGTGAAAAAAAAGAACCCATCGGTACAGACGGAAAGAGGGGAGGGGGGCCGAAAACGCCGAAAAAAAAAATTACACGGACAGAGAAAGCCCCGTCGCCCAGTGTGACGGAGGAGAAAGGCTTGGGGAAAGCGTTTGGCTTGGTTCCACAGCAAAGGGTCCGAGAATGCGGGGGCCGGGGGACGTTTGTAAGAAAAATCAGCTTCGAAAACCCGACAATAAGGGGGAGTCAGTGGGGAAGCTAAATGGAGTGATCAGAAACTTCTCGCATGGGGGGGAAAATGTGTAACTGTGGTGGAGAAAAAAAGGGGAAGCCGTGAGACAGGGTGGGAGGTAAAACCGGCAAGAAGCAGTACGGGACAGCTAAAAAAAAAAGGCCCTGGGGTCCCAAACGAAAACAGGGGAGAAGACCCCCATAACGACGGGGGGGATAACCAAAAATGGAGCATGAGAGGGGTGGGGCGGAAGGTAGTAAACGAGAGGAACCACTATAAAAAGACGCAGGATAATTAGGAACCTTGGGTTTACGGTGTTGTTGGCGGTACTTTCGAAGCCCTAGGGGGGGGGGTTTGGAAAGCCTAGGGGGGTACGGGAAAAAATCAGAACATCATTTTTTGAAAAAAAAAGCGTGAGGAAGGAAAAAGGTATTCGTCTTGGAGGTACAACGAAAAATC
>Ga0179591_1342880_pt1 | contig 13612 bp, 15 predicted proteins | sample CZOMad2_1_08_16f_FD_182891 | JGI IMG/M metagenome (GOLD analysis project Ga0179591, IMG submission 182891) | Vadose zone soil fungal communities from Angelo Coast Range Reserve, California, USA - CZOMad2_1_08_16fungal (PacBio error correction) | ecosystem: Environmental > Terrestrial > Soil >...
GGGTTTCCTCTGCAGGTAAAAGGGCGGGGCTCTGGCACAGCGATCGTTGATATGTGGAAAAAAACCTGGGGAGTCTTGAGGAAAGACGGACGGGTAGCTTGAGAGGGAGGCCCAGACACTTCACGGGGGGGAAATAAGCCAGGGGACAACACGGGGACGCGGCGGTAGCAAAAAATAAGGTGTCGGGGGGGCCCAGTAGGAAAATCAAAATGGGGGGGTCAGGTGGGGAGTGATAGGCCCTTGTGCAAAAAGTTACCGACCAAACTGTCTGACCAGAAGAAAAACCCGCTGCGCTGAGTAGGTCCCCGAAAACTCAGGCCCGGCTTAAAAAAAAACACCGAAAAGGGGGTCCGGAAAAACAAGAAGGCCCCTGGGACAGGCCCTTCTCTGGCGAAAACCTCCTGACTAGTGGGGAACTTCGGTGAAGCGCCCTGCAGACGAAAAGGCCCTGCTTTTCCTAAGTTAATGTCCCGACGGGGGTACGCCAAAGGACAGTGGTGTCAGGGCCCCTAACAACGGGGCGCTCAAAACAGGGGAAAACAAAACCTCGCCCCTCCACCCTCGACACACCCTAGAGGTGTGGTCGGCTCTTGCGACTGGCGAAACCATAACACAGAGACGCGGCGTTGTTAGCTCAGGACCCCGCTGAAGGAGCAAAATCCACCTTCCCACTGGTCAGTTCCCGCCAGCATCAAACCGAAGGGGGGACTAACCATCTGCAAACACCCAACCGTCAGTCCCCAAAACCCTCGGGGAAAACGGCACCGTGCAAAAAGGAGGGGGGGCAAATAGATGTGGAGTTCCAAGAACGCGAGGAAGTTTGTCGGAAGAGGGCAAAAACACAGAAAAAAAAAAAAACAAGTCGACCCGCCGTGGGGGGTACTCCCTGTCAAAAAGCCGTAAAAAAAAAAAAAAAAACCAAGGGGTCATGGATGCTCAAGCCAGCAATCCGCCGAAACGCACGACGTCAAAACCCGGGATCCAGCCAAAAAGAAGGCCTATTCCCGGACCCCCAACAAAAGAACTCACTTAAAAAAAGGGCAAACTGATAAAAACAACAAGGAACCACCAAACCACCCATACGCACCCCCCCCTTCCCAGGGGGAAAAAAGTTGGGGAGGGATAGACCCAAATGCCCGCGCGCCGTTACGCGTCACCCCCCCTGGGATTCCGTACCCGGGAACCGAAAAGAGAAGAAAAAAGAACCCCACTTCCTCAGGAGGGGGGGAGAGGGGAAGCCAACTACACAATAAATCGCAGCACACCCCATAAATCAAAACGTTTTTTTGCGGAGGGAACGGCCGCACCCAAATACGTCCATGAAACGGAAATCGCGGGCAACAGGGGTCCGTCGGGGGGGGCAAACACCAAAAAAAAGGCCAGATCCACGATCCCGGGTGTCCAGTTCACGAAAAGTCCCGCAAAACCAAAAAACAAAAGGCCACCCCAAATATAAAAATAATAGGGCTTGGATAACCAGCCATTTGGATAAAGTACCGACATCCCTACCATAGACCTGGAACTACAATAACCGGAAACACACTTTCCCAAGGGGAAAGGAAGGAACTCGTACAGAATAATAAGTCTAAAAAGGAAAGAACTCAAACCCAAAATTCAGCTAACAAACCAGGAGAAAGGCGAACACTAAATAAAAGGCATTCTAAAAAAAAACGCCCGTCACAAAAGACCGCCATCGTCGCAACCCTGAGCTTTAAGGGTCAGGCCAGAAACTGTTATTCCAAAGATACAAACCCGGAACACGGGTCCCTACATCACCTATCAAATCGCCCAAGGGGGAAAGGATCCTCGGAAAAAAATCGACTTACGAAGCCACTAAAAACTGGGGCCGAAGACCCCCAAAAAACCCACACGCCCATGGGACTGGCCGACTTGACCAGTCACAAAAGAACAAAAAGAGGTCCAGGGAATCACCCAAGGATTCAAATCCAACTGATCCACGGAAAAGTCAAAACCACTGATCCAAGGACCAAAAAACCCCCGCAGACAAAAAAAGAACACCCTCTAAAAATGATGACAGGACCGTAAACGAAAAAGGATTAAGAAAAGCAAGAAAAAAGAAAAAAGTCGACTCATAAAGACCCATCACCAACGTCTACATAACAAACCAAGAAAAACCTTTACGAAATAGGCAGAATTTGGGAAGGTTTGACTGGTTCGGGTTTTATTGGGGGGGCCGCGATCTTAATCTGGGGGGGGACGCTGCGATCAAAGGTTCGGGCAAATGCGTTAAAAAGTCACGTGAAGTAAAAAGGAAAGTGGGGACCGGAAAATTCCCAGCCGAACGTGGGGGAAGAGCCGAACAAAGGTCAAACACTCGGTCTCGTCTCTAAAGAAACAACACCAAAGGGGCGGATGAGGAAAGTTGCATTGGTTCGTTGAAGGGCTCAAAATCCGACCCATCAAAAGGAAGAGGGCTGAAGCGTAAGGTGACGGGCATCCGGGAACTTCAAAAACACGCCTGGGACTTGGAAGAAAAAAAAGGCGCGATCAACGCCCACTTCAGAAAAAAAGAAATCGCAAAAAAAAGGGAAAGAACATCACGAAGAAGCGTCCTCCCACCCTTGGGTTGGTAATAGGTGGAATCGATGGTTATAGCGGGGGGAAGCTGCTTGGTGGGGTGGGTGGAGCCGGGAATAAAGGGGAGGGGGGTTGCCGGGGGCGACGGGATATGATATGAAAACGACCACCGGGGGGGTAGGGAAGGGGAAGGTGGCCTGGGTGTCAAAAGGTCCCGTGGAGTCCGAAGATGGGAGAACGGGGCATGGGGGGGAGGGTGGTTGGGCGTGGGGTGGGCATGGGTGGAGCTGCCCAGGGTCGGGGGAAGAAAGGGAGTATTCGCAATTAAGGTCCCTTTTGAAAAGGTGAAAATCTCAGGGGGGGTCAGGGGTCGGTGTCGACCAGCGAAAGTTCGGGCTACTAACTCCGGGGAGGGGAAAAAAGGGGGGTCGGGAATGTTTGGGGAACGCGTTGGGAAAAAAAGAAATGGTTTGTTAGAAAAAGGACAATCCCCAGACCGAGGGAACTTTTGTTTTTACGGTTGCTAGGGCGAGTGAGAAGAGGGGGGGGACAAGGGAATATTCCCCCAGGGTAAAAAAAGGGGTCGGGGTCGCGAATTCAAAAAGAAAGTGCTGGGATGGGGGGGGGAGGGGGGTTCAGGACCGTTGCATCCAAACGCCCAGATCACAAACGATGCATTGGTTGTTCTTGGGAGGGTGAGGGGTGAGGGTTGATGGAAGAAAAAAACAGTGACAAGGAAAAAGGCCCCCCCTGGTGAAAGGGATGGGGGCACCCCGGGGCCGACTAAAAAAAAAAAAATAAAAATTGTGGGGGGGTTTGCAAAAAGCGCATAGGGAAGGCCTGGGCCAAAGATTTGACAGACGGAAAGCGTCAATGGCGACGGCGTGGGGAAAAACAAGGCGGACCTACGTAAAAAAAAAGGGGGTGGTTTCGGGCGGGGGGAGGCGGTGTCAGCCTGGTTGGCTGGGTAAGGGGCGACGGGGGAAACACCGGGTGACGTCGCCCATCGGGAAAGGGCAAAATGGACGCTGAGAAGGGAAGGGGGTTGGGTGATAAATTAGGGGGCGAAGAAGGGGTCGGGGGATGGGAACGGGTCAAGGGATGAAAAACCACTGGCCGGGGCCCGGACCGTCGTCGGTAAGCGGAGAAAAATGGTGGGGGAAGGATCGCCTGGAGGACGAGACAAGGACAGGGGGGGTGTAGGCGTGACCGGAGAGTCCCACGGCAAAGTTGTGCTGCAAAGGCGCAGCGCACTGACGTCTGGGGAAAAAAAAACATTCGGACGGCCAAGCGGGTGTCCCGCGAAACCCCAAAGGGGGTTGGTGAAATACGGGGTGGTGGGGGGGGGGGAAAACTGGCAAAGGAGGGGGGGTAGAATGCATACATCGTGATGCGACGCGGATGAAAGAGCCATAAGTCCGATGTCCGAAACATAAAAAAAGGGGGGGGAGGACTGAGAAACCACGTCCAAGTAATTGGGCAGTTCCCCACTCCGGGTAACTGTACCTAGTCCAAGCTTAGGGGGTGGGCAGAAGGGGGGCGTCGGGGATGGGTCGACCGTGGAGGCCACTCCTTTACGAGGGGTGGTCAGGGGGTCGACGACCGGGGGGGAAACAATAAACGCTAATGCCCTCAATCAAGGAATGAAACGGAATGAAATAAAAAAGAAACTCGCTAGGGGGGGGAAAAAAAAAAAAAAAAGGGGAAACCCTGACAAACATATTCGAATTCCAGTTCCGAATAATCAAAAGGACCAAGGGGTCAGGGACGGTGGCCTCGAAGGAGGGAGGTGGTTTAGCTAGGGCAATCAAGGCCGAGGACAGCAGGCGGGGGGAAAAAACCACGGTAATCAAAAAAAAAAATCCCCGTTTGGAGGAAGAAAAGAAAAAAAAAAAACCACCCTGGGCTCCAAGTGTGCTCGTCTCCGGCCCAATGGTGGCCAGGGGGGAACTTGGGCGAGGAACCAAAGACGGTATGAATGGGAAAATAAGAAGAAAAAAGGGTGAAAATCCCAGCACACATTCCGCCCCTTGGGGGGGGAAAGAGCATCCCGATGGAATAAGAAACTAATCCATCGAAAAGGGTCTGTCCCAATAATACAGAAAAATCAGCACAAAAATGGTCACAAAAGCGTCCTAGACAGGTATACCTGACCGAAAACATCTGGCAAACGACCTGGAAAAAAGAGGAGAGCACAAAAAAAAAGCAGGGAAAGGGAAGAAGTCTCCAAGAAAGGATCCCGACCCCACCTGAATCAACAGAAACCCGCAGGAAGAGTCCAGAACACCACCGACCTACTCTTGAGACGCGGGGAACGGAAACGAGATCTGGAAAAAGAGGTGTCCAACAAAACGTGGATGAAAAAGTTCGCCACTAACTCACGAACAAAACCTCCCCAAAACCACCACGGGGAAGGGAACACACTAACACCATGAAAAAACTGTAAAAAAGTTTAAAACAAGAATGACTAGCAGGAAACAAGCCCAATCCATTAAGGTCCAGCTTTACTTACAATGAGTGGAGTCATTACCGCGCAAGAGGATAAAAGCAACATGTGAGCCAACGAGAAAAAACGGAGTTTTGGAGGAAGCAAACATGCCCGTTAAAGGGAGAAATTATCGAGGAAACCCGGGGCGAAGGTCGATACTGCTTACGCGAAGGAGAAAAGAAATATTCTAAAAAAAAGGTCCTTTAATTGAGCAGAGTGACAAAAGGAAAGGACTCGGAAAAAAGTAAGGTAGAAGTCCCAGAAATTGAGGTAAGGGACTCCCAATTTGAAACCGCCAGTAAGAAAAACTCCCATTGACAAAGGGCCACGCGACCGCACCTTATAAAGCACCCCAAAGAAGCTGATAGAAAACCAACGTAAAGACGGTGTCAATTACAGGGGGCGGAAAACACAAGAAAAGGGGAAGACCTGGACCAAGTCCCCCGCGAACCGCCAGGAGAACGGGGACGGACCTCAAGTTGGTTTTACATGAAAAAAAAAAAAACGACAATGACTGGGGGGGGGGAGTAGGCCGGTAAGGGGGGACGGAGAAATCCTCCCTAAGAGGTTCTAATGGGGGTAACCAAACAAATGGTTTAAGTGGGAATCGGCTTACTTGGGGAAAAGGTTTCCTGAGGAAAGCGCAAGATTCAGGAATCATTCGAGCAAAAATATGTTCGGGGGGTTGAAAACCTTTCCCACAGAATAAAAGTTCCTACTAAAAATTGGCACCTCAACTAGGGGAAATGGAAAATAAGCCCGAAACATAGAGACCATAGAGGAAAATACAGGGAGAACCAGAGTTGGTAGAATCACCGCCGACCGGAAAAAGAAAAATTGCGGGACGGGGGGGCGGAAAGGTTTTCGGAAAAGGGATAGAGCAAGGAAAAAAGGGAGAGAGAGGACGAAAAAGAGGGAAGCAAACCCAAGAACTAAACTTACCCTGGGGGAGAAACACTGTCCACGTAAAAAGGGACTATTCCTGCAACAAGAGAGGACCATCGGTTGAGAAAAGGGGGGGGAAGGAACGGAAGAAATTCCCGGGTCACTGACCAAAGGGAATATTTTCCAACGAATAAAAAACCGAAAAAAACAACCTTCAAAACCCCGGGCGGTAAAAACGTCCAATGGAAAGGCTCACGACAAACAAAAAAGGGGGGAGTAATGAAAGGAGAAAGAACACAAAAAAACCAAGAACATTGAGCGCCCTTCCGTGTGAGGGGTCAATGGCGCGAAATACCTCGGAGGACCAACCGGGTATAGCTGGAGGGAAGGCAAGGACCCTGGAGAAACATAAGGAGTCACTTAATACATCCGTGGCCGGCACAAACTTTAAGTTGTGGGACCATTTTGGAGAGGAGGAGGTGCTTTGGATGAAATCCATACGAACCGGGCGGCCGGGGGAAAAAAAAAAAAAAAAAAAGAAACTCCCCAACCAAAAGCAACAAGTTCCACGTTCCAGACAGAACGAAAGAAGGACAACAAACAAGGTCCGCTCTATTTGGCCAAAGCAAAACAGGGAGACGAATCCTCCGAATAAGTTTGGTCGTGTAGAACACAAAAACAGATAATATAGGAGGGAACGTAGAGAGGAGGTCGGGAAAAGGGAAAACTGGGGCCCGCAAGGGGGAAAACCAAGCGGCCATCACTCAAAAGGATAGGGAAAACTTAAAGGAAGAGAAGGGGGGGAGGATGGAAGGGAACAACAGGCAACTGAACCAAATCAAAGAAGCAAAAAAAACCGGAACAAATTGACGGGGTACCCATACGACTACGGCGCATCACATCCACCTAAACGAGAATAAACAAGCAATGTGGCGACGGAAAACCAGTGAATGGCGGCGCGGGACGAAAGGAGGCGCGGGCCACTTTCATGGGGGGGAAAAAAAAGGGGGGTGCACCCAATTCTACTCACAAAACAAAGGAAGAGGAAACAGTAACCGGGTTGACATAGTCCGAAAATAATTGGGAAGGGGGCAGATGGAAAAACGAGGGGCGGAGGTTCACAGCGTGAAGATTGGGACGTTTGGGCAGCAGGGCGGCGTCCGGGCCATATTAGAGTAGAAAGAACGGGGGAAGACTGACAATGAAAAACACAGCCAAATAGGTAAGGATGCCGTCGCAAGAAAAAATGGCTTCACCCACCTGGGTATGTCTGAGGAAAAGAAAGCGCTTATACCAAGGGGTAAAAAGCATTAGAGGACCGGGTTCTAATAGCTGACACTAAAGCCTCCCTGAAAGACAAACGTTTCTCGGGGTCTTGGTCAAGATGAACCTGGATCCTTGCGCACATGACCGTCCAAAAAATGCAAAAAAAAAGAAGTCGACAAGTACCACGCAGCCAGCCCGAAAAAAAGGCTGGGGGTAGAAAATCTCGTGAGACTGGGAGTGTCGGGGCTCGCTCCAAAACCGAAGGAAAAACAAGGGGTTCATCAAAATAGACACTCGAAAGACAGGGGGGGGGGGAGGGGGTGTGGGGTGCTTAATCCGCACACGTGAAAATTGAAGGGGTGGGGGATGAAAAGAAGTGGCGGCCGAGGAAAGCCGAAGGGGGAAAGGGAGGGGTTGGGAGGAAGGGGAGCCGTGCAAATCGGCGTAAGAGTCAGGGTTCTTAAGGCAAGCTTAATACAGGACCGGGGGAGGACATTACTGAGCACACAAATGTGGAACCAAGAAAAAAGGGTGTGGTAGAGAACGTAGGGAAGACGCCAGCAGGGAAAAAAGGAAGAGGAGGCTGGGTGAGGGTTTAACTGCCGACGCCGGGCAAGGTGTCCTTTTTCTTAGGAAAACTATTTGATTGGGGCAAAAAGGACGGATCATGAAGGAACGGGATCAGGAAAAAGATAAGTCCAATACCCGGGGTGCAGCTCCATTACACGGGAAAAAAACGGGGGAACGAGAACGAGAGCCGGTTATGGGTGGGTTGGATAACTCCCCAAGTGGTTTCCGAAAAGGGACGGGGGCGTCCATAAATAAAAACCCCCGCCTGGGGGATGGTGACCTAAAGCAAGGCTGCTGATGGCGGGGTAAAACCCGAAGAGCGGCTCAAAAAAAAGAAGAAGAAAAAGACAAAAGTAGAAAAAAAAAGGAGGGAGAGGGGGGGGGGGGTGACGGCGGGAGGGGAACCGGACGATGGGAGACGTTTGGCAGAGAATCGCAAAAAAAAAAGACTGAAGGGGCAAATGTCCGAGGTTATGGTCCCGAAAATTCAGAACAACCAAAGAAACCGGAAAAACGGGGCAACGGGTCCGATTCGAACTTGAACCAAAAAATGGAGACCACGACAACAAGGAGCAAACAGAGCCAGTTCCATGCTGAAAAAGACAAAAAAACCGGGGGCGAAACAGCTAAAAGGTGGCAGAAAGAGAAGAAAGACATGGGAGTGGGGGATCAAAAAAAAAAAAAAACCGTAGATGATGGACCATCTTGGCAAAATGGGGACTATCAAGAAAGAAGCTCCAACCACGGGAAAGTCCATTACGCTGACAACCAACAACCCAGGACAACCTCGGGGGGAGGCTCGCACCCTCTTTAAAAAAAAATCCTTGTTAAAAAAAAACCCAAGACCGGTCTCTTCGGAATCGGCCAGGGGAGACGCCCCCCGTTGGGCAAGGCAAAGATTAACAAAAACAAAAAAAAAGGTGAACATTCTTAAAGCAAGAATGAAAACTCAAATCAATCGACAGAGAGCTAACGCCGCGGCCAAATGGAATGGAAAACCAACTGACCTGACAAAACGAAATCCCGAACCGAGGGTCGGCGTCTAACTATCAAAAAACAACCCCACCGTAAAAAAGCAATTACGGGCCCTCAAAGGGACATCAAAACAGACCCCGCGAAAAAATCTACCACCAGCACAATCCCAATAAGCAACAAAGAACCACGGGGTTGAACTTAGGAAAAAAAAAAAAAAAGGACGCCCCATATCGGTCATGTGAAAAAGGACACGACTTCACCTGGGAGAGTCACCCAGGACACCAGGGGACGCACAACAAAAAACAGCAACAGATCCTAACGTCACAAAACTTCACAGTAAGTGTCACTTGGCACAACACATGAAGACCACAGCCGACCCAATCAAAAAGAAAATAAAAGCAACCCGAAAGCATCAGGCAATGTGGAAAAGAGGGAGAAAAAGTGAAAACAGAAAACAAAAGCACACAAACGGACTGGAGAGACGAAAAGACTGAAACCTCAAACAGGCCAGGGAGCCGGAACGCACCATTCCTAGTCCAAAGCAAAACAAAAAAAAAACAAAAGGAATCGGTCTTGAAAAGACGGGGTCAACAAAAACCGACTGGAGGGAACTGCACCCAAACCTTAACCAACGCCTCATCAACGACGAAAGAGAAAAAGTTCACCTCTTAAAGGGACGCCGTGTCGGTCAGCCAACGCCTACTACCACTCACAAGTTGGGGGTCTCCGATGCACAAAAAGGGAAAGTATTAAGGGGGTAATAAGAAAGGCCTAAACTCTCATCTACCCGCAGAAAAAGAGGGGGTGTGAATTGCATCCACCTTCAAAACATCATTAGGGAAAATTACACCACCCAGCCCAGAGAAAAATGCAGGAAATCAACCAATGACAAACTTCAGAAACCCCGCATACCAACAGACAAGACATGCAACGGCGAAAAAATTTCCAAAGTGCATGAACGCGGAAAAAAATAACCCCAAAAAAAAGCACCGAATAATCGAGACCCTCTACATAACAAACCAAAGAAGAAGAAATGTGTTGTAATTGCGGGTAGGGGGGTGGAAGGGGGAAGGATCATTCCTGGAAAGGAAAAGGAAGCTTAGAGCAAAAAACAAAAAAGCCCGTCCAGGGGACAACAGCGGTGAAGGGAAAGGGTTGCAAAACGACAGACCAGCGGGGGACACAAGAGATGGAGGGAGGGGTAAAAAAAAACGGTCCTACGAAAAGTGTGCGACCGAGCCAAAAACAACAAAGGAGAATGGAAATTCGTTTGAGACGGGTTTGGTTGACGGTACCAGCTCAAGAAGCCCAAGGGCATACCGGGGAGAGTGAAATTGGCAAGAAAAAAGGGAAACACCTCGGGGGGGGGTTGAAGAAGGTCATCTAAACGGGAAGGACTGAAAAATTAAACATACGTAAAAGAAAAACGGGGGAAAAAAAAGAGAAACCAGTACAAAGGGAATATATTCCAGGGTGTTAGGAGTAGGTGGGTCTGGAAAAGCGTAGGGGGTCAGCTGATGGGTTGTGCGCGGGGTGGGGGGATCCGGAGTGTGTCAAAGGGGAAGGGAAGCTTCCGAGGTGCGCATGTAATGGGAGGCATGGGTGTGTCTTAGGGAGTGGCAGAAAAGTGGGCTGTCCAAAGGGAGGACAGAATTGAATCAAAAGGTGAAAAGTGCCGGTGGGGAATTGGGATTGCGGTGGAAGGTCCCATGTGGAGGGGGGGGCAGAAGGCGAAGAAAGGGGGGACGGGGTGTCGGCTCGGGAAGTAGGGGACATTAATGCGATTTGAAGAAAGGCAACGACCGGCGGGGAAAGGTAGTCCCGAAAAACAGGGATGAGTATGGGGTGGATTTTTGGGGAAAGTGTCAAAGGTGTCCACAGGTATGCAAAAGGAAATTGGGGTGTAGGGGGGGGTTCACGAAGAGTGTATTAACTTGGCCTGGGAGACCACAAGGGAAAGGGGGGGGGTTAAAAATTCGGGGTCGAAAGACATCCGTTGGCTTTTAAATGGGGGGAACAGGGGCCGTTGGGAATGAAGGCTGTCCAAAAAAAACCAGCCCGAGGTTTGGGGTGTCAGGGGGGGGTGGCGTGGCTGGGGAAAATGTCTAAGGGTTCCGGGACACGACCTGAGTTTTAGCACCTTGTGGGACCAGGGCAAATCGGGGGGGGGGTGGTGGCACAGGACGGACCCAAAGGGAATGGGGCAACAGTAAAAGTTCAGTCGCCAGGTCGCTAATCTTACGGAAGGGGGGAAAAATCGGAAAAAAAAGGAGTAAAGGGGGGGTGTAAGGGATTGGATTGACCGCAAAAAGGGAGCCGGAGTTAGGGGTAAAAGGATCGGGTGACAGTTTGGGAAAAAAATAGGGAGCCAATCGGGGGACAGAAAGGGTTAAGGAAAGACGGTCACGGTGGGGTGTGGGGGGGGGAAAAGTTCGCGAAGGGCGTCGGATTCTTTTACTGGGCCTGGTAGTAAAGGAAAGTTCTGCGCGGAGGGAGGATCTAAGGGGGGGCGCGAGAATGACAGGGGGGGTGTCAAGGTTCCCAGTCAAAAAAGAAGGAAGGTGAAGACACCAGGGTTCGATGAGTGTAAAGCATGGAACGACGGAACCATAGGGGGTGCCCGCGAACCCCATCAAGGGGGGGGGTGTACCCGACGCCTGGTAGGGGTCAAAATATAAAGATCGCAACGGGTAGTAGCGGATGATTAGCATTGAAAGAGATTAAAAAATCCGCGGGCCGGGAGAAGAGGGGGGGCCAAAAAAAAAATCATAAATCTCAAGCCTGACCGGGAGTTCGTAGGGTCCCTCTTCAAGCCTAGTGTTTGAGACAGAACCGGACCGAAGGGGGCCCACCCGAAGCCTGAAAAAAAGAGCCCCATCGTTGTGAAGGTGTCTTGTACACAATAAATAACACGAGAAGCAGGCAACAAGATCCACGGGCTAATCATACATCAAAAGACACTTTGGGACGGGCCAAAAAAACACCAAACAAGAAAAAAACCAAACAAACACACAAAACCCACCACTCATAACGGACAAACAAAAAGTTCGAAATAAAGGCAGGGGAAGCGGAGGGGGGGGGGGAAAAGAAGACTAAAATCACAGGGGAAGCGGGGGGGTTGGCAGGTCCCAGAAGTCGGGGAAAACGAAAGTCGGAGAAAAAAGCCCGAAAGTGGGGGAGGGGGGACAGAAACAAAAACCACAAAATCTTTCTCAAATAGGAACTCCGGGTAAAAATGATGGGGAGAGGGGGGGAACACCTACGGGCTGAAGTAAATCGCAAAATAGAAGTAGCAATAGGGGTCAACGATCACAAAAGAAATGAAATACCAATAGAAAGACATCGCTAATGCGGAAGTCACCAAAAGGGCAGAAACCAACAAAAACCTTGCATACCGATGAGAAACACCTAAGGAACTAAACAAGGGAAAAACAATGGGTGCACGCCCGATGAGAAAAACACAGAAGAAAGGAAAAAAAAAAGGGGAGAAATACGCAAAGAAAAAAACCTCCCTGGACAGGACCAAGCCCCACTACGAAAAGAAAAAAGAAAAACTCAAGAAAAAAAACGGCCGAATAAAAAAAAGAGGGCAGACACGCTAAAGGATTTTCAAAAACGGTGAGGCGGCCCAAAAAAAAGAATCAAAAGGGCCTCACCGAACGCAAAAAACAAACACGCAAATCACCATCAGCGAAAATGGAAACTACTATTGTTAGGAAAAGAAAAAAAAAAGGGCCAACGGAGGGGGCCATTAAGGGGGGGGACGGCTGAACTTAAAGGGAAGGTCGGAGGACAGGACCAGATGGTCGGCAAACGTGAGAGACCAGAGATCAAAAAAGTTGGGGGGCGGAAAGAAAAAAAAAAACAAAGGGAAGTTGGCCAAAACTAGAAGGCACCTCTGACTCGATAGGAACCCGGCCCGTGGAAGAGAACACTTGAATCCGAAGTTCCTAACCTGAATGAAAGGTGTGAACGAGAAGAAAAGAGGGCTTTGCATTGCCGAATAAAAGGTCCGGCAGTACGTAGTAAAAAAAAGATGAAAAGAAGGCCGGTATACTAAAACACTAACCTTGAAATAGGAAACCAGGAAATCAAGAACATTCGTAGAAAAGGGCAAAAATTCCTGGACAGGGAAGGTAGGTGGACGATCCGGTGTCAAAAGGAAGGTGTCAAGACGAAAAAAAGGAAAATACGGGAAATTGTCCCGAAAGGAACGAACCTCAGGAGTAGAGAACTAAAAATTGGTTACGAAAAAAAAGACCGTGAGAAAAAAGAGGTTTGAAAAAACGTCAAAGGGCGACATCCGCCGGAAGTAGAGGAGGGGGAAGGTTTCAAAGGGAACGGGCTGAGGGGGGGATCCGCAGGGGGGGGTCTGCAAAGGCGAAACCGAGCAGAGGGAAGGTGGAACGTACTAACCTTGATCCAAGAAAGTCCCCTCGATGGGTGAAAAAACTTAACCGGCGGGCCAGAATCCATCCCGAAAAAAAGGCGAGAAGAGACCCAGAAAGTTTACACAGGATGGATCCCAGACCAGGCAAAGAGCGAATCGCAACTGAGTTTGGGGGGTCCAGGGGAGGCGCCAAAGGGGGGTGCATGTGAGGGGAAGGAAAAAAGTGTCTGGGGGGAAAGGACTGGGTAGAAAGAGACAACCGGAGTGGGATAGGTACGGCCCTGTAAAAAAAAAAGAAGGCCAGAGAAACGAAAAAACGTCAAAAAAAAAAAAAAAAAGGGAGTCTGGGTGTCATTCCAAAGGTAACAGGGGGGAAACATTCAAGTAACTTTCTCAAGAGGGAAAGAACCGCACGCCGTCCAGGGGAACGGAAGAAAAAAGGGGATATGAAACGAAAAAAAAAAAGTCGGGCAGAAAACTTCGCTCCGGTGGGTGGGATG
>Ga0179591_1208479_pt1 | contig 13611 bp, 7 predicted proteins | sample CZOMad2_1_08_16f_FD_182891 | JGI IMG/M metagenome (GOLD analysis project Ga0179591, IMG submission 182891) | Vadose zone soil fungal communities from Angelo Coast Range Reserve, California, USA - CZOMad2_1_08_16fungal (PacBio error correction) | ecosystem: Environmental > Terrestrial > Soil >...
AGCGAAGAATCAGGCTGGGCTCTGTGAGCCGCCAAGGAAGCCAAACGCAATCGGGGGACGCGTCACCAATAGGAAGAACTGAATAAGATAGGCTACGGAGGTCATCTCCATTTAGGAGAGAAGTTCCCAGGTCCACACCACGACCACGAAGGCACGACAAGGGAGAGAGAAGAAAGATGGTCGTCAAAAGGAATCAAAAAATACGAGCGAGAGAGCATTCTTTGAGGAAGAAGAGTATGACCTTGTCAGGGTCCGTCAGCCTTGACAAATCATAGTTCAGAAAAACGGGGAGCACGCTCTGTATTGAAGTGGAGAGAGCGAGAGAGAGAGAGCCCTGTCGGAAGGGGGATGACGGGGGAAGACGCTGAAGAAGAGGAAAAAAAGCCTCGACATGTTGACCAACGCCCCCAATAGAGGAGAAATAAGCGGGCGAAGGAAAGCCGGGCGCCTCATCGGTCGGAATTCCTGCGCGGGGCGTTGGAGGAGGGGAGGAGAAGTGGGTGGGTGTGGTGGGGGGGGGGGGGGGGTCGCGCAGGAGAAGGAAACGAGCACGATCAATTATTCGATTATGAGGAAGAGCTGGAAGGGTTACCCCCACCGGAGGGGAAGGTGACTCGTAGATGAGTAAAGAAAGCTCAAGAAGGTTAGATTGCATGGCTACTCCCGCGCTCTGCACCGGGCACAAGGGACTGGCATCAAGCGTGAAGCGCGATGGGACGAGGGTCGTCGGGCGAAAAGAGGAAGAAAAGTTTGCAAAGAGGGATGAGCGCAGGCGCCGGGGGCGGCAGGAGCGAGAGGGGACGACACCTGGGCAAAATAGTAAAAAGCGCAAGACGAAGGCGAGATGAGAGCTTCTCTGAACGGCCTCGAATCAGATCGGGAAAGAGGGAAAAAGAAGGAGGTGAGAGAAGGGGAAAAAAGTGGGATAGGGGATCAGCTTAATGCTCCACAGGACGGAGGTAAAAAAAAATTATTTGCACGCATGGCATGACCGGGCCCGACGTGGAAACAAGTTTCACTGACGGAGGGGCCTGCTCAAGTAAGTGTGCGCCGGGATCTGGGCAAAGAGAAGAAAAACAGGGGCAAGGTTAAATGTTCAGAAAGGCCAAAGCGCGCCCACTGGAACTTAGGGCGTAGGACAGGAAGTCTTTTCGGCTTAGAGGGGTAAAGGGCCGCAGGAATCCCGCGACGAACAAGGGGGCCACGGAAGGGGGGGAAGTTGAAAAAAGATGAAGAAGAAGGGTGGGCCGGAACCGAAGGTTCCGGTGAAGTGGTAGCTCGCCGATTGAGTCGAAAGTAACAGGATTGGAAACACGTCTCTGGGAAACAAGGGGGGGGACCCAGTTGCTACGGAACGGCGAGGCGTAGATTTGTGTCAATCACAAAAGACGAGCAGCCAGACGCACGCGGGAAAAGCGAAAAGCGCCGCAAAGCGCAGCAGGGAAGGGAAAGGAAAGACCATAGGCAAAGAACAGCAAAGAAATCCGCCCTGGAGAAGGGGGGTGGGGATACCTGAAGTAGAAATAAAAAGTCACGTCTATTTACTGCACGAAGAATGGGCGGGGAGATTTGACGTCCGCTAGAAGAAAAGGGGGGGGGGGGGAGACATAGCCAAGCAGAGAGGAGGGGGTGCAAGGTTTAAGACCGACACCGCCGAAAAAGAACGTCAGGCCGGCATGGGTGTTTTAGAGACAAAGACGGGATCCACTGTATTAGCCGCCCCGGAAGAGGGAGAGGCGAAACCAAAAAGTAGGTGCAAAAAGGCGGAAACAAATCGGGGGGAAGAACGACGGAACGGAGGGGGGCCGAGCCGCCTTGGGGGCGGGAGGTGGCCTACTCTTCCGAGAATAAACGTTGTGTGAACTGTAGAGCCCGACAATAATCAATGGAAGGAAGTACTTGAAAAGAGAAGACTGTCCTCAGTCGGGGTCGCTCAGCCATCCTTTACTGCGACTGAAGTGACCAAGCTCGCTCATATCCTGGAGCGAACGGAAAAAAATCAACCGAGAGGAGGACCAGGAAAGGGGACCTTAGTAGGAGGGGAAGCCTTTTCGTGGGGAAAAACACAAGCAAGAAAGGGAAGAACAACCGTCTTTTCCAAAAGCACAGTGAAAAACAAAAACGAGACAGCCGCTGGTGAAAGGGTGGGTAATCAAGAGCCAATCACAAGGGGGGAGCGCAGGCGTATCGCTTCGGCAAGCAGAAAGGGCAAAGGGGGGCCTCGATTGACGGTTGCGTGTAAAGAGCGAAAAGAGACTTAAAAAAGCAGAATCCGCTTGCAGACCGCGCGGAGACGAACGAAAAAGGAACTCGAGAAACAAAATAGGACCATCCCTTGATCGTGCGAGACGGCATAAAAGGGAAGCAGAAAAGACAAATTCGCTAGCGAGAAAAAGAAAGAAGGATATAACCGAGAGAGGGGGGGGACGCTAGAATAATCAGCTGCTCAAGCTGCCTCTCCCTGGCGAAGAAGTGAGTTGTTCTCTTCCGAAAAAGGGGTGTGCGTGAGAGGCGGTAAAGTATCGCAAGGGGAAGGAAAGAGAGGGTAGCAGGACACGTCGGAGCTCGGAGGCAAACATACGGGCATCTTGCGGCGGATGCTTCGCGAAGGCGGGACAGATTATCTTCCCTAGCGGAAAACAAAAAGGCGAGGAGAGGAGGGGGGCATGCGCATCATCTTAAGAAGAAAGGGAGGAAGACGCGGAAAAAGCAAACCGCACTCAATTTCTCTAGGAAGGCGGAATGACTATGCTCTAACGGTACGAGAGCAATCATGAAACCAGTCGATACTGGAGCCAGGACGCAACTCGGAGGTTAGTTAGTACGCGACAACCGAGGGACTGATGCCAAGGGGGGAGCGGATCTTCTTTGAACGGCAGCTGATCCCATAAAATCGCGCTCACAAGAGGACGCCTGCCTGGTCTGGGGCGAGCGCAGCGAAGGCGGGGCTCGCAGGATGGAGAAAAAGAGAAGGGAATAGGCAAGAAAGCCGAGCCGCCCAGTAAGATCCAGCGAGAAGGAGACTGCGCTTTAGACGATTAGGAGGGGAGGTGTGAGTAGTGAACTCTAAAAATTATCGAGACAGTGAAAAGTTCTTTACTGAAAACTGGGTGAAATCAGAAAAGAGGCAAACTTGCGCGCGCTAATTTTTATGGAAATTTAAGGCCAGCCCAGATCCACAGCAGGTGGGATCTGCCTGGGATGGGGGAAAAAGAAGTTTTTAAGGGGTAAATTTTAAGTGGGAGACAAAGTGTTAGGATGACTATGGCAGTGACAGTATAAGCGGTGAAAGTGCGCTCGGACGACCGAAAAGGAAAGGAGGGAGCGCGCTACTAGGGGAGACCCCATCGAGGGGTGGTCAGGAGGCTGGCGAATCACGAGCTTCTGGACAGCCGGGAAACGGCCGGGAAACGTCTAGGTACGCGAATAGGGGAAATGCGGGCCGTGTCGGCCAACACCGGGGAAGAGACAAGCGAGCTTCGGGGAACTGAAAGACGAGGCGAATGGCGCCTTTGGGGGAGACGACGACGAGAGAAAAGGGGGGGGGCCAGGTCCAATCTCGGAAAACTGGCGGAAAAGACAAGGGGACGATGAGCGGCAAGAAAAAAGGCCGGGCCTGACGGTGAGGTTGTGCGCTAGCAGGATGAAACCGAGGGAATCTCCTTGAGAAAGGGGGGGGTTTTGAAAGGGAAAGTCCCCGACAAGGAGAAAGTATCGCGTAGGGCAGCGGGGAAGCGGAAACGTACAGGAAGTTAAGCAACAAAACCCAGCTTAAGCGTGCGACGACTTTGGGTAACAGTCCTCAGGGATGCTGGGAAGCCTAATACGGAGAGTCGGAGCTCGAGCGGTGGCGAGATCGGGGGCTGCCAGGGGGGAAGAGAAAGGGAAGGGCTATCCAAGCTAAGAAGGGCCCGTGGGGGAAAAAAACGGGTGCCGGCTTTCCAGCGACGAAAGGGAAGAAGTGCCAAAGGCAGCTAACTGAGGGCGATTTTACAAACTAGAAAATGAAAAGAAAGGGGAAGAAACAACGAGGAAGAAATAGGGTACTGGAGATATAAAATGAGTCGACTGGGAGATGCAAAAATCTGGCCAAACTCAAGCCTTGAGCTGGGGAAAGCGCGGAATGAATAAAGATCGAAGGAAGTGGTGCTTTAAGAACAATTATACCAAATGAGACTTTCTTCTTTCGAGGACTACCAAAAGACGAGGACAAAAGACCAGGAGCGATATTCACACTACTGAACGTAAGGGCGGGGCCGGAAGATTAACAAAAGTCCAATAAATAGTGGATAAAAAAATCAGTAGAATGTGAGACTTACTCTTACTGTGGAAAGGAAACGCTATCGAAAGAGATGGCTCTCGACGACGTATTCTCGGCGGACCCTCTACTAGAGGGGATCATCAGTAGAAAGCTCGCTGGGTCGTAATAGAAGATAGAAGGACTGAAAGGAGTGACATTTGCAGAGGGACATATCGATCGTCATGTCCGGCTCTGGAGGAAGGAGTAAGCAGAGAGGGGCTGATAGGACCCGCGGCCGATAACTAAAAGACGGAGAAACACGGAGACGAAGCGGGACTGAGGACAGATCAGGGGGGGAACCGGTTCCGAAAAGCACGGGCGACCGGAGGTCCGCTCCTTACCAACCTCTAGCAACGCGCATGTCCTGTTCATCTAGGGAAAGGAAAAGGATAAGAGAAGGGGGGGGGGGGAGAGACCAAAAAAAACCCGAAGTCGGACTTCCAAAGACATAGGGGGCGAGTGGGCAGGGACGGAGAGGCTCGGGGGTAAAAACAGGGAAGGACGACTTGTACAAGGATAGGGCCGCCAAAAAAGAGAAAGCAGGCTGACTAACCAGAGGAAACGGCTCGTAGGGGGAGTCGCCTCCTAGTTACAAGGAGGGGGGCGGAGCGAGAGAGAAATATGGGAGGATCGGACCAACTCAAAAGGTCAGCAACGAAAGAGGGAGGGGGGGAGAAGAGCCTTCCTCTCGAAGGACGCGGGGCGAAGGGGAGGTCTCGAAAGGGAGGGTGGAGCGAAGAACGCGGGGAAAGGAGGAGGGACTTCACGGGAAATAATATGTCTAAATTTCAAAATGCGAGGAAGGATGGAGGCTACGGGAATAAGCGAGGATAGCAGGGATCAGAGGTTGGCTTCGGCGGGCGGAGTCACTGTGTGCTTTAAACTGGCACAACATAGGGACTCCTGAGAGATCTAGAAGCGCTAGCAAGGAATCTCAGAAGAGGTTACACAAGAAATCCTAAAAAGAAAAAGGGGCTAAGCGCACTCTTACAGAGGTTGATAGGGGGGAAAAGTCAGGCCAGGAAAAAACAAGGGATGGGAAATAAAGAATCGTAACGAAGATAAGAGAAAGGGGGACTCTGGGATCATGAGAAAACTCGGCTCTGCAAACGGGCCTGAGTTTATATAAGGCTCGGCACTTCCTGACGATCGGGATCAGGCGCGAGATGGGTTCGTAACATTCCACGAACGCCGCGGGAAAGTCTCGAGAAAAGCTGCATCAAGAGTTGCGGAAGGAAGTCAGAAAGACGGAATGGAGAGAATGGAACGGGGGGCCGAAGAGGCCGATTGAACCCGGGGTTAGTTAAGGAACGGGAAAAAACTCTAGTCACGCTGGGCAGAGCAACCTTTTCCAAAACGGGCGTAAGAATCAAGCATCTCGCGAGCGAAGGACTGCGATCAGAAAGGCACGAAGAATCTCCTCAAGGGACAGGAAAGAACTCCTCGAACTGGGGACTAAAGAGCAGACATAAGAGGAGAGCGAAGAGGGGGGTTCTTCAAAATGAGCGGTGGGGGGACAGGGAAATTGAAGGCTTCAGTTCTAAGTTAGATAAAAAACAATAACGGAAGACGGACGAGCAGGAGGGATAGGAAAATTATCGCATATAAGAAACTCAACCCTGCGCGATCCGTGAAGCCGTATAGTAAGACAGCTCCGATCTCGAGGTGAGGAAGGGGAAAGGCAAGGGGCCCGAAAAAGACGATCACAAGGTGAACTGGGGGGATCACTCCGGGGTCGCGCGCTCGTGGGGGCGGAGGGGAGTAGGGAAGTCCACGGAGGACCGGTAACAGCACGTGGGGAGAGGAGGAGAACGAAAAATTAAAGATCTCGGCTGGCAAAGCAAAGTTACTTCCGAAGGGCTCGGGAGCGTCAAGAAGAGGAGAAGAGTGAGGGAGGGGAGACGACGTGCCGAGGGCAGGTCAGCAGTAAAGGTAAAAAGCCATACCGTTTCGCATTAGAGACGCCAGGGAATGTGAGAAAGAGGAGGCAAAGGAGGAAGGGCGTCTATGGAAGGGAAAGGTGCGGGCCAAACCTACGTCAAGGGGGGGGCTGAAAGGAGCTCGGTCGATGGGGAGTGAGCTTGTCGACCTCGCAGCAAAAAACTTGGCACGTTCATGGTCTACTTGTGGCACGCGGGGAGAAACGGCCTTGAGAAGAGGGGGGTAGAGCCGAGGCCTTACATGAAGAAGAGTGGGCGGTTAGACGCTGAAACGAAACCGCCAAGAGGGGAGTTCAGCTCAGAAAAAAGAGGGATCGGGAAAATCTGGATGAAAGGATTGGTATGAAAAAGTGCATTTCCAGGGGAGCCGAAGCGGCGCAAGCTGCCCGTAAGGGGGACATCGAAGGGGACGCGGCCCATAAAGCGCCACAACCCAGGGCGGAGTGGTTGCTAGACAAGACGAAGAGTAAGGGGGCATAGAACGCAGGGAGGAGATCAGCACAGCAGCTTGCGTCCATTGGATCAAGAAAAAAGAAATGAGGGTAATCTTTGAAAAAAAAGAGAAAAGGGCGGAAAGCATCCAAAAAGGGCAGTCTGGGTGGGGGAGGACCTTCGGGAAAGCTAAAAAGACAAGGACAAGAAAGAAGTCGAGATTATTGGAAGAGAGAACGTCCCTCTGACTAACGGGGGAACGAGGGGAAAATTCAGGAGAGGTAGCCGAGGTCTTGGGGGGGAAGTAGTGGGGAACGCATACCCGAACGTCGCAAAGGGGTTGAGGGAACAATTATCCAAAAATTGCCTTCACTGGAGAGAAGAAACCGCCGGGGGAGGGAGAGAGGATCAAAAAACCGGTAAGGGGTGCCAAGGCGGAATTGACTGAGGGCCTTCTCCTCGAAGTTGAGGACCGAATCTCGGAAGGGCTTCTCCAAGATCGTGTGAGAACCTCGCGAGACTTGGGAAAATGATAGCCGACGTCAGTGAAAAGGACGGGGAATTTGCAAAGTGGGACGCCTGAAATGTTTTCGGAAGACCCGAAGTGACAGGGGGAAGGCCGAAAGATCTCTATGCGAACTAAGAGCGGCAGAGGAAGACACCGGCGAGCCAGGAAATGCACAGGACTGAAGGCCTTCGTGAATTGAACAGGGGTGAAGTTACCAAACAAAAAAAGACAAGGCACGAACCGGCTTGGAAAAGTCCAAGGCGAAACTCAAGACCGTGCCGGCGAGGTCGGTGGAGGGGAAGTTGCCAAAAAGTAACGCGCTTAATGGAGGCGCTGCGCTAGGGCGGAGGAGGCGAGGTTTGTTCACTGCAGCAGAGTTCAGTTGAAAGGGGAAGCGCCGGTTGGACGAAAGAAGAAGGAAAGCCAGGAGGAAGGGGGAGAAGTCCCTGCGGGAAGGAAGGTTGATCTAGGAAGCGTCTGCTGAGGGGCGGGAGAACCGTATCTTGGTGGCCGCGCCGCAACCAGTCAGAGGACACTCAGACTAAAAAAGAAAAGAAGGAAAGGCGAGCGGGGGACAGAACAGTGAAGCTGATCAGCTCCGGCGATCCAGAACGGTAATCCTTATATTGAGCGTCACTCACGCAAAGTGGGAGAGGAACTAAATGCGGGAAAGAGGGAGTAGAAGTGCTCATCCTTAGAGGAAAGACCCCCATCGACGAAAGGGAGGAGCAGAGAAGAAGGGACCCTCTTCTTAAAGACCAAATCTCAAAGAAAAAAACACAAAGGGAAGGATTGAAAATATAGAGAGCCTTCGGAGGAAGAAGAAATTCTTCAGAGAAGAAGAAGGAGGGACTCTATTGAACGTCGAGATCGACGGGCAATGAAAGGTAGAGATGCTTCCCCCAAGGGCAAAATGGAATAAACATACAAGCGGCGTGGAGGGTAGCTCAACCTATTGAACAATGGAGAGGAGAGGGAATCGGAGTAACAGCAAAACAAGGAAGCCAAAAGGACGCGCACTCGCAGAGAGGGGAGAAGGATGGCTTTGTTCAAACGGGCAATTGGGAGAAGGCAATTGAGGAGAGGAGAAAAAAGAATTTGGCAAAAAACAAAAAAAGCTCTAGCATCAAAGAAGGAGAAGGGCAACGCGGGCGGAGTGCGGAGGTCGTAAAAAGACGTCGTTGGACGAGAAAAAGAAGAACGTCAGGCAAGGGGACAATGGGAAAAAAACCAAACTGGACCAGGAATCCGCGAATAGCAAGCAGAGGGTAATGGGCGGGTTGAATGAAGCACTGCCACTAGCCGGACATTGGAGGAGGTTCTGAATGCTAGGGCCGGTTTGTGTTGTGTAGGTATTGTGGTAAGAAAAACGAAATGATTCAATGAAGAATAAGGAAGAAATCAGGGGCAGAAGGAGGATTTCGCTGACGCCCGAAATGAGTTTGGAACAGGGAGGAGGGAATCATTCTCTCGAGCATGAAGTAAGGTCGGGGAAACCTGTGGGAAGACTACCAGAGTGAGGAAAGGAAAGTCCTTACAAGTGCATTTCCTACTATCGTTCAACTCTGAGAGCAGAATACAAAACCAGGGGTAGGTGCAGAACCAAATGCTAACTACGGCAAAGGAAACGAGATGCCGACAGGAGAGCGCCTTTAGCTTCCGGGGGACACGCAAGTGGGGCACCTACAGGGGGGGACTCCATCCTTAAGGTGGGTCAAAGAAAAAAAAAAAAAAAAAAAAAAAAAAAAAAAAAGGGGGAAAGGGAAAGAGGGGCTTCTGAGAGGAAGAAAATTCACGTGCGGTGGTTCCAATAGAATTCAAAGAACCTCTTCGAGCTCAGGAAATTGGGCAGGGAGAAAGTGAAAGTTCAAGGACTCAGCACAGGAGAGACAAGCTGGACGGGGGAATGCGTGCTACTTGATAGTAAAGAAGCAACCAAGCCGGAGGGGATAATCCCTGGGGGTGGTGCCGGGGATATCAAAAAAAGGAGGCTGAAAAGGCCGAGCAAGTCGGAGACTCGCCTCGGCCGGGCGGAAAAAAAACTGCTCGCCATGAGCTGGCGAAAAAAAAAGCCCAGTTGCCAGCTCGCATGAAGCAAAGGAGGCCCAGAGATCTCCACCATGCTGCCGGAGGGGAGGATAGTTGAACCACCTTAGCGACAGCGGAATGACAATCTCAGACAGAGGAAGAACTAGAGAATTATGAAAGTCGAAAAAGGAGACTTAGGGCACGGGGCGGGAGGTCCACAACTACAAAAAGAAGAAAGCTCTTTTCTGAAGGAACTAAGATCGGGGAAGGTCATGGGGAGCAGTTGACGCAAAAATTAAAAAGAAAAAGGAGCCACGAGCACGCGGATGTACCAAAAAGGGCACATAGACAAGGCGGAGGCTAATTGAAGAAATAAAGGGGGGGGGGAGCCTAGCCAATAGTGCAATACGTTTTACCGAAGGAGCCCCTGGGAGTACCTGCGGCAGGGAACAAACCGGCGTCATAAGGGCGCCAAAGTGCAATCGAACACGAAGGGGTTCTATTCTCGGCTGAACGAAAAAAGGAAGGAAGAGTATAGAGCGAGCTGGCCGGTGCCAGCGCCGACTACGGGAAAAGAAATGGGTAGAAGGCCATCTAAGGGCTTCATTCGCAGAGCGGGCCGGCGGAAGAACTCACGGGAAACGGGCGGGCCTGACTTCGAACGGGGGGGTAAAAGGCAAGCGCCTCGTCGCCAGATAATCGCTTCTCTCGGGACAAAGAAAGGGGTAGGGTCTCGGGGGCGGCCAAGACGAGGGAGGGCGCTAAATAGTAAGAGATTGTCCTTTGAGAAAGAAGAGATCACAACAGACTAGTTTTTTTTAAAGATACACTCTCAGAGGACTTAACAAGAGGTGTGAGAAGGGGAACGTCTCTCTGAAAGGCCAGAAATGGCCGCCTTCAATCTAGGCCTTCTCACAACAAAAAGAGCCTGGCATGAAAGAATAAAGAGGCGTGGGCTGCTTGGGTAGGGCGTCTCAAACTGTGTTCAGAGGAGGTCCTCATCCAGAGCTGGGCGAAAAAAACTCCTCGCAACGTCTCAATCCCTCTCGGAAGAGGAATGCAGATAGCCATGTCCAGACTCCGCTCGTGGCGACCGGGTCAGCTGTTACAGATTGAAGGTCATATGCACACTGCAAAAATCTCGACGGCGGCATGCTCCTCAAAGCTCGAAGAAGATTTCTCTGATAGGGACTGACATTGACTATGCGGAGCACGAGTACTGTCTGGAGTGCTTACAGTTGGGGGGCTGGGAGCGGAGGGCTGAAGAGCAAGTGAACCCCTAGTTACGTGATAGAGAAGGTATCTCAAGCAGGATACAGAGAGCACTCGGAGAAGGAGAAAACGTACCGCCAAGAGGATGAGGAACGCTAAAACGTCAGCAAGACTTCTCTCAACAACAGAGGGAGGGACAAGGGGAGAGCCGTCGACGGAATCATAAAAGGTCTGTCACGCGAAGTGCAGAAAAGGGATGCTCCTGCAGGGGACCAGAAGGATAGAGAACTTCCAGGAGGTCAACGTAGGACATCTCCGGTGGGAGGGAGAGAAGGGGATCACAGGGCAAAAGGCCCGCAAGACGTAAACTGCACAGAGGCTGGCAAACGAGGGACCCGGATATCTAAGGAGAATCTGAATTAAAAGAAGTCGCGATCCAGGTAGGCCTGAAGTAACAGCCGTGCGAGGAACACCCGGCGCATCACCCGTTGACAGGGCGAGGGGATTGAAACGAGCGATAAAGAAGAGCAGAATTTGAGAGGCGTTAAAAAAGCGGCGAAATAAATTATCGCGCAAACCAAGAGGAAAAAAGTCAATAGAGCTAGCCGAAGAGCGCAGTCGTTTGCGGTAGATAAGGGACGAGAGGTTGCGAAGGTATATCGCATTCGAGAAGTGATCAAGCAAAGACCCAGGGTTGAGAAGTTAGGGGAAGGCCAAGGTAGACTCCTAAAAAAGGAGAGAAGAAGGGAAAGCTTCAGAGGAAAAAGAAAAAGCTGGGACTCGTTTCTTAGCAAGTAAGAGCCTCTACTGAACCGGCCCGAGTCTGGCGCGGGTCAAGACGATCTCGCTGGGAGATAAATGGAGGAGAGGTTAGGGCTAGCAAGGGGCCGAAAAAAACAACGTGGTCTAGTGACTTCAGCAATAACGCAGAAGGGTCAAAATATTCGAGAGCTTGCCGCGCAAAACTTTTGAATGTCAGATAAGGAGAGAGGAAGAAGGCGAAGAGACTAAAGGGGGAGGCGACGTCGGATCTGTCGACGAGTAACTTCGGTCTAGCCATCAAAGGAAGAAGCAGGGGGTGTCGAGGGGCTGAAGATAAGGAAAACGAAAGGGGGTAACTTATGGGGCCGGAGAGCACGGGAGAAGCCCCAGTCAAGGAGATGCACTTCGGACGCGCAGGCATTGCGGTCGTGGTAAGAAGGACGAAGGAAAAAAAGCAAGGGGGGTCGAAACAGGGGTGGAACGTAAGACGCGGGAGCACTTAAAAGGGCAGCTTGTCGTAGTCAGACTGACCGGATGAAGAAGCGGGAGGGTGGGAAAAGAATTCAACCAGAAGAACCACGTTCACTGAATGGAACTGGGCAGGGTGAAACGAAGGACGCAGAGCAAGGGGGAAAAAAACTGGTAGCCAGGAATTAAACACATGGTGCCGGGAACAGTAGGACGCTGGACCTGGGATGCGAGGAGGACAACCCTCTCCGGCAACCTCGAACAAGCCATTCCGGTCAAGGGAGAGAATGTCGACCTAAAATAAATGGAATATTCCGGCTTTAAAACCAGACCCCGGTCTTTTAACTTAACAGCAAAAAAGAAAAGGTGCTGCAGACGCAAAGGGAGGGCATGTGACAGCGGGATGTCCATATAAAGCCACGAGAGAAAGAGGCTGGGCGAAGTTCTCGTTCCGGAAGAAGGTGAACCACTTTTGTCGTAACGAGAAATTCGAAAAGGAACGAGGGGGAGGTTGAGTGCTAGGGGCGAGACAAAACTCTTCAGAGAGTCTGGCGCCGGAGCGCAAACTTAAACAACTAAAAAACCAGAGAAGAGGTATATCGCCGGTAGGGGCAACTTCGACAGGACAAGTAGAGACTGCGAAATGAGGGGAAGGAAGAGAGCCTTTTGGCTTAAAACAAGATCGGTGTGGCGACCTCAGGGGGATGATGCCTACGAAGCTGGAATGATGAAGGTCCGAAATGCCGCGCCCAACTTGGTCGGAGGAGAATCATACGGTCTTAATGCAGGAAGACACACAAGACTCTAAGAAAGCTGCAACGGCAAAACGGCCGAATCTCAAACGCGCACCGAACGAAGATGATCTGAAAGGGACAGCTCCGTGGGGAATCAACCAACCGACGTAACAGTGACAGAAAAAAGATTGGACAGAAGGGGTCCGAAACGCGACCTGGCGAGGGGGTGCATAGTGGGACAAAAAAAGCAACAAATTAAACCGAGAGACAGTTCGTGGAAGGAGGGATCCCAGGCAAGGGGAAGATCGGACTGCCAATTTTTAGCGCGTACTTAAGTTGTAGCAAAAAGGGGGGGACGAATATCCCGCCCTGTGGAGGAACTGGCGCCTCGCAGACTAATGAGTCGGCCTTTTAAAGAGGGAAAGAGCAAGCTGGTAGGGGACCACCAAGGGTCTTGGGGGAGAAAGCCCGCATCAAAACGGCACAAGAAAATCTCTGCACACCGCATACTGAGAGCACCGCGGCGAAGGGGGCTCGCTCAGAAGCCGAAGGGATAATAGAAAGACCATTCCGACTAAAGGGGAAGCCGGGATATGTCCGAGTACGCAGCAAACGATGTGTAAAGTGAGCTAAAGTCAGAAGGGGGGAGGCGCGTAGACTTGCATCTCAACGTCCCCCAACCCAGCCCACAAAAACACAAAACGCAAGTTAGAGCCGAAGGAAGAAAAGAACTGGCTCTTAGGCGGGGTCCGAAGAGTCGGGGCCTAAAATGAACATGAAAAAAAAGGGGGGAGTAAGAGATATATGGCCGAAGCTGATTAAGACAAACGGGCGCGGAAGCATCCGCCAGATTCTAGAGGGAGGGGAGTCCTATCCACAACCCCCCCCCACCCCCCCGAGACAATAAAATGTGCGGACTAAAAAAAGGGAAGGAGGACTGTAAGCCTCCTCCACACTCCGTGCGTGAGGACGCGCACATCTACGCTCCGCCACGGGAGAAATGACGTCATTACGGAAGATGTCAACACGCAACATCGGCTCCCAACCCGCTACGAGGGCTCTCCTTCGTTCAAAAGGCCAGGTACTGCTGAGAGTGCATGATGCGGCCGAGGCAAAAAAGAAAAAAAGAAGGCACGATAAAAAAAGGGAGAAGGACTCATTAGCTAGGCCAAGAAGCGACAGGTCGAAGGCGCAGAAAAGAGGGACTTCGGGTTGAAAAGCGCTCTG
>Ga0179591_1338350_pt1 | contig 13610 bp, 15 predicted proteins | sample CZOMad2_1_08_16f_FD_182891 | JGI IMG/M metagenome (GOLD analysis project Ga0179591, IMG submission 182891) | Vadose zone soil fungal communities from Angelo Coast Range Reserve, California, USA - CZOMad2_1_08_16fungal (PacBio error correction) | ecosystem: Environmental > Terrestrial > Soil >...
GAAGCCAATATGGAGAGAGGGAGAACGGGGAGGGTTCCGCAAATAAACACAGAAGGATCCCATTTTCCAACGCCGGGGAGAAAAGGTCAAATGCAATGTAATAATACAATGCAAGCAAGCTGGGGGGATTTGACCTCTCCAAAAGGGGACATCTGACAACCGGGAACCAGAAAAAAAGAAGGAACTGGGCCAAGGGAGACACGCATGGAAGTTAGGGGTCAGGTATGGAAAGAGACACTTGTTGGGGGGACGAGCTTCACAGAGACAACCAAGGTACAGTCACGACCCATCCAGAAAAAGGGGAAAAGTGTCTACGCAAAAAGGGGGCACGGGGAGGGTAGTCAAGTTGGGGAGAACTAGGAACCATGAAAAAGATAGTAGAAGAAAGATGCAACTCACTGTGCCCTTAGGGGGAAAACAAAACGCTTCCTTCACTGGCGAGGAAACTTTGAGGGGTTCACCTTGAAAGAAGGTCATTTACGGAAAGTCTGAAACACAAAAAAAAGAAATCTTGCGGGGGGGATTGGGTAATCACCGAAGGTGAAAAGGCAGGGAAGGGGGCAAACAAAAAGGGCAAAAGGCTCAGGGGCCGGTCAGTAAATTCCGAGGGACACAGGGCAGGACAGGACGGAAGGGAAGAGGGCCGGCGAACGTAGGCCAGGGGCAGGTCCGATCAGGGCCACCCACACGCACACGGGGAACCCGCCGTATTACAAAGGACTGTGGTGGACCAATCCGGGAGAAAGGAAAGAGCACAAGATAAGGGGGTGTACTACGGTCAGTTGCCGGAATCTATTGCGGGGTTCATGGGGTCTAGAAAGGGAGGGGTTGCCTTTCAAACAAAAAAGTTGGACCAAAATTTAACAAATCCCAGTGAAGGGAAGACGAGACACAACTTAGCGAACCCAGGGCACCGGTAGCGACATCTTGCTAGAGAGCGCAGAAACTCGTAAAAAAATAGCACTGTGCAAATTTTGTCGAAGGAAAAAGGGTTGAAACAAAGGGGGAAGGGAAAAGGCTGGGTCCCCCGCTAACTTAAAGGGAACACCCAGGAACCGGGCAAAGAATAGGAAAAAAGAGTGGGTAGAGGATAAGGAAAAAAACAAAAAAGGGGAACAAATGGCAGGAATGAAAAAAAAAAAAATGGTTACCACGGGGGGCCCGCCCGTCCGGGGATTACATACGCAAATAAGGAGCTGAACATAACCTATTAAAATGACTACCACACGGGCAAAACGCAACAGAGTGGGACAGCAGGGGAGGTTGACTTTACATGCGGAAATCGACGAAGCCTTCTTTCATTGGCGGGCCGTACTTGAATTGCAGGAAGAAAGTGCAAGAAAAACAGATAAAAGGAGCCTTCCTTACGTACAGGGCACCGAGAAAAGTAAAAATTGCCAACTGAAAGGGAACGAACTAGGAGGATCGATGTCCCGCCCGGGGACGAGAACAAAAGAAAAATTGAGGGGAAAAAGATGGTTTACTACATCAAAAGGGGTGTCGCGGGGGAGATCGGCGGGGAATGTAGCAAAACCCAAAAAAAAATGAGGAAAGAGGGGGGGGCTGAACAAAAGTGAAAGGGGGAAGGGGCGAGGGTCGGCAGCCCCTTACAGGCCCCTAGAACGAAGGGTCGTAGGTGGAAGGGTTAAAAATGCAAACGCGGGGGGGGTGCAACGGGGACAGTCACACTCCTTTGCAACATTCGAAGCCCGGAGATTTACGTCTAGAGCCCACCGAAGACGTAATTCGCCAAAGGGGGGAACCAGAAGAAGGGGGTTAGTAACCGAACGTAGAATTTTTCCGCCCGTTGTAAACGGAAGCAGTCCTCCATGTAAGGGGGTAGAAAAAGGGAGGGGGAATGAACCAGGCCTAGCGATGGTTGGACAGGAGGAAAAAAAAAAAAGTACCCAGGAGATCACAGGGGAAAGTGACTTTTTGCCGTTCACTCAAACAACGATGCCAAAGAGGAAGAGGAAGGGTAGGGCGGGGGACCGAGAACACGGAAAAAAGAAAAGCAATACACCCGGAAGTAGCTTCAGGGCCAAAAACCCAATCCCCGCGGCTCAACACGTCCCGGTGGGGACCCTGGCCCAAACCAGCCGACGGCAGAAAACAAAGGGACCTGTCAGAGGAACAGTCACAATGGGAAAGGGACCCGGCGCTCCCAGACACAGGAACCCTTCGTCGGTCGTAAGAGTGATAAGGAAAGCCCGGCTCCTTTGCATGTCGTTACAGGGCAGAAAGGGTCTCGGAAACAGTGACGGTATCCACTCTAACGACAAAAAGGATACAATAGAGAAGGGCCACGTCCCATAATCAAAGGGAACTGGTTGGGGGGGGTTTCACACACTAACTGCAACGCCTGAAGGCGTAAGAAGAAGAGCTCATGGGAAGAAACAGGGCCGTTTTTGTAAATAGGGGGGGGAAAAAGAAAGCTAGAGAGTTCATTTGACCAAAAAGGTGTCGGGGGTTGAGACCAGACAGCCCCAAAGAACAGCCGGAAGCGGGGGAGACGACGTGCCAACGATTTTTTTCGGGGAAGACGGAAACTGAAGCGGGGTAGCATTTCTTGGTCCTGACAGGGAAAGGGAAGCGGTCCCAAAACCTCCTATAAAACGACTACCCGCATAGGACATCGAAGAGAAGGGCCGACTTCGTGTGGGGGGGGGGAAAACGTGCAAACCAGAAGCAAAACTAAAAAAAGATATCAACGAAAATTTTCCCGCGCAAAGCCATAACTGTGGCAGAGAGGCAGTCATAAGTCCACAATAGGAGGCAAAGGGGGGCGACTTGGTAAAACGAGGGGGACACTTTAATACCCCTCCGGCCTTACTGGTGGACAAGGGACTCCACAAAGCATGACGAAAACCTGAGAGGAAGCCGGAAGCTTGTTCAGAATCGTCAAAACGGCTTTCCGAAAAGCACAAAACAGGGGGGGGGATCGACCCTCAAAAACAGAGGGGAAAAAGGCGACTGGAAGACTGGGACCGAGAAGGTGTCCAAAAAATCCCAGAGAACTACGGGCGCACTACTATAATAGAAAATAATTGCCGGTGGCGACAGCAAAAAAGGAAGCTGTGAGGTGAAGAATGAAGGGCAGGTCACCTGGACATCTTCTAATGACAAAAAAAGCGAACCCACCGACATACCCGTGCAAAAAGCGAAAGAAAGCACATGGGAAAGGAGATTGAGGCAAATGGAAAAGAAAGACTAAGACAGTATCCGATGGTTGGGGGAAAAGCCAGGTATGGGAGGCACAATGTTGGAAAAAAACGCGCATAAAAAATACATATTCACATAAACACCTCCCCCAGAAGCCCACGCACCGCAGACAAAGACACCGGGAGAACGGCTAAATCTTAAAGAAATCAGAGAGGGTCCTCAACACTTAAAAGGGGGAGGACGGGGGGGTCCCTTACTCTACTTTAACCCCAAACACTTCGTGTACGGGCAAACCTAAAAAGGAACAGTTGGATTAAGAGCATTGCAATGTGACAAGAAAACGCAACGTCAGAATCAGGACAACGTCATGCAGGTCCAACGGCAGGGCACGCCCAGGGGGGAAGTTTGAGGGGAGAAAAAGGGAAAAAAAAAAAAAAAAAAAAACTGACGTACACTGCGTTTACAGGAGGGAGGGTTCATCTCATCCCATGGTTGAGGTCACAGCTCGGGTGGGTCCTAGCCAGAAGTGAAGACCGTTAATTATCTTAACCAGAACGACGCGGGGCAAAAAAACCAGGGTCCTGTCCCAAAACTCAATTGCCCGAAAAAAGTCACGCCCTAGGACGGCCCGGAAAAAACTGCCCATCTGCTGCAACCCTCATTTGGAGTCAATTGCAGGGTGACCCGCCCTCGCTAAAAGTACCAAAACGACCAACTGGAAAAACAACGCCGGCGCGAGAAAAGTGGAAACGGGCGGCAACATGGTCAGCTGGCAGGACCATGCCGTGGTCGTGGTGGTCAGAAGGGCCAGGCAATCGGTTATCATCGGGGCAAAACAGTCCCCACTAGACAGAAAAAGCTGAGATCTAAACGGTCCAGGACGGCCCGTAGTCCACGGAAAAATTACGACCCGAAAGCGTTGGACGTGCTGTGTGGGGAAATCGGGGCCCAAGTTCCTCCAAAAAGCCAAGGGGGGGGAGGGACCTCTAGCCATCTGGGGCTCTCTCCAATGGAGTACCACGCCCCCATGTAAAGCCACCTTGAATTGGTGTGGGGCAAATGACCGTAAACCTTCCCTAGGCCGAGGTTGGGGAGGCTTGAGGGGGAGGAACCTAAGGAAGTCAAAAAAACGGAAAATCATGGCTCCCCGTCAGGGGGCTGGGCAAGGAAGTGAGCTCTCCATGGGGGATGTCGGGGGGTGAACCTGGCCAACCACCGAAGGTACGGGACGGCGTCTGGCCCAATACCTCAATCGCGTGTATATCAACCAGGAAGAATTGGTTGGAGGGGGTGAAAAGGGAAAGACCCTTATCGAACCTTGAGGAGTGAGAAAAGCACGAGGGTGTTCTGGGAGGAAAATGCCAGAGGGACTGGACTTTCTTCAAACCTATCAAATGGGAGAGGACGCAACCGTCCAACGGGCCTCTCGACGGCTGGTAACGGTCAACATCTTGCTCCGGTCGAGCATCACTTAAAAGAGGGGCTAACACCAACCACCAAATCTTAGTAAATACACAACAAGAGAGAATTAATGCTTGACAGGGGAGAAGCAGGGTTCCTTGTTGGACCATCTTCACAAGCGTCGAAAAATCAGGGACCAATACGGTGGGCAGACAAAGGAACCCCAGGGTTTAAACAACTTAGGACGAAAAAAAGCAGAACTCGCAAATGCCAGTTTCAAGCAGTCACAGATTGAACCGGCTTCTAACACAAATGACAGCACCGTTGGGGAGTTAGCCAAGAAATCGTGAGGGGTAGGCACGTGAGTTAGGGTAGCAGGGGGGGTCACCGTTCGTGAAATTGAATGGTCGAACGTCCCTCAATCCCTCCACCTAATCCGGAGCACAAAAAAGATGACGGAAGTATTCACCAGGAGGGGGTCGGTGTTGGGTTGGCTGCAAAAATCAAAGGAAACTCTGGCCTCTTCCGGAAACTAGTGGAAGCCACGTTTCAAGAAACATATGCCGTCAGGGACCGGGCTCAAGGGGCATCGACGCAAGCAGTCCGGTCGTGAGGGGGGGAACCAACCACCGGCCAGAGGTGGTCGGGCAGAGAAAGGGTAACCGTTTACGGCCATCAAAGGTGGCGGTCCCTCAGGAAATCAGGGTGTCGGCTTGTCTAAAAGGCAGGAAGCTGCTATCATTAAGGAGTGGGGCAGGATAGCGTTGTCCGACCGCGACAAGCCGGCCTCGAAGGAGAAAAAACAGTGAACTTGTTTCAAACAGGGACTCAGAAAACGTGTCCGCCCGGGTCCAGGGGCCCGGATAGGATGACTGGGGTTCCAGGGCCGACGCCTTGAGCGTGGCAGAAAGGGCTTGCACTTCGGTCCACCAAAGTGCCCTAGCAGAACGGGCATGGCAGTGAAAAGCGGGGAACGGTAAAAGAGGTGAACTTCGGCCATTTGCTGCAAGACGAAGATACTCTGTACCACTGGAAATCCACGCGCGTTGGTTAGGATGGGAAACAAAACCGGAAAAAAAGAGGAACCGACGGCCAACACTACGGAAGCACACAAAAACCGGGCGCTGCCGAGACCCCGAGTTGAGATCTCCTGGGGGGGCCACCCATAACGGGGACGTCCCCTGACCCGGGCATCCCGCAGGAGAGGAAGGAGACAGGGGCGGGAAAATACCAGGTGCCGAGTATCGAACCAAAGGGCGTCTATTGGGCCGACCGGAAGGAGGTCCGGGAAACGTCCTCGAACGACGAGCGTAAACTTACAGTCGGTTATATGGGGGAAATATTCCAGGAACTCAAGAACCAGACCAAAGAGATAACAGCCCCTCAAAAATCAGTACAGACGGGGCAATCGAAACCTGGGGGGAAGGCCCACTGTCCATAGACGCGAAGGAATATTTCACCCCCGAAAGACGCCGAGACACATTCGCAAGAGGTGCAAAGTGCAAGCAGGCCGTCGTCGGAATTGGACCTCTAAAGTTACGGCGACTGTAAAAACGCTTAAAAAATTGGGAACAGGGAGGATGGTCGATCTTGCTCGAGCAGGGAGAGGGGGAGGAAAAGCCGCACGCCGGGTGAGTTCAGAACGACTGCCTCGCGTGGGGGGCGGAGTCAAGGGCCCTGTTGCCTCAAGCGGGGGAAAAAGAGGAAAAACCTGAAGCCCCCGACGATGAGGAATCAGGGCCTTGTGCTACAAGGAAAAAGTGGGAGGTTACCTACTTTAGGAATGCAACCATCCCCCTGGGGGACCCCACGAAAGCCGACGCCTCCCGGGGTATTGTTCAAACAGTCGAAAGCCAAACTTAAAAACGCGAAAAACAACGGGGGGGGGAGATTCGGTGAAGTGCGTTGGAGACAGGGAAAAAAGCCCGTCCGAGGACCGGTCGTAGGAGCAGCTCAAAACGCGGGAGGCGGTGCGGCCGAATAAACTTGCGGACCACATCCCATAACTAGAAGGCGAAAGGACGGAGACAGAAAACACCAAACAACACTCCCCCCCTGCAAGTGGAGCCTTGGGGCAGAAAGCGACCGGCCCCGACCCGTCTAAAACTACCTTTATTCGCGTCCAAAGAACAGTCTTAAATTAAAAGCGGCGGCGGTCGAACTTTTCGTACCCCAACCGGCCATCCATCAGTGGGCATTGTAGGGGGAAAAGAGAAAAAGAAGGGGTGGGTACGGTATCGAGAGCAACAAAAAAAGCACACTGTAAAAGAGAAAGAAAAGGTAAAAAACAACCGGAGGAGCAAAGAGACCTTCCGCCTTGCGGGACCTGACAACCAGGAAACAAGGTGGACCAACTCAAGCCATACGCAACCTCAAGGGGGGAGGGGCAGGGAGGACTCCAGAAAAGGGTCAGGTTCAGGAGGTGGTCGGGTGGTCAGTGATGGGGAACCTGTCGAACATTGAGGGAGATAGGTGCCTAGGTGTTTTCTCTGCCGACGAAGAAGGTGGGGGGGTATTAGGAATGAAAAAACGAAGCGTTTACACCACGAAACGTGAAACACTAGAAACTCAGAAACGAGTTCGACAGAACGGCAGCACCCAGGACGTCCGGTTACTGGGGGAGAAGGGACAAAAAGCCGCACTTCAAAAAAGGAAATCTAATGACGCCAGCTGTATCCCTGCGGAACAAGCACGTAAAAAAAAAAAAAAGTTGCGAAACCAGGGTGCAAGAACGAAAACCATCAGGGAGGCCGTGGGAGGGGGCCAAACTTGGTGAAAAACAAAAAGGCCTGTCTGGTCACTCAAAACCCTGACAACAGAGGGAAAGGTAACCGCAATGACCTGATGACTCCTCTTGAACGGGGGCCGAGCCCTACAATTCAAAACCGGCTTTCGGCAAAGAAAAAAAAAGAAAGCGACAGAGGGAAGCCAAACCCGCGTCATTTTCGAGCAGCGAAATCAGATCGAGTGTTGGCGAAGGGGGAGACAAGAAAGGGGCACTCACCCGAGCATGAAAAGCAGCACTTGGTGGCTAAAAGGTTGAACGCGGGGGGGGGAAAGGTAGGAGCCAATGCAGAAACGGCCACGAACAAGCGAAAACCGGCTACCTGAACAGCGAGACGTCGGAAGGGCCTCCGATGCGTGGGACAGTAATCGCCCTCGTGATCAGTTGAAAAAGAAGTCAAGAAATTGGGGGTCGGGGGACAGATTCCCGGTGTAACCGTTATCGAACGAACCCTTTAACTGAAGAATTACAAGCGGGGTGGGAGATGCGTGCGGCCTTTGTGGGACGAAGGGTCGGCATCCTTCCGAAACTTCAAGACGGCCCTCAATAATGACGTTCGATGGGTTCTCGGGGAAAGAAGGTCCAACGGCACCAGGAGATTTGTGCTTTCAGAACCCCGGGAGGACACCGGTCGACCTTTAGGGGGTGGCTAGAACCCAAGTGGGGGGTGACAGCGACGGCAGAAAGAATCTCGCTGCGCAGGCCAAAAACGTCAAAGAATGTTTTCGAACAGGGGGGGGCGGAGGAGAAAAAAGAAGAAAGAAAGCCGTTTCAGAGGAGGGTCCAGAAAAAAAAGGGGGCCAGGGGGGGGGGGATCAAACTCAGGCCGGGGGCGAAGAAAGAGGACCCGTGAGGGGACCGTCTACCAAGAGGGGGGGGGGGGACCGCCTCGTCAAACCCAGTGTAAAGGGAAAGCGGATTTCTGGAGAAAGGGATGTCGGACCCGGGGACAAGAAGGGGGGGGGACCACCGACTGCGAAACCACTTACTGAAAAAAACCGCAAGGGGGGGGGATGTCACACGCAAGATGGGGGAGTGGGCAGTACCCCGGGAACACGGGACCGAGTCGTAACCCCTGGAAAAGACAGCTCCTGCCACAAGGGGGGACCCTGGCCGAAAAAAAATTTAGAGTTGACAGTCAGGCGAGAAAAAAGCCGGGGGGCCAAGCTGGCGCAGGGGGATCCACGGGGAAACAGCGAAATAAGGGTGCTCCGACGCTGGTTTGCGAACAGCAAGGGGGCCGAGTCCAGGAGGGCGATGAAGGGCGAAGGCGGGTGGACCGTGAGGGGAAAAAAATGGCGGACAGGCGACTTGGGGGGAAAACAAAAGTTTGGGGTTATAACCACATGGGGGGGGGGGGAAACTTCAGGTGAAATGTAAACCGGGCATCCCTCGAAACCCCGCCTTTGAAAAAAAGGGGGCAAAGGGATCCATAACATTGGAAGGGATAGAGTCTCGCCAACTGGTCCGAGGGGATTGAAGCGCGAGTGCGGACAAAACTACCTAATGAGAACTGACAGGCTTCTGGTCGAGGGATAACCTGGTCTCTCCTCCCAATGATTGCACGGAGAGTAAAGTGGGCCGGTCCTACGACAGCGGATAAGCGTAAAACAGCCCCAAGACTACCGAGCAACTGATGGAGAAAAAAGATACACTTCACCGGAATTAAGGTTGCGGGCACTTCCCAACCGTCCTAATTGGAGCACTGGGGGACAACCGCCATATCCTTGTTTCGCCTTGTCGAGGGGACTCAAAAACGATGCATCTTCCGGAGCAAACAGGGCTGGCAACCACATATCCCCAGGGTGGGTCACCACAGTTCTTGGACAAACTGTAAAAGGCCCTCGGCACGCGAGCAATATACCACAAACACGTATGAGGAAGGGACTCCTCTGCTACGTGACGGAGCCCAGGTTAACCTTAAAACGGATAGGGACCCCCGGGACGAAGGGGGACAGCCAAAATTTGAAAGCACAGGGCCATTTTGGGGAGAGGAAGGAATACCATTCACTCTCAGGTCGGACCAAGCAATTAGATACTTTCAAGACTGTGCCCGTGACCTAACATCGAAGGGGGGGCAAAAATGGGGGGACTCCATAGGAATGAAGAGTGTGAGGAAGCGGGCTTATCGGTAGAGAACGTCGGAATCAACTCCTATAAAACCCGAAAAAGGACGAACGACATGTGGACCTCCAAGCATGCGTAGGCGAAGGGGGGTGGTTTTTGGAGTACTCTAGGGGAGCAAAGGAGGCACAAGGATGAGCTGACTGAACTGGCGGGGGGGGGGACCTCAAAAGTGAAACAGCCAGGAGTCCGGACCGAGCTTGGGATAGAAAATCAGTCAGTGCCCTTACAACAACCCTGTAGGGGTTTTCAGGGGAAGTACGAGCCCCCGACGGCAAGAAACGGGAACTCTGAGGGAAGGGGGACCATTTAACGAACAGTCAAGGGCGCCCATGGGAAAGGACGAAGCGCGAAAGAAAGGAGAAAGGCCGGGGGGGCCCCACCCCCCCCCAACACCCCCCCAGATGAGGGTACAAAAACACGGGAAGACACCTGAACGCCCCTGAAGGAAAAAGTTGGGGGCACAAAGCAGTCCAGTAAACTGCTCCTTCGCAGGGCAAGGTAAGGCTAGGGGAAAGGTGGGGGCCCTACTAGGGAGCCCGTTGCTTAAAAGCAGGGAACTGTCAAGGGAAAAAAAACCACCATTACGGGCATCATAAAAACGGCCCTCCCCCAGGTATTAGGGCAAACGTCTTCCACTGTGCACCAAGCCAGGACCTGTTGAAGGAGAAGGGGGAAAAACGGGCGTTGGGATAGAAATTCAACGGGGGCAGGGGGGAAGCTTCCCCTAGCGGAAGAAAAACAAAGGGCGGCTAACGACCGAACGAGGGGGGATGACGTGATAAAAAAACAGAAGATGGCCAAAAAGAGCCAAGGGGCCGAAGAGCCAACCCTGGCCGGGCAAGGAAGTTCCGAGACCAGGGTGTGAAGTCCTCTTAAGCCGGAGTAGAACATTTAAAAAAGACACGGCTCTCCGTAGGAGGAACGGGAAAATAGCGGTAGGGGAAGGGACTCCCAGACCTCTAACTTCCGCGAAAGGGACGACCGTCTTGATCGAACTGTCAGAATGCCGAAACAGCGGGTCAAACTCCGCCTATAGCACCGATCCGTAGGTGGGGGGAAAGACAGGAGAAGGTAATTGCCCCCAATGTGAAAAACAAGGGGGGGAAGAACGGGAGACGAGGATCAAACCCGCAAAGTCATAGACCACCTGTCAACAGAGATTGTGGCAGGGTGCCGGCCCGGGGCGGCGTATGATGCTCGCGGGAAAGTTGCTCCCTGGTCTCCAGGAAACACCCAAAGGGGTCCCGATCCCCATGAATATTGGAGCAGGACGTAGCACCGGGACGCATGGATGGAAAGCCAACGATCTGGAGCCGGTGCGGACTCCGTGAAGGCCGAAAGGTGGGAAGGTTTTAACACCGATGTTTGATGAGAGCCGTGGAAGGAAGGAGGCAACCCAAGAAAGCAAGTAGGGCATCAGTTGAAACTGGCGGTGCGGGAAACGAAGAAGAGATTGAAAAAAAACCGCAGTTCCGCGGAAGAGCCCGCCCCGTTGTAGGGGTGTGGTAGTCTGAAAGAATGAAAGCCTGAGACCTGTGGTTGAGTACCCCGCGACAGCCAGTCCAACAGGAATCAGGAGGTGGAACGTTCCACCAACGCCACCGGATTCCGAGGGGAGAAAGCAGCAGCTCGCCAGGGAGTGCGGAAAACCGAGGGGACGAAAGGCCAACCTCAATTAAAAAACAGCTTCTGACGCAAAGCCAGCAAGGAAAATGCCCAGGAGCTGTCCCATCAAGGAAGAAAGCCATCGCCCCCAGGCCAGAACAGGGGGGAGGAAAATGACTTAGAGGTGACTCCTAACATGGGAGGGAAAGACTGAGATACCCTTCGGCGGGTCGGTCGGAGTAAAGCCCTTCAGCCAAGAGGGAGTGTTGGGGTCGAAAGATCGAAAGATGAAGTCCGTTAAGTATCTATCAAAAACCAACACAGAGAAAAAGAGAGTTACCTTCCGGCCCGAGAAAAAGAATCCAGCCAGAGTTAAATGAAAAACGCTTGGCCGCGTCACAAAATACGCAAAAAAACAGTCAACCTCAAAAGAGGGAGAAAACAGGGAAAATCCCCATTGTAGAAGGTCCCAGGCGGGGGTGTCGGGCAAGGGTTTAATGGCCCAGGTCGCCCAAACCCGGGCTGCGGGGAGAGGGAGCACAAATTGTGGTGGCGAGGAAACCGGCGAAGACGTTGGTAGACAGTAGAGGGGGAACAAAGAAGTTCGTCGGTGAAAAAACAAAAGCAAATCATCAGGGGATCCGGAATCAGGGAAGACCTCACGTAAGGGGGACGTGGTGACCGGAAACCGCACGCCCGATCCGCCGGCCGCTGACTGTCCGAAAACGGAATCACGGGTTCAGGAAAGAAGGAAGCATACCGTACCAAAAGACGGGTAGGCCGGGGGGGGGCGATGGCCCGGAACGGGGAAGGCAAAAGCTCAGGGACAACTTAAAAGGCTTTAAGGCACACCAGGTCACCAAGGGACAAGGGACCCTTGACTGAGGGAGCGGCAAGTAAAAGTGCTTGGGGAATCACAGCCAGTGTAAAACGAAAAAAACCCCCGCGGGACAGTCGAATCAAGAGGAAAAGTACCTATCGGTTGGGGGGTGTGGTCTACGGAGAATAACGGCGGCTCCGATCATCATCATTGGGAAGGTCGGCACACCGCCAGCGGGGGTATGCATGAGAAGTCGGTACGTTCAAATCGAAGATAGAAGCCACGACACAAAAAAAAAAAGGGAATCCCCTGGTCCCAACCATGCAGGAACACGGCTAAGGGTGGGGAAGGGAAGGTTCTGCCTTTTACTACTCGCGACCCATGCCCCCTGGCAGTGAAGAAGACCCCGTTATCAAGGCCCTCAACGGTGGTTCAGGGAAGACTTTGGATACGTGGGGAAGGCTGGGGGGGTACTATTTCGTCATCATTCCAAAAGAAGACAGAAGGGAGACGCCGTAGTTGGATACGGGGTCCCGGGACCGCTATTCAAGAAATGGGCGGCCCCTCAGGTCCGATCCCAAAAGGGGAGGGGAGAATGGGAAAAGGAAAAAAAGCGAGATCCTGACGGGGGAGGCCAGGAGAGGCCGGGCGATGTTTTTGCCCATTGGCGTGGCAAGGGGAGTATCAAACTGCTTGAGAAGGGAGGAGGTGTGTCCACCAGTTGAAGGGTGGGCATTTCACCGAGCCAGTCGGGGGGGGAAGGGATCCCTCTCTAAAGAAAACACCGGGGAAAAAACAACGCTTAAAACGCGGTCGCCAAGGTCAGGCACTTGAGAGAATTCGGGGCACCTTTCCACCGGAAATAAAGGCAAGTACCCTAAAACGGAGGAGGCTTCCCGCCATGGCACCTTTTCAACTTCTGGACTGGCATGGGACAACACGGGGCCGGAAATACTCTTGGTAAAAAGGGAATCCCTCGATCCTGCAAAACTGTGTACCAGGGGACTCTAAAAAGCGCCTGTTCACCTGAGCTGGCGTTGGAACTGTGCCGGGTGTCGAAGAGGCCAGGGGCTCCGGGCTGACGGCCAAAGGGGACATAGGAACGCCTGGGGAAAAACGACGCGCCTGCCCCACTTGAAGACAAGAGGAGAACGGAACGAAGCTCTACGAGGGGACACTTGGGTGCTTTTGTGGTTAAGGGAAGATGCACCATTGCAAAAAAAACTAAGCTCCTTGGTGGAAAAATCCTACCAACCCAATCCATTCTTGGGATGGCTGATCATTTCAAGTACCCTAGGTGGCCAGCCGGGGAAAGTGGCGTCCCAATGGGTCCGGAAGGAGGGCCCATCTTCGCGGCGGAAGGGGATGTAACAATAAAACAAACAAACGCGACCTCATGGTCGTGCAAGAAGACCGGCTGACGGAGGAAGTCGTCTTCCTGGGCTTGCGGTAGGGAACCTGGGGGAACTTCCTACTCGTACCCCCCGGACGCCGAAAAAAAAATGACCGCGCTCAAGTCAGTGAGGGTATAGAAAAGGTCATGGGGGGGAAGCGCGCACAGCCCCACGAAAGAGAAGAACTGTCAACCAACCAGCAGTGAGGGCCAGGTCCTAATTTCGCCCGGAAAACCAAGGGGAAAAAGGGGACTGACAACCCTTTATGGACCCAATGAATCCGGTCCCCGGCTGGCGTCAACAGGGACCAGACCGG
>Ga0179591_1252766_pt1 | contig 13609 bp, 18 predicted proteins | sample CZOMad2_1_08_16f_FD_182891 | JGI IMG/M metagenome (GOLD analysis project Ga0179591, IMG submission 182891) | Vadose zone soil fungal communities from Angelo Coast Range Reserve, California, USA - CZOMad2_1_08_16fungal (PacBio error correction) | ecosystem: Environmental > Terrestrial > Soil >...
GAAATTTAGCGGCTTGCCGGTGGAGATCGCCGAAACAGAAAAAAAGAACTAGCAGATTGCAAACGCACTTCCCCAAGGCGAAAACAGTTTCGCCAGGTCCGTGAATTTGAAGAAAAATATGTCCAACGATGTAAGCGTGCCGAGGGTACCCATACGTGACAAAATGCTTAAAAAGCCGGAAGACAGCCCAGAAAGTAAGCCGCGGGGCGCAGCACATCCAATGCGGGGAAAGAAGCGGTCAGGGAGCCAGAAGCGGAGGGGTAAGGTTCCAATTTTCAAGGGGCACGAAATCGGGGGTCGCACGACAAGAATTAAAGTGGGGCAGCGCAAAATGTTCCCAAAAATTCATCATGTGGAGCAGGAAACTAGAAAACTCACAGATCGGCCGGGGCCGCATGAATCCAGAAGAAGTAAGAAGGCAGAAGAGCCGTCATTGCCCAACCATCACACGAAGGGGGGACTTTTGCAGCCCCACCCCACCGCAAAAAAAAAACGGAAGACGGCAGGAGTGGGGAGAAAAATGCTTCTGTCAGCCTAGCGAGCACAGCAAAGTCGGGAGAAAAGACACCTCGGCCCTTACAAAAGAACTGGTCTCATGCAGATACGGGAAGGCCAGGAACAGGCGCGATGGGAGCGGCCCAGTTGGTGCCCATTTTGGCCTCATCTATCGAAAACCAGCAGCCAAGAACGTGGGATGGGTCGCGGGCACTGAAACGGTTACCGGCACGAGAAACAAATAAGCCGATGCTTTCAGGGGAGATGGGAAGGGCGAGACGAAAGTAAAAGCAGAAATCGGAATCGGGGGGTGCGTAACTGCCGTTACAAGGAGTACATCCCAAAACCCGTCGTGAAACAGACCGGCCCCAGGAAAAAGGGAGCAGTTCTGGACGGTCAACATCTAAATTGACACGCCTTTTCACGGTCGGCTTTGGTAGAGCGATCAGGAAAAAAGAAAAAAAAAAAAAAAAAAAAGGTGCCGCGACTGGGCTCAAGCCGCTGTAAACCACCCAGACAATAGTGCGAGCGGTAAAAACTTGTAAAAGGGGGCATGGGATGGGGGAGGCCGGTAACAACCGCCGGGAATCCGAATGGGCGCATGGCGTCTATCGCGAAAAAGTTTCTAGAGACAACATACATCTGGGACTATTTGGAAAGGGGGGGTCCCCAGGGCAGGGTTTGCCTTTCTTTCGGATACCAAATCCAAGCGGGCCGGAAGACCGGGACTAAAGACCGCGACCGTACGAGACTAGAGGAAGAAGCTTTTCTGCCTCCAATACACGAAACGAGCAGGACAAGAAAAGGTGCGGAACAATCGGTATCGGAGGGCTGAGGACGTCTTCAGAAGCTTCTGACTTGCGTTTCAAGGCCAGTGGAATTTTTGCGGCGTACAAAGAAGGGGGGAGGGAAAGGTATATTTGGGCGGGGAAAGAATCGAGAGCACGGCCAAGGGGGAGTTCTGGTTAACAAGCCGAACAGAAGGAAAAAGAAGCCCCTCAAAAAGAAACGAAAGTGCAACGGGAAAACCGGGGAAGGGTACAACGGGAGGGTCCCTGGATGGGAAGGAAGCCTGAGGCGCATCGGGTTCGGCTGCGGAGGGATTTGAACAGACTTTTCACGGAATAGACCGAAACGAGAGATGCATCAGATGGGAAATAAAGACTTGGGAAAAGTGGTTTAGGGGGGATCGCATTGACAGGCCCTTCAAGATTGAGGGTGTCAGTTCAGGGCGGGAGTTTTCGGTGGGACCGAAAAAAATAGAGCGGACACGCTTTGGCAGGGGAAAGCAAACGCCTTCCAAAAACGCCTTTGTAAAAATTGGAGAAGAAGTGACGCGCTCCGACAGAGGATCGCCAGGGCGACGGGAGGGTCGTCAGTCACAAGGGACTCCGCATAGACGAAATGGGGGGGGGCCCGTATTGTCGAAAACACAAACATTGGGGGGGAAAGATAAGTTACTCAACCACAAACAAAAGAAGGAAAACTGGGGGAGAGTGCCCGCACCCATGGTTTGGAATGGGGCTGCCAGGGAGGGGGGAAAGATGAAAAGGGTAACCAATCCTCACGGCAGAAGGGAAGAAAAAAGACAATGAGGGCAGGGGGGGGGGTTCCCACATCCCGTAGTGCGTAAACATCTGGGGGGGTTGGGGGGGGTACAAGCGACCGTGAAGAAGGTTTCCATGAGGGAAAAGAAGGGGGGCGTGAAGGATCGTTTATGAGCGCAAAGATCTGAAGACGATGAAGCCGAGGGGGGGGGAGGGGTCATTCCTACGATCCATCGCGAAAAGAAACGCGGAAAAAAACCAAATCCCACCAAAACTAGGGCAAAACGACCCCTCCGCAGACCTGTTTAGGGAAGAAAGGAAAAACACAAGATCGTAATAAAAAAAAAAAACAAAAAAACGGAGATTAGGAGAAGAGAATCTCCTTGATGGGACCAGAAAATTAACCAAGAAAGCGAGGCCGCTCTGCGAAGATTTGTGGGGGGGCGGGAAACCCGCAGAAAAAGGGGGAAAGCCGTAGAACATCTCAGCACGTCTAGCGAGGGAAATCAAAGAGATAATTACGCGAAGGGGAAGAGAGGACCAGGGTTAACCAGACAACCAAGTGAATCCCGCAGGAACGGAGAACTGCGAAGAGGGGAAGACCGGGGACGACATTCTCCAAAAATGTCCCCTATACTCTAGGTAACAACCAAAGGGGGTGGAAGAGGGACGCCCAAAGGGAGACCCCCAAGACTGTGCTGTTACTCGAAAAAAGAGGGGTTCCTTAAACTCTCTGAAAAATTTTTTAGACGACAAGAATAAAGGAAAAAAAAAGGTCAGGCCACGGAAAAAGGGGGACGGATCTAGGGGTAGATGAGACATAACAGGAGCCCGTCCGGATCGAGGAGAAAGAAAAAGGGGAAAAGTACAAACCAAAGTTACATGGGGACTCCAGTGAGTTGTAGTGATTTAGAGAAAACGTTTAAGCAAAGAAAGGGTTTGCCGGTCACAAAAAAGGAAGGACGAGGGAAAAAAATCTCATACACGGCTCCTCCTGCATGGAGGACAAGATGAGAAAGGGGGACTACAAGAGGTAAAACTAGGAGGAGGCCAAAAAATTGGGGGGATATGATATCACAGACATCAAAGGACGAGAAAAGGGATAAGGGAGACGCCAAACTGCCCTCAAGCGACAACCTGGTCGAAACAAAAAAAAGGCTTGTCTGAATTTAATTGCATAGCTACGGCAGTCAGGACCGAGAAAAAAGAAGAAAACGCCAAATCTGGGAGATGAAAACTACCGTAAGCCTCCATCAGGCTACCCAAAATTCAAAGAACGGAAAAAACCAGGAGAAACGAAAAAAATGCCTGGGGATGACGAAGCCATCCAGCACATAAAAGACCAGATACGATGCAAAAAGGAGCGCTTAAGGCGGAACAAAAAGGGCGGCAGTTGGGGCGAAGAATCAGTCGGCGAGTGGAAAAGGTGGTGAGAGGAACCCGGGGGATCCAGATCGCCCTGAGGTCCTGCAGCGCCAAACAAATGGGCTTTGGGTGGAAAAAAAAAACGAGAAAGGGGAAAAAGGCACGCTTAATCGGAAAAAACTCGTGGGTAGGGGGGATGAAACACCTCTGAATGGAGGAAGAAAAAACAGGCGAAAGGGGGACAGAGCCGCTAGGGGTGCAAGGGAGGGATCCATGGAAAGGTTTCGACACAGCAAAAAAATAACCAGTCCGAAAAAAAACGCCTGTGAAAAGGGTTTCCACACGGACGGCGCCAGGCCCTGAGACAGGGGTCAAAGAACAAACAAAGTCGGAAGTCCGCTAACATTCCATACATTAGGCACCGCGGCGGGGAAGGGAATGGAGGGGACGGACGGTGTGGAAAACTTGGTTTACGCCATTGCAAAAAAAGGGAAGAAGGAAAAACCACTCTGACGCGAGTAAAAGGGGGCGGGGGGAACTGCAGAAAAGACGAAAAAATAGCCCGCCAGGAAGAGGGATAGGTGGACCGCAGGGGCGACCGTGACAGTTGGAAACAAATCAAAAAGATGGTGCATGGCTCAAAAAAAAATAGAGAAATGGCCAACGGGACCATCGAGAAGGGTCGTGGAGGAAAAGAAAAAGGGAACTCAGGCGAGCGCAGCGACGCATGGGGGATCGGACGAAAAAAAAAAAGCAAACCTTCAAGAGGCGAGGTGTAAGCTTGATTCGCATCGTATCTTTGGTGCGGAAAGCACCGGAGGGAGGGGGGAGAGGGGAGCTGAAGAGGAGGTGTAGGGGTTAGGGAAATCTGGTGCAGCAGAGTTGCACGTTATCTGTCACAGGAACCTTCCCCAAGTTTCAGGAACATCGTCAAGGAGGGATACGGAGGATAAACTGGCTATACTCTTGTCCCCCGACCACAGTCCGGTAACCATCAAAGGATGAAAAAAAATTAACATCCTGACCTGGTCACGATCTGCTCCAGTCTCACGGGGGGGACGATTAGGCTGGAGACAAAGCAGGAAGGCCAAAAAGGCAACGTGAGCTGAGAAAAAACCAGTGGGCGGTAGACCATAGGGGAAAACGCGGTAAAAAAAAACAGAACGAATCCAACGTCCAATGCGGGAAAAAAAAAAAAGGGACAATCAGGCCGGGGAAAGAGAAAAGGGAAGGTCAATAGAACAAATGCTGGAGGGCATCTTAAGCCCCAAAAGCCAAAGGAAGAAGGGAAAAAAAACGGGCCAGAATCTCGAAGAACAAATATCAAAACTCAACAAAAAAAAAAGGGGAAAAAGGAAAAGGGAGAAAAAAGAGAGAGGGGGGGAAGAGCTGCTGAAAAGGGAAAGGGGGTGACAATCACTCCGGAAAGACAAAACCGCAAACATGGAATTCAACCAAACTCCAAAAAAACCATTGGAGGAAGGAATATTGGGCACACGGGGAAAGGTGACAGAAGGGATGAGCGTCAGTCGGACCAGGTTGTCGCGTTGGAAAAAAAGTGGTCGTTTACCTCACTGACATCAACGGCACCCGTCACAAACCCCGGACCAGAGCAGCATAAACCTAGCAAAGAAAAAGGGGGGGGCCAAGGTCCGTCATTGGAAGGAAGGAATCAATAGGAATTTAAAAAAAAGCCGGTGACGACTATGGGGCACAAACGTGTGAGCCGAAAAAGAAATGAAAGTTCCCACCGCTCCTAGCCGGGGCATCAAAAGAAGAAGGGGGGATGCAGGAAAGAAAGAAAACAAGCGCAAAAGTAATTCAGGCAAAAAACATTTGAAGGGATGAAAGGAAGGAAACTAGCCGAAAAGAGGGGAGGTAACCACGTCAACCTTTCACGGTCAATGTGCCGAAAAAAAAAAAGATGGGATCAGAGAATGCGGTTTTTAAGCAACTTCCACGTCGCCTTCCGTGAAAGGGTCCTCTGAAAAAAAAATCTCCTATCACAACACAACCATTCGGGAAAAGAAAAATCGGGGAGATACCGAGGAAGAAGTGTATAAAGCCAGAAAAGGGGGGGAGGAGAAAGGTCGAGCTTTTTGTGCCAGTGGGCTCCTCCCTGTAGTCCCAGAAAAGCCAGAAAAGTGATGGGAGCGCACGGAGCAAGAAGGAGTCCGAGGTAAGAGGCATGGCGATGGCGGGAAGGGGAGGGGGAAAAAGGGCCCAAGAAAGCATCTCTATAAAGTGAAGGAAGGGAAACGGGGAGTCACAGTAAAAAAAAATGTACACGATCCAGAAAGACGAGAACTTTTACACGTCTCACGAGGGAAGAGGGTACAGAAGAAAAGAGGCCGGAGAAGGAGCCAAGCCGACCAACGACAAAAAACCCTGGTAACAAAGCAGACCAAAAGCAGGAAAAGCGGGGTTGGAGAAAACAGTTACCACAGGGAAAGGTAATGGGAAAAAAACCGCGAGCATGAGTCCGACCAGGGGGGAAAGAAAGAAAAACGGGGGGATTGGAGATGAAGGGGAGATCTGACCAACAACAATCTGGCTCTTCCAAGGGGGGGAAAAAAAAAACACAGGATTTGCCTTTTAGGGGGGATACCAAAGCAACGCGGAAGGGGGGAAGACCGAAATATCTTTATCCGCGCACCACACCGTAACAAAGCGAAAGAAAAGAAGGGATCGGAAAAAAGTGGTGAGCGCACCCCTTTGCGCAAATCTATCACAGAGGCAACTGACGGGCCAGGGATCATCAGACAATTGTTGGACCGTGGGAAAAAGAAAAGGGGCCGGAGCGAGGGGGGACGCGCTTGCCGCAAAAAAAAAGAAGGAGGGTCATCTACATATCCAAAGATGGGGAGACTGGGGGCGTGGAATGAGCGCAGGAATGACAAAACAAAAAAGGGGAAGACAGGAAACTGCAGAGGCTTTTTGGTTTGTCGGGCAAGAACAGGCGAAAGAGGAGAAGGGGACGTGACCGATCCGCATCGGTGGGGTCGGCGGCGGCTTAGAGCCAAGTCGGGAGAGAAGAAGGGAAAGATAGAAAGAGTCGTTGAGTTGGAGGCCTTTCGAAGAAGAGATCGCAGTACGAAACCTTCCATAATTTGAGTTTGTTCGAGGGACGGGGGAGGGTGTGACCGGGGAAAAAAGGTGCAAAAAGGCTGACAAAAATCAACGAAAAAAAAACGAACAGATGCAAAAAAAAAGGGACCTTGTGCCACAAACTTTTCGCATCACGACCAGCCACAGGGGAGCAAAACAACGGCAACAGAAAATTCAGAGGCCGACTTTGGTGGGAGGTTCGTCAGGCGATCGAAAAGAAGAACTCATCATACCTGTGGGTCGGATTGCAGGGGGCCGACGGGGAGGGTGCGGATTGTGCCCAACCCTTGTCCAGAAGGGTTTTCACGGGCAAAAAGCAAAAACAGAGGAACGGTAAAGAGTCCAAGCAAGAGACTGACAAGGGTTGGCCTTTGGCGGAGCCCATGGGGGCAGGAAGGAAAAGGGGGAACAAGAGGGGGGGAAAAACAGAATAAGTCGGGGGGGGCGGAAGGGTAGCCGAAAAATTCGGCGAAAAGAGAGCGAAAGGCGGCGTACACGCTTTTGGGGTGGAGAAGCCTGTAAGAAGGGAAGGGGGACACACAAAAAGGAAAAAATTAAAAACTACGCCGCCGAGGAAAATCGGGACGACGAATTGAATTGGGGGTAAAGAAACGATCTAAGAGGAGAAAAGCCTCCTTCAGGGTACCGCAAACAAGGAAGATGGGAGAGAAAAAAGGGACCCCCCTAGCGGGGATCTCTGGTTTAAGGCTTTGAAAGCCTGAAGCGAGGATCGAGTTAAACACCCAAAACGGGGGAGGGGGGAATGGGGGAGAAACGCTTAAAAATACCCTACCAGGGGAAAGCAAAGGGAAGTTCCAGAAGGCATCAGTGGGGGCACGGACCGGGATCGGAAGAACGGGGAATCGGGACGAAAATCCATCGCCAACACATGGCGCGCGAGAGGCCAGGCAGGAGGAAATGAAAAGAAGTAAGATGGGGCAAGACTAACGTGAACAGAAAAGGACAACCAAAGAAAAAAAGAGTGGTATCCGGAACGAAAGGCAGGCACCATAAAACAAAAGAAAAGTTAGCAAAAATGCCCCGGACACAGGGGTCCCACAAGCGAGGAATTCCTCTTGCTCTTTACGTAATGACAAAAAAAAAAGAATGTGGAAAAAATCAGAAAACCGCAAAGCCGCTCAGGACCCCAAAGGAGAACCAATGGTGGTGCAAAAGGGACTAAAAGGAAACAAAATTTCCTCTGGTAAGGAAATGCCATGAAAACGTTTCAAGAAGGAAAAACAAGGGGGGAGACAGAATGGTCTAAGAAAACGGGCAAACGCCCTGGGAGGGGGAGGGGCGAAGGGAAGGTAGAGTGGACGGACCAGCAGGAAAAAGAAAAAAAAAGATTGGGGGTAAGGAATCTTTCTAACCTGACAAGGACTCCAGAGGTGGAAAAGACGGAACAAAAAGAAGGGGTTTTGGTGGGCAAAAAACTGGGGGACAAGCAGTACGACGAAGGTGGTGGGCGAGGGCAAGCCAAAAAAAAGCAGAGGAAAAATAAAAAAAACCCTCAAGAAATTTGAAAAAAAAAAGCCGGAGAGGATCACGAACGAGATTGAAGAGGTAGGAAAAATGAATGGATCAACATATCTAGAAAGGGGTCTCGTTTGAGAACCCCTACATTTGGGAGAAAAGTCGAAAGCCATCTGGGTTGAAATCTGAACAACAAAAAAGAAGTTCTGGGGGTCTGAGGACCCATCAAGTAACTTCCAAAAGAAGAAAAAAAAAAAAGCAGAAACTGGGAAGCCAGTCAAACAAAGGATTGTTCAGGAGGAAAAAGAGAGCTGGGAAAAAGCCTGTTCCCTTTCACGGACCCGAGGAAACACCGCCGAAGAAAGGAGACTAATATGGCTCTTAACTAAAAAACCGTAGAGGAGAGAGGAGGCCTCTAAATTGATCTCCTTTCAACCAAGCTTCCAACGGGCACCGGAAGGGGGGATGGGAGTCGACGGGGGGGGCTCCACAAAAAGGCGCCGAGAAAAACTCCGGGGGGGGTTCTTCCTTCACAGTCTTGCAGGTGTTTGTCTGGCCCCGGTCTAAAGAGTCAGAGGTGAAAGGGTAAAATCGGTCCAAATAGATACAACAGATTCTTCAAACAGAAGCTTTACCTCAAGGGTTCAGGGGGACCAAGGCCACTACCAACCTGAAAAGAGGAAGAAAAGAAAGATTGTGAAAAAAAAAAGTTTTGTAATATTCCTAGGGAATAAGGGACCGGCCGCGGCAAGGGGGGGGACGGCCGAAACTCGAATCTGGGGTACCGGCAGGGGGAAATCCAAATATGGGCGAAAGCCGCTACGCCAAGATCGGGGGACGAAACTCCCTTTTCGGGAGCCTTCCTTATAGGTCCGCGGGCAAGCTTGCTTGGAAAAGAGAGAAAGAGACAAACGATTTCGGCCAAACTGAAGGCCCTAAAAACGACTTCAATGCCCGCCTGGTCGAGGGTCAGAAGGGGAAATCGCTGGCAAGAAAAGGGGGGTGGAACTTTCAGCCCATTGGATAAGCAGGGAGAGGGAAGCAACCGCCGGGGACAAAAGTTCAAAGTCAAAATTTCCTTTCAATATAAGAAAGCGAAAAATGACAGAAAGACGGCAATAAAGGGGGGTTAAAACGATCGAAAGGGGAGGAAAGTAAAGGGGGCAAAAAAACTACAAATCACAAAAAGGGAGGGGGCGTCTTGGTCTCGAAAACTTGGAGACACCTGGGGCAAAACCTCGGGGGCAACATCAATTTTCTTGCCCGTAAAGCAAAAATTAGGAGAAGGGAAGAGCGGGTAATCTCTCCGGCAATGCGGGACGTGCAACTGGGGGAAAGAGCGAGTCGAAGAAACAGTTCACGCAAGGAGAGCCGTCTACTGTTGGAGAGTCTAAACGCAGAAGAGAAAAGAATCGGAAAGGGGGTGTCGAATTATTACAGGTGAGAGTGGGGTCAAGGGGGAGTCCGTAACAGTCTTCTGCATAAGGCATCGTGGGGGGACCCATGAAGCGTGGGGTTTGTGCAGGCAGGTGAAAACGGGAAAAAAGGCGGCTGCACTGCACTTTGCCGAAACCAAGCCGGGGATAGGGCTCGGAGACCAGGCTGGACACTGTCGGAAAAGCATACTCTTGCCGGGAAACTCGTCAAAAGTAACCAAAAGGCTAGGAAAAGGCTCAGAAGCGGCAATCAATGGAACGAAGACGGCGAGAAAAGGTACGAAAAAACCTTTTAAGGGAGGTAAGCTGGCGAAATGCCTGGGAAGTTCGCCATCAACTGCTGGTACAGGGGCCGGGGGGGGTGAAAATGGAACGGGGGAGGCGAATGGCCAGTTGGAGGGGGAGAGAATATACCCTACAGTCAAAACGGAAGCGTCTAGGGCATGGTCCCACACTAGAAGGGAAAAAAGATGAACCTGCTAATAAGAAGCCCTTCGGGGAAAATGGTAGACACATCAGGGGACGGGGGTGCCGCAAAAAAGCTGGGAAAGGGGGCTTGTCGGAAGTTATGACCCTATCATTCGTAACCAATCCAGGAAACCGTCCAAATCAGTACAATTAGGGAAAAAAAAATAGAACAACAGAAAAAGACACTTATTGATTATGTAAGATATATATGGATCTAGCTGCGTAAAAGAAGGGAATGGGAGGAAGTTGCGAAAGGACTAGAAAAGCCGCCAGGGGGGAAAAAAAAAAAAAAAAGGGGCAAAAGACCCCCATTTCTCAAGCTGCGAAACCGAGAGAAATGAAATGCGCTCGATTTCGGTCGACGGGGCTGCGGGTTGGGAAATTTTCACACGGACAAACTGGAAGAGGGGATAACATTGCCAGACAAGAACAGCCAAACCGTCCGGCGCAGCAGCATCCGGGGGCGAAAACTGGTGAACCTAAATCTTCAGATGAGGAAGAGGGAAATTGAGGGGAAGCGTGCGACAGGAATCAGGTCGCCGACAGCGGCGAAAATCATCGAAAGCCGCATGACAGCAAAGAAGGGAGAACCGGGGGAACAAGAAGAGAAAAAAGGCAGAAAAGAAACATAATGAGGCAACACTAGGATCGAAATGAAAGAAAAAGAGGAACGCCGCAGCTCAAAACTATACCAGCCCAACCCGGGGGTCCACAACAAGAGAATATAATTCTTTGTTAAGACCGCACACGTCAAGTCTGGAGGATTCTTCCGTCACCACGGGGAGACAAGAACAAAGTGCGAGCGATCAAGAAAGAGAGGGTATCATGACTAAAGGACGAAAAAAATGCGAGAAATGGAGAAAAAAAACGAAGGTTCCTTTGTGGAACCTTTTTCGCCTCTCAAAGCATAAAGAAAGCAGCAAAGGAAAAACGTGACAACAGCAGCGAATGAAACCAGAATCCAGAAAAAGGGATGCAGTCTTCTATCAAGTGACAACCGCCAAAAGCAGGACAAAAAAGGGATGGGGTCGTCCCACGGCCACAAGAAAGGGCGTAGAAAACACAAAAATCCACGTCGCAAATAGCCCAGGAAAGACCGAACAGCGGCAGCAGGTTAAGTTGTGTCAGAGGATTGCCAGAGGGAGGGAGGGGGAGAGAGAAAACAGCTCTGTCTAAAAACGAAAGGACACCAAAGGGATCTTCTATCGGTTGAAACATTCCGGCATTAGGGACGGAAGGAAAAGAAAAAAAACTCCTAAATTACTCACAAATGGTAAACGCTTCGGAGATTCGCTGGGGATCGACACAAAAAAATTGGTCGGGGAGGGTCCTTTCAAAACAAAAATTATTTGCAGGTGCTGTAATCCCAAATACCCGCCGCCGTAAAAAACTTGAGGATCATGGGTAAGGAAAGAGTGAGGGACCACCGTCCAAATGCCTAATCAACGCGGCGACACACGATAAAAAAATTCGGAGAAGGTGGTATCGGAGAGGGGGGGGAGGCCGATGGGCTGACGGGGCGTTCACGGAGAAAGAAAAAAATGCCTTTGAATGGCAGTGGTTGGAAGGGCGAATTAGGGGCAGCGGTCGCGGGGACAAACTAACTGGTTAGTTTAAGATAAAAGGGATCGGGGGTTCGCACGTTGGAGGGTTTTGAGAGGGGACCCTGCAGCCTAAGAAGAGAAAGATAAAAAGCCCCATACAATATGAAAGAAAAAGCGTGTTGGTCCCTCGTGCGTTCAGAAGAGGGAAAACTTAATGCAAAGGAGGGTTCACGGTGAATACCGGAGATCCCAATCGAGGGGTTGGAAACATCTGCCTCGGGTGGATATTGGGGCTATCACCTTCGGAATACAGAAAGCGAAAGAAAAGAGTTAAAAATCAAAATCGGGGTACAATCGTTTGCCGGCGTTCTTTAGATCGAGGACGACCGCAAAAAGGTAATTTCGCAGTCAAATTTTGACACCCGGAAAAACCAGCTTGGTCGGGGGAAACTTGCACCCGCCCTTTTGTGAAAGAGGACAAACAAAGGAAATCAACAAGAGGCAAGTGGTTTGTACACGTTGGGGGGGCGCGAAAATCGAGAGCGAAGTCATGGCCAGAAAGAAGTCCGCCATGGGGGAGGTTCCGTTCAAGCAGGCCTCCCCCCCCATAGAAAACGGCAAGGCGGGGGGGGGGGCCGACAAAATGGGGGAAAAGTCGTGTCTAGCAACCCTTTGGGGGTTTCCCAGAAGAAGGTTTCCAAGGGGGAAAAAGAAGAAAAAAAGCAGGGGGGAAAGGTTTAAAAAAAAAAAAAGGGGGCCATCACATCCATGGTCTTGGGGGGCCGGAGCAAAAACGGAATGGGGCAAAGAAAGGAAACAGGGGTTGAGAAAAGAATGTCTGGGGGGGAGGGGAAACAATTTGTGTTGGGCGTCATTAGCAAGAAGGGACGGCTTGGGAGGGAGGAAAGAAGAGTCCTTCGGCCGCAGGGGGGGGGGGTGTCGAGGGAGGGGCATGATACTCCCCAAAACTTATTCCAAGCGTGGGGAAAGGATCACGGGGGGGGAATCACGGTGAGAAAGCGCCAAACCGAGGAGCTATGCAGAGGGATGGGGAATTTCGCCAGGGGAGAGAACGAGTCAGGACTAAAAAAAGACAGCGGCCTCAGAAACCAAACACGATGTGAGAGCGTCCGTCTGCCCGAGCTGGAACTCTCAGAGATGGAACCTTGGCAGGAAAGATCGTGGGGGTCGGAGAAAAAAAGAAAAACTTAGGATTTAAAAAGAGAGAAGAATCGCCTGTCCTAGCCTGAACCACGCGGGGGGCCGCCGAGGGCATAAGAAAAGGGTGTGAAGTTAACCTCCAGGGAATCTCTGAAAAAACGATAGGTCTAAAAATGCCGAGAGGGCCTCAAAACGGAGACGAAAAGATCAACTTTACGCGCGGGGGGGGGATTTATGACAAGTTACAAAAGATTCCAACACCAAAAATCGTTGGATGCAAGAAGAGGAGCAAAACGGAGAGAAAACAAAACGGGAGGAGACCAACCGCCAAATGGACGCCAGAAGGATGGAACGGTCAAACCTCGGAAATCAGTCACGAAAAATGCAGACACAAAAAGTGATGTGCCTGGACTCGGCAAGGCCGCTTTTGCGTGGGGGATGAAACCGGACGCGAAAAAAGGGTTATCGAAAAGAAAGAAACTTGGAAGGAAAGAACAAGGCCGTCAAAAAATGAAGCAGGGGGGGGGGGAATTCTTTTCACTACAACCTCCTCGGGCCAGGATATATGAAAAATCGCAGTAAAGAGAAAAGGGGAAACAAAGCCAGGTCGCCCACGGTGGGTAACCCGGGAAAAGGTCGGGTGCAAAGAGGAGAACGAATGGGTGCGGAGGGCCGAGAACGGGAAAGGGAAATGCCGGACTAAACCTCAAAAATGGGCGTACATCTTCAGTTCACGGAAAGATGAGAAACGAGGGATACGCATGATGAGCCACACCGAGGGGGGGGGGAAAAAAACTACAACTAGATAAAGCAAAACAAGCAAAAGCGAACAAAAATAAATGTTCTCTAGAAAGAATCAAGGAATGACGAGCTTAAAGGGTCAAACGAGGGGGCCAACAGGGCCAAAGGGGGGGTTCTACAGATGGGGGGGGGGTCTTTATTGCCATCTTCCTGCGGTACAGGATACAGCCAGAAGAAAAGCAGCGAGGGAGGTAAAATGAAGACTTAA
>Ga0179591_1342375_pt1 | contig 13609 bp, 13 predicted proteins | sample CZOMad2_1_08_16f_FD_182891 | JGI IMG/M metagenome (GOLD analysis project Ga0179591, IMG submission 182891) | Vadose zone soil fungal communities from Angelo Coast Range Reserve, California, USA - CZOMad2_1_08_16fungal (PacBio error correction) | ecosystem: Environmental > Terrestrial > Soil >...
GACGATCAAAAAAGGGGAAATGGAACCGTCCCCATGCGAAAGTATCCGCGATGAAAAAGCTCTCGAATACCCCAGCTTCTTAAGAAGTAGTTAAAGAGAAAAGGGAGGAAAAAGGGGAAAGGAGAGAGCACGTGAGTTTCGGCATATCGTCGTCATCAGCACAGCGGTGGTTTGGTGCCCGGGGCCTCGAACTAGAAAGTCTCTCTAAAACGGGTCAATCGAAAAAAAAAAAAAGAGTAGGGGAACGAAAAGGGGCAGGTTTATCTCGTGGGAGCACTATGAACATCCCCACAAAACCATATCTGGTGCTAACGGAAGGGTGAAACACAGAGGGACGGAAAATCTGGTTACGGGTAGGGGGGTGGGCGTCATAATTTAGTATTCTACATCCGATAGCTGTCAGAAAGTAAGATCGAAGGGTGGGGGAGAAAGGTTGAAGAGGGATACCAAAACCGTATGCTTCCGGGTGGAAGGGGCCCAATGTTCGGTTTTCTAGATAAGTACGGGTCAAGGGCCGTCGAATCATGGAAAAAAAAGAGCCAGTCGCGACCGGTCGCGATGATAAAGTCGCGCCAATACAAATTCACGCGGGTTGCATACGAGAAAGACCGCCGTGAAGGCTGCAAGGAGGGCAAAAAAGGGTGAAAGAAAGAAATACCGCCCAACTAAGGACCGTGTGGAACCCCGGCGTTACCGGCCAAGAAAGAACAGCAGCCCACCAAAGCGGGACACAAAGACAGAAGAAGGAAAAAAAGAAAAAAGGCGATTCTCGTGTTAGACGGAGGGAACAAGAAAAAGTGGATAAGTAAAAAAGATACATCGAAATGTTGAGAATATGAGACTGGTCATCATGCAGCGGAACAGGCCTTTCGATGGGATTTTTTGGACCCCGAACAGGTGAAAAGAGAAGAAAGTAGACGGGAGCCGTCGGGCCCTGTAAAAAAAATGGCTTGAATTGGAGCACGGGGTGGAGGCCGGACAAGCTGTGACCAACTAAAAAGGGGGGGGAAGGGGCAAAAGGCAAATTAGGGAGAGTGGGAGACTGGCCATACGCTAGTTGGGATGGAGCGGAATTACAAGCCATTGCGCCGCCAAATCAAGACCAGGAGACTAAAGCATCAAGGAAATAACGCTCCGGGCAAGACCTGTCTTTATCTGTCGCCTTAAAGGCCCGGGCCGTTGGGGGATCGTTCAAGTAAATCAAGTGATCGGAAAAAAAGAGGGGGGACCAAAACATTGCACGATGGGAGGGGATCCAGACCGCAGGAGGGGAAGGTGGATGAGAAGATCCCCGCACAAGAGAGAGAAGTCAAGGGACAGCCTTAATGGGAAAATCCGCATGAACGAAGGAAAATCGGAAAATACAGCTAGATGACGACACTTAGCCGCAAGGGCCAAAAAAGACTGGAGGAACACCATGAACGATCATCAAATGCTCGAATTTGATTGGAACGTCGCCCCGCGAGGAGCTCAATTTAATACGCTGTTGACCTACAGAGGAGGTACGAACACCTGAAAAAGTCCTTTTCTTCGGCATCTGAAAGACCCGCACTAAGGACCCAGCAGCGCGTAATAAGCAACCGCAAGTTTGATGATGGATTAAATGGACAGCAAAGTACCTCCGCAAGATCGTAATCTCATAACACCAGGTACATATGCCGTTCTGCCAGGTGATCAAACGAGCTCGCAACTCAATGCCCTCAGCAAGAAAAGAAAAAGAAGGCCAGGAACTCGAGACACCTCAAAAAGCACAGCTAACACAGAATGGCCTAATAACGACTCAGGAACAAAGGGGGCACGCTCAATCACCAATCAGAAGGAGTGTCGATCAACGGGGACCAAAGGGGAAAGGGGGGAAATCGCATACGGCGTCGTTCCGTCTGCTAAGAAGGCAACAAAGGGCGCCCGCACAGCTGGAAAAGGAAAGGCTCCCGGAGATCACTGCGAGGTCGCGAAAACACGTAGAGTAAATTATAAATATGAGGGTCAGGGAGAAGGAAAGGGGGAGGAGCGGTCTTTCCATCTTGTCACAACGGGTACCTGCAATAAAGCCAAGAAGAGCCAGCGAGGAAAGTGCCAAAAAGGAGAGACGAAGATCGTTTTTTACGTGCTTGTGAGGGTTCGCCGTCGAATAGAGTTTCAAATCGGCTCATCGGGAGTGGGGGAAAAGCCTGTTGACTTCAGGTAAAAGATCAATTCTCGGGGACGGCTATGTGCCTGAGCGGCCGATGCGGGGAAATGTACCGAGGACCGCAAAAGCGCGAGGCGATGACCCTGGTACAATCTATACAGGCGGGATGGCGCTGACCTCACCCCAGCAGCCATTGGAGGCAATCAAGGAGACCACTGGGGGACGGGGGGAACGGGGGGCTAGGTTTTCAGACGGTACCCGGTAGGTAGCAGGAAGGGAAAGAGAAGGAGTAGGTCACTCTTCTCCGGGACCAATGCAACAAGTCGAGCCATGTGGGAAAGTCCTTAATTGAATCTTGGACAGTAGACAGGGCACTCCTCTTTCGGGAATCCTCTGCCGACGGTAAACTATGGAGAGATCGGGTTAGGGGGACAGTAAGAAGTGTGGGGGGGGCAAGAGCTGACGAAAAATAGTGTCACGCTGTCGCTTAGCAGGAGCCATGAAAAACGGATCCGATTGAGTAAAAAGAAGGTATAGAATGTGCCTAGCCAAGAAATTGTGTTATTTACTGTATATAGGTGTGAAATTACCGATAAAAAATCGACCAAGTGACATAAGAACTAACGACTCCGGTAACCTACCAGAGAGATGTATTCAGGCCGAACATTGCCGGGGGAGTGGAAAGTAACTGGGGGGGTCAGTGGAGACACTCAATGCGGGAAAAAATCATAGGGGAATGTCGACCACACGGAAACAGACTCGAGGAAGGGGGAACGTCTAGCTCTCCTTTCAAACCTGTCCGGAAAAAAGCTGGGGTCCGACTCAAAAAGGGAGCAGTAAAGTTCAAGAAATTTCAGGGCGCAAGAGCTGGGCGCACAGTCCACTCCTGTTCACGGCGGAAACGCACCCCCGAACTCTCTCAAGGGGAGGAGGAGGGATATACAGCCAGATTCTCAATAAAAACTCCAATATTAGGGCATCGGGGGAGGTGGCTCTGAGTTAGGTCACTTTCCTACTCAAACGAAGAAGGCCGACTTGAAAGGTAAGGAAGGACTTTTGTAAGAAGGGGGAAACTGCGTAAATGGCAAAATGAGAACCGCCCTCGTCACGGACTGCAGGGGGGAAGTCTGCAAACGTGGTCCTACAGGGTCCCGACGTGGGGGCCCTCGGGTTGTCTTCACAGCGATAGAGAAGGGGCGGAACGGTCAAGCTAGAATTCAGCGGCGGAGAGCAGGAGGTGTCTTGATCCGACTCACCGGATCCTAAAGGAAATTACTAAAGAGTTGCAAGAAAGAGGGTCCGCATGAGAGCCAGGGAGGCGGGGTACGACGAGAGAAAATCCAGTAGAGGCACGACGGAATGGCCTACAGGTAATCGCTGGACAGAGCTCATTGGGGACCTCAAACCCCCCAGGAACACGAGGGAGGACCGTTTAAGAAAAGAAACCGCGGAACGGCCCTCGCCATCGACTCTACGAGAGAAAATACGAGTTGCTCCGTGCTAACCGGACTACAAGAAAAAGCGGGAGAGGGAGAGAAAACAAGTACGGAGGGGTTTTAAAAAAAAAGGAAAAAAAAGGAGTACATCGAAGTCGAAGGGACACCCCTTGGCCCCCATCGATGGAGGAGGACAACACGCAACGGCGTCGAAGAACAGCAAAAGACGTCACACTGGAATCCTAAAAAAAGGGGTCAGAAATCAACCCGACGTACGTGGCGTAGAGTAGGGCACTCAACCGACCGGGGGCCATCAAGGGAATAAGGTGATGACTTACTGTAGGAGAGAAACAAACAGGAGGGGAGGATACAGCGTGAAATCAGGGGAGGTGGTCCCTAGCCCTACCTCGATTAATCAATTTAGAGCATGACAAGAGAATCCCAAGGAGGAAAAGGTAGGGGAACACGGTGATACAGCGCACGTGCCGTGGAGGTTACGCGTAAAAAAACAATGTTGTCCATCCATTTCTTAAAGAAGAGCGAATATCAGGAGGAAGAAATCAGAAACCGCGCAGGTGCAGTTTGCAGAAGCGAGGCTGATGGGAGGCGGTATCGATCAGAGAGAATGAAAAAAAAGAGAGAGGCGACGGCGGCGGGACAAATGGGTCGTCGTCAACGGGGAGACGGGTTTTTCGCGGGGGGGGCAGTCAAAACACAGCAACGGAAGATTTCGAAGTTCCAGCCTAGGCTCTAGCAACGGCGTACGTAGTACAGAGGAGGGAACAAAAAGGAATCTTCAACGGGTGGAGGCCACAGGGTGGGATTGCGGACCTTGTCGCACGATTGAAAGAAAGAGAAGGGAGTCGCCGAAGGGAGGCCAGGAACGTATCGTAGCCGATACGCTCCCTCCGCCTGACGACGTCCAGTTAAAGTACGTACACCATTAACCAATAGAAACGGGAAGAACGGAAACCGAGGGACCGAGAGAAAATGGTACATAGCCGCGCCCACGGAGGTCCACAAAGCCGCGAATTAGAGCAAAGCGGGATTCCGGAGGGGCACTCAGTAAAAAAACACCATAGGAGAAGAAAACTTCCACGGAAAAGATTGTAGAATGGGATGTCATCGCTGTCATCTATCTAGATTAGTTGGTGGCGAAAAAGAGAAGGATCAAGGACAGCATCCCGAAAAAAAAAAACCGCCTTAACCACCGCTCTCTTGCCCAAGGACGAATTGCCGTACCCTTGGTTTGTAGAAACTGTGAAAAAAAAGAAAGGGGAGCAAATGTATAAAAAAGGGAGAGGTAGAGGGTCAGTGGTCGGAAGCCAAGGATGGTTAAAAGCCTGAACGTACGAACAAAGGAGTCGGGGAACAATCAGCTATGCGGCGAACTAAATCGCCTCAAAGAGGGTGTGAACGAAATGAACAGGCAGAGGGGATGGATCGGTACAAAAAAGAGAACGCACACCGTTAAGTGAAAAACCATTCGTCAGCCGAGTTTGGGCATGCTTTTGACCTCCTGGCGAAAAATTAACATGGTGTCTCTCCTATCCCGCCAAAGAGAAAAGGGAGAAAAGGCCCCACAAGGGACGAATGAACAATAAAAAGCTGAGCGGTACGCAATATGCCCGAAGCCCACAAAGAGGGAGGACTGACAGACCTTCCGCACAGGAAGGGAAATGGCAAGCGCGACTTGGAATGAACTCACGCGCGATAATAATTTACGGGGAAATACCTACCGAAAGCCGGACACGTGCTGCAGCCGAATGAAAAACGGGAGAGAAACGGAGACAAAAAAAACCTCAAACGACCATTAAAAAGTGCGCAAGAGTAAAAAGCTAACAGTCGGGTAGCTAGAAGTTGGGTAGAAAATTAAACCAGAGCGGCCTGACTACCATAAAAGAAGGGGCCATTCAGCACTGCGCGGCCAGCACGGCCAGAACAAACTCACGCCGGGACTAAAGCAGCCAAAAATGAGATAAAACGACAACGACAAAAGGAGAGGCAAAAAAAAGAGAGGGATAAGAAAACCCTGTGAGACGTCCGCAAGCGCACTCAAGCACAGGACATAATCGGTTCTATCACCGACTAAGGCACATAGCCTGACGGGGCAAATCGGAGAAAAAGGGCTGCGTAAGTCACAAAAACAAGGACTGGCAAAGTGCCCGCGAACAGAAACCTGGCGAATCGTGAAAAGATCATTGCATCAACAAAAAAAAAGGCGGAAGCGATGCATCCTAGGGCACTTCATGAACATCATTCTCTAGAACGGGGCGGCAAAACGGTCAGACGTAGCAAACGTGGCCCGACAAGACCAGGCTATTACATTGAACCGGGAGGAAATACGATGTTGTTGACCGTGAAATGCTTGGAGTGCGCGGCGGGGGAAGGGAGATGGGAAACAGCGGCGGGGAGTCATGCAAAACTAGGGGACTGGGTCTTCTTTGCGGGGATTGTACCTGGCCTCCTGCCGTTGCCTGACGTGCAAGGGAGCAGGGGGGGGGGATTGGGACGAGGCCGCCAGAACGACGAAGAAGAAGGGCAAGCCCTGGAGCAGCACGATACCGGCGGATTCGGCCTCAACTCGCGCAGCCCACTTGAAAAGCCTTCAGTTCACTCGCTCATGGGCACAAGTGAGGGGAGGGACGGGCTGGATGAGCGAGCAATGCCGCCAGGAATCTCGGAGTACGGGGAAAACGAGATTAGGGTACGAGATTAACTTAAGGAGTCTAACGGAAAAAAAGTACAGACAGTTCTCCTTCAAATGGGTGAGGGTCGCCCAGTAACTCCCGCTCTGGGTCCGAACGTCCGGCTGATGAGCGCGGGAGTGGAGAAAGAGGGGGGGGGGACGCGCTTGGGAAACCCGTGCCAAAATTGGGAGAAGGAATCTCCAAAGAGAAGGTCAAAAAAAGGAGCAAAGCAGACTGGGGGCACCTTATACAAATTCGCCTGGTGGTACTTTGTACGAGAAATATGTGGATACTTAAAAACCTCCGAGGCGGTGAAGGGGAAAGGCAGGGCAGAATCGGGAATAGGGAAAGCTTGCAGGGTTCTCCGTAAAAATGCGGAACGCTTGGGCGGAAACACCGCGACCTATAAGAGAGGACAAAGGGGTCTTTCTGGAAAAAAGTTGCCCTATAAGTGTGGCCCGAAAAAAACGGAGAGGGGAACTTCAGGCAACCATGAACGACAAAAACAAGGATAAGGAAAAGGGGAAAAAAATACAGAAGAAAGACCTGTCGGGAGTAAACCAAATCCTCGCGCAGCTCATGACAGGCACGTGACGACTAATCTCATCCATCACTCTAAGGAGTTGCAGTCGACGAGGTTCATTTCGGAGAGCAAACACACGAAGGAATACCGACGGGGTAAATGGAACACGGCTTTTGCGCCGGTGGCGGAATGGCAGACTGGCCGCCATCGGAAGACGGGGAAATCGTCGAACACGGTCATACTGGGCGGTATTCGAGGAGAAAAAGACGGGGGGAGAACCGACGGTGAGAAAGAATCGATCCAAAAGGATTAAGTCAAATGGTAGGGCGGTGCCGCCTCACGAAAGTATTACTCCGGAGGTTCTGCAAAGAGAAAAAAGAAAGGGGACGCGCCTACCCCAGGAGGCAAAAACAAAGCAGGACCCAAGAAAAGAATCAAACGGGGGGACAGCCACGCTTACAAAAGGGCCAAACAGGTATATAGGAGGGACGAGAGACAGAATTAAAACCAACAGCCCCGAAAACCCGAGGCAAATGCCAGGGCGACTGAACCCACGCTGTCAACCGTCGCCAAAAAAACGTAAGGACGTACAGGAGAGAAAGGAAGAGCCAAGAAGCGCAGGACAAACGACTCATAAGCGGCCACCGAGGCGGGGGAGAGCGACTACCGGGAGACCGGGATAGTAGCTTCCTCAAATCTGAAAACAGACACCCGTGCGAGGGCTGGCAAAAGGGATAAAGAAAAAAGAAAGGCGAAAAGCGACGCAATAAAAACGTCGAGATAACTACCCTCAAGGACGTGGGATCCCTTAGAATTCCTCAAACCTCGCTTCCGAAGCTCACAAAGAAAAAAGTACTTCAGTCAACACACCAAGGTGGGGGGGGGGGGGGGGGGGGGGGGGGGGGGGGGGGGGGTGGATCGGGGACCCTGGATTCTCTCTCACAAAAACTAAAGGCTTCCATCTTTCAAATCAACCCTGGGTTGATGAAATTCAGCCGGTTGGACAAAAAAACGAGAGGAAAGGGAGATCACCGGGTAGAGCTTCGCCTAATCCAAGCTTGAGGGATCAAGGTCGGACGTTGAACGAAACTCTGCTTCTGCGAAGCAAAAGCTGCTAAAGGGAGGTTGTAAATAACAGCAAAACAGAAAGCGAAGAGAGGGCAGAAGTCGTCGGAGCAAACGGAAAAAACGCGGTGTCCGCCAAAGAGTTGTGCATTGTGAACCTTGTCCCTCTCTTCGCAAAAGGTCAGTCTCCGTATACAATCAGGAGGAAGAGGGAGCGGGAACAAACCGCGGGTTCCGTCGCGAGAAGTACGGGGGTTCATGTGTTGGGCCGTCATCACTAGATATCAAGAATAAAAACATAATCCTGAGTAGAGGACAGAGAGATCCGTTAGGACAAATGCACGTCGTCACCGGGTAATGCAGGACACGGTTAGGCCAACATTTGAACGTGACCTCCTGGCGGGACGAAAAGGCGGGGGCAAGTAGGGAGAATCCTAACGGAAACATACCGAAGGACAGCGGACGCGCTATATGTTAAGAAAGGAACGTACGTCCGTGGGCCTCAAAAAAAGGAGAAAGTAGGAAAAGGGAGCTGGGGAGAAAACCATGCCCTTTACCCGACGAAAAGGAACAAAGAGTGCCTTCTTCCCCGGCAGAACGACAAGACAGAGAGGAAAACGACGAAATGGGAAATAGGAACATATAACGGCCGGCTTCTTGTAAAGGAAAATCACCATCTCATACGAACCTACCCCGATGTCCCGTGGGGGAAAGGGATGTCTAGAGGGAATCGGACCATCGCTGTTGGGTGGGGGGACCCCGAAAAAGGGTTTGATCAACCGGGCGGAACCGCGCCGGCCTTACGTGCGTGCAAAATGGGAGGGGAGGGAGAAAGGTGTAAAGGGCTCATGTGTGTCGGGAGAAAAAGTAAACAGGACAAATGCTATTGCCAAACATTAAAGTAGAGGGTATAGGAGAGGCGGGGTCGGAGAGCCCCACACCCAAGTGCGATGGTAAGAATTGGATAGACCAATATGAGAGGGGGAAGGAGGGGGGGGAGGAGAGTGTGGTACTGGAGGGGGGGGGGTGGGGGGGGGACGAGGCTAAGGGGGAAGAAGGGGGGGTGAAGAGGGGGGTGGTGGGGCCAGCAGGGTCCTCGCTTAGATATGCGTCGAACAAAAAAAAAGAACCCTGCCCAAACAATAGAGGGGGATAAGGAAAAAGAGAGAATCCAAAGGTGCGCGGGTCATTGGTGGGTGTAAAAAATAACTACAGAAAAAAGAGACACCGGTATGTCAAGCCATTAATTGAGTATCCTCCGCCTGGGGCGGAAAGTTATCTTAATGGAACCGATCAACGCCAAAAAAGAGAAAAGGAAGTCAAGAGCCGGCACCAAAATTAAAATCCCAGTCCATGAGGCGGACGCTCGAGCGTGAAAGCTCACTGCCTTACAAAGCGAGGAAAGAAAGAAGAACCGGCAGCACAAGGGTGAAGAAGGCACAAGGTCGCGGAATGGGGTCCGTTGCCAGCATAATGAGGATCCATAGGTCGGAAAAAAATCCAACAAAAAAGGAGAAAAGAGGCAGGGAAAAAAAGAACTCCGAAAATGGCCCACCACGACAGTGACAACAAAATTCGAGGCATCGAAAAATGCGTTCTTCACCGTATGCACGAAACACCAAGAAGAGAGGGGGATGATACCAAGGGGCGTAACGGAAAAGGCCTGACGTCACAGCATCACTCAAAAGGTCAACACGAAGAGGCAAGAAAGAACCCATCGGGTACAATATAAGGCCGAGTTGCCACACCACTCTCACACCTTCAACAGTCAACCAATTGCAGAAGAACCACGCAAGGGAAATATGAACGGAAACGAGGCTGAAACAATCAGTTACACACATCAACTTGTGGAAAGGAGCAACCGCCCGCTCGAGTTCATATCATCTCAAAGAAGTCGGCCACGTAGGCGTTCAAGGGTGGTGGCGAAGGAACGTTAAATCTGTCAAAAATCTTCCCTTAAAACAGGGTACAAGACTCAACAACCACAAGGGGGGGAAAGAGAAGAGATCTTCTCAAAAGAAGACCGGCGGGCTCTAAGTCTCCAAAGTGCTGCTAGGGAATACGGAGCACCTTGAATAAGGATGGCCCAACGCAAGGGAAAATTACAGGGGGGCACTATCGGTGAGACAAGAGCTGGGTGACGCTGCGTGCGCGGCGCCGGGGGGACGTTATTTCCAAAGGGTACCTTCGGGGGAAGGACTGTTGCGTCTGGAGTGCATGACCTGCCTGACAAATTCCGCATAGACTGAGGAAAATTGCGGGGGAAACGGCATTGGGTTGGCAACTGGGACGAGGAAACCGGCATGCCGACGAGGGGAAAAAGTGAAGGCATCCTAATCTCTCTGACAGGAGGTGCCGGATGACAACCAGGGCAGAAAGAACCCAAATAACTTGACATTCATCTGTACTCGCCGGAAAACGTATGTGAAGATGGGGTGAGGGGCTTTGTAGATCAAGGGCCGACAGTCAAGCTTGGAAAAGGACTATACTAACTTGGGGGGTCACTCTAAAATCTAAAACGTAGGAGAGAGGGGGAGGTCAACGAAACAACAAGTCGTATGAATCGGTGGGCATTATCCCGAAAGTCGTTGAAAAAAAAAAGAGATTTAGCACGTCAGGAGTATACGAGCAAGTAAAGGGGGAAAGTAAAAAAAGGGAATCCGGTGGGTCACGCTAAAAACCTCTCTTCTGTGTCAGGAATCGACGAAAAATGCCAAAGCAGGGGAGAACCAAAAGACGGTATAGGCAAGAGGGGCGTGACGGGTGTCCGTGTCATGTTCTCTGGATGAGATTGTACCGCAAAAGCGGGAAGGAACAGATGGGAACAAGACACACGACGAAATAACGGGTCGATAAAGGTGCGGCCGAATCTTGCTCCATGGCGGTGTTCCTGGAGAAATATGCGAACATCGGGACAGGGGAAGAAACGGAAACTCTACCGCAGGCAGACGATGCAAAGTTGTCCCTGAGCGGGGAAAAAGCTTTGTCAGACAACCTGAGCCGTGACAGAGCCAGAATGTCCAGGGAGGGGCAAAGGAGCCGGCGAGGATCCGGGGAAAGTGATACAATGTTCGGGGCGTCCACCCCAAACAGAAAGCACCTGGTCGATTCGTTCAGTAAAAGAAAGACATCAACCAGCTCGGCATCGGGGAGGGGAGAGTTGGGCAATGTCATGCGGAGACCCGAGCCAAAAGCAGTGCTCAGCAGTCTCTTTTGGAATGAGGGCCAAGGAGGCAGAGAAAAAGGGCCAGACACCGACTTTCGCTTCGCGCAGAGAAGTGGAAAAGGGGGAGAGACAAAGATAAGTGATAAGGAAGAATTCCGAGACGGATCCCAGCTACTCGGTGGGTTCGTACGGTCCTAATTAAGGGCCATAAGGCGAGGTGTAACGTCGCGACAACCGACTGAGAAAGAACGCAGAATAGCACGACCCCAAGAGGAAACACTGGTCCTCAAGAAAAAGCCGTTCCGACAGGGAGGCCACGAAAAGGGGGGAAGAGAGAACGACAGGGTATAATCGTACTGAAATTATAAGTGACTGCCCAAACAACCCAGCCCCGAAACCGGGAAAACTACGTACCGCGTTAAAAGACAAAGTCATAGGTAACGTGGGAATAAGAGAAGAGTGAGCGCAAGAAAGCAGGACAAAACGGATGAAAACGACACAAGTCCGGTGTTTGTCAAACCAGACGAATGCCGCTAGGGCAACGTAGACCTCGTATTAGAAAAGAACAGGGCCCGCCGAGTCAACTGGGTACGAAGAGAAGCAAAGCGGCAGAGAGACGCAGAGAAACAGTCGCAGATCCTACCGCTCAAGCCGTTCAAAGAGAGAAGCTCTCCCAAGGTGTCTGGGAGAACGAGTTAATCCCAGCTACCGTGCCAGAAGTCAGAGGGCTGGATAGAGAGAAAACAAACGTGGGGAACGAAAGAAAGATCCAGCGGGGACCCAGAAATTGTCGCCGGCGCAAAAAGGAGCCCGTCATAATTAGCTCTTCCTCACGTCAACCATTCAGCAGGTCGATCAAGCGACCGGCGTAGACAGGCGAGAAAAGGGAAAGGAGAAAAAAAGAGGGCGGCACAAATGGGGGCAGCATCTATGAGTACGATCGCGGCAGAGTGTCGATCACAACAGGAGATGTGGTGGTGAACTGGAAAAAAGGGAGCGGGGACACAGCGAGGGCAGGGGGAACAAGAAAGGGGCAGAGGAGTCCTCACTTATTAGACTCATAAAAGGAGAGGCGGACCGTCCGAGGGGGGACGAGTAAAGGAAATGAGGTCGGACTGGGGCAAGTCAATCACTTAGAGGATGCGCCTCTCGCAAACCTATCCGTTCGAGATCCACGAAGAGTGGAATGAAAGGAGAGGAAAAGAAGGAGGCAGACTGACAAAAGTGGTCGACTTCCTGGGATGTAGCTTTCAAAGTCTGGAGAAGAAGTCGATCTCAAAACACGACCAACTGCATTCAGAAGGAACTCCTACGTAGGAAGTGGGCGGGGGGATAGAAGCCCAGTCACGCATCCAGCTGGAGCACTAGCCGAAATAGAAACTCCAAGGGTCAATGGAAGAACCAGGCTCCGAAAAAAAGGAGGGTTTGAAGAGGAAAGTCATCAAAGGCCGACAAACCCGGAGTGCAAGCAACCTAACGTTCTGGCCTGAAAAAACGGGGTAACGTGTTTCTGGGCGAAATCAAAAATCATCTGATCCGCAAATCAAACGATGCCGATTGTATGAGGAAGAGGGCGCAATGGAAATCAGACCAGTCGATGATTTTGGGGACGGAAGGAGTATGGATCAGGGAGGCCGCAGTTCTAACAATGGACAGGGAATTGCAAATTTGAAAAGGCGAATGTGGGGTACACAGCGTGCGACGCCGGGGACAAAGAGAGGCGAAAACAAAAAGGGTACAAAAGGGAGGTAGAGTTACGGGGGGGTTCTAAAGACTGAAGAGGGCACGAAGGGAATGGAACGAAAACAAACACATTGTCACACACGGCAAATGCGGCAAGACCTAATCCGCGACCGCCCGTGTCGGGGAGCTAAAGACCGGTAAACGGGGGAACGAAGGGGGTGGAGCGGGTACGTAAGCTAATCACACGCAAAGTTACCCTGCTTCGAGACCGTTTTGCTAAGTGCAGATCCACAGACAGGGGAGTCGGGTATAAGCAGCCGATATACGCATAGAAAAGGCTGACACCAGAACCTGAAGGAATCAACAGAAGGGAACAGAACGTAAGGGAGAAAACAGAGGAAGAAGGGAACAAGACCTCCGCACATAAGAAAGAATGGGCTCGACTGGTTTGACTGGGACAAAGCGAATGGCATCATTGAATAAATCTCGGCCGGCTCCTCACAGCATACCGGAAACCGTCGGAAAACCGTCGCCACACTACTCAAACCGGTACGGAAACAGGAAAAAGATAAAGGACAAGAGAGAACAGCAAGTGTGAACTGCAAAATTGGTGGAAGGCAATCCGCAATCGATTGGCTGCCCAGACCGGCCAGAAATGAAAGCCAAAAAAAGAGAGAACAAAAAGAGAAGCAACTGAAGAATATATCCACAGAAATTCAACCTCGTTCCCGAAGTCACTCCAACGAAAAAAAAAAGAAAAAAGTCCCACACTTAGACCAGCAGCAAACAAGTCACAACAAGCATCGGTGGCGATACGCGACCAATTAGCATCTTTATTCAAGGGAAAGAAGGTTAAGTATGGAGAACACGGGTAGGGAAAGGGAAACAACTCAACGCTGACTAAAAGGGCGAACT
>Ga0179591_1366523_pt1 | contig 13609 bp, 14 predicted proteins | sample CZOMad2_1_08_16f_FD_182891 | JGI IMG/M metagenome (GOLD analysis project Ga0179591, IMG submission 182891) | Vadose zone soil fungal communities from Angelo Coast Range Reserve, California, USA - CZOMad2_1_08_16fungal (PacBio error correction) | ecosystem: Environmental > Terrestrial > Soil >...
CTTGTCTGCGCGCACAAGAGCTCACGACCGCCTCGATCGCAAAACATCACGCGACCGGTCGAGAAAGCCACTTTTTCTCCCTCACCGAAACTGAAGAGGAAAAGAAATTTCGGCGGAAATAAAAAAGACCAAGACGATCAATAAAGAAGTGCCACCCCGGTCTCGGCCATCTGCTCTAGCGAGAGGTGCGCACACCTGGTACTGGGGTCGGGGGAGAGCGGGGGTTGGTTATCAAGGCCCTGCTCACTGCAAGTCGGCCGTGAGGTCTCAACCATTCCTTGGAGTGTGGACTCTTCCACTTCGGGGGAAAAACGATACCCTTATTCCGCAAAAAGGGAAAGAGGTGCCGAAAAAAAGGGGAAGCAGGAAGATAGGGAGACGAGATTTCTTGAGTAAATAGCGTGGTACTAGACGAAAGGACTTCGCTCCAAAAGAATTAACGGTAGCACGGGGGTCATCGCGATCGGAAAAATCAACTGAGGTTCGACTCATCAAGCCATCAGGCCTGCTAGCATCGAGTCGCCGAAAAAATTTTCAACAGAGCGATATCATTAGAACCGACCGTCGGGAGCTGATGGAAACTCCGGTAACTTCAGGGACAAAGAGGACGGCTAATTCTCAGCGACAGGCGGAACAATTTGTACAGCCACCAAAGGGTCTCTTTCAGGCGGAAAGCTAAAACGCGTAACCGTCCTGAATGGTGTACTTCGACTGGGCGAGAACAATCCGTTGGCATCTAAAAAAGGGGTGTTCCGTGCGAGTAAGTCCATCGGAGAATCGATCTTTTGACCGGGGATCGGGACGCGAGACGGCTCAACTGGAGTTCGCTTGCTCGCAGTCCTTACCCGGTATGAATCTCTATCTCCGGGGGGAAAATCGAACCAGGAGAAAAAACAAAGACGTGTGCCGCTATATCCAAAGGAGGGAAAAAAGCCGCGGCATCGGAAAAAAAAAAAAATCTGGGAAGCTGAGCAGGGCGGGGTGAAACGGGACGCAGAGTTGGAAAACCTGTCTTCATACAAGAGCCTTGAAAATGTCAACCCCGGCGTCGGTGACGGCTCAAAAAACGGAAAAAAATAAAGAAAAGACTTCGAATTACGGCGTTCTCCGTGAGGGGGTAACTGAAAAGTAAGGTCAAGGGCTACCACAAGCCGCTCATAAAACCACCGAGGGGGACTAGCGGAATTCAGGGAAACGGGTGGACTAAGGCGTCTTAAAAAGTTGTGTATTCATCAACGGGCTCCTTAAAGCAGCGCACAAAGCCGCGGGGGAGATAAACTTTCGTTTCCTTGCTCGACCTAACGTCTCCGGAGGTCAAAGACGACGAACGTCTACGTGTCGTAGACAAAGAGGCACCAAAACAACCCTGGATTGAACAAAAGGAGTCCTCAACACGTACGGCCCTTCATAGAAAAAGCGGCAAGCGCCCCATGCCGTACCAGGTTGGGCTGAACGTGTCGTCGGATGTGACCAGAGTTCAAGGCCAGATCAGCGGACACCATCGTCCGGCATCTGCAAAGGACCGGGAAATCCGCTCGCACAGGGGAAGGGGTGGACCGGCGCGCGGGGGTTTTGTCGGCTCAAATGCAATGGCCGGGCGTCTTCATACATCGGCGATGGCGGGATTGCGGAGCCTAAAGGGGATACTCTTCCTTTCCGCGAGAAGCAAGGTATGGCCCGCTTAAAGACTACAAAAATAGTCAGAGCGCTCGTTGTGGAGTGTCCTGGGAACGCAAAACGAGAGGCGCGCTTAAATCCACGAGCGTTAGGGGAAATCATCTGAATGGAAGGAAAAGAACGGCGGAGGGAGGGTTTGAGGGCCCGCGGAGGGTCGCTGCTCGGGATCTTCTTTTGCCGCGCGAATCGGAACCACCACGTCGACGCGGTAAGGAGGCTTGGATGGAATCCAGCAAAGATTCCATCATCGCGGTCGGTCGCTATCTTATAGACGTAAAGGAATTTTAGGGGAAAATGGACTTCTTCCCCTGCAAGGGGAGTGATAGCGGAGGGCCGATAAAACAACGGTGGTAGAATGCTGACGGCCGGGTCGTGCATCTAAGACCTACTGGAACTGCTCGCCGAATACGCGTCCTCCTAAGAAGGGGGGGACGCAGGGAAGAACAGGGTGTTGTTGCCTGGAATTTACCTTCCGTTATTCACGGTCGGCAGGCACGGGCGCGAAAGAAAAAGCCCCCACTGCCGGGGGAAAAACCAAGTGTTCGTGCGGAAAAGGGCTGCAAGAAGGTGTCGTGGGCACTGGAAAAGAGAAATCCATCTGGTGGCTCCATGGGTCTTCGAGGACGGGCTTTTAAGCCGCTGAGGGTTTTCAATTAGGAGGAAAGCGACGGCGGGGAAAGGGGGAAAAATCCCTCAATGGGTCACGGATATGTGCGATCTGAGGGTTCCCCACAGTCGGGGTCAACTCGGAGAACATAAAAGTGGCCGGACAGGGCTGACGCCGCATCCCGATCATAGGCGTGGGAGGACTTACTGCGTCCGGAAAGGGAAAAACTCCTGGGTTAAAAAGGAAGGCATCTGAACTCGCAGAACGCTGTCACCGACTGCGCCAGATTGCGGCAATCTGTCGGGTCGATAAGTCCGACCAATTCAATGAGTGTTTCGTGGTGAGGAAAATCCGAAATTCCAGGGGCCCTGAAGGTCGTCGGCAAATGGCTTGACTCTCAGACCGGCTATTCGGGGGGGCGTCAGAGGCTCTAAACTTACTTTACTGAAGGAGGCGCGTCTTTCCTAGCAAAATTAAGGAGGCCGGATTAAACAATGCAACCTGTCGGAAGTCAAATCCGAACGAATTCATCGCTGGGGTAACTATGTGAAACGATTGGGACAAGAAAAAGAGAAGGCGGGTGATCGCCAGCGAGCCGTGCAATGCGGGACCCCCGGCGAACGTAATCGGGAGGGCCACTATCTAACATGGGAAAGACTGTCGGCAGCGGGCGGAAATCGACACGGGGAATAGTGCCTATGGAAGTACTTCACCGTAGCTCTTTGGGAAATTGGCAGCCAAAGAATCTTTGAAAGGCCCAAAAGACCCGTCGAAGGTCGAACAAAGGTAGAGGTTGGGGAATTGCCGTGATGCCGGTCTGCTGATCGCGGGAGCACTCTTTCATGAAGTCTTTCAAACGTTGCTTTGGAGGGGGACTCTCCGTGAACGCGCCGAAGGTACGTCTTTGAAACTAGCTCGGGACTGTGGCCGGATGTTCGGGAGGGCTAGAGGCCCGCGACGGGGGTCTGGCTTGGGAAGTTGTCCCAAACTCAGAGGGAAAGTGTAACGGAAAGGCTGCGCGCGCGGGTTGCCGGGAGACGTTCATGTGGACGCATCTTGTACTTCTCGGAACGAAAAGTGGCCTTCACGAAAGAAGGGTTTACGGGCCGCCGGCCTGGGAAAAAGACGTTGGCTCTACTAAGGCGTCCACGGAGGGGATCACTGCTGAGCACTTGTCACCGCACTGATGAACATCGAAACAAAAATTATAGGAAAAGAGAAAACTCCGCGAGGGAACCAAGATCAGCATTCAAAACTATCAGAAGTGGGGAAAAAATGCGTACACGAGCTTGAATTCCAGGCTCGAAAGTGACGGCCACCTCCTTTAAAAGGCCCGCTACTTCAAGAGGACTACGTCGCCCAAGCGACTCAGCGTCGTAGTAACCGGCCCATATAGAGAGGAGGCACCCACAGACACCTCCAACAGGGGCGGTCTTGTCGCAAAGGAAGTCCAACATCAGGACAGAACGCCGGGGAAGACGTCGTGCTGACTTCGGACGAATGTCTGCTTATTAATCTATGATTTTGAAAAGGGGCCCTGACCAGTCAGCAAATGGCGCAACACGCACGGGGAGAGCACTCCACAACCAGTGACGTCGAAGTGAGGACTTCACCGTGGCCTATGTCACTCTGGGAACGCAAGAGACAACATCAGGCGGAGGAAGGCCACTTACACTATCTGTGTGCGAAAAAAAAAAGAGGAAAAGACCCGCGCCGTGGGGAAAATGGGGGGGTCAGATCGGTCATCCTACGATCAGCCAAATGGACCTCATCTTGGGAAACCCGACCAGAGGCCAAAAAAAATAGCCAAGTCAAAGAGTGGCTTCCAGCGCCACGTCGGAGGGAAAGCGGTTGAATTGCGGTACAGCGAATCGACGACGGGCTCAAAAATATTCCGGGAAGGAAAATACGTGTATTAGCTCGACGGGAGAGTACGGAAGCTATATCACCCGCATGCGAGACCCCAGTCGGCTCAAAGATCCCGCTAAAAAGAAAAAAACAGTGACGTGAGGGTTGCTTATCGACAGACCGACCGGCCGAAGCTGCCGCGAGGCGTCTTGGAACAATCGCCGGACGGATGGTACATATTGAGAAGTCGCAGAAATCGGAGGCATCCGTACTTCCGAGCGATCTTCCACCTAAATAATCGGTAAAGGGGTCCAAATCCGCAGGAAAAAAGCTGAGTCTGAGTAGAAAAAAAAAAAGAACCCAAGGCTGTTTGGTTACCTTATCATACATAAGCGCATGAACGAGTTATTAGTGCAAGAATCCTCTGTCAACGAGAATTTGAAGTAAGATAATACCAACAACCTTCCGCCGAAGAAAGGGCGTAGGCGGACTATGTAATGCGAGAGACTGTCCACTGACAACCGGGGCAGCAGAGAAGACTTTGAAAAGGGGAAGTGGTGGCTGGGCAGGGCCACCATGAACGTCGATCCCGCGCAAAAAAAGGTAGAAAAAGGACTCGAGGGCTCTCCCCCTCTCCAATGAGAAACCTATGGAGCCGGGTCGAGAAGGGAATGGAGAAAGAAATCCTAACGGATGGGTCAATCAAGTCCTTCACCACCGGGAAAACTTGGTGCCAGGAAGCACACCTAGCAGGTCGGGGCCAGGTGAAAGAAGAACGGTATTCACAAGTCTCTTGCGTATCACTAATAGTAACGAAATCCTGTAGGAGAATGCGTACCGAGGCGGGACCGGTTGGTTGCGAGTCTCCGAGGAAAAGCAAGAGACGACAAACCAAGAATTCCCCAGAGGACCAGACGGATCTTAAAAAAAGAGATTGACACTGGAAAGCTCAGTGAGGCCGCCGCTCCTAATGAGGTATCCCAGCACACAGGAGGCGACCTGTGGGGATAAGGGTGAGAAAAGGGTTGCCGTGAAATTAAAGTTATAAATGTCTAATAGAACATCGAAAGAATGAAGAATCTAAAAAAGGAATCTCCCAAAACTTGGCCTAATGCGCTCTTCCAGAATCAAAATGTAGAATCTGCGCTAGCTTGTGTCTCTATTACCGGGGTGGGTCGATGGGGGGGGATATTTGGCTATGAAAGGGAAATAGATGTATCTCAAGGGTTAGCCTTTGAGGAGAGGGCAGATGGGCTTAAAAAGAAGTGGGGATGAGAGGGCATAAAAAGAATGTTTCCTCTTTTCGGTCTCAAAAGAAGTTCAAAGCTTTGAGAGGTCTTCTTCGCGACCGGCCGGACGATTGCCGGCGGCTCAGAGCGGGTTTAATCCGCTCCTGCGTAAAACGACTCGTAGTAGATAAAAAATAAGGACCAGACCGTTTGACAAGTTCTGACGACCGGGTGGGAGGAGGACCGTCAAGGGGACGACTAAATAGCGAAAATGGAAGGAAGAAGCGTGGGCTGGACAGTTCAGGGGCTGCGGGGTGCAGGAACTACGAAACGGTGGGTGGGAAAGATCAACGGTCTCGTCCGTATGCCTGGAAAGGCCTCACGCCACCGGGGACACCGCCCTGACTTAGACTAAAAGGCCCTATTGAACAAAGGGAAGTACAGGGGGAGGGCATCTCGCGGCACAACGTCCTTTGAAGAAAGGGGGGGGGGGAGATGTATACGCAAAGGGTATCAGCGCTTGGGAAGACGGGAGAATGTGAGAACAGGCTGAGAAACGCATCGAGCGAATTACTCCCCGTCGCGGTCGAACGATCGTCAACAGGAGACGAAAGGATGAATTCAGTCTCACAAAAAAATTAACTTATAGATGAAAAAAGGCTTGGTGAAGAACACGCTGAGCACGGAAAAAAACAATGGCCGCTTGACGAGTGTTTCCAGCGCAATAGGGACTGACTCTGATCTTCTGGTGAGTTCTCTGTCCACACGACGAGCAAACCGAGAAAAGAAGGACATCGCCCGTGTCCGACAAATGGAAACCGTAATTATTAAGCAGACTCACTTGAGACGAGTAACAATGGTCGTCTTTACCTGAGGGCGCTGCGGAGGGAACTGCAGAGGAAGAGAGATGCTGAGTGATTTCCGGACTAAATCAAGTTTCTATCGGAAAAGGAACTGGGGCAAGAATGACGCCAAAATATCGTACGGACCCAAGAAGGACTCCGGCTTCGAACTATTAAGAAGATGTAGCTTCGGCCGTCAGGAAAAGAATTTCTTGGGACTGGCGGGGAAAATCGGGAGACTGTTTGAGACTTCATAAAGGAATCGAAAGAGAGGGATGATAAACAAGGCCTGATGCAAATCAAAGTACTATACACGAACTGGGGTTCATAAATCTAGAAGTAGGGCATCTTTCCTCGCAGCGGTAGTCCGATCTTTCAGCGGAACAGGAAGAGGATTCATTGGAGCGAAAAGGGGGATTTTAAAGGTGAGGAGACACAATTGACTGGCCGGAAAGTCTGGGCCAGTATCAGGAAAGAGTAACAGGGGTTGAAGGTATCTCGCTCAACAAAAAAAGAAGATATTAAAATATAGATGTCGGTGGGAACTGTAGACTCAGGAACGCCACCAACAGAAAGGCTAGTGACGACAGAAGCAACCGTTCTCAAGACCTTTACGAACAACCTCGGCAACAGGGGGACATTCCGATCGCTTTACTCAATGAAGGTCTAAACGGCGAACAGCGATACTGCAAGCTGCCCTCGTCGTCGAGATTGTTCAACAACGTGTCGCGTTTATCATCACCAGCCTGTCTACCGAGGAGGGGACTCATCAAGGGCAACGAAGCTAGTGTGTTACGGCGTCAAAGTCAAAGAGATACAGTCGCCGCCTTGAAGATGTTCCTCGAGTCGCGAGAGCGAGCTAAGGGGCGTATCGCGGGTATTGTCGTGTCAGGAGGGAAACACTCGGGAAAAAGAAACTAGCACCAACGGTAGAGTATTTGAGCCTTCAATAAAGCTCGGAATCGACGGGGTCAACGACAGGGAGATTCGCTCGCCGAAGAATACTCAAAGGTCTTCAGAAAATAAGGAGAGCTGGCGTTTCCTTCCCAGAGAGTAACACGTATGCCTCGAATGCAACGCATCTCGGGCGGAAAAGACAGACTCACCAAAAGAGGAATCGCGTAAGAGCAGCGAAAAAACGCGTACATCAGCAAAGGGTTTCCGTGCGCCGTTTGAAACAAAAAGACCGGTATGGGTAGAGAGAAAAAGGGTTTTATGGGGGAAGAAATCTGAAGCGATCAGGTTGCCGGGGATCGGGTGGACCGAGACAGGATTTAAGCAAAAGGAGCGATGCGTTAATAGCGCGCCATCAGGCCGTTAACTCACCAGAGATGATAGATCCTTGACAGCTTAGATCCTAAACATTCCTCTGACTTGGAAGGGGAGCATGGCTGACATGCGCCTGAGAGCGGGAAAGCGGGATCTGTGAAGAAAGGAGAGGCTGTGTCCGGGGGGGAGGAAGGTGATGTTAAAGGGAGTAGACAGGTCGAGTTGAGGGAAAAAATTCGGGGTCTCAACAAAAAAAGCCTAAGGAAGACAGGACGGAGGAGAAGTTATGTAGTGAAAGGACTGTGGTTTCTCTACCACCAGGTCGACAATTTGTTCCTAGGGCGCGTGTTTGGTGACCGATCAAGTAATAGGGGGAAGAAGGAGTGCGACAAGGGTAAAAAAAAGCGTCAGCTCATCTTCTTTCCGTATCAAGACGAACTGCGCAAGGTCTGTAAACTGCCGACGTCAGACGTGGAGTGTACATGAAAGAACCTTAATTTGAGGGCGAAGCAGAGATCAAATAAGTTCATCGATACCAAGCGGGGCGGAGCGAAAAGGAGAAGAAAACGTGAAAGTACCTGGGGGAAGCTACCTCGGGATGTCAACCGGGCCACCAAGGCACAACTCGTCTTCAGAGCGGAAAGTAAACCTCAGCCGGCCTTGAGCATGTAGGGAATTACTGCGGTAGGGCCCAGGCGCCATGTCCTGGGACAAGAAAACATGGTAGGAGGTGAATCTGGCCAGGGGAGAGAAAGGGGTAAAGTAGTCTGCATTTAAAAAACCTTCGAGCAACCGGGGCCAAACACGAAAATCCTCAGGTGGGTCTGGAAGCGGCTGCACAAGGATTGTGCGGAGCGCATGTTTAGACATCTCGGATTGGGAGGGAAATCTGGGCAGATCGCGGCGGTTGTTGGGTGACTATCAAAACTCGCAAAACAAAGTCTAGCAGGTAAGTAGGGTATCTTCTTCTCCCGTACGGCATCGTCTGTGAACGGGGAAGAGGCCCGTTAGGGGGACTTACGGTTTGCAACAATTTTTCGCAGGGAAAGATTGTGTCGGAAACAAGGGAGAAGGGGTGGACTGAAAGTCTCAGGGGTACGTCATCCTTTTCAGGACCGGAAGGCATTGAAGTTTGAACGGAAATATGGATGCTTTTTAGAGGACGAGGAACGAAAGTGTGATGTGGAGGGAAAATCAAAATTTGACAGGCAGGTTCTAGGATCGTGCAGAGGAGAAGCTGCCAAAAATTCCCAAGGGATGGGGCACAACTTCTTTTAGTGTCTGAAAACGGCATCCGGTTGTATTTGGGAAAGGAGATAGCTCGGGTTTCAGCCAAGGTACCCCCTGCCTTGTGATTAAGGTCTACTTGGGTTCGTGATCGATCTAATAAGCTCAGTCCTGCTAGAGATGCGGAAGATGATATACCCTCGCGAATCTCGAGTTTTCTTAGGGCGAATGTGCACCCGGTGGGGTTGCGGGGAAAGAAAAATCAGTGCGGAAAAAAGCCGGCCCATACTTCGTGGACTCGGAAGTGGGAATAAAAGCTAAGAAGTAGTTCCTACTTATTGATCTTCAAACGCAAGGGGTATGCGCTTCGGGTCAGTACTCTACGCGAAAACCCGGGATCGGGTCCGAGGACCGGCAGAGTCACGGCATGAGGTGGTGCGGTGGGATCGTATGTCCAAGGGGGAAGGGCAAGCGGGACCTCCTCTCCCGGGAAGGATAGAACAAAAAACGAAAAGAAAGAAGGCCAGTTCAGAGGAGGAGGACTAAAGAAAAGGAACGCCGAATTAAGAATGCTTTCAGACCGTACGTCTATTCCGAGGTACCGAAACATGATTCCATATCAAGGTCCTACTCGCGGGGATCGTGGACGATGGGGAAAAGAGATTGAGCGCCGGCGTTAAGCGGACAAAAGGTCCGGGGGAAGATTGCTTTACGTACAGGATAGAACCCTCACGAGACGATCGAGAACACAGGGGGGGGGGGTTACATCTCGGTCTTAAAGCGGGCGTATCTCACAACTCTTCGTAAGTTGAGCTACCGTAGCTTGTGGAGGTTCCTCAGAAGAAGGGGCATGGTGGCCCACGGTAAACGGGTAGGACAACGGAGTTTTTTTCGCTGACTAAAGGATGCATTCTGGCTTGGGCGGTGGCGGCACTAGGCATGGAACATGTGGTGGGTTTCAACGAGGAGATACTCCTCTCAAACGCGGAGACACTAGCATCACGTGGCGCGAAGCCCCCACCCTCGTGTACTGTTCCAGGGTGATGGCAGGGCCGATTCCCGGGTCTTGCTGGGTCGGGGGTAGAGTCCCGCCTCTATCTTTCAGGGGCAGATTCGGTCTTGTCTAGTAGAGGGGGGTGTCATGGTCGACAAAGAGGGGAATGACTTCAAAAACAGTGGGCCCGTCGAAGTCGTGAAAAGACGACGCCTTAATTCACAGGGAGCGTTTTGCTCTACGCAGTCAGAGGAGGCTAGGACCGCTAAAGTTTTAGGGTCAAAAAGCAGCGGTGCGTAGGGCCACATCCAAAAAACGTTATGAGGAGGAAGTTGACGTCGGCGGAACAGAAAAAGATCAGAGTAGTAGTGACCAATGCGTAAGACAACTATGGAAAGGCCCGGGGAAACTCTTAGACCCGCATGTATCTTGTCACATGGCCAGGCCAAAGGGGAAGTCAAGATTGAAAAAAGTCGAGGCAAAAAGACAGCCAGCCGAGGGGTACACGGCCCAGATAGCGGCGGGTGCGAAACACGACCCAACCAGACGAGGCGCACCTCCACAGAAGTATTCCCCATTAACTATCAATACTGATTGTTTGACTGTCTGGAAAGTTTCTTCTCAAAGAAAGGGTCACCCGTTCATGACGGGGGGAGTGCCGGAAACCGTGAAAAAATAAGCCGCACGGCAATATGTCGAGGCCACCAACTCCAGGGGTCAGTGGACTTCAGGAAAGTCTACCTGCGACAGGTACTTCTAGAGAAAACACCGCCCACACAGACTAGGGACACGCCCTAGGCGATCGTCGTTTGCGAATGAAACCGCCGACCCGGAGTTGAGAAAATTTCATGCTTTGCAAAAGAGACGCGGAGGAACTGGAAGTAGCGCTTGGCCAGTACAAGGGACGGATCAACCGCTCGAAAATGCAGATCACCGCGTAAGAGTAAAGACAAGTCTCGTCGAGGGAATCAAGTTGACCTTCAGTAACAAAACGCCTCAACTGGAGCAATCTACTTCACGGAAGACAGGAGCAGAATCGCTCACGGAACATAAGAAAAAGACTGATTGAATCGCAGGAGACGGCGCTTCCTCAAAAGCGACCTCGACACGCAAACAAAAAGCATCAGGATGAGAACCCCTACGCCCGGGCCAGAAAGAAAACGTCGGTGAGAGCGGGAAGAGAGCGAGGTTAAACATGTTCCAGCCCGAAGAGAGCCAAGAATGGCGGAACGTACCGATAGAAAAGAATATGATCGGGTGGATTCCTCCTCTAAGAATTGATAGACGGTCGTTCCAGGATGAATAAAAAGTATTTTTTTTGAAACTCGCAGGAAAGAGATCCGACCGGCGATTTATTGTGAGAAAAAGCCCCGCGAATTACATGAATGTGCGATCCGTGAAAAACCCTTTCGCCGAAGAATGCCCTAGGGACACGAAGGGAAAGCGGAGAGCCTTTCAACTACAAACGGGAGAAAGGATAAAGAATGGTGTGGTGGAAGGCGAGCCAATGAAGTGAGGGAAGGACATTAGAATACCAGGACTTCCAGGGAAACAACCGTGTCGGTCCGTAAAATAAAAATGGTGCGAGGCCGGCGCATTCCAAGAGAAAGAGGAGTAGGAGGCGTAAGAAGTGAAGTAACCATCGTCACTTTTGCGGTGGAGCATCACAGGAATTGAATCGAAAAAAAACCAGGACGAGAACCGTTCCGCCACGTAACCTTTTCGCAGATACCGATAGCGACCGGACCGGATCCCAGCGGGGAATCACTTAAAGAACCTTTTGGTTGGAGGGGAGTCGACCGAACGACAAACTATCTGTGCCCACGGCGAACGAAATCATCAGTGAACAATGACGGGACCGAACAGTGGAAAGCTAAATATTTCAGATTGAAAAGACCAAACTACGAGAACCTCGTTGGGGGAGGGGTGCTTAGGGGGCGAAAGGTGGAAGTAGAGAAATCGTATCCACGATTTGTAGCGGAAGCGGGGGAGTCGACCATCAGTGGAACCTTCCAGGACGGAGCAAACAGAAGAGACCGTAAATGCGCTCGTCCCAGCTACAGGCCTTTGCTAGGTCTCCGCGGGACATGTTTGACAGGGAAATGGTGGCTGAAGAGGCACTTGGCCGATAACGTCTGGTGGGACTCGACCGGGAAAGACTCAGCCAACATTTTACTGACGGCGGCGCTAAAACGTCAGACTATGAAGGCCGTTGCTAATAGTAGGTCCGGCCGCAAAATAGGGAGATGACGGCGACAACACGAACGTCCGGCATTCTTGCACAAAACTGGAGAGTAACCTCAGAAAAGGGATTATTCTTTTGGGAGCCGGAGCTCGGGTTTAAAACTAGGATGATACCACGAAAGAGGAATGCCTAGTCACCAAGACCGAAAGGAAGGGGCGCCGTTAAGAGGGTTTTACTTATCAAAGGGGGACGTAGGAAACGCATATCACGGCGACTAAGAAGGTAGGCCAGCTTAGGGTGTGCGTGGGAAAGTGTCGGGTTTTCCTACAACGACGGGGTGCAGCAACCGGGCAATCTCCTGTAGAAGTAGAAACATCACCTCCTCGAAGGACACCAAAGAAATTAGATAAAGCTGCCCGATGGAGGATCGGGAATGAATGAAGAGTAGGCTCAGGCGCACATCCGGTCGGGCAAACTGTGGTTAGGATTTCTGACGCGGTAGGGGGAGTAAGAACGAGACATACTGGGTGACCTCTTCTCATCCGATTAGGCCGGACAGCCGGTAAGCTGTCGGAAAGGATGCACATCGACGAAGGCGGAAATGAAGTAAGCATCACACGTCACTGGTCTCTCTGCCTAACGAGAGAACACAGGGCAAAACATGGGAAAGAACGGTGTTCGTGAAAGCGCTAAAGCTTAACCCGAACCTTCCTTATTCAGGGTCTTGAGGAACTATGTTCCTCCGGCGAAGGAAAACTTCATCATCCGTGGGTCTACGTCGAGAGAAGGGAAGCACTTCCAAGAAGGGAGAGGAAGACGGGCCTCACGCAGTGAACATTCTGGGGGGGGGTGGGGGCGGGGGGGGGGGGGGTGGGGGTGTGTTGTTGGGGGGGGGGGGGGGGGGGGAGGGGGGTGGGTGGGGGGGTTTGGGGGGGGGGTTGGGGGGTGGGGGTGGGGGGGGGTGGGGGGGGAGGGGGGGGGGGGGGGTGGGTGTTGGGGGTGGGGGGTTGGGTGATGGGGGTGTTTTGTGGGGTGGGGTGGGTGGTGGGAGGGGGGGGTGTGGGGGTGGGGTTTTGTGCGGTGGGCAACTATGGGGGGGTGTTTTGGGGTTTTGGGAGTGGGTGGGCTGGGGGGGGTGGTGAGTCTTGAGTGGGGCGTGGTTTGTGTGGGTTTTGTGGGTGTGGGGGTTTGGGGGGGTGTGGTTGGGGGAGGTGGGTATGGGTGTGGTGGGGTTTTGGAGATGCTGAAAAGAAGGAGATGATGCGAAATCGAGCACTAGACTATCTGATGCCTTGATCCACTAACCCTTGTAGAAGGAGTACTAGGAAAAAGGCGGGGCAAATGACCGTAAAAATCTAGAGATTCAGGGATCTCAAAGGCCTCGGCTTCGAACATCTATTACTGATGTCGATTCTACGGGGATCGTGGTCAGGTGTGGAATCCCTGTTTCAACAACCTCAGACGTTTTGGCGCCTCACCGCATCGAAGAAAGAACGAGGGGGAAGAAAATCTCAGAAACGGTGTTTAAAAAAGGATAGGAACAAAAGCAGCCCGGAAAATCTAATCTCAGGTGGGTCTGAATATCTGGCTAGGTCAAGGGAGGGCGACGAATTGGGCAGACCGAGGTGGGGTGGGTGGGTGGCGCAGGGGTGGGCGGGTGGAAAAACTGCGCGTGGTGTCTGTCAAGCTGCGTGAGTTGAGAGATCGAGTCGTGAGTACTAAAAGAACCCG